>Ga0075421_100013858_pt1 | contig 10059 bp, 7 predicted proteins | sample SoiMetdeltSBSDD5_FD_75292 | JGI IMG/M metagenome (GOLD analysis project Ga0075421, IMG submission 75292) | Bulk soil microbial communities from a Populus tree surrounding site in Tennessee, USA - Soil MetaG P. deltoides SBSDD5 | ecosystem: Environmental > Terrestrial > Soil > Tree plantation... | reverse complement strand
GGCTTTTTCTTGAGCCCCGGCACCTCGCGCAGCTCGAAAAAGCGTTCGAGCGCGCTTTTCAGCAGCTGCTTCTTGAGTCCCGGAAAGTGCACGTGGACGATTTTCTCCATCGTCTCGTGATCCGGGAAGCGGATGTAATGGAAAAAGCAGCGCCGCAGAAACGCGTCGGGCAGCTCTTTTTCGTTGTTGCTCGTGATCACGACGAGCGGCCGATGTTTCGCCTTCACGAGCTCCTGCGTCTCGTAGACGTAGAACTCCATGCGGTCGAGCTCGCGCAGAAGATCGTTCGGAAACTCGATATCGGCCTTGTCGATCTCGTCGATCAGGAGCACGGCCGGCGTATCGGAAGTGAACGCCTGCCACAGCATGCCTTTCACGATGTAGTTGCGGATGTCGTGAACCTTGGAGTCGCCGAGCTGTGAATCGCGCAGGCGCGAGACCGCGTCGTACTCGTAAAGTCCATGCTGCGCTTTCGTTGTCGATTTGATGTGCCACTCGAACAGTGGACGTCCGAGTGCGCGCGCCACCTCGATCGCAAGCAGCGTCTTGCCGGTGCCGGGCTCGCCTTTGATGAGGAGCGGCCGCTCGAGCGTGATGGCGGCGTTCACGGCCATCATCAGGTCTTCGGTCGCGACGTACGTATCCGTGCCTTCGAACCGCATGGAGAGTTTTCCGGGAAGCGTTGAGGAGCACGATTATAGCGACATTGCCCCTCGCCCTGCCCCCCGCAGCCGGGGACAGGAGCACTACCGCTGCGCCGCTCGCGCCGCCAGCCGCCGCTCGACTTCCGCGAGCTTCTTGCGTATTTCCGGGCCGACGTAGAGCTGAGGCTCCGAGGGCTTGTGGTTCTGCTCGCGCTCCCACTGCTCGATCAACGCACGTGCCCGCTCGAAACCGGCCTCGAACGAAAAGGTGCTCTTCAGCGCTTCCCCGAACAGCGCTTGTGCGAGATAGGTGGACTCGGACGCGGCGCCGCATCCGAACGACTGGCGGTCGGCGCTCGCTGCAGTGATGATCAGCGTACGTGCATCCTTCAGCGCATCGATGAACCCGCCCGAATAGCACGCTGAGACGACGATCACTTTCCAGCGTATCTTCGACTCGTCGAGGGCTGACTTGAGCGCTTCCGGCGTGATCGGTGAAAACCGCATGGGCCGGAAATCCACCACGAGCTCGTGCTTCTCGGAGCCGTGCGATGACAGATAGAGCACCAGCAGGTCTTCTTCGGTGTTCATCGTGCTGCCCACGTGTGCCAGCGCTTCGCGGAGGCTCGTGAGGCTCGCAATCGGATGCTCCTGCACGGTCTTGGGGTTGTTGACGAGCATGACGGTGCGGCCTTCGGCGTCGAACCGCTCGCGCAGGACCTTCGCAATCGTGCGCAGTTCTTTCATGAAAACGTCCTCGCCGGCGTACAGCCCGGCACCGACGAAATAGATATCGGCGACACCCGGGCGCTCGGGCTGCAGAGCCGCGAGCTCGCGATCGAGCGCTCCCTGTTGCGCATAGAACGAGCTCTCCGCGGCGAGCGTGTGAAAGCTGTTCGACGCGTAGCTGCGATCGTCGGGCCGCGGCATCCAGATGAGCCCGACGGGCATCCAGACCGATGGAGAGATAAGCAGGACGACGGCGGCTGCCGCGAGTACGGTCCGCTTCCAGAATGCGCCCGAGGTCAGGCTGAGCGCTGTGATCACCACCACGACGCCAGACCAGCCGAGCGCGAAGTAGTCGAAGTACTCCCAGTAGGTCTCGGCGAACGGCAGCCACTGCCGTTGGGCCAGGAAGTACATGCCGGAGGTCACGACGGTGAAAAGGAGACCCACCGCCGCAAGCGCGACCGGGAGACGCAGCAACGGGCTTTGCGGATCCACGCGCGTCGTCACCATGCCGAGCGCGAGGACGAGCGGCACGAACATGAGCGTGCGCGGCAGCTCGTAATGGTTGAGCTCACCCTCGAGACCTACGACCGCGACCGCAAACGCGAACAGGAGCGCGAGGTCGAGAATTACGAGCAACGCGAAAAGCTCCGGCACGGGAGCGAAGTCAGCCGGCGCAGCGCGGCGCAAAGTGAACAGTCGCCAGGCGCCGCGTAATGAATCCGGAAGCGAGCGCCGCAGCGGCGAGTGAATAGGCATTCAGGTAAACCGCGTGAGATCGGCGCGAGCGTCCACGTCGAGCACTACACCGGGATCGTCACAGTCGATGAGCTGGATCTCGCTCCTGTGGCGCTCGAACACCCCACGCGCGCCGCTATCTCCGGACAAGGCCGTGAGCTCGTTGCGAAGCGTGGATGAGAATGCGCGCGGATGACCGATTTCTTCATGGTAGATCGGCGCTGCCAACACGGCGCCTGAACTGATCGCAGCGGCGACGGCCTGGATCGTGTCCGGACGTATGCGCGGCATGTCCGCGAGCGCAACGACCCAGCCTGAGGCATCACGCGCGAGACCGATGCCGTGCGCAAGGCTGTGGCCCATGCCGCGCACCGATTCCGCACACATGGTGACGTGACAGCCTTCCTGCTCCAGCGTGTCGGCGAGCGGAAAATCGCCTGGCCGCACCACCGCAATGACGTCGAGCATGGCAGCGCGCAGGTTGCGCGCAGCGTGTGCCGCAATCGCGACACCGTCGGAAAGCGGATGAAGCAACTTGCCGCCGCCGAATCGCGTGCCCGCGCCCGCGGCAAGCAGTACGGCGACGATCGGTCGCTGCGAATTCATGCAGCGCATTATAGCGATGCACGCTCGGTGCTTTCGCGTTGACAAGCTCGCGCGGCGCAGCGTAACGTCAACGTGGCTCAGGGACTCTGAAGGAGGCTCATATGAATAAGTCGATCAGCCTCGTGGTAGACGGCAAGCCTGTGCTCGTCAATCTCGATCCTGCGATGCCCCTGCTCTACGCATTGCGTTCAGAGCTCGGTCTCAACAATCCCAAGTTCGGCTGCGGAAAAGCACAGTGCGGCGCATGCACCGTCCATCTCGACGGCGCGCCGGTGCGCTCCTGTGTGCTGCCTGTCGCAGCCGCGGCGGGACGACGCGTGACGACGCTGGCCGGGCTCGGCACGCCCGAGCGCCCGCACCCGTTGCAGAAGGCATACATCGAGGAGCAGGTGCCGCAATGCGGTTATTGCCTGTCGGGCTGGATCATGACTGCGGCCGCGTTCCTCGAGACGAATCCGCGTCCGACCGATGCGCAGATCCGCGAAGCGATGGCCGGCATCAAGTGCCGCTGCGGAACGCACATGGCGATCATGCGCGCGATCAAGCGCGCTTCCCAGACGACGACCGCGTAGGAGGCTCTCATGGATGCGATTTCGCGCCGCGATTTTCTGAAAGCCTCCGGTTCACTCCTGGTGAGCGTGTCCCTGCCCGGCGCAGCGCTGAGCCAGAGTGTTGCGACGGCCGGCAAGCTCGGCGGGAAGCCCCCGCTCGTACCTGACGAGCTCGACTCGTGGATCGCCATTCTTCCGGACGGAAGCGTTACGGCCTACTTCGGCAAGATGGACATGGGCCAGGGCGTCGATGTCGCCATCGCGCAGATGGTCGCCGAAGAGCTGGACGTTCCCTTCGACCGCGTGAACGTCGTCATGGGCGATACGGCGTGGACATGCAATCAGGGTGGAGCATCCGGAAGCACCGGCATTCAACGCGGCGGCGTCACGCTCCGTAATGCGGCCGCGGAGGCACGCCGCATCCTCGTCGACCGCGCGGCGAAAAAGCTGGGGGTGAGCACGTCCGAGCTCGTCGTCGCGGACGGTGTCGTCATGGTCCCCGGTTATGCGCGGCAACGCGTGAGTTACGGGGAGCTGATCGGCGGGCAGCACTTCCACCACAAGGTCGAGTGGAACAAACAGTACGGCAATCCGCTTGCGATCAAAGTGGCGGCCCAGCCGAAAGACCCGTCGCAGTACAAGGTGGTCGGCAAGTCGTACCCGCAGAAAGTCATCAGCGACAAGGTGCTTGGCCGCGCGGAGTACATCACCGACGTCAAAGTCGAAGGCATGTTGCACGCGCGCGTCATCCGGCCACCGAACGCGGGTTGCGCGCCGCTCGCCATCGATGAGAGCTCGCTTGCCGGTATCCCCGGCGCGCGCGTGGTACGGGAAAAGGATTTCGTCGCCGTCGTCGCGGAGCGGGAATGGGACGCGGTGCGAGCCGCCGAGGCGCTCAAGGTGAGATGGGGCCCCGAATGCGCACCATTTCCCACCATGGACGCCCTCTACGATCACATTCGCAAAGCGAAAGCGACGGCAAGCCAGGCGCCCGTGAACAGAGGTAACGTCGCCGAAGCGCTGAAGACCGCGCATCGCATCGTCCAGGCGGAATACGAATGGCCGCTGCAATCGCACGCGAGCATGGGACCCGCATGCGCCATCGCGGACATGAATTCGACCGAGCCGCACACGTGGACCGGATCGCAGAAACCGCATTACGTGCGAAGCGGCAGCGCACGCATCTGCGGCATGCCCGTGGAGAAGGTCCGCACGACCTGGGTGATGGGCCCCGGTTCCTACGGCCGTAATGACGCCGGCGATGCGGCGGTCGATGCAGCGCTCCTTTCGAAGCTCACCGGCCGCACCGTGCGGGTGCAATACATGCGTCACGACGCGACGGCATGGGACCCGAAAGGACCCGCGGGCGTCTTCCGGGGGCGCGCGGGGCTCGACGCCGCCGGCAAAGTCGTCGCCTACGAATTCCACGCCAAAGGCTTTTCACGGCAGGACGTGGTCCAGGTCGAGGCCGATCCGAAAGATACGCTCGTGGGTCAGCTCACGGGATGGAAGCCCAAAGGCAATCTGATCTTCCAGACGCCCGCGGAAGTCTACGCGTTCGACAACAAGCGCTGCTCATGGGACACCGTGCCGCCCATGCTCGACCGCGCCTCGCCGCTTCGCACCGGACATCTTCGCGATCCGCTCGGGCCCGAGACGCATTTCGCCAGCGAATCGTTCATCGACGAAATCGCGATCGCCGCCGGTGCCGATCCGGTGGCGTTCCGACTCGCGTATCTCAAGGACGAGCGTCATGCGGCAGTCGTCAAAGCCGTTGCCGAGAAGGCGCGCTGGAGATCCGGACCGAACCCGAACCGCGGTAAAGGTGATGTGATGGTCGGGCGCGGTGTGTCGTACACGGAGCGCAACGGCACGGTCGTCGCCGTGATCGCGGACGTGGAGGTCGACCGGCGCACCGGCCGCGTGTGGGCGAAGAAGTTCACGGTCGCGCACGACTGCGGGCAGATCATCAATCCGGCCACGCTGAGAAACACGATCGAAGGCAATGTCGTGCAGGCGGTTTCACGCACACTCTTCGAGGAAGTGCGATTCGACCAGAACCGCGTCCACAGTGTCGACTGGGTCACTTATCCAATTCTCGAGCTCTCGGATGCGCCGGAAGCGATCGACATCGTGCTGATCGACCGGCCCAGCATGGCGCCGCAGGGCGCGGGCGAGCCTTCGACACGCACGGTGCCTGCTGCGATCGCGAATGCGATATTCGATGCGACGGGAGTGCGTATGCGTCGCGTGCCGATTACGCCGGAGCGGATGAAAGCGGCGCTCGCGCAGATTTGAGGAGAGGGTATTTTTTGTAACGCGATGCCGAAACTCTGTGCCAACCTCACCCTGCTCTTCAACGAGCACTCGTTCATCGAGCGCTTCGCCGCGGCCGCCAAAGCGGGCTTCAAAGGCGTCGAGTATCTGTTCCCGTACGACTATCCCAGGGAACAGCTCGTCGAGCAGCTACAGAAACACGGCCTCGTGCAAGTGCTTCACAATCTTCCGGCCGGGGACTGGGCCAAGGGCGAGCGCGGCATCGCGTGTCATCCGGCGCGCGTCGGCGAGTTTCAGGATGGCGTCGGCAAAGCGCTCGAGTACGCACAGGCCCTCGGCTGCAAGCAGCTGAACTGCCTTGCGGGGATCTGCCCGGATGCGCCCGATGACCGGCAGCGGGCCGCGTTCGTGGCGAACCTCAAGTTCGCCGCGCTCAAGTTGAAAGAGGTGGGGATCAAGCTCCTCGTCGAGCCGATCAATACGATCGACATTCCCGGGTTCTACCTCACCCGCTCCATGCAGGCGCTCGAGCTCATCGAAGAAGTCGGCTCGGACAATCTCTTTCTGCAATACGACATCTATCACATGCAGATCATGGAAGGCGATCTCGCGCGCACGATCGAAAAGAACCTCGCGCTGATCCCTCACATGCAGCTTGCCGACAATCCTGGCCGTAACGAGCCCGGCACCGGCGAGATCAATTACGGTTTTCTGTTGGGGCATATCGACCGGATCGGCTATAGCGGATGGATCGGGTGCGAGTACAAGCCGAGGACTACGACCGATGCAGGTCTCGGCTGGGCACGTCCATATCTTCACGCCTGACCGCCAGCTTGACGGTCCCGAAGGCGCACCACACAATCAGACGAGCCGCCGCACGACCCGCGGCGTTCGAATCCAACTGGAGGAGTTCATGAAACGCGCTTTTCGTACTTCCGCCCTCACGGGCGCGTTTGCACTGGCGTTTGCAGCGACCGCCGGCGCTCAGCAGGTCACGATGATGACCGGCCCGCAAGGCGGTGTGTGGGTACCGCTCGGAGGCGCGCTGAAAGGCATGTGGGAAAAAGCGATCCCCGGCCTGCAGATCACTGCCAGCCCGGGCGCAGGCATCGCGAACGTGCGCGGCGTCGATGAGGACAAGGCCCACATCGGCTTCGGCAATACCATCACGACAGTCGACGGCGTCGTTGGGCGCCCGCCCTTCCCCAGAAAACTGACCAAGGTCTGCAATATCGCAAGCCTCTATCCGCAATACTTCCAGGTGGTCGTGCGCGCAGACGCGAAAATAAACACGATCGCCGACCTGAAGGGCAAGTCGCTCGTTACTCAGCCGAAAGGCAATACGGCCGAGCTCGTGACACAGGAGCTCCTGGCGGCCAACGGCGTGTCCTATTCACAGCTCAAAGTGAGCTACCAGTCGTATACGGACGCCGTGGACATGGTGAAGGACGGACACGCTCAGGCATTCACACTGGGCACCACCATTCCTTCATCGGCCGTGATGGATCTCGCGAGCGCACGCGACGTGAAGCTCCTGCCGGTCACGGATGCGGAAGTGGCCGCAATGCGCAAGACCAACCGCGGCTATATCAAAGCGACGATCCCGGCGAACACGTACGCCAAGCAGGACAAGCCCGTCGATGTGATCGCCTATGCAACGCACATCGTCGTGTCGTGCAACCTGCCCGAACAGACCGTGTACACGATGGTGAAAACGATGGCGTCCAACATAGGCGATCTGGCCGCCGTGAACAAAGCAATCGCGGGCCTCACGCCCAAGGCAATGGCCGAGGATGTCGGCGTACCGTTCCACCCCGGTGCGATCAAGTTCTACAAAGAAGTGAAAGCGATGTAGTTTCGCCCGATTGCTGAAAGACGACGGGGCGGCAAAGCTGCCCCGTTTTCGCATCTAAAGGACATACCGAGTGGAAGAAGAAAAAGCCGCAACGGCGCCGCAGTCGCGGTATCTCGGGGTGCTCGTTTCAGTCATCGCAATCGCGATGTCCCTGTATCACATGTACGTCGCCGCATCCGGGCCGCCAGACGTCTATTTCTTTCGCGGCACGCATCTGCTGTTCACGATGACGCTCGTTTTCCTGCTCTATCCGACGAAACCGGGCGGCGGGTGGGTCTGGCGGGCTCTGGATGTGCTTCTGCTGGCCGGTAGCTGGGTGTTCATACTGTACATCTTCGTAAAACACGATTACGTCATCAATCGCATCATTTACATCGATGCGCTCACGCCGCCGGATCTGGCGGCTTCAGTCCTCGCGGTGGTGCTCGTGCTCGAAGCCACTCGCCGCGTGCTGGGTTGGGGGCTTGCCTTGACGGCGCTCGCTTTCCTCGCGTATCCGCTTCTGTTTACGAACGTGAAGTTCCCCGTGCTGATGGAACAGCTCTACATGTCGACCGAAGGCATCTTCGGCTCGACGCTGGGTGTGTCCGCGAGTTACGTCATGCTGTTCGTGGTTTTCGGCGCATTCATGGAGAAAAGCGGGACCGGAAAGCTTTTCATGGATTTCGCGCTGTCGCTGACGGGACACACCGCCGGCGGGCCGGGAAAGGTCTCGGTCGTGAGCTCCAGCTTGTTCGGCACCGTGTCGGGAAGCGCGGTCGCGAACGTCATGGTCGACGGGCCGATGACGATCCCCCTCATGAAGCGGAGCGGCTTCCGCCCTCACTTTGCGGCAGCGGTCGAGGCGACCGCGTCGACAGGCGGCCAGATCATGCCGCCCGTCATGGGCGCAGCCGCTTTCGTCATGGCCGAGTTCCTCGCCGTATCGTATTTCCAGGTCACGATGTGGGCGATCATTCCCGCGATCCTGTACTACGTTGCCGTTTTCTTCGCGGTGCACTTCGAGGCCAAGCGCTACGGCTTGCATGGCGTACCGAAGAACGAGCTGCCCCGCCTCGGGCAAGTCATGGCGGAACGCGGTCACCTCTTCATTCCGATACTGATCGTGTTCCTGGGCCTGATATTGGGATACAGCGCTCCGCTCACCGCGCTCGTGGCGGCCGTGTCCTGTCTTCCGATCGCATTGCTTCGCAAGACGACGCGCGGCGGCATCACGTGGCGGTCGGTGACGGACGCCCTCGAGGAAGGTGCAAAGAACACGATCGCCGTCGCCGTCGCGTGCGCGGTTGCGGGCATCGTGATCGGCTCGACCACGATCACCGGACTGGGTATCAGCTTCAGCCAGTTCGTCGTGGCGCTGTCACAGAATATGCTCCCGCTCGCGCTTCTGCTGACAGCGATCGCCGGCCTCATCCTGGGGCTGGGACTGCCGACGACCCCGTCGTACATCGTCATGGTCGCGCTGCTGGTGCCTGCGTTGGTGAAGCTGGGCGCGCCCACGCCCGCCGCCCATATGTTCGCGTTCTACTTCGCGATCCTGTCCGCGATCACGCCGCCCGTCGCACTCGCCGTGTTCGCCGCAGCGGTTCTCGCGAAGGCCGATATGTGGGATGCCGGCTGGGCTGCGATGCGCATCGGCGCCGCCGGCTACATCGTGCCGTTCATGTTCATATACGAACCGGCGCTGCTCATGATCGGTCCATGGCACGTGACGGCGCTTGCATTCTTGAGCGCGACGATCGGCATCATAGCGCTCGCCGCAAGCCTGCACGGTTATCTCGTTGCCGTCCTCGCGATGTGGCAGCGAGTGGTCCTCTTTGTCGCGGCGCTGTGCCTCATCGCCCCCGAGCCGATTTCGAGCGTCGTGGGCCTCGCCCTGCTCGCCAGTGTCGCCGCCTTCCAACTCGTTTCACGCCGACGCACAGCCGGCACTGCGAATCGGGCGGCGGAGTAGTGCGCTGTGGCAGAATGATTTTCTTTGGGAGACTCTCATGAGTAACGTCGGATTCGTCGGCCTTGGCATCATGGGCAAACCCATGGCGCTCAACCTGATCAAGGGCGGTCACACGCTCTACCTCCACACCCGCAGCGGGGTGCCGCAGGAGCTCACGGCCGCAGGCGGCACCGCGTGCGCCAGCGCGAAGGAAGTCGCGCAAAAAGCGGACGTGATCGTCACGATGCTGCCCGACACGCCCGATGTCGAAAAAGTGCTTTTCGGCGCGAACGGCGTTGCCGAAGGCTTGAGCAAAGGCAAGATCGTCGTGGACATGAGCTCGATCTCGCCGATCGAGACGAAGACCTTCGCGAAGCGCATCAACGGCCTCGGCTGCGAATACGTCGATGCACCCGTGTCGGGCGGCGAAGTGGGTGCGAAGAACGCCGCGCTCACGATCATGGTCGGCGGCAGCGAAGCCGCTTTCGACAAAGTGAAGCCGCTTTTCGAGCTGATGGGCAAGAACATCACGCTTGTCGGCGGCAACGGCGACGGCCAGACAACGAAGGTGGCGAACCAGATCATCGTCGCGCTCAACATCGAGGCGGTGGGCGAAGCGCTGCTCTTCGCCGCGAAGGCGGGTGCCGATCCGGCGAAGGTTCGACAGGCGCTGATGGGCGGATTCGCATCGTCGCGGATCCTCGAGGTGCACGGCGAGCGGATGGT
>Ga0075421_100013857_pt1 | contig 10060 bp, 5 predicted proteins | sample SoiMetdeltSBSDD5_FD_75292 | JGI IMG/M metagenome (GOLD analysis project Ga0075421, IMG submission 75292) | Bulk soil microbial communities from a Populus tree surrounding site in Tennessee, USA - Soil MetaG P. deltoides SBSDD5 | ecosystem: Environmental > Terrestrial > Soil > Tree plantation... | reverse complement strand
GGATGCTGCGCCAGCCAGTCGAAGATGGGCATGCCCAGCATCTTCTCGAAGCCGCTCTTCCCGGTCTCGAGCGAGTACCGGAGCTGCCCGAAGCCGCGCGCCCACATGTCGCTCGCGAGGGTCAGAATCGTGGACCGTGCCGCGCCCGGCGCTCCGCTCCGGAGAGCCTCACCGACCGGAGTCAGGGAAAAACGTCGGCTCGAGTCCTCGGTCAGGATGCCGAGGCTCGCGAGCGTCCGCAGGAGGCGATAGAGGGCCGGGGCCTGAGTCTTCGTCGGTACGGCCAGCTCATCGGCGCTCCTGGGCCCCTTCGCCAGAAGGTCGGCCAGGCCCAGCTCCGCCGCGACGTAGACGATGTGCGAGACCCAGTGCGCCATGCCCATCTGGATCAGCTGTGCGTGAGGCGGAGGCGCCTGGGGATCGCCGGCATGCTTCTCGGGCATGGTGCTCCTCTCCCGTAGGGGTTCGATTCGGGGATGATCCCCGAGAACGAAGTCGCCGCAAGCTCTGGACCCATCCCCCGCTCCTGTCAGCGCGGGCGGACGGCCTTCGAAGCCGCTCCTTGAGCATCGATCGTGGAGCGCAGGCTGCGCGCCAGGGCCTCCACAGGGCCCTTCCCCCAGTAGTGCAGGAAGAGCACGCGCGGCTCCTCGTGCGTCATGTGGTGGTGGATGGCCACGACGTTGATGTCAGACTTGCGCAGGCTCTCGAGAACGACCTGAAGCTCATCCTCGAGGACCGCGAAGTCGCCATCCACCACGGCCAGCGCGTCGCTTCCTGCAAAGGCCGCCCAGGTATTCACCCCCATCTCCTTCCCGACCTCGCACCCGCACGGCAGCTTGGCTTTCCGCCCCAGCACGACCTTGACCATCCCATCCTTTGACTGCCCCTTGACGCCGAGGATGTCCTCGACGGTCCTTGCGGTGATCGAGCTCGCCCTGGGTATGTCCGCCCCCCCGAAGCTTCTCCGCGGCGCCGGGTTCTCCGCGCGTATGGACTTCACCGTGTCGAGGGCCCGGCGTACTCCTCCCGCGAGGGCGGCCGTTTCTCCCTCTCCGCCGATGTGCATGAAGTAGACCTTCGGCTGGTCGAAGGAGAAGTGGTTGTGGAGAGCCGTGACGTCGAGCCCGGCATCGAGCGCGGCACTCATCACCGGGTTGACCTCGTCTTCGAAGAGGACGAGGTCGCCCATGACCATGGCCGCCGCCTTGCTCCCGGCCTGGAAGGCGGCCCAGGAGGTGAGCCCCATGAAGGGAGGCATCTGCCAGTCGTCCACGGCGACCGGCACGTCGGTACGCGGCGAGGTCACCTTGAAGACCTTCTCTTCCGGGTTGAACGTGCCCGAGAGGCCGGTGATACGTTCGATCTCCGCAGTGTCGAGCGTCTGGTCCGGCCCCGACGCCGCACCGGCGGAGCGCACGGTCAGGTCATCGAAATGGGTCTGCGCGTCGGCCTTCGTCCACAGGCCGATCCGGCCGGAATCCTTGAACGTGGCATCCCGGACGTCCAGCGACTTCCTGCCATCGAGGTAGCCCTCGATGTGATCGCCCCGCATCGTGATGCGGATCTCGCGCCACCCGGGCACGCGATCGACGTCGGCGCTCCCGAGCTGCGTGCGCCTGCCATCGACCACCTTGTACACGCGGAAGTTGTCCTCGAGCGGGTTGTAGCGCGCGATGTAGTAGCTGGCCTTGTCCCTGGCCCGCCAGACGAGGCCGCCTCCCTGGTCGACCTGACCGGCGACGGCCCGGATCCGGACGGAGAGATCGAGATCCTGGTAGGCGGCGACCTCGGTGAGAGCCACGTTGAAAGTGGAGCCCGCGCTCTTGGCCGTCTGGGCCAGGACCTGGCCCTTCGAGGGCGCGGTCTCGTCGGAGGCGACCTTCCACTCGCCGACTTCCTGCGTCAAACCCCGGGGAAGGCCTCCGGGCGCGTCCTTGTCGAAGTTCCAGGTTCGCGCCTCCCTGTCTTCAGGCGCTCCAGGGGCGCCCCCGCCGAGGAACATCGCGAATCCGACCCAGAGACCTGCAGCCAGGCTCAATCGTTTCATACTGTCCTCCTTCCGTGCCGAAACCCGAAACGGCGTCTGCGCCTTCCTCGATTCTGCCTCTGATCTCCGTTGACATCTTCCCTCGGCGCCGGCCTGAACGACATACTGGCACGGGCCAGGTCTCGCCTCCGGTCGACGACGGCGGGAGTTCTTACAAGAGACCAACCTGCGGACGAAGAGCACGTAATCCACCCACGGAAACGCAGACAATGGATTCCACTGGAGGAAGCGACGTGATCCGCGTCGGTCAGATCGAGATCCGCTTCCGTCTGCAAGCCGCGGAAACCGAAGGAACGTTGACGATGTTCGAGTTCCTCGTGCCCGCGGGTGCCCGCGTCCCGGTGCCGCACAGCCACGAGGCCTTCGATGAGACGATCTACGGACTGGACGGCGTCACGACGTGGGTCCTCGATGGCCGGCAGGTGCGTGTCGGACCCGGCGACGTCCTCTTCATCCCTCGCGGGCGCGTGCACCATTTCGCGAACCTCGGCACAGAGGACGCCCGGGAGCTCAGCGTGATCACCCCCGGCCTGCTCGGCCCCGAGTACTTCCGTGACATCGCCGAGGTCCTCGACGCCGGCGGACCCCCGAACATCGAGCGGATCGTGGAAGTCATGAAACGGCACGGCCTGCGTCCAGCCTCACCGGCGACGTGATCCAGCCGGCGCTACCTTTACCCTGAAGTCGTCCACGGTCACGGTCGACCCCGCGGATGCCGAAGGGCTCGGGGAGCTTCACGCGGCATCTAGAGAACATTGACATTCGCTCCCTCGTCACCGAGTTTCCTGGGATGCGCCAACCGTCACTTCCCCGCCGTCACCCTCGCTTCCTCCTCGTTCTTCCTCCGCTCGTCGCCCTGATGCCCGTCCTCGTCCTGTCGCCCGCGGCGGCGGAGGACCGTTTCCTGGACCGCTTCGAGCGGGTCCAGCTCACGGAAACGTATTACTCCGAGGGGGCGAACGCCGGCGACATCGACCGCGATGGCAAGGCCGACGTCGTCCACGGCCCCTTCTGGTTCCGCGGGCCGGACTTCGCGACCCGCCACGAGATCTATCCCCCGAAGCCCCAGCCCACCCAGGCCTACGCCGACAGCTTCTTCTCGTGGATCGAGGACTTCAACGCCGACGGATTCAACGACGTCCTGGCGGTGGGGTTCCCGGGGACGCCGGCATACGTCTACGAGAACCCCGGGGAACGCGGCTTCGACCGGCACTGGGCGAAACACGAGGTGTTCGACTGGGTCTCGAACGAGTCCCCCCATTTCACGGACCTCTCCGGCGACGGCCGCCGCGATCTCGTCTGCACTCGCGCCGGTCACTTCGGCTACGCAACCGTCGACGGGAAGGAGCCCTTCAAGAAGTGGTCGTTCCACATCATCTCCGAGAAGGTGGCGCACGAGAGATTCGGCCACGGGCTCGGAGTGGGAGACATCGATGGCGACGGGAAGCGCGACGTCATCACCAAGGACGGCTGGTTCCGACAGCCCGCATCGCTCGATGGCGATCCGAAGTGGGCCTTCCATCGGGTGGAGTTCGCCGGCCCGGGAGGCGCCGAGATGCACGCCTATGACGTCGACGGGGATGGCGACGCGGACGTCATCACGAGCCTCGACGCGCACGCCTTCGGCCTGGCCTGGCACGAACAGGTGCGGGAGGGCGACCGGATCTCCTTTCGGAAGCACCTGATCATGGGCGAGACGCCGGAGGACAACCCCTACGGCGTCCTCTTCACCGAGCCCCACACGGTCCAGCTCGCGGACATCGACCGGGATGGGCTCCTCGACATCGTCACGGGTAAGACCTACTGGTCGCACCACCGCCAGAGCCCTCTCTGGGACGCCGGCGCGGTCGTCTACTGGTTTCGCCTCGTCCGGGGTGCCGGCGGGGTGGACTGGGTCCCGCACAGGGCCGACGGGGAGGCGGGGGTCGGCCGACAGGTTGTCGTGAGCGATCTCGACGGCGACGGTCTCCTCGACATCGTCGCGGGCGGCATGAAGGGATGCCACCTGCTCCGTCACCGCCGGGAGAAGGTCGAGGAGGGAGCGTGGAGAGACGCGCAGCCGCGGCCACTCGTGGCCCTCGCTGCCGGCCTCGAGCCCGGGGAGGCGGCCCGCCTGATGTCCGTGCCGGACGGCTTCCGGGTGACCCTCGCCGCCGGGGAGCCGGACGTCCACCAGCCGGTCGCCTTCGCGATCGACCCACGCGGGCGCCTCTGGGTGGCCGAAGCCCACACCTACCCGCGCCGCGCCCCCGAGGGCCAGGGCAAGGACAAGATCCTCATCCTCGAGGACACGGACGGCGACGGGACGCTCGACCGCCGCAAGGTCTTCATCGATGGGCTCAACCTCGTGAGCGGGCTCGAGGTCGGCTTCGGCGGCGCCTGGGTCGGTGCGGCGCCGTATCTCCTCTTCATCCCCGACCGGGACGGAGATGACCGGCCGGATGGTGAACCTCAGGTCCTCCTCGATGGCTTCGGTTACCAGGACACGCACGAGACCCTGAACGGCTTCAACTGGGGACCCGATGGCTGGCTCTACGGGTGCCACGGGGTCTTCACGCATTCGAACGTCGGGAAGCCCGACACGCCGCGGCGGGAGCGCGTTCCGATGAACGCGGCGATCTGGCGATACCACCCGTCGAGGCATGAGTTCGAGGTGTTCGCCCACGGCACCTCGAACCCCTGGGGGGTGGACTTCGACGACCGCGGGCAGGCCTTCGCGACCGCCTGCGTCATCCCCCACCTCTACCACGTGATCCAGGGCGCGCGGTACGAGCGGCAGGCCGGGCGCCACTTCAACCCGCACACCTACGAGGACCTGAAGACGATCGCGGACCACGTCCACTACGCCGGCAACATCGGCGACCACGCCTGGTGGGGACACGAGCCCACGCTCCCGAAGAGCACATCCGATGCCGGGGGCGGCCACGCGCACTGCGGAGCCATGGTGTACCTCGGCGACAACTGGCCGGAGAGGTACCGAAACCGCCTCTACTTCAACAACGTCCACGGAAACCGGGTCAACTGCGACGTCCTCGAGCGGCGGGGCTCGGGGTACGTCGGCCGGCACGCGCCGGACTTCCTCCTCGCGAACGACCGCTGGTTCCGGGGCATCAACCTGAAGAGCGGGCCCGACGGGACGGTCCACCTCATCGACTGGTACGACAGGAACGCCTGCCACCGCACGAATCCCGAAATCTGGGACCGCTCGAACGGCCGCATCTACCGCATCGCGTACGGCGACGCAAAGCCCGCGAAGGGCGATCTGGCCCGGCTCTCGAGCGCCGAGCTCGTGGCCCTCGCGCGGCATCCGAACGACTGGCACGCCCGCACCGCGCGCAGGCTCCTCCACGAGCGCGGGCCGGATGCCGGCGTCCACGCGGCGCTCGGGGAGATCCTCGATCGCGATCCGTCCGTCGCGGTCCGCCTGCGGGCGCTCTGGGCTCTCCACGCGACCGGCGGCCTCCGTGAGGACCGCGTGCTGGCGCTCCTCGAGGATCCCGAGGAGCATCTCCGGGCGTGGGCGATCCAGCTCGAGCTGGAAGACCGCGCGGGGCCGCCCGTGTTTCTCGCGAAGCTCTCCCGCCTGGCCGCTGAGGATCCTTCTCCCATCGTCCGGCTTTACCTGGCCTCCGCGCTCGGGCGCCTACCGGCTGCCGCGCGATGGTCGATCGCGGAAGCGCTCGTCCAGCACGGGGGCGACGCGGGCGACCACAACCTCCCCCTCATGTACTGGTACGGGATCGAGCCCCTCGTCGGCGACGACCCACCCAGGGCCCTTTCCCTGGCCGCCGTCTCGAGGATCCCCCTCGTCACGCAGTTCATTCTCCGGCGAGCCGCGTCCGAAACGGAGAGCCTCGACGCCCTCGTGGCAGCGCTCGGGAAGGGCGCCGCGGAGCGCGATCTCGTCGTGCTCGGAGAGATGCTCCGGGCCTTCCAGGGGCGGGTGGACATCCCCATGCCGCCGGCCTGGTCGGCTGCTTACGACCGGCTCGTCGCGAGCGAGAGCGAGGCGGTGCGCGAGCGCGCGGACGAGGCCGCCGTGCTCTTCGGGGACCGGCGCATCCTGCCGCGAATGCGCGAGGTCCTCGCCGACCCCGCGGCGGATCTGGAGCGGAGGCGGAGGGCCCTCGAGATCATCGTCCGCGGCCGCGACGAGGGGGCCGCCCGGGCGCTCCAGGCGGCTCTCGACGAGCCGGCGCTCCGCGGCGCGGCGATCCGGGCCCTGGCCTCCCACGATGACGCGGGCACGCCAGCCGCCATCCTCGAGCGGTACGAGCGGCTCGGCGAGACCGAGAAGCGCGACGCGATCGGCACGCTGAGCGCGCGGCCGAAGTCGGCTCTCGCGCTCCTCGACGCCGTGGATTCGAAGAAGATCCCGAGGACGGATCTCCACGCGCACGCCATCCGGCAGCTCCTCCGCTTCCGGGACCCCGCGGTGGAGAAGAGGGTCCGCGAAGTCTGGGGGGAGGTGCGGGACACCTCGGAGGAGAAGCAGGCCGAGGTGACGAGGTGGAAGGCGATGCTGAGCGTGAAGAAGCTCGAGTCGGCGGACCCCGGTAACGGCCGGCGCGTCTTCGCGAAGACTTGCGGCACCTGCCACGTCCTCTTCGGCGAGGGGACCGTGGTTGGACCCGACATCACGGGATCGAACCGCGCGGACCTGGACTACGTCCTCGAGAACGTGCTCGACCCGAGCGCGACCCTGGCGAAGGAGTACCGCATGACGGTCGTCCTGACCACGGACGGCCGGGTGGTCTCGGGTCTCCTCCTCGACGAGACCGAGAGCGCCGTCACGCTGCGGACGCTCAACGACACGGTCCTCGTCGCGAAGAGCGACATCGCGAGCCAGGAGCTCTCGAACCAGTCGATGATGCCCGAGGGGCTGCTGGCATCGCTCCAGCCCGAGGAGGTGCGGGACCTGATCGCTTACCTGGCGAGCTCGACCCAGGTGGCCCTGGGCGGCCCGCGGTCCCCCATCGATTCCGCGACGGGGCGCGTCCCCGGCGCCATCGAGGGCGAGACCCTGAAGGTCCTCGCCAGGTCCGCCGGAAGCGCCCGCGGGCAGAAGATGGATTCCTTCACGAGGGACCGCTGGAGCGGCGCGGATCAGCTCTGGTGGACGGGGGCGGCTCCCGGCGCTCGGCTCGAGATCGAGATTCCGGTCGAGGAGGCGGGGAAGTACGACCTCGACATCGTGCTCACGCGGGCGCAGGGCTACGGGATCGTCCAGCTCCTCCTCGATGGCGAGAAGCTGGGAAGCCCGATCGACCTCTACCACCCGGAAGTCGTCACGACGGGTGTCCTGACGTTCGGCGCCCGCGAACTGACGGCCGGTAGCCACAAGCTCATGGCCGAGATCGTCGGGGCCAACCCGAAAGCCGAGAAGGCATACATGTTCGGGCTCGACTGGGTGCGGCTCGTGAGGCCGGACTCCAACCGCCCCTGAGGTTCTCGGAGGCTTGCACCACAGGCTTCAGGCCGCCGCTCGCATCCGCCGCATCCCCTTGTTAGAGTGGCATGCTCTTCCCATTAACGGAGGAAGCCAAGCATGAGCAAGTTCTCCGTCGGACTGATAGTCTCCGTCGTCGTCTTGGGCAACATCACCTCCATCCTTCTCTTGCGAGGTTCCGGTCCGGTAGGCGGTCTTCCTCGCGTGGACGATTGGAGCGCGGCGGCCGCGGCGCAGCGCGAGGCGATCGATTCCTTGCGGGAAGATGTGAGCCGGCTATCCGCCGCCGTAGCGTCCATTCGATCGTCGTCGACGACGATCGACCCCGCGGAAGCCGAGGGGGTCGACCTGGCGGCACGGTTCAACGAGGTGATCCAACGACTGGATGCTCTCGAGAAATCGATCTCCGCGAAGAACGACGCCGGCGACGAGCTCGCCGTACTCGAGCTTCGAAAGAAGCTGCAGGAGCAGTATCGCGCCGAAGACGGATTCGCGATCGCGGAAGAGCTCCTCGCGCAGGGGAAGTTCGCCGCGGGGGGGAACGGCATTCTGACGTTTCTCGAATCGCATCCCGATCACCCCGACACTCAGGACCTCATGAGAAGGGCGCGAGACGCGTTCCAGCAATCGGGCAACCTGGACAAGGCGCTCTGGCTGCACGGCGAAATCATGAAGAAGTTCCCCGAGCATCGCGGAGGGGATCTCCACTCGCTCGCCCTGCTCGAGAAGCGAATGAAGAAGCTCGACGACGCCATGCATCACTTCGATGAATCGGTGGAACTCGCCTTGACGGATCAGGATCGGATGGGTCGGCTGTTATCTCGCGCCGAACTCGTCCAGGAGCGGGACGGGGACAGCGCGGGTCTCGAGGCCTACCGGGAGGTGGAGCGTCTGGCCAGGGCCGCCGGCATCGAGCTGGCGGACGAAGCGGGCAAGCGCGCCGACCGGATCGAGGAGCGTCTGGCTCGATAGCCGCCCGGCCGCCTTTTGCGTCAGATGAGGGGCGATCGCGGCGTCCAAGGAGAGGACAGCGACGGTTGAGCTTCGTGGCCGCAGTCGGTCGCCTGGACCGTTCCGTCGGCATCTCTGTTGCAGCCAAGCCCCAAGGACGCATCGCCATGCTTCGATGGATCCCCCTCTCGATTGTTGTTTGCCTCTCCTTTGCCTCCAGCGCTGCGCTTGCAGCACCGCGCGAAGCCAACTGGCCACAATGGCGCGGGCCGCAGCGCAGCGACGTTGCAGCCGAAGCCGGCCTCCTCCAGGAGTGGCCGAAGGACGGGCCGAAGCGCCTCTGGCTCTTCAGCGACTGCGGCATGGGCTACTCCGGGCCGGCGGTGGTCGGCAAGACCCTCTACACGATGGGCGGGCGGCGAGGGAAAGAGGCGCTGATCGCCATCGAGATCGAGCGCGGCACCGAGAAATGGGCCGCGGAGATCGGCGAGGTCTTCGAACAGGACCGCGGCGAGGGCCCACGCGGCACGCCCGCGGTTTCCGGGGAACGAGTCTACGGGCTCGGGGGCGGGGGAGACCTGGCCTGCGTCGAATCCGCCAGCGGCAAGCTGGTCTGGCGCGTCACCATGAAGGAGCTCGGCGGAGCCACGCCGCGCTGGGGCTACAGCGAGAGCGTGCTGGTCGATGGCCAGCGAGTCATCTGCACGCCAGGAGGCAGCAAGGGAGCGGTGGCGGCGCTCGACAAGGATTCCGGCAAGGTCATCTGGCAGTCGAAGGGCTTCAACGACGACGCCCACTATGTTTCGCCCATCGCCGCCGAGGTCCACGGCGTGCGGCAGTACATCCAGCTCACCGGGAAGTCGCTGGTGGGCTTGAGCGCCGAGGACGGCAAGCTCCTCTGGCGCGTCGAGTGGCCTGGACAGGTAGCGGTCGTCCCCACGCCGATCTTCCACGACAACCACGTCTACGTCACGGCGGGCTATGGCGTGGGCTGCAGGCTCGTGAAGCTGCTTCCCGACGGCAAAACCGAGGAGATCTACTCCAACAAGGAGATGGTCAATCACCACGGCGGCGTCATCCTCGTGGACGGCCGTCTCTACGGCTATTCCGACGGGAAGGGGTGGGTCTGCCAGGACTTCGCGAGCGGCAAGACGCTCTGGCGCGACAAGAGCCTGGGGAAGGGAGCCATCGGCTATGCCGACGGCCGTTTCTACTGTGTGGACGAGGACAGCGGCGCCGTGGCGCTCATCGAGGCATCGCCTGATAGCAGGAAGGAGCGCGGTCGCTTCATGCTCGAGCCGCAGACCAAGCAGCGCAGCCCCAAGGGCAAGATCTGGACCCACCCGGTGATCACCGGCGGCCGCCTCTACCTGCGGGACCAGGAAATCCTCTCCTGCTACGACGTGGTCCGGAACTGAGCATCGTCGGCGCGCGTCATTTCCGGGCGGGCGTCGCACGCACTCCCGGTGCCGTCGCCGCAGGCCTCAGCGGCTCCTGAACCTGCCTCGGCCCATCGGGAATAACAAGCGCGGCGCGCAGGGCTTCGCGCACGCCGGCGGGGATGGGCGCGGAGGCCGTCCTGTCGCCCTCGTACCGCGTTTCCCTCACGG
>Ga0075421_100013856_pt1 | contig 10060 bp, 9 predicted proteins | sample SoiMetdeltSBSDD5_FD_75292 | JGI IMG/M metagenome (GOLD analysis project Ga0075421, IMG submission 75292) | Bulk soil microbial communities from a Populus tree surrounding site in Tennessee, USA - Soil MetaG P. deltoides SBSDD5 | ecosystem: Environmental > Terrestrial > Soil > Tree plantation... | reverse complement strand
GTCACGAGCGGCCGGGCGCACGCCATGGCTTCAGCTATCACCAGGCCGAACGGCTCTGGCTGCGTGCTCGCGTGAACGACGATGTCGAGCGCACGAAGGGCGTGGTCGGCACGCTGGAACCCCGTGAAGCCAACGCGGCTCCCGAGCCCCAGCGACAACGACAGGCTCTCGAGTGCCGCACGCGTGTTCTGGCTGCCGGCTGTCTGATACAGGGGACCGCCAACGATGTATCCGCGCACGGGCAGCTCGACTGGCAGATCCGCCAGCGCGCGCAGGAACGTTTCCTGACCTTTCCAGCGGCCGAACGTCGAGACCAGCCCGACGCGGACAATCGGCCGATCTGGCCGATCGAGCCCGCTCGATCGATCGAGATCGATCGTGTCGCCATGGATGCCGAATCGCTGGAGATCGACAGCATTGTGGATGGTGCGAATAGTACCGACCGCAGAGAGCGCGGCCTGGGCATCACGGGCAACGCTCTCCGAGTTCGCCACCATCGCCGTGCAGCGGTCCGCGAGACGGCGCAGCAGCCAGCGGCTGGCGGGCCTGACAGAGACGTACTCGTGCAGATGCCAAATCAGCGGCGTGCGTTTACAGCAGAGAGCCCCGAGAATATGCGCCTTGACGCCGTGGCTGTGAATGACGGACGGATTGCAGCGCCGCAGCGTCGTCTTCAATCGGCGGACGTGGGAGGGAACTTGCAAGGCTGCGGACAGTAAGCGTGCCGCAGCAGCTGATCGGGCCGCCGGCCCCCTCTGCCGCGTCATGGCTGACTCGCCGAGTCGTGCAATGGCCGCCGGAAACGGCACGACCTCGCAACTGACGCCGTCACGCGCGCACGCGTCGAGCAGTGGGCCGGCGCCAGGGAGGATGACGGTGAACGACCAGTCAGGCCGATGGCGTCGCACGCTGGCGATCATCTCGAGAAGGGCGATTTCGGCACCTCCGAGTTGATCCGACGCAGCGAGACAGGCAATCCGCATCAGAGGAGCGGACGGGCGTCAGGCGACACCCACAGCATATGCGGCCATTCGGGCACTGGCGTCGATCGGCGTGATGCCCTCCAGGGCATGAGCAGATCGCGGACGGTCGCCTTCCCTGCTGCCGATCGGCGATGGGCGGATGGCGAGTGATCGATGAGCCATCCAGCGTAGCCGGCAGCGGTGAGTGGCCTGACGCAGGATTCCAGCGACGCTCCGCGGCGAGCGAGCGCGTGCGGATGGCACTCGAGCAGCACGTATCGATAGCGCCGCGCAGCAAGCCCTCGAACCATGCCCTCGAGCACGTCGTGTTCGGTGCCTTCGACGTCGATCTTCACAAGGTCCACCACGCTGAACAGAAGCTGCCCGTGCTGCGGCTTGACGATCTGATCGAGCAGATCGTCGAGCGCGACGGTGACGCCGGAGAAGTCGGCACGCTCCGCGCCTTCAGTCATCCGGCTCAGGCCGAGGTTGCCACCATCGCTTGGATAGTCGACGAACGACGCGACACCAGTCGCGGCTGCTGCCCCCAGTTCGAGCACCCGAACCTGCGCGAGGTCGTTCGACCTGACGTTGTCGCGCAATGTAGATGCGAGACGCGGATGCGGTTCGAGCGCGACCACCTTTCCGGCTGCCCCGACCAGGTGCGCGCACACGAGGGTGAAATATCCCCAGTTCGCGCCGACATCGAGCGCGGTCATTCCGGGCTCGAGGATCTGCGTCGCGAGAACGGTCTCCTGCGGTTCGTACCGCCCGGTGAAGCACGCTTCGCGCGAGATCGTGTCGCGAAGGTCGCAATAGAACGAAGCCGCGCCGAGATCCGCAGGCAGGCGCGCCACAAATGGCTTTCGGCCAAGCCGGCCGAGAAAATTGGTCGCCCGATATCGCCCGAACGGCAGCGCCCGGATGGCGGACGCCGACAACGACACCCAGAGAGGAGGCGTGTCAGCCATCCTTGCAGCCGACCATCAGCACGTTGTCCGACAAGGCACGCGGCAGCGCACGTGCCAGCAGCGCGGGATAGTGAAGGGCCGTCAGGGGAATGCGGCCGCGAAGGGAGTAATGGATCTCAATCTGGTTCAGGCCACACTCGGTCGCGATGCGCTCCAGATCCACAGGCAGGAGCGCGGTACGATGCGCGGGATAGCTGGTCTCTGTGAACGCCGGGAACCGTCCGGTTACCGCAAGCGACAGCACGCTGAGGACGCTCGCCTGATTCGGCGTCGTGACCATCAGACACCCGCCCGGCGCGACGATCCGGACGAGCTCGCGGCAGAAAGCGCGAGGATTGTCGAGATGCTCGATCACTTCGATCGCCGTCACAACTCCGGCGCAGGCATCGGGCAGAGGAATGGATTCGGTATCGAGATCAGCCTGAAGAAACCGCAAGTCCTGTTGAAACCGGCGGTGACGCACGACGTCGACACCGACGTACTCGCCGGCGAGTCCTGCGGCAAACTCGCGAAAATTGCCCGAGCCACATCCCACATCGACGAGCAGGCCCGGCAGTGACAGGTCGCGGGGTCTGCGCGCGACGACGCGCTGCAGCGCGTGAGCTGCGGCACGATAGATGGCATCGTTGCTTTCCCCGCCAGTCTGGAGAGCGCGTTCGATGACAGCAGTGGCGCTCATGCCGCAGCAGCTTCGACAGCGGATTGCAGCACGCGCTCGAGCTGGGGTAACGCACGGCCGGGCGCACAGAGCGACTCAGCGCGCTCGCGGCCCGCCGCGCCAAGCTTCCGGCGCAACCCGGCATCACCGATGAGCTCGCCAAGCGCCACATCGAGCTCACGATCGTCACCGACGAGACGGCCGATGTCTGAGGACACGATCTCGACCGCTCCGCCGGCCGCAGACGTGATGACCGGCAACCCGCACTGCATGGCCTCCACGAAGACGACACCAAACGGTTCGGGCGAACGATTCGGCTGGCACAGAATGTCGGCGGACGTCAAAACGCTGCTCATGTCCGCCCGCTCGCCGAGAAATCTCACCCGCGCGGCAATCGACAGCGACTCAGCCTCGCGCTCGAGATGTTCGCGGTACCGACGCTCGCGGGGCCGCTGTGCGTCACCCGCAATCCACAACGTCCACGAACGCTGCCGCCTCAGGCGGCTGAGCGCTTCAAGCAAACGGCCATGTCCTTTCCATGCCTCCATCCTGCTCGCGATCAGAATCACCACATCGTCTGCGTTCGTGTCGAAGGCCTGCCGAACCGTTGTCCGGTCGAGATCGGTCGTACGCGGCAGATCGACCGGGTAGTAGACGACATGTGCGGGCGAGCGCGGCTGGATCCTGTGCGCAGTGGCCGCCGTCCAGCGGCTGTTGCAGATCATCAAGTCTGCCGTGACGTTCCGGCACATGCGCTCGAGCACCGGCCGCCCGGTAGCGGGATCGTGCTGCCAGAGCCCCACCCGGACGCCCGCGCGCCGGCCGACGCGCGCGAACAGTGCGTACGACCAGGGGCTGTGACAGATGAGCAGGTCGCAGCGTCGTTCGAGGAGCAGAGCACGCAGGCGCGCGCGGGCTGCGACGATTGACCGCGGGCGTCGAAGTCGGACATCACCGAGCAGGTTGACGAGGGCCCCGGTGTTCAGCAGCTCCTGATGGAATCTGCCCGGCGCGGCGACGGCGAACGACGAATTCACGCGCGGCGTGATGCCCCGGCAGGCCGCCAGCGTGATCAGCACGCGCTCGATGCCGCCGAAGAGGCGGCCGCTGTTCAAGTGAAGGACGTTCAATCGTTGGTTGGCGTACGGGTTCTGGCTGAAGCCAGCCACGCCGGCTCCATTAGAAAAACCTCGGGAGAACCTCCACGGCATCGCCCGGGTGGACTGTGTCCTCCAGCTTCACGTTCTTGAGCACCACTTGTTTACCGTCGACGATGCGCGTGATGCGGACGCGGTTTCGGGACCCGCGCTCGGCAACCCCGCCAGCCATCGAGATCGCTTTCGCAACCGTCACATCGCCATCAAAGACGAGCGGTCCCGGATTCTTCACATAGCCCGTCACGAAGAATGTTTCGGCTTTCGGGACGAAGAGGGTGTCCCCGTCGTTTAGTGCGATGTGCTGCGCACGGCCGCTCTGGAGCTCCTCCATGCGCACCCTCTCAGGCGCAACCGGTGAAGCCGCCTCAGGTGAGGAGGTGGGGCGCCGGTTGATGAAAATGAATGGTCCGGCGTCGGGCAAAGGCGACCCGGCCCTGGCAAGCGCTTCCATCACGCTCATCGCTCCTGTAAGCGGAACCGCACCCGGCGTCCGAACCTGACCGGTCACGTAGACGACCTGGCTTCGGTACGCCTCCACCTCAATCGTGACCTGGGGGTTGACGAGGTACCCATTCTTCAATCGGCTCGTGACGTCCTGCTCGATTCCCCGTGCTGTCAGTCCAACCGCTTTCACACGCCCGATGAGCGGAAAGTCGAACGTTCCGTCGCTGTCGACGGTGACGACTCTGGTGAGATCGGATTCACCGAACACCGTGATGGCGAGACGATCCTGGACGCCGACCGTATATTCGGCGTTCGGCGGCCGCGGCCCCTGCGCAAGACTCAGCGCAGCAGCAAGGATGAGGAAGACCATGACTATTGTCCGAACGTAAACGTGCCGTAGAACCGACGTCGTTCGTAGCGCCGATCCGGTCGACCGCTGTGGCGATCGGTGTATTCCCAGTTCAGCGCAATGCGGGCGTTCTCACGAATCCGGTAACCGGCGCCCACGCCAATGAGGTCGGCGCGATCGGTTCTCGGGTCGTCGATTCCGCCAATGGCCCGATACCCCAGGCGCTCGCGGCCCACGGAGGCCTCGACATCCCATGGTCCGGCAAGATGATGCGTCACTCGAACGCGGACGCCGGTGCTCAGATAGTACGGCTCGAAATCTTCGAAGGAGTACTGCACATCGCGGTTCAGCAAGCCTTCGAACCTGGTTCGGTCCAGCAGCGTGTAGCCGAGCGAACCCTGCATGATGAATCCGGTGTAGTCGGGGATGGCCGGGCTCAACGGATTGAATCGTCGATACCCGAGCGCAAGCGAGCCATGGATCAACGCAACCGGATCGAATTGAAGGCCGGGCAGGATCCTGATCGAGTCCGAGTCCCGTTCGGGCGATTGATCGAATCGATCCTGCTGAACGGAGGCGAGCAGCTTGAATGTAGTGAGGGGCGTCAGGGCGATGTCAAGAGCCGCATCGGCCGCCTCGACACGCGAGTTCAGGTTACGCGGCAGCGAGACACCCTCGAAGGTCGTGCCCTCCTCGAACTCGAGGTCTGATACGCGTCCAGAAACGGTGAGCGCGGTGCGAGTGCCCATCGAGACCTTCGCACCGCCGCTGACGCTCCTCGAGAGGCGCGGCGCGCGCACGTCCAGTTCCGCGTTCAGGCGGTCGCGGGTCTCGAGGATCGCCGCGGTGGCAAACGGGCGAAAACGGCCGAGATCGACGTCAGCGCGCACTTCGTTCGCGTAGCTGATCGACCGCTGGTCGCTTGTTTCGGCGTAGTAGGTGAAACCGGTCGCGTTCCACGCCCACAGCAGAAAACGCCCCGCGCGAAGACGGACGTCGAATCTCGGCGCGATTGTCGCCGTGAAATCACGGCGCGGCTCCTCCGCCGTGCGAAACACGTTGGAGTCCACGCCGAAGTCAGTGACGGCGATCGAAGGGGTGAAGCCAAACGGGCCGACGCGCATCCACATCGACTCGAGCGGATCGAGCGGCGGCGGCGCCTGCGCAAGCGCCAGCGAGGCGAAATGAAAATGGATGAGGACGGCGATCGCGGCAGAACGGCAGCTCCGAGCGCGTCTCACGCGCGGGATGCCTTTCTCCGCACGATCCCCAGCTGGCGGGTCTTGCGATAGAGGTTGGCGCGGTCAATGCCGAGCGTACGCGCGGCATCTCCCATGCGCCAGCCGTGAGCCTGAAGGACAGAAGTGATGTAGGCCCGTTCGAAGGATTCCCGGGCCTCGCGCAGGCTGATCATCCGTCGGCGCACGCGGCCGGCGTTCGACGCCGGAGCGATGCGACGGGTTGATCGTGAATGAGCGCGACGTGGCAGGTAGGAATGCTCCGCCCTCTCGGTTACACAGACAGCGTACGCCTTGTTCGACGCCCGACGCACGTCGCGTCGGGACGGACGCACACGCGGAACCGAGGGCTGCGTGTCAGAAGTCCGCGTTCATGGTCGCAGGTGTTCGCCTGTGTGTCAATAACGACACACAGATTTTAGGGACGGGGGTTCAGTACGAGGGTTCATGACGAGGGTTCATGACGGGGGTTCACGACTCGGTTCACGACTCCGGTTCACGACGGGGGCACGACGGAGGTTCCTGACGAGGGTTCGAGACGGAGTTCGAGGGCGCTGATCTCAATTTGCGACGGCGTACCTATCGTTCGTGGTCCGTGGTCCGTGTTCCGTGGTTCGTGATTGGTGGTTCGTGGTTCGTGTTCGGTGGGCTTCCGGTCGTGTCGATCGGCGAGGCACCAACAACGTGCACGAGCCACGGCGGCTCGGGTGTATCGATTAAGTTACTGATTCGTATGAAGTTACGCGTTTTATGCGCTCCTGCGAATTGCGGCCGATTCGTCACGCTTTCCCACCCTCACGCCGCTTCGGTCTGGGACATAATTCCGATCCGCAGTCGAGGGCGTTCCAGCATCAGAGGAAGGACACTACCGTGGCTACCACCATCGATCAGCAACAAGCGACGTCGAAGAGCGGCACGGATGCAGCACCAGCAGCCGCGCAGGAAGAGACCGGTGCTGCCAATCTCGACAAGGTTCGGGACATCCTCTTCGGTGGCCAGATGCGCGACCTCGATCGGCGGTTTGCCAGGGTCGAGGAACGCCTCGTCAAGGAAACGTCCGCACTCGAAGAGGATGTGCGGAAGCGGCTGAGCACGCTCGAGGGGTTTGCGCGGTCCGAGACCGAGGCGCTCGCGGAGCGGATCAAGGGCGAGTACGACGCACGCAGCGAGGCGCATGCGGATCTGCTGCGCCAGATGCAGGAGCGATACGCGGAGTTCGAGAAGAAGACCGGCCTCATCAACGATCAGCTGGCGCGGGCGCAGCGCGAGCTGCGGCAGCAGATCCTCGACACGCATCAGCGGCTGGCCGACGAAATTCGCGAGAAGGTCGATGCCGTTCTCGCGCGGTTGCGCCAGGAATCGGACGATCTCCGAACCGACAAGGCCGATCGAACGACGCTCGCGGCGCTGTTTACTGAAATGGCGCTGCGGCTCACGCACCAGCCGGCGGGCAGAGACGATCAGGAGCCGCACCGTGGCTGACCAGGCGGTGCTCCCGCCCGGGCGCCGCGCGGAACGCGCGGGCGGGATTAATGAGACCGTCGATCCGGACGAGGCCGACGACCTGACGTCGTTGCGGGCGATCCTCGTCGGACCGGCCGAGCAGAAGATTCAGGCCTTGCAAGCGAGAATCGACGACCGCTTTGCACAGGCGCGCGACGTTGGCGCCGTGCTGCCGCAGGCGCTGCTGCACCGCGCGTCCGATCCCGAGCTTGCCCGGGCACTGACGCCGCCGGTCGAGCGGGCCATCACGGCGTCGGTTCGCCGGGATCCCAGGCCGCTGGCCGATGCCTTGTTTCCGGTGATTGGTCCGGCGATCCGCAAGGCAGTCTCGGCCAGCCTCGCGTCGATGGTCGAATCGCTGAACCGCACGCTCGAGCACAGCCTCTCGGCGCGTGCGATGCAGTGGAGGTTCGAGGCGCTTCGGACGGGAAAGTCGTTCGGCGAGATCGTCCTCCTCAAGACACTGTTGTTTCGCGTCGAGCAGGCCTTCCTGATCCACCGCAAGACCGGCCTCCTGCTTCAGCACGTGCGCGCGGGCCCTGCGCACGTCGAAGACGCGCAGCTGGTCTCGGCGATGCTCACGGCCATCCGCGATTTCGTGCAGGACTCCTTTCGAGTCCCGGAACAGGATTCACTGGATGCGCTGAAGGTCGGCGAGCTCTCCATCTGGATCGAACAGGGCCCGGGAGCAATTCTCGCGGCGGTGATCCGCGGAACCGCACCGCCCGCGCTGCGGCAGGTTCTCCAACGGTCTCTGGAAACCGTTCATCTCCAGCACGCCGAAGCGCTCGACGCCTTTCATGGCGACGCAGAGCCTTTCGAAGCCACGCGTCCTGTTCTCGAAGAATGCCTGGCAACCGAATACCGCCCAGAGACCGAACGGCGGCGTCACGGTGGATTGATCTTCATATCGGTCTTGTTGCTGGCCCTGGCGGCCTGGGCCGCCTTTGCCTATCGCGACTATCGGCGTTGGAACGGTTACGTCCAGAATCTACGAAACGAGCCGGGACTCGTCGTCATCTCGACAGGTCGCGCCAACGGCAAGTACGTCGTCGCCGGACTCCGCGACCCGCTCGCACGCGATCCGCGCGCGCTCCTGCAGCAGGCTCACGTCCCGCCAGATGACGTCGTCGGACAGTGGGAGCCTTACCACGCTCTCTTGCCGGGCTTCGTGTTGCCGCGAGCGAACGCCATCCTGCGACCGCCGTCAGGCACGAATCTGACCTTTCAGGATGGAGTGTTGCGCGCGGACGGCAATGCCCCCGCCGCCTGGCTTGCAGACGCCGCCCGCATGGCACCGCTCATCGCCGGCGTGAGCCGCTTCGACCCCTCGCCCGCTGTTCAGGCGCGAGTTCAGTCGCTGACGCGCGCCCTCGAGCAGGCGACGTTGCTCTTCGACCGCGGGTCGTCGCAATTGCGGTCAGGCCAGGAGCCGCAGCTTCGCGAGATTGCGGCGATCATCAACGAGCTTGGATCGCTCGCGCCCGCTGCCAACAGGACCTTCCGCATCGACGTCGTCGGACATACCGACTCGGACGGCTCCCTGCAGTCGAACCTTCCCCTCAGCACCACGCGCGCCACCCGGGCGATCGCGGCGCTGGGACTGCAGCGGTCGGAGTTTCTGGTTGTGAGCCCCTCTGGCGTCGGGAGCGACGATCCGGTCGTCCCCGGCGTGAGTGAGACGGAAAAGCAACGAAACCGCAGGGTCGCCTTTCGCGTGACCGTGGATCCGACCGGTTCGGGAGAGAGCACGCGGCGATAATTCGGAACGCTGATGATTCAGAAAAAAGTCTGCATGCTGGGCGGGTTCGCCGTCGGAAAGACGAGCCTCGTTTCGCGATTCGTGAGGAGCATCTTTTCGGACAAGTACTTGACGACGGTCGGCGTGAAGATCGACAAGAAGACGGTGAAGGCAGGCGACCGCGAGGTCACGTTGGTTCTCTGGGACATCAACGGGCAAGACGAGTTTCAGGATGTCCAGGAGTCTTACCTGCGTGGAACATCAGGGTATCTGCTCGTGGTGGACGGCACGCGACGCGAGACTCTGGAGACCGCCTCGCAACTTCAGCAGAAAGCCGAGGCCGTCTCCGGCAAGGTGCCGTTCGTCGTCGTGCTGAACAAGTCGGACCTTGCCACCGAATGGCAGGTCGACGAGCGTGGGATCGTGAAGTTGGCCGAACAGGGATGGCCGATCGTGCGCACCAGCGCGAAGACCGGCGAGGGCGTGGAAGAGACGTTCCTGAAACTGACGCTGGCGATGCTGGAAGGGTAAGATGGCTGAGTCGCCCACGGTCATGAGAGATTCGCTTCCGATCGATCTGATGCAGGCGCTCGAGATGTTCGCGCTCGAGCGGATGCCGGACTACACCTACGCTCCGGTCACACCGCCTCCCGCGTGGTTCCGGCACATCCTGCCGCTGACCGACGTCAGCGGACCGTTGACGCTCGCGGGAATTTTGCCTTACCTCGAGCGGTTCCTCAGTGAGGCCGAATCATTCTGGCGTGAGGGAACGCGCCGCTCACTGGTGTCCGGCACGTTCGCTGCGCCCGGCGGATCGGAGGAGGTGCTGCTTCGAGCGTGCGCGCTCAATCTCGGCCCGCGCAGCCTGTTGGTGCTCGAGCGACTGCGAGGGCAGGAGGAAGTCCGCGACATCCTGCAGAAGGCGCGAGAAAACAAGCTCGAACACGAGCAGCTCCTCAGACGGGTCGAGTCGTTGCGGAGCCCGGTCGCCTCGATGTCGCGGCTGACCAGCGAGCTCGTTCAAACAGGGCTGACGA
>Ga0075421_100013855_pt1 | contig 10060 bp, 8 predicted proteins | sample SoiMetdeltSBSDD5_FD_75292 | JGI IMG/M metagenome (GOLD analysis project Ga0075421, IMG submission 75292) | Bulk soil microbial communities from a Populus tree surrounding site in Tennessee, USA - Soil MetaG P. deltoides SBSDD5 | ecosystem: Environmental > Terrestrial > Soil > Tree plantation... | reverse complement strand
CGTCGCTGATGTTTCGAGAAGAAAAAACCGCACCAATCGCGGCATTGCCTGGGCGCGCCCTCGCGCGTGAACAAATCGAGTAGGCTGCCGGTCGGGAGCCAGGGCTCGCTCAGGAATAAACGGAAAGCATGGGCGAGCCCTTGGCTGGTTTGATCGCGGCGGCAAGCCGGCGTGCGCCTTCACGGATGCGGTCGGGTGAGGGAGCCGAGAACGACAGTCGAATCCGGTCGTGGCCGCTCCCGTCCACATAGAACGCACTGCCGATGACGAACACGAGCCGTTGTTCGAGTGCACGCGCGAGCAGACTCTCGTCATCATCGCCGTCTGGCAGCGTGACCCAGATGAAGAAGCCACCCTTTGGCGCAGGCCACTGCAAGCGTCCACCGAGTTGCTCGCGCAGCGCCTGTTCCATGACGTCACGCTTGGTTTGGTACAGCTTGCGCAACTCCGGCGCGAGGCGCTGCAGTAGCCCACGCCGGACGGCTTCGTGGACCATGCGCTGGTCCAGACTCCCGGTCATCAAGTCGACCGACTGCTTGGCGGTTTCAAACCGCTCGATGAGAGCCGCAGGCGCCACCATCCATCCCACTCGAAAACCCGGCGCGAGAGTCTTCGAAAACGTGCTGAGGTACAACACCCGACCGCCAGAGTCATCGGCGCGTATCGGCCGCGTTTCGGTCGCCGTTGTCACGTCGTCGAAGTACAAGTCCCCATATGGATCGTCCTCGACGATCAACACGTCGCGTCTGCTCGCCCACTCGAGCAAATCGTGCCGCTTGCGCAGGCTGAGCAGCAGACCTGTCGGGTTCTGAAAATTAGGCACCAGATACAGGAGATTCACGCGGTGTCCAGCGTTTCGTTCGCGCAGACACACTGCATCCAGATCGTCGAGGCTGATCCCGTCTGGTTCCTGTCTGACACCAACCAAACGAGCTTGAGCGTTCCCGAATGCCGAAATCGCACCGGTATACGAGGGCAGCTCGACGAGCACCGTGTCGCCAGGCGTAATCAGTACCCGTCCAACGAGATCGATCCCCTGCTGCGATCCCGACGTGATGGTGACTTGATCGGGCGCTGCCTCGATGTGACGGCTGCCCAGCACGCCGACGATCGACTCGAGCAACGGCTCGAAGCCACGTGTCGGCCCGTACTGGAGTACGCTGCCGTCTCGGCCTGAAAGGAGCTCGTCAGCAAGCTGGCGAAAGTCACCCCACGGGAACGATGCGGCGTCCGGATAACCCGCAGCGAACGACACCATATCGGGCGCGCGCGCAATGACGGTTCCCATCCGTCGGATCGCCGACTCGTGGAGCCGGCGTCCGGTTGGCGACAGAAATTTTCCGTAGCGGTCAGGTAGTTCGCCAGGCATGATCGTATGAAGACGCCGCGGTGAGCCCGTTCCGCGTGGTCGCGAATCCCCGGTATAGCTTCAAATACGCACCAACCGACGCAAGCCCGAGATATTGAAAGACGAGACCTCGCAGCAGCCACGCCAACAGTTGGAGAGGCAATGCGGCCAACCCGACAAAAGGCACGAATGCCACCAGACCGAGCGCGGCCGTCGCCAGAATTGACGCACCTGTTGCCGCCACTATCACCGCGAGCACGAGAAGAAACACCGCAGCGACGTGACGCCGTTCGTGTCGAACAAAAGCAGCTGCACGACGGAGGGCGGAAGGCAGGCTGCAGTTGTCGGCCGCCACGACAATCTGAACGAGCAGGTACGCCAGGTTCACAACTGTTATCCAGGCCGCGAATGCCGCAGTCATGAGCGCCGTAACGATCCACCCTTCAGAGGCATCACGATTGACGACGGCCGCCAGATACGCCAGGCCGGATACCAAGTAAACGGCCATCAGGGCAAATCCCAGGCGCAGGTACCGCGGAAACAGGAGCCGTGCCGACTCCACGTACGAGTCCACCGAAAATCGCGACGCGCGAAGGACAGCGCTCACATGGAGCGGAGGCTCCTCGATCGATGCCGCCTCGCGGTCACTCTGTACGAGTGTGGCGACCGTACCCGCTTTGATCAGGAACACGAACACCGAACCGCCCACAGCGACCACGGCGAGGGCGAGCAGAAACGCTGTGAGAACCACTGGGCGGGCGATCAAAGCCGTGGCGATGGTCGCAATCATCTCTCGGGACTCGGGTGAAATGATCGCGGTTGGCTCGCCCCCGATCGCCAACGCCACGAGAAACACACCTCCGATGAGGGGCGCCGCGAGCAACAGCTTGAACAGCGAGTCGGCGGACGCCTGGATGAGCGTGACGGGCCAGTTCGCTGCCGCGATGAGCGCACCCCGCTTCACCGCGCTTTTCAGAACGGAATGGGACATCTGGGGGGTGCCTTCATTGTAAACAGGCTTCAGGGTCGTAACCCCTCTACTGAAGCCCTAAAATCAAATTGTGCAGCTTCCAAGTCGGGCTGGCCCGACGCCTCCTCCTCCCTGGCGGCGTCTGCTCCAGATCGCCGCCATAGGCGCAGGCTGCGCGCTGGTCGTCTTCCTGCTCGGCCGGATCGCCGAGATCGTCGTTCTCGGGTCTGACGAGTCTGACGCCCGCGCCCGCGTTCAGGCCGACGTGCGGGCATCGTTTGATGGCATGGCCCGCGAGCTCCGGCTGATGGCGCTCGGCCTGGCCGATCCGCAGACGGTCGCTACGGCCGCCAGCGGCGATCCCCTCGCCTCGCGAAGGCTCTTTGCGGCAGCAGACGCGGCACTTGCTCAGGCACAAGGCACTGACTATGCGCTCACCGCTTACGCGATCGATGGGCGGCCGCTGGCCTGGGACGGACGCCCATCGGAGCTGCCGCTCGACCGCGTGCAGGGTGAAGAAGCGTGGTTCTTTGCGCGGGGGGCGCTGGGCCTGCGGCTCGTCTATGTCACGCCGGTGCAGACCTCGGCCGGCGAACGCGTTGGCGCGGTGGCCGCGGAGCGGTCGCTCGATCAAGCGATGGCGCCACCTGCCGACGCCGAGGTCTTTCGATACCGGACTCGCATCGCGCCTGTGTCGATCGAGCTGCGATTCGAGGGCGCGCGCACGCAACCCGACGCATCCGCTTTCGATGTCGAGGCGCCGTTCGGCGGGAAACTGCTGACGGCCTCCATCGCTGCCGCAGACCTCGCGCAGACTCGCGACAGGTGGCAGCGTGCGGCCAGGTCCCTCGCCCTGATCACACTTGCGATCTCGATTGCATTGGCGTGCGGTCCTCTTCTCGACTGGCGGCGCAGCCTTGTTCGCGCGGCGCCATATGCGGCGGCTGCGGTACTCATCGGTAGTGCGATTGTGCTCAGCCGGCTCGTGCTCCGCCTGGCGTCGCCGGCCGACTGGTTGGACGCGTCGGTTTTTTCCGGCGCCGAGTACGCGTCACCGCTCTTGCGGCCGCTCCTCACATCCCCGTTCGACTACCTCGTCACCGCGCTCGCTGCCAGCAGCCTCGCCGCGCTGCTGTTGTACGCGCTTGCTGCCTGGCGGCTGACGTTCTGGCCGGGCCGCGTATCCTCACACCGACCCGGCGAACGCGTCTGTGGACGACGTCGTGTCACAGGCCGAACGATCGCGTTGTTCGCGGCGACACAAATCGCCGCAGGCTCGGCGGTCGCACTCGTGTTGATCGTTTATCAGGGCTTCCTTCAGGACACCGTCGCCAACACGACGCTCGATTTGCTCCACTACTCGCTGCACCCGTGGAGCACCTCGCGCCTGGCGCTGCAGGTAGGACTGATGCTGTGGCATGCGACGGCGCTCGGCTGCGGGGTGCTGATCCTGCGAGCGGCGCTCATCCCGTGGTCGGTACCGCGGAACGACCGGCGTCTCCGAGCGGCCACGATAGCGATGTGGGCGCTTCCGCTGGTCACGTGGCAGTTCCTGTCGGGAGCAGAGCGCCTGCCGTCGCTTGTCGCGTTGGGAGTCGTCATCGCGTTGGTGGCCTACTCTACCCGGCTCGAAGCGCGCTATCGGCATGGATCCCAGGCGTACCGGCTCACGATGATGACGTTGGCACTGCTCGTGCCCGCGGTGGCCTTCTATCCCTCCATGTTCGACCTGGGACGCGCTGCCAAAGCGCAGCTTGTCGAAACCCGCTTTGCGCCGCAGGCGATCAATCACCGTCAGACCGTTCAAGGCCTTCTCGAGGACAGCCTCGATCGGATTGACGCCTTTCCCGGGCTCGCCGATCTCATCACAGCGCCCGCGTCGCCATCGGGCGCCGAATCGCCTACCGATCGCGCATTTCAAGTGTGGCGTATTACAGCGCTCGCGTCGTACCCCGTCACTTCGTCCGTGGAGCTCTTCGGGCCGGACGGGCTTCTCATCAGCCGGTTTGCGTTCAATCTCCCGGACGATCTGACCGCGGTGCCGAGGTCCGACGAGCAGATGTGCACGTGGGGCGCCGAACCAATCTTCGAGGAGGTCTCGCCGCTATTCGCCGAGGACCGCCGCATTCTGCACGCGGGCCGCGCGCTCTGCGACGATGATGGCCGGCCCGTTGGCTCGATCATCGTCCATGCGATGCCGACGGATTACGGGAACCTGCCGTTCATCGTGTCGCAGAGTCCGTACGTCGAGCTCATGCGGCCTGTCGACCCCTCTCAAGGGGAGGCGGTCTCCGGTCGTGACGTCGAATTCGCGGTGTACGGCTGGAGCCGCACACCTTTGTACGCCTCGGGCGTCACCGCGTGGCCGCTCGACGACAACGTGTTCTCGCGGGTCGAGCAATCGCGAACGCCGACCTGGGCGACGCTGCAGCGTGCAGGCACCGACTACACCGTATTCCTCCTCAACGATCGCGGTGGCATATACGCACTCGGCTTCCCCGATGCCTCGTTGTTGGACCATCTGGTCAATCTTGCAGAGATCACCGTCCTGGCCTTCGGGACGTACGTACTGCTGCTGCTCGCCACGGCGCTCTTCGGCACGTTCAGCCGCCGTGGGACGACCGCACGAGCTCTGCTCCGCGAAATTCGCGCCAGCTTCTACCGGAAGCTGCTGCTGGCCTTCATCGCCGCCACAGTCGTGCCCGTCGCGGCGCTTGCGCTCGCGACGCGGAACTATGTCGCCGATCAGATGCGCGGCAACGTCGAGCAGGAGGCACTTCGAACGGCATCGGCGGCGCGGCGTGTCGTCGAAGATCTGGCGGCGCCCGGGGGGCTGGCGCAGGGGCTCGGCGTTGACGACAACCTGATGGTGTGGGTAAGCCGTCTGATCGATCAGGACGTGAATATCTTCGTCGGGCCCAGGCTGATAGCGACCAGTGAGCGCAACCTGTTTGCGTCAGGAGTCTTGCCCACGCGCACGCCGGCCGATGTCTACCGCGCCCTCACGCTGCAAAACGATGCGGCCAGCGTGGTGCGCGAACAGATCGGAGCTCTGAGCTATCTCGTGGCCGGGACATCGATTGCGACGCGCGACCTGAACGCCATGCTCACCGTCCCACTCACGTCGCGCGAACTTCAAATCGAAGACCAGATCGACACGCTCGATCGCCGGGTGCTCTTGGGCGCGCTGTTGTTTGTGTTCGCGGGCGCCGCGATCGGGTACTGGCTGGCCGAGCGAATCGCTGATCCGGTCAATCGCCTCAGCCGCGCGACCGGACGAATCGCACGCGGCGACCTGAATGCCCGGATCGTCGCACGGTCGTCCGACGAGCTCCGACGCCTCGTGGAGGATTTCAACCGCATGGCCGGCGAGCTGCAGCGGCAGCAAAAGGAACTCGAGCGCACGCATCGGCTGGAAGCCTGGGCGGAAATGGCGCGGCAAGTGGCACACGAGATCAAGAACCCGCTGACACCTATCCAGTTGAACGCCGAGCATCTGCGCCGGGTCCACGGCGACCGCGGTCGACCACTCGGTGTGGTTCTGGACGAATGCGTCAGCACGATCCTCATGCAGGTGCGGCTCCTGCGGCAGATTGCCTCGGAGTTTTCAAGCTTCGCGTCTTCCCCGACGGCCCGCCCTGCCCGCGTCGGCGTGGCCGAGTTGATTCACGAGGCTGTCGATCCCTATCGCGCGGGCCTGGAGGGTCGCATCCGCTTTGACGTCGATGTGCCGGGCAATCTCCCTCAGCTGTTTGTAGACCGCACGCTCGTCGCGCGCTCTCTCACCAACATCGTCGAGAACGCGTTGCATGCGATGCCCGGGAGCGGCGCCCTCAGCATCGTCGCTCGTCCAGTCGATTCCGCCGTGCGTATTCAGGTGAGCGACACGGGAGCCGGTATGGACGGGGAGGCACTCGCAAGAGCATTCGAGCCATACTTCTCGACGAAGACGACGGGCACCGGATTGGGATTGCCGATCGCCAAGCGCAACATCGAGTTGAATGGAGGAACGATCGCGGTCGAGAGCCAACGCGATCACGGCACCACGGTCGAACTCACGCTCCCGGTGGCAGCTTCCTAGCCCCGCGTACCGTAGTTTCGTACGTAGTGTCCGGCTTCAGCCAGACAGGCAGCCGGAGCCTTCTATAACCGCGTAACTGAGTCCTTCGGTTCGTCCGTAGTTGAGTCGTCCACTTGCCCTTCCTGGCTGCGCCGGCGGCGCATGCGGTGCCAGGCCATTTCGACGAACGCGGACGCCAGATAACCATACGCGAGCACGACGAGGATGCTTTCAGGGTGGGCGGCGAGCAGCGCAAGGAATACCGCCACGACGAGCAGCACGGTATAGCTGCGCCGCACGCTGAAATCGAGATTCTTGAAGCTTCGGAAGCGGATGGTGCTCACCATCAGGAGGGCAGGCACGATGACCATGGCCAGCACAGGCAGCGCCTCAGGGTAGCTCTGAAACCCCCAGGGGTAGGCATACACGGTTGCGGCCGGTACACCTGCGGCCGCCGGGCTCGGCATGCCCACGAAAAATCGCTTGTCGTGCGATCCCGCCTGAATGTTGAAGCGGGCGAGGCGGGTCGCCGCCGCAGCGACGAAGATGAAGCCTGCCGCCCATCCCAGCCTGCCCAGTGGTTGCAATCCCCAGGAAAACGCAAGGATGGCGGGTGCTACGCCGAACGAAATGATGTCGGCCAGTGAGTCGAACTCGATTCCAAAGGCGCTTGTCGTACCCGTCATCCGCGCGATGCGGCCGTCGAGCATGTCGACGACGATCGCCAATCCGATGAAGGGCGCCGCGGTAACGAACTCCCCTCGCATCGCGTAGACGATGCAGGCGTACCCGCAGAACATGTTCGCGAGCGTGAACATGCTCGGCAGCAGATACACGCCGTGTCGCAGCCGCCGTTGCGCGACATCCGTACGACGGCGAAGCGGCCGGAGCATCCGTATCCGGGAACGTGAAAGATGGTCTTCAGTCATCACGACTGCCCCATGATCGCAATCACGGTTACCCCACCGACGACCCGGTCCCCTACTTTTACTGTAATCCGCGCGTCCGCCGGCACGAATATGTCCATCCGGGAGCCGAACTTCATGACCCCGAAGCGCTCACCGGCGGCCACCTCCGCGCCCTCCGACGTGCGGCAGACCACGCGCCGCGCCAGCACACCGACGACCTGGCGGATCACCACAGGCTGGCCACCGTGGTCGATCCAAATCTCAGTGTACTCGTTCAGGTCGCCCGCGTCTGCCCGGTACGCAGGCAGGAAACGGCCCGGATGGTAACGCACTTTCGTAACCATACCGGCAACCGGTATTCGGTTGACGTGTACGTCGAGCGGCGACAAGAAGATGCTGACCTGCCGCCACGACTCCGACGGAAAGTCGCGAACGGTCGGTGGCCCCGCTATCAAGACCCGGCCGTCAGCCGGCGACAACACCGCGTCGCGCTCTTGAGTCACGATGCGGTTGGGGTCGCGAAAGAAGAACAGGAAAACGGCTGCGAGAATCAGGAACGCGAGACCGACAGCGGCGTTGAAGAAGGCCGCCGTAATGACGGCCAGGGCGGCGGCGCCACCTATGAAGGGCCAGCCTGAGGGGTCGATCCGCACGAATGGAACACTACATCAAGTCACAAGGCACAAGGCACAAGGAGCACGGAGGCACGAAGCCACAGAGTCAAGCGTTTCTCTGTGGCTCCGTCTCTCGATGTGTCGCGATAAATGCGATAGAACTGAGCTCTGGTCCCTGGGGCTAAGAATGCCCTTCCCGGAACTGGCGGGCGATAGCCTCCATACGATCTTTCAGTGCAAGCTTTCGCTTCTTCAGATTGACTTCTTCAACTTGTTCTGTCGGTGAGAGGTAATGCTTGTCGGTGAGTTCGTGCAGGCGGTTGTCCAATTGATGGTGCTGTTCGGCAAGCTGGCGGTATTGATCGTTGTTGTGCAGCAACAGGTGTTTGACGTCCTGTGCTCCCGCTGCATTCATAGGCCGCCCCTCCTTATCGAAGAACCGTCATTCCGTGTTTACCTACGCGCAAATTAGCACACTTATTGCCCGGTCGCCAGTTGGGCCGAAGCTCACCCGCGTCGCTCCTGTGCCGCGCCGTTTTCGTCTCGCCATAGAACCAGCGCATCTTCTACCGGCTTGGTGTAATAGTTTCGGCGAATACCGGCCACATAAAAGCCCATCCGTTCATACAAACGCCTGGCGGCGCCGTTGGACGCTCGCACCTCGAGCGTCGCCCGGCGCGCGCCCAGCTCGCCGGCGGCCGCCAGCACACGCTGCAGCAGCGCCGTACCGAGCCCCTGCGCGCGGAACCGAGGACGCAGCGCGAAATTATTGATGTGAATTTCGTCGAGCACCAGCCAGAACGCACAGAACCCCGCCACACGACAGTCCTCGGTCCGCACGACGAAGACGTGACACATCGAGCGATTCTGGAGCTCCCAGGAATACATCTCGCGCGTCCAGGGATTCGTGAACGACTCTGCTTCGACCTCGAGCACGCCATCGAGGTCGAAGTCGTCGGCGAGCGGCTCGATCCAGTAGCGCGGAACACTACACATTCACGTTGACCGTCGCGGAGAACGGGTTTCATAACCGTAGGGTGGGCCTTTACGACCCGCCTGGCGCGGCGTAAAGCCGCACCCTATGCGAGTTGTGAAACCGTTTCGAGGTATCGTGATCACGATCGATCTCTCGCCAGTTCCGCATCAGACCGACGAACATACAGCGGTCGAATCGCATGCGGTACCGGCCGTTGCCCTGCCCGGAACTCCCGGGCTGCGAGCGTGCCCATGGCGCCGGCCAGGAGCGGGGCAACCGGCTCGGTAAACTCCGCGCGATTTCCGAGCGCAGCGCTGATCGTGGCGCGATACATCGCGGCGCCGTCACCTGTGAAGAGCATCGGTCGTCCGATGAAAGGCTGGAGCAAATGCTCCGGCAGATCGACTGTTGGCGGCTCAATCTCGCGCCCGTTCTGATACAGAGCCGCGTACACTTCACCGCGCCAGGCGTCCACCCATGGCGCGACGTGTACGTGGAGCGGGTCTGGAGAACCATTCGTCCCAGACCCGCCAAACGCGATCAATGCCAACGCATCGAACGCCGAGATACCGAACAGCGGACGATTGAGAGCCATCGCGAGACCCTGCATTGTCGCGATGCCTACGCGCAATCCAGTAAACGATCCGGGACCGATTCCAACCGCGAGGATGTCGATCTCGGGCAGTGCGACTCCTTCGCGCTCGAGCATCGCCGCAAGCTCACCAGGCAGTCTCGATGCCTGCGGGCGTGATTGGTCACTCGCCTGTACGCGCACGAGATCGTCATCACGCAGCAACGCACAGCTTCCAGCACTCGTCGTCGTGTCCAGCGCCAGAACAACCATCGTCCTGACAGATAATAACCACGAAGGTCACAGCGCGGCGGAGTTGCAACCAAATAGCCGCGCTGTGACCCAGGCCCTCTCACGGCGGTGACACTACCGCGCCGAAGTTGTGTAAGAAAATAAAGCCTGGCGCGGTAGTGTCACCGTGCGGCAGCGTCAACCAAGGCCGCGCTGTGCCTGCGGTCCAGCTCTGGCACGAACGTGACACTAACGCGGCTCACGATTGTTGCCAAAAACACTTCAGCGCGTTAGTGTCACGAAGGCCACGGCGTGTCCTCAGCCACATCCGTCACCCCTGCGATGCGTCAGTACCTCGACGCCAAGCGTCAGCACCGCGATG
>Ga0075421_100013853_pt1 | contig 10060 bp, 2 predicted proteins | sample SoiMetdeltSBSDD5_FD_75292 | JGI IMG/M metagenome (GOLD analysis project Ga0075421, IMG submission 75292) | Bulk soil microbial communities from a Populus tree surrounding site in Tennessee, USA - Soil MetaG P. deltoides SBSDD5 | ecosystem: Environmental > Terrestrial > Soil > Tree plantation... | reverse complement strand
CGGCTCAGCTTGAATTGTCCGGACAGAAACGCTGGGCGTCTCCCTACTACTGGGCCGGGTTCGTAATGCAGGGAGAGTGGAGATAAATGGAAAAACGTCCACATAGTGACACGAAGGGGCGCGAAGATTTTTCTTTTCCTCCGTGTTTCTTCGTGTGACTTTGTGGACGTTTTCAGCAAAGATCGGGCGTTCGCCGCGCTGCCGGTCAAGGCTGGAGACATCACCAAGGGCGATTACATCCTCATCCTTTTCAGCCATAACCCAAATAGTGGAATTAAAGAGGTCGAACGATACTTCTTCCGAGTGTCGTAAAAAAAATACCCCTACCAAAAAAAACTGCGACATATTTCGGCTCTTTTTCGGAGTAGTAGGTGGAAGCGCAAATGCTACCGGCCTGATTTTTATTTCGATTGCTCGCCGGCCGGGGCGGTCGGAAACTCAGGCAAGTTTCGGACTGTCGGCCTGATCCTTAACAGAAAAATGTAGGACAGAAAATTTGACTCTCAACCCGTAACCGGCCAAAGCGGAGGTGTCTGTACATATGTCTTCGGCTTCAGGAAAGGGAATGGCGCAGGAATTGTTGGAAGTTCACCCGGTCAGAGAATTTCACCGAGACGTCGAATCGCAATCAATAATCCGCCTGAACGGGGCCTGCGCCGTTCGCCCGCATCCGCCCCGCGTAACCCGGCCCGAGGCGTTTTCCGGCATCGTCTATGTTTCTCGCGCAATGGCCGATATTGTCAATAAGATCGAACGTGCGAGCGACACCTCGGCGCCGATGCTCATCACCGGGGATACCGGCACGGGCAAAGAGTTGATTGCGCGCGCAGCTCATGCCCTTAGCCTTCGCCACAAACGAGAATTCATCCCTTTCAACTGTGGGGGCATGGGGCCGGAGTTGATCGCAAGCGAGCTTTTCGGCTACCGGCGCGGCTCCTTCACCGGCGCGGGCAGGGATTACACGGGCGTCATTCGCGAAGCCGGCGGAGGCACGCTCTTTCTGGACGAAATAGGCGAATTGCCTCTTACGGCGCAGCCGAGACTGCTGCGCTTTTTGCAGGAAGGCGAAGTCCATCCCCTGGGCGAAGTCAGACCCATTAAGGTCAACGTTCGGGTGATAGCCGCGACCAACCGCGACCTGGAAGCGGGTACCCGATCAGGACGGTTCCGCGCCGACCTCTACCATCGGCTCAACGTATTTCATATCCACATCCCGCCGCTGTTCGAACGCCGTGAGGATATCCACCCTCTCATCAAACATTTCCTCGATCTGCGCCGGCAGGAGACGGGCAAACAGGGGCTGCAACTGAGCGATGAGGCTTTGGCCTTGCTGCTCGATTACCACTGGCCGGGCAACGTGCGCGAAGTAGAGAATTTGTCGCATCGGTTGGCGGCGCTCGCCGCGAACGGCCAAGTGATCGGACGGGAGATCGCCCTGGCCGCGATCAGAACCGGAATATGCTCCCCGCCTCCCGCATCGGCGTTAGTCGCGGACAAATTCTTGATTGACGCCAACCTGTCGCATCAAGAAAGGATGAGGGAGTGTGAAAGATTATCCATCCTCAAAGAACTGAACGGGGCTGGCGGCAACATTACGCAGGCCGCTAAAAGACTGGGAATAAGCCGCAACACTCTCAAGGATAAGATCAAGCGGTACGGGATCAAAACGGAGAATCACGGTTGACCGCAACTCATAGCGGTTTGCGCCATGGCCTACCGCCCCCCCCCACACACACAATTGCAAATCGCCGTAAGTGGGTGACCGCCTTCGCTGCTTACAGACAAGTGGTCAACAATTGACCACCAGGCGGTCAATCGTTGACCACCTTACATAAGCTATTCAAAGGCACGCTGTTGAGCGACGTTTTGCTGAGAAAAAGGCGTTGCAGGTGGTCGATGATTGACCACCAAGCGCCGGACTGACTGACAGGGTGAAGACCATCCTCAAGGTTCTAAGCTATAGCGCCAGCCAGAGTTAGTAGCTTTGTGGCTCCGGAAGCGGACTGCGGCACATCTATTGAATATAAGGGGTGTGAAAAAGGACTTCCTGGTTTGCCGGATCCGCCGGCAAACCATGGGTCAATGCGGGAGTAGGACAGACTTCAGTTTGTCCGCCTGCACTTTACCCCACGGACAGACTTAAGGTCTTTGGCTATTAAATCCGGCCATCGCTGTTTGGTCTAGCGGCCAAGTGAAACGCCACGGCGCGAGGCAGTGGCGTCTTGGGGTGGCCGGGTTTAATAGCCAAAGACCATCAGTCTGTCTCACTTAAAAGGTACCCCATGAGAAAACAACACATCCCCACAGTAACGATATCTACCCTCGGCTTCATGGCTATCTGTATAACAGTGATCGGCGCCTGGGGCATATTCCCCCGAGCGATGTCGCAAACCATCGCGCCTCAAGAGCAGATGTCCCCCGCTGAACTCTCAGCCGCTGTCGAGGCGCAAAGACAAGCCTCCGCCAAGCTGACCCGCAGCGCGTCCTTCGATCAGAGGTTCCGGAAATTGAGCGAACAAGCGCGGAAAAAGGGAACTGTCCCGGTGATCGTGAAGGTGCGGGCCGCATTCCGACCCGAAGGGCAAATATTGAGTGCGGCCGAAGCGTTGGCGCAACGCAAGGTGATCGGGGAGGCGCAGGACCAAATGCTCTCCTGGTTGAGGTACGTCCAGTCCACGCTCAAGAAATACGACTATTTGCCATACATAGCCGCCAGCGTCGATGAGATCGGCCTCCAGCAGCTTCAAGCGTCGTCCGAGGCGTTGGACATCTCCGGGAATGATCCGCTGCGGCTGGCGATGGCGGAGAGCCTTCCCCGCATAGGCGCGTCGAGAGCCTGGGCCGGTAATTTCAACGGGACGGGCAAGACCATTGCGGTGATCGATTCGGGCGTGGACAAGAATCACCCTTGGCTGTCAGGCAAAGTCGTTTCAGAAGCCTGCTATTCGACTACCGACCTGGCTAGGCTCTACAGTTCGGTTTGTCCTGGAGCCATAGCGTCCACTGATCCCGGTTCCGGCGTCCCCTGCGCCGTTCCCGGTTTTGAGGGAGTAGGAAATTGCGGTCATGGCACTCATATTGCGGGGATCGCCGCCGGGCGCGGGGGCGTCGCTTACGCGGCGAACATCATCTCGATTCAAGTGATGTCGAAGGTCACCAACTCCGAGGATTGTCGCGGCCAGGCGCCATGCCTGCTCGCCGACAGGGCCGATGTGGTAAGCGCATTGCTTCGCGTTTATACATTGTATGAATTGCGCGCCATAAACGGATACGACATTGCGGCAGTCAACATCAGCCTCGCAGGCGATCCCATCGCGCCTGATCCATTTCCGGATCATTGCGACACCGAATATTCAGCGATGACAGACGCTATAAACCTGTTGCGATCAGTGGGTATTGCCACTGTCATCGCCTCGGGGAACGACGGCGCTACGAATGCGATCAGTTTTCCCGCCTGCATTTCTTCCGCCATCAGCGTCGGGGCCACGGGCGACGGCAGCGCCGCCAACGCTCCTGTAGACACCATATTGCCGTTTTCCAACAGCGCGTCGTTCCTGAATCTGCTCGCGCCGGGCAGTCTCATAACTTCATCAGTCCCCGGCGTCGGAGTCTCGCCCGGTTTTGGCACTTCACAGGCGGCGGCGCACGTGTCGGGCGCGATGGCCCTATTAAGACAAGAGCTTCCCAGCGGTACTAATAATACCGTCTGGTTTGATGACGCGTTGCCGGCAGGCGCCGCGCCGTGGCCTGACAACACTGCGACAGGGGGCGTGGATGAAACATGGAACTGGGTGTCAACGAATCCGACGCCATACTCCGGAACTACGTCACATCAATCGTCCATAGCAACAGGGATACGACAACATTACTTTATGGGCGCAACATCTACGTTACAGGTAGGAACAGGGGAAATACTCTATGTTTGGGCGTATCTTGATCCGGCAAATATGCCTTCTCAAATAATGCTGCAATGGAATGACGGTACGAACTGGGAGCATCGAGCATATTGGGGGGCGAATAACATAGGTTGGGGACAAGACGGAACGCCGTCGCGGATAAATATGGGGAGGCTGCCGCAAGGTGGGGGATGGGTGAAGCTGGTAATTCCCGCTCATGCGGTTGGGTTGGAGGGCAAAACAGTAAATGGGATGGCGTTTACGCAATATGGTGGGCGAGTGACGTGGGATCAAACAGGAAAAGGATCCGCGTCAGTTGACGATTTACTGACTCTATTAAGAATCACTGGCGTTTCAGTGACAGATACACGCCCTGACGCAAATAATCGCTCTGTCCCACGGATCAAAGTAGGCGCCGCTCTCGGAGTGAGCGTTCCGGACCAGCGTTGGGTCGGGGAGTATTACAACAACCCCAACTTGGATGGCGCGCCGGTTTTGGTTCGAGATGACGGCGAAGCGACACTCATCGACCGGTATTTCAATCCGGGCGAAAGTCCCGCGCCAGGCATCGGCGCTGAGAATTACTCGATTCGCTGGACGGGAACGCGCACATTTACCCAAGGACTCTATCGCTTTTCGGTGACTGGCGACGATGGGGTGAGGCTTTACATCGATGATCAATTGAAGATCGATGCGTGGGCGCTTCAGTCTCCGACAACTTATAACGTCAATGTAGATATATCGCCGGGCAATCACAACATAAGACTGGAATATTTCCAAGGCGGCGGCGGCGCCCAGGCTCGATTGACATGGGAGATTTTCAACTCCGGCTGCTTGCAGGTGGTGGCGGCTGATCACTGGAAAGGCGAGTATTTCAACAATGCGCATCTCGGGGGCAGCCCAGTGATGGTGAGGAATGACGGCAACGGATTTCTCAATTTCGATTGGGGCGGAGGTGGTCCAAGTTCGGCTTGCAACGCATTTGCGGACTACTTCTCTGCGCGCTGGGCACGAAGGGTCGATCTTGGAGCCGCCATGTATCGCTTCACGGTTTTCGGTGACAACGGGGTGCGGCTCTGGGTCGACAATCAATTGAAGGTAGACCGATGGGCAAACACCGTGAGCACGGACACGTTCAATGTTCAACTACCTGCAGGACCTCATGACATAAGGCTGGAGTACTTTGAAATCTTGGGCGGCGCGGCAGTGAGTCTTTCCTGGATCCCACTACCGCCTGAGACCCCATCAAATCTTGTGGCCGTCGCGACGTCGTCATCACAAATCAACTTGACCTGGGCCGACAACAGTAACTTTGAGGACGGGTTTAAAATAGAGCGCTGGAACGGCAGCAGTTACTCGCAGATTAACATGGTAGGAGCCAATGTTAACTCGTATACCGATTCCGGGCTTGCCGCCTCAACCACTTACTCCTATCGTGTTAGGGCTTATAACAGCGCAGGAGACTCGGGTTATTCCAATGAAATCAGTCAGACAACATCGCCTCCTCCCGCTCCTCTAGGAACTTGCAACAGGCCCCCTGACTATACAACTTACCCCAGCACCGGCTGCGTAACAGGCTTGACGGTGAGGGATGGCATATGTACCAGGAGTGACGCGTTTATACAACAATGTGACCGGCTGGGCAAAACTTATGTCCCGTCGTGCTGTTGTTGTAGATAGAAATTGGGGATCGTGCAGCGGCTCGATCACTGCCATCGACATGGCAGGCGCTGGCTTCAATCTATCAAACTCCGCCGGCAACGTACTTTCTGACCTGAACGGAAATGGCGCACGTGAGAGTGTCGCCAACACAACCCTGGAGACACAAAATGCGATTGACTATGAACTACCGCCTACGTGGACTCGTAATCAACTTTCTTTTATTCGTGTTGATATGGGGCCAAACTGCTGGCAGCGCCTTGGCCGAGAGTCCACTCGACGGCTCGATTCCTTCGGGCCTGAAGCCAGGTTCACCCGCAGGCTCTTACGAGAGCCTGATCGATGCGGTCAACCTCTTCAACGGTAATCTCAATTTTCGCATCCCGTTACTCTCTGTCGGAGCGAGGGGCGAGGCGGCCTTCCCGCTGGTATTTGCAATAAATCCCAAGTGGATTGTTATCAGGGAGCCCAGACCGGGTGAACCAGCCCTCTTATACCCATTTTTTAAGCCAGGAAAGGGTGTGGGAACCTACAAGATGGCTATCTTGCGAGCTGGTAGCCGGGACTTTACAATCAGGTGCCCGGGGCAAGGAAACCTCCGCAGGGAGACGCTAACCATACTAAGATTTACTGCTCCGGACGGCACCACATACGAGTTGCGAGACAAGCTGACGAACGGCGAACCCAACTCTACGGCCTGCGCTCCGTTCAACCGCGGCAGAGTCTTCGTCACCGCCGACGGCACATCCGCCACCTTCATCTCCGACACGGACATCTTTGATTACCCTTACAGTAGCGCTCCCCCCGACATTCACGTGTCAGGTTATCTATTGCTGCGTGACGGGACACGTTTCCGTATCGAGCCTGACGAGACACCCCCGAGTAACAATAACGACAAAGACAAAGGTGACAAATGTGTCTGGGCGCGCGACCGTAACGGCAATAGGCTGGACTTCAGTCGCTCCGAAGGAGTTCCACTGACCGTCACCGATACGATCGGACGTCAGGTGGCCCACACTCTCGAGACGATAGACTTCAAAGGCTATGGCGGCGCGCCGCGTACCATACGCATTCAAGGAGGCAGCCTGGGAAACGCCTTACGTAGCGGGTTCCAGTTGAGGACCGAGCGAGACCTGTTCCCGCAGCTCAATGATTCGTCGGCGATCTTAGTAGTAAATCCGAGCGTGGTCAGTTCCATTACGCTGCCGAATAACCGGCAATACAAATTCTACTATAACAGCTACGCCGAAGTGGCCAGGGTCGAGCTGCCGACGGGCGGCGCCATCGAGTATGATTACGCGCCGGGGCTGACTGACGGGCCGGAGAGCGGATACATGAACCTCGGCGTGGTTGGCGGCCATCACATCTACCGGCGTGTTGTCGAGCGGCGCGTCTATCCCGACGGCGGCAGCGGAGGCTCGTTCGCCATGAGGACTACTTACAGCCGCCCCGAGTCGAGCTCGTCTAACGCGGGTTACGTCCGGACCGATCAGTATGACTCCACGGGCGCCCTTCTGGGCAGTCAGCGCCACTATTTCCACGGCAGCGCGCGGGATTCATTCGGCAAGGAGCCGACGCGATTTTCTCCCTGGCGGGAAGGCCTGGAGTACCAGACGGAAGAGATGGACGTCCTTAGCGGGACAGCGCTGAGAAGGGTGACTCATACCTGGAGTCAACCTGCGGCAGGCGCCCACTGGCCGCTGACCCAGCCGGAAACTCAGGCTGGCGCCAAACCCAATGACCCGCATATCACCGAAACCGTGACGACTTTGTGTGACGTCACTCCCAATCTTGTGGCAAAGAAGACCTTCGAATACGACGAGCACAACAATCAGACCGATGTGTATGAGTACGGTTTCGGCGCAGGCGCTCCCGGGCCTTTGATCCGGCGCACACATACATCCTACCTCACGACAAATGGAAATCAGGGCGGCGTGAATTATGCGACCGATCTTAACATCCATATCCGCAATCTGCCGGTTCAGAAGATTGTTTACGACGCTTTAGGAAATGTGAGGTCACAGACGGACTTTATTTATGATAATTACAGTGGCCTCCCGCTCGTCGACTGCCCCGGCATCGTTCAGCACGACGGCGGGTTCCATACTGGCTATGGCACACGTGGAAATTTGACGGACGTGATTCTTCGCAATCCGGACGGCAGCCCCTTGGAGATTCACCTGCATAATCAATACGACATCGCTGGCAATTTGGTGAAGGCTGTAGACGGGCGCGACACTCCGACTGATTTCGACTACAGCGACAACTTCGGCTCTACGGACGACGAAGCGCGCTCGAACGCCGGCGCGCCTGAGCTGGCCGGAGGGCTCAGTTACGCGTTCCCGACCAAAGTGACCAACATACTCGGTCACACGACGTACACCCAATACGATTATTATCTCGGCAGTCCCGTCAATTCTGAAGAGGCCAACGGAGTCGTCAGCAGCGTCGCATACAACGACACCCTCGACCGCCCGACTCAGAGCATTCAGGCGAGGTATAAAGTGGGCGTCGGCATACTTGCCGAGAGAAGGCAGACGACCACCGCCTATGACGACGCGAATCGTGTGGTCACGACGACCAGCGACCTTAACACGTTCAACGATAACGTCCTGACTAGCAAGTCCTACCACGACGGCCTCGGTAGGACTTGGCGCGGCGCGGCGCGTGAAGGCGCCACATGGGCGATCACGGACACGCGGTTCGATGCGTCAGGCCGTGTCTCGCAGGTCTCCAACCCCTACCGCGCCGCTGATCCTGACTCAGCGGCGCCACCGTCTGGCGCGTTTGCCGAGTGGACGACGACCGATTATGACTTGCTCGGCAGGGTGATCAGAGTGATCACTCCCGACGGCGCGCACGTCGACTCGTTTTACAGCGGCAATCAGGTGACTGTCACCGATCAAGCCGGAAAGAGACGCCGAAGCGAAACCGACGCGCTCAGCAGGTTAATCAAAGTCACCGAAGACCCTGGCGGGTTGAATTACGACACCTACTATTCCTACGACGCGCTCGGTAATTTGCGACTGGTGACGCAGGGGTCACAGACCAGAATCTTTGTCTACGACTCCTTGTCACAGTTGGTTTCGGCGACCAATCCGGAGAGCGGGACTATGATGTACGCCTACGACCCGAACGGCAATCTCATAGAGAAGACGGACTCTCGCGGAGTCAGGACGACGATGACTTACGACGCGCTCAACCGCGTCAAATTGAAGGTCTATTCGGGAATTACCTCTGAAGGAACGGCGGCGGCCAATTTGACGCCTCCGGTGAATTATTTCTACGACGATTACTCCGCGTTGCCGAGCGGCGCTCCCAGGTGGACGGGAACGCCGTCGAAAGGAAGACTGACCGGAGTCACTTATGGCCCCGGTTCCGAGGGGACTTATTACAAATACGACGCCGCCGGCAGAATAGTGACCAATCATCAACGGCAGGGAACCTCGAATTACGTCACGACATATTTTTATAATCGCGCCGGCACCGTGACTCGTGAAGACAGAGGCAGCCCCGCCCGCAGAAGGAACTGGATGTATTACGATGAGGCCGGAAGGCTCCTGGCTATGCAGAGCGGCATTTTCAACGCCTTCGGTTTCGAACCACGCGATCTGGCTAACAATATAAGTTACACCCCGTTCGGGGGGCTGCAATCCGAGACGTATGGTAACGGTCTGGTCCACTCGATGGCCTATAACAGTCTCCATCAGCCTACCGAGATAAGGCTCGGCAGGCCGGACAATCTGGAGTCGGTGTTCAGACTCAGCTACATCTACGGGACCGCGAACAATGTGAACGGCCAGGACGTGGAGATCACGGCTTCCCACAACAATGGCAACGTGGCCAGGATCAAGTATCTCATCAGCGGGGCGGTTCAATACACGCAGACGTTCCAATACGATCAGCTCAACAGGCTTAGTTACGCGGCGGAACACAACAACGGCGTCTATAACGACGGCGCCCGCGCCTGGTATCAGACCTTCGATTACGACCGCTATGGGAATCGCGGGATAAATGTCGCGAACACGTCCGACAACGTGGGCGCGGCGAACACCGCGTTGCAGTTGGCCGACTTCAGCGTGGCGAACAACCGCATTACGCGCCCTGATTTCGTCTATGACGCCGCCGGGAACCTTATCGCCGAACCCGGAAAGAGCTATACTTACGATGCCGAGAACAGAATCGTCATGGCAACCGTGGCGGGCGGAGCGGCGAGCCAATACTTTTACGACGGGAACGGCCGCCGCGTGAAGAAGATCGTCGGAGGCGTGGGGACGAGGTTCGAATACGGCGCGGGTGGCGAACTGATCGCGGATTGGAACGACGCCGATTCCCCCAACAGGCTTGTGCAAAAGGATTATTTTTACGCAGGCGGAAAGTTGCTTGCGACCTCCAAGGTCGGGAACAGCGCCCAATACGAATATGCGACGGCTGATCATCTGGGATCGCCGCGGGCGTGGACGGATGATGGCGGCAACCTGATCGCAGGCGGGCGTCATGACTAT
>Ga0075421_100013851_pt1 | contig 10061 bp, 3 predicted proteins | sample SoiMetdeltSBSDD5_FD_75292 | JGI IMG/M metagenome (GOLD analysis project Ga0075421, IMG submission 75292) | Bulk soil microbial communities from a Populus tree surrounding site in Tennessee, USA - Soil MetaG P. deltoides SBSDD5 | ecosystem: Environmental > Terrestrial > Soil > Tree plantation... | reverse complement strand
GCCATCACCATCAACGGCCGGCCCGTCACCGTGATCGGCGTCGCTCCCGAAGGCTTCGCCGGCACCGAGCTCGGCCTGGCGATCGAGCTGTGGGTACCGTTCGCGAGCGCGGGCATATCGATGCCGGACGGCGGGAACCTGCTCGAGGACCGGACCGCACCCTGGCTGCGTGCGTTCGGCCGTCTGGGGCCCGGTGTGACGCTCGACCAGGCGGACGCGGAGGCGCGAACCATCGGGGCACGGCTGGCCACGGCGTATCCCGCCATCCTCGAAGGAAACAGCGCGCGCGTGATCCCGATGACGGGTGGGCTCGATCCCGGCAATCGCCAGGAAGCGAGACCGATCCTCGGGCTGCTGATGGCCGTGCCGGCGCTGGTGCTGCTCATCGCGTGTGCCAACGTGGCCAATCTGATGCTCGCGCGCGCGACGTCCCGCCGGCGCGAGGTGGGAATCCGGGTTGCCCTGGGAGCGACGCGCGGACGCCTTTTCATGCAGCTGCTCACCGAGGCGCTGGTGCTCACGCTGCTTGCCGGCGCCATCGGCCTGCTGCTGTCGTTCTGGCTCAACGACCTGCTGATCGCCGTGTCCGAGCTGCCGCCGGAGGTCGCGGTCGCGTTGACGCCCGACATCCGCGTGCTCGGATTCACCGCCGCCGTCGCGCTGTTCACGGGCGTCCTGTTTGGACTCGCACCGGCGCTCGGCGCCAGCCGAACCGATCTCGTGCCCACGCTGAAAGGCGAAGGCGGCGGCCTGGGGCTTCAGGTCCGCCGGTCGCGCGTGGTTTCGAGTCTCGTGGTCGCCCAGGTGGCCTTGTCGCTCGTCCTCCTCGTGGCCGCGGGACTCTTCCTGCGCACGCTCGGCAAGGCCCTGCGTGTGGATCCGGGTGTCGACACCAGTCACGCCGTGGCCGTTTCGTTCGATCTGCGGATTCAGGGATACGACGCCGCGCGACAGGGGGCCTTCTACACACAACTGCTGGAGCGCGTGCGCGGGTTGCCCGGGGTGACCGCGGCGAGCCTGGCAAGCCCGATGCCGCTCGGCAGCCGCCTCATCAGCTCTACCGTCGCCGCCGAGGGGCCGAATCAGGACGATGCGAACGTTCAGGTCAGCTACGCCGCCGTGTGGCCGGCATACTTCACCGCGGTCGGCACCTCGCTCATACGAGGGCGCGAGTTCACCACGCGGGACGTGGCTGGAGCGCCGCCCGTCGTCATCGTCAACGAAACGCTGGCCGGCCGCTTGTGGCCGGGTCAGGATCCCATCGGCAAACGACTTCGGTTCGGCGGCGAGCCGTTCCTCGAAGTGGTGGGCGTCGCGCGCGACGGCAAGTATCACGAGCTGACCGAGCGCCCTCGCGGCTTCCTCTATGTCCCCGAGCGCCAGCGCGCGGACCTCTCCGATATCACGCTGCTCGTGCGGACGGCGGGCGATCCCCGCTCGCTCATTCCCGTCCTGGGTGAAGCCGTCCACGCACTCGATCGGAGCCTGCCGCTGTTTCAGGCCATCACCCTCGAAGACGCCCTGCGGGATCGGCTCGACGGAGAGCGCGGCGCCTCGTCCGTGCTCGGGGTGTTCGGCGGCCTCGCGTTGCTGCTCGCCGCGCTGGGACTGTACGGCGTCATGGCGTATGCGGTGGCGCAGCGCACGCGGGAGGTGGGCGTGCGCATGGCGCTGGGCGCCGAGCGGCCGCGCGTGCTGCGACAGTTCGTAGGTGAAGGCATGCGGCTGGCGACGATCGGTATCGTGATCGGGCTCGTCATCGCCGCGGCGCTCACGCGGGCGATCGCACAGTTCCTCTACGGCATCACGACGACGGACGTGTTCACCTTCGCACTGTGTGCGGCGGTTCTGGGCTCGGTCGCGGCGCTCGCCAGCTTCATCCCGGCGCGACGGGCGGCGCAGGTCGATCCCATGGTGGCGTTGCGATATGAGTGAGCCGATGATCTCCTTGCACAACGTCGGGAAGTCCTATCCCCAGGGCGCTGGACGCGTGTTCGTGTTGCGCCAGATCGCGCTCGACATCCGGCCGGGCGAGTTCATCACCATCATGGGCCCCTCGGGCGCGGGGAAATCCACGCTGCTCGCGATTCTCGGGATGCTGGACGGCGAATGGACCGGGGAGTACCGGTTGCTCACCGAAGACGTGCACAAGCTGAAACCCAGAGATCGCGTCGCCCTGCACAAGCAATACGTGGGCTTCGTGTTTCAGCAGTACCACCTGCTCGACGACCTGACGGTCGCCGAGAATCTCGACATCCCGTTGTCGTACCGGGACGTCAAGAAGTCCGAGCGACAGGCCGTGGTGGCCGATACCCTCGACCGGTTCGGCATGGTGGCGAAGAAAGATCTGTACCCGCGGCAGCTGTCGGGCGGCCAGCAACAGCTGGTCGCGGTGGCGCGCGCCGTGATCCACAAGCCCAGGCTGCTGCTGGCCGACGAGCCCACCGGCAATCTCCATTCCGAGCAGGGACGCGAGATCATGGAGCTGTTCAAGCAGCTCAACACCGCGGGCACGACGATCGTGCAAGTGACGCATTCGGATACGAACGCGACGTACGGGAACCGCATCGTACAGCTGAAGGACGGATGGATCGTGAAATGACCGTAATCGGTAGACGTTCATCGGTAATCGGTTTTTGTCTTAACCGATGACCGATAACCGAGGACCGAAAACGAGGCAACATATGGAAACGCTGCTCCAAGACATCCGTTACGCCGTGCGCACGCTGCTCCACGCACCGGGTTTCACGGTGATCGCCGTCGTGACCCTGGCCCTCGGGATCGGCGCCAACACCGCGATCTTCTCGGTCGTCAACGGCGTGCTGCTGGCGCCGCTGCCCTACCGCGAGCCCGGTCGCCTGGTCACCGTGCACCACTTCTATCCGACGCTCAACAACCTGCGGGCACCGGTTTCCGCGCCCGGGTTCCGCGACTACAGCGCCCGGAAGGACCTCTTCGTGAGCGCCGCCGTGGAAGACGGCAGAGCGATGAACCTCACGGGCTCCGGGGAGCCGGAGCGGGTGAACGTGTCCATCGTATCGGGTGACTACTTCGCGACGCTGGGCGCTACGGCGGCGATCGGGAGAACGCTGCAGCCCGACGAGGCCCAGGCGGGGCACGATCACGTCGCGGTGCTCATGTGGGGCTTCTGGCAGCGCCATTTCGGCGCCGATCGCGGCGTGCTGGGGCGCAAGCTCACGCTCGACAACCAGGACTACACCATCGTCGGCGTGATGCCGGCCGCGTTCAAGGACTTTTACTCGTCGCGGACGGACCTGTACACCCCGCTCGTGTTCCGGCCCGAGGATTTCGCGGACACCCGCCGCACCAACGAATACCTCCCGTTCATCGGACGACTGGCACCGAGGGTCACGATCGATCGCGCGCAAACCGAGATGCACGCCCTCGCGGTGCGGCTGCGCACGACCTACACGCAGAACTACTCGCCCGATTGGGATCTCAAGGTGACGGGACTGGCCGAGGAGGCCTCGCGCAACGTGCGTTTGGGTCTGCTGATTCTGCTGGGCGCCGTCGGTTTCGTCCTGCTGATCGCCTGCGCCAACGTGGCCAACCTGCAGCTCGCACGCACCGCCGCCCGGGCCCGCGACGTCGCCGTCCGGGTCGCGCTGGGCGCCTCGCCGCGCCGCCTGATGCAGACACTGCTCACCGAAAGTGTCGTGCTGTCGCTCTCGGGTGGTGTCGTCGGAGTGCTCTTGGCGTTATGGGGCGTCCCGGCCCTGCTGTCGCTCAACGGAGGCAACCTGCCCGCGAGCGCCCAGGTGGGCGTGGATGCCCGCGTGATGGCGTTCGCGCTCCTCGTCTCGCTCGCCACCGGCCTGCTGTTCGGGTTCGCTCCCGCCCTGCAAATGGCGCGGACCGATCTGCACGAGTCGCTGAAGGAAGGAGGGCGATCGGTGGGCCATCGCTCCAGCCTGCGGCTGCGGCGCGGGCTGGTGGTTTCCACAGTCGCCCTGGCCCTCACGCTGCTCGTCGGCGCCGGCCTCTTGATCCGCAGCTTCGCTCGCGTCGTGAACATCGATCCGGGGTTCCAGCCCGATCATCTGCTCACGTTCAACGTGTCGTTGCCGGCGGTGAAGTACTCCAACGACACGGTCCGGGTGGAGGTGCTGACCAGGCTCACGGCGGCGCTGGCCACCACGCCCGGCGTCGTGAGCGCCGGCGGGACGAGCGAAATCCCCTTCGGCGGGGGCTGGTCCACCGGCAGCTTCAACGTCGAAGGCTACCAGCCGCCGCCCAACACGCCCGGGCCGTGGGGGGACATGCGGATTGCCACCCCCGGCTATCTGCCGACGATCCGCGCCTCGCTCAAGGCGGGCCGGCAATTCACCGATGCCGATCGCGCCGGCGCTCCCGCTGTGTGCATTGTCGACGAGGAGCTGGTGCGGCGCTACTGGCCCACCACGGACCCGATCGGCAAGCGCATCACATTCAACAACCTCTCGGACTCCTCGATTCAGTGGATCCAGGTGGTCGGCGTCGTGTCGCATACCGCGCAGGAAGGCCTCGAGGCCCAGAAGCGGGTGCAGGTCTACCTCCCCCTGGCCCAGAACGGCCGCATTCCGTTCCTCGGCTTCACGGTTCGCACCGCCGCCGACCCGCTGTCCGCGCTGGGGGTGGTCCGCGCGTCGGTCCGCTCGATCGATCCGGACCTGCCCCTCGCCAACATCAGATCCATGGATCAGCTGATCGAGCGCTCCACCGGCTCCCGCCGCTTCGCCATGCTGCTGCTCGGCGGATTTGCGCTGCTCGCGCTGGCCCTCGCGTCGATCGGCCTGTACGGCGTGATGAGCTACACCGTCACGCAGCGCTCGCGCGAGCTCGGGGTGCGCCTGGCGCTCGGCGCCGATTCGCGCCAGGTGCTGGGGCTCGTGCTGCGGCAGGGATTCCGTCTGGCGCTCGCCGGCGTGGGCGTCGGGCTGGTCGCGGCGCTCGCGGTGACCCGTGTGATGAAGAACCTGTTGTTCAACCTCAGCCCGACCGACCCGATCATCTTCGTCACGATTCCGCTGCTGCTCGTGGGCGTCGCGCTGCTGGCGAGCTACCTCCCCGCCCTGCGGGCGACGCGCGTGGACCCGATGGTCGCACTGCGAACCGAATAGACGAGGGAGGCTCTGCACCATGGGCGATCTGATCCAAGACCTCCGCCTCGCGCTGCGTCAGCTCTTCAAGAATCCGGCGTTTACGACCGTCGCTGTGCTGACGCTCGCGCTCGGGATCGGGGCCAACACGGCGATCTTCAGCGCCGTGGACGCCGTGCTGCTGCGGCCGTTGCCCTACCCGCAGTCGGATCGGCTCGTGGATCTGTCCGCCACGAATACAGAACCTGTCCGGTTCGCCATCTCCTATCCCGACCTGCTCGACTTCCGCGCCTTGACGCACGACTTCACGGGCGTCGCGGCATACAGCTCGCAGCTCTACAACCTGACCGGTGCGGGGGATCCCCGAGAAGTTCAGGCGGCCTTCGTCACCGCCAACCTGTTCGACGTGCTCGGGGTCCACCCGACGATCGGCCATAGCTTCACGCCGCAACAGGAGAACGATCCGGTCGCGTTGGTGAGCTACGCGCTCTGGGCGCAGAGCTTCGGGCGCGATCCCGCGATCCTGGGCAAGGCGATCGCGCTCGACGGCAAGAGCTATACCGTGATCGGGGTGATGCCGCCGGCATTTCACTTCCCCACCGACGGGATCGAGGTGTGGACCCCGATCGGCGGCATTCGGGCGACCGAGCCGCAGGCGCTGACGATGCGCGATCTCCACGTCTTGAACGGCGTCGCACGCATGGCCGCCGGCGTGTCGATCGCGCGCGTGCAGAGCGACCTCGACGTCCTCGCCAAGCGTCTCCAGGCCGAGCAGTCGAACGACACGAGCGCGCGGCGGATCATCGCGATCGGCCCGGGCCCGGTAGGAGGCAAGGGCGGTCCGCGCATCGGCTCGGGGCCGTTGGATGCGATCCAGTTCAACGCCGTCCTGCTGCGCGACGCCGCCATCGGTGACGTCAGCAGCCGGCTCTGGGTCCTGCTCGGCGCCGTGGGGCTGGTCTTGCTCATCGCCTGCGCCAATGCGGCCAATCTTCTCTTGGCGCGCGCGGCGACGCGAGGACGCGAGATGGCGATCCGGCGCGCGTTGGGGGCCGGACGCGGCCGCCTGATCCGGCAGCTGCTCACGGAGAGCGTGGTGCTCGCGCTCGTCGGCGCGGGGCTGGGGCTCGTTGTGTCCAAGTGGGGGCTCGACGCACTGCTCGCGTTGTGGCCCCGCGCCCTGCCGCGCAGCCAGGAGGTGGGTCTGCATCTCGGCGTGCTGGCGTTCACCGCCGTGCTCGCGCTCGTGACGGGGATCGCGTTCGGTCTGGCGCCGGCACTGCGCGCCACCGCGACGCGCATCGAGGAAGGGTTGCGCCAGGACAGCGCCGGGAGCACCGGAGGCCGGCGCCAGCGGGTGCAGCACACCCTCGTCGTCGTCGAGATGGCGCTCGCGCTCGTCCTGCTCGTCGGCGCGGGTCTCCTGGCGCGCAGCTTTGCCGCACTCAACGCCGTGAGCCCGGGATTCGACACGCGCGACGTCCTGGCCGGGCGGATCCGCTTGACGCCCTCGCGCTACCCGACAGCACCGCAGCAGAAGACGTTCTTCGAGACCGTGCAGAGCGCGCTTGCCGGACGTCCCGACGTCACTGGGGTCGCGTTGTCGGAAACGATGCCGCTGTCGGGAGGGATCCGGGTCGTCGCGTTCGACCCGCATCCGGTCCGGCCCGACTATCCCGAGCCTTACTTCGCGGCGTTCGAGAGCGTCGTGGCGCCCGAGTACTTCAGCACGATGCGCATTCCGATCCGGCACGGGCGCGGGTTCGGACCCGAAGACCGGGTCGGCGCTCCGACAGTCGCGGTCGTAAGCGCGCGCTTCGCGAGCGAGCTGTGGCCCAATCAAGATCCGATCGGGAAGCAATTCCCGTTCAGGGGCCCACGCGAGCCCGACCGGCCGGTGACGGTGATCGGCGTGGTCGATGACCTGCGCAGTGCGTCGCTGGAGCAACCCAACCCGCTTCCCACACTGTACTTGTCGTCGGTGCAGGAGGCGGGCCAGCCGGAGATGTGGGTGGTGATGCGGTCGAGTCGCGGCGCACCGCTGGCCCTCATCGGCGCGCTGAAGGATGCGGTGAAGCTCACCGATCCGGAGCAGCCGATCGGAGATCTCGTGAGCCTGGAGCAGCTGATCGGACGCCAGACGGCGGCGCGCCGCTTCAATACGACCCTGCTCGGCATCTTCGCGCTGCTCGCGGTCGGTCTGGCGCTCGTCGGGATCTACGGTGTCACGAGTTACGCCGTGGCGCAGCGCCGGCGCGAGCTGGGTATCCGCCTCGCACTCGGCGCGGGACCGAATGATGTGATGCGGCTGCTCCTCGGGGAGAGCCTGATGCGGGTCGTGATCGGCGTGGTGCTGGGCCTTGCGATCGCGCTGGTCGCGAGCCGAGCCCTGGTGTCGATGCTGTATGGGGTGCAGCGGTGGGATCCGTTGACGTTCGCGGGGACCGCGCTGCTGCTTGGCGTCGTGGCCCTGCTCGCGACGTGGCTCCCCGCGCGCAAAGCGACCCGGGTGGATCCGGTGGAAGCCTTGCGCACTGAGTGAGAAGCGTTATCGGTCGTCGGTCATCGGTTTCGTTCTTACCGACGACGATTACCGATGACGCCTAATGGAGGGCACTATGGGCGATCTGATCCAAGACCTGCGCCTCGCGGTGCGTCAACTCTTCAAGAATCCGGCGTTCACCACCGTCGCGGTCCTCACGCTCGCGCTCGGCATCGGCGCCAACACCGCGATCTTCAGCGCGGTAAACGCCGTGCTGATGCGGCCGCTCCCGTATCCGGAGTCGGAGCAGCTGACCGAAGTCACGTCCACCGACTTGGGCGGTGTGCGCTTCGGCGTGTCCTACCCGGATCTCGTGGACCTGCGCGGCATGACCGGAACGTTCTCGGGTGTCGCTGCCTACTCGACCCAGCGCTACAACCTGAGCGGTGCGGGCGACCCGCGAGAAGTGCAGGCGGCCTTCGTGACCGCCGACCTGTTCGACGTGCTGCGCGTGCACCCGGTGGTCGGTCACGCCTTCACCCCCGACCAGGATCGGGAGCCCCTCGCGCTGCTCAGCAATGGCCTGTGGTCCACGAGCTTTGGCAGCGACCAATCGATCCTCGGCAAGAGCATTTCGCTCGACGGGAAGCCTTACACGGTCATCGGCGTCATGCCGGCCGGCTTTCACTTCCCCGATGACGCCGTCCAGGTCTGGACGCCGGTGGGCGGCATCCTCGAGGAAGAGCCCCGCGCGCTGACAAACCGCAGCTTCCACGCCTTGAACGCGGTGGCCCGCCTGGCGCCGGGCGTAACGCCCGAGCGGGTGGCCCGGGACCTGGACCTCCTGGCAAAGCGGATCGCCGCCGAGACGGCACCCGATAGCGGCGAGCGCCGGGTCGTGGCGATGGGAGGCGGCCCAGGCGGTGGAGGACCGCCGACGGTGCGCCGCAATTCCGGCTCGCCACTCGACAACACTGGATTCGAGGCCGTGTCGTTACGCGACTCGGCGATCGGGGACGTGCGGACGCGGCTGCTCGTATTGCTGGGCGCCGTGGGTCTCGTGCTGCTGATCGCCTGCGCCAACGCGGCCAATCTGCTTCTGGCGCGCGCCGCCACGCGGCGCCGTGAGATGGCGATCCGCCGCGCCCTGGGTGCCGGGCGCGGCCGGCTGATCCGTCAGTTGCTCACCGAGAGCGTGCTGCTGTCGCTGGCCGCCGCCGGCGTCGGCCTCGTGTTCTCGACCTGGGGGCTCGACGCGCTGCTTACCGTTTGGCCACGAGCCCTGCCCCGCGGCAACGAGATCGCGCTCAATGGGGCGATCCTCGCCTTCACGGCCGGACTCGCGCTGGTCACGGGCATCGGCTTCGGTCTTGCGCCCGCGCTGCGCGCGTCGGCGCAGGGGATCGAAGAAGCGCTGCGGGATGACGCCGCGGGGGCGACCGGGGGACGTTGGCGCGGCCGCCTGCAGGGCTCGTTGATCGTCGGCGAGGTCGCGCTCGCCCTCGTGCTGCTCGTGGGCGCCGGGCTGTTGGTGCGGAGCTTTATCGCCCTGAACCGCGTGAATCCCGGCTACGACACCCGCGACGTCCTCGCCGCCCGCATCCGGTTGACGCCGGCCCGGTTTACGTCTGGGACGGTGCAGAAGGAGTTCTTCAATACAGTTCTGACCTCGCTGCGGAATCGGGCCGATGTGGCGGGCGCCAGTCTCACCGTGAACCTTCCGCTGTCCGGCTCCATGCGGATCATCGCCTTCGACCCGCGCCAGATCCGTGCGGATTACCCAGAGCCGATCGTGCTCGCCAAAGCGTCAGTCGTGACGCCCGACTATTTCAGCACGCTGCGCATTCCGATCCGTCGCGGCCGCAGTTTCGGCGCCGACGACCGCATCGGCACGCCGCGGGTCGCGGTCGTGAGCGAGAAGTTCGCGCGCGATCTGTGGCCGGGGGAGAGCCCGATCGGCAAGCAGTTCCCGCTCGGCAATCCCCGTGGATTGCCGGTGCCCACGACCATCATCGGAGTGGTCGACGATCTGCGATCCGGCGCGATCGATCAGCCCGTCGACCGGCCCGAGATCTATGTCTCCACCGCCCAGGAGACCGAGATGCCGGAGATGTGGGTCGTGGCGCGGACCCGGACCGGGGCGCCACTCAAGCTCGCGGGCGCGATTCGCGACGCGGTGCGTCTGGCCGACGCCGAGCAGCCGATCGGCGACATCGTCAGCCTCACCCAGCTCATCGGCCGGCAGACCGCGGCGCGCCGCTTCAACACGACGCTGCTCGGCGTGTTCGCCCTGCTCGCCGTGGGGTTGGCGCTGATCGGGATCTACGGCGTCACCGGATACGCCGTGGCGCAGCGTCACCGCGAGCTCGGCATCAGGATGGCGCTGGGGGCGCGGCCCGCCGATGTGGTGCGCATGCTCGTCGTCGAAAGCCTGCGCCGCGTAGGGCTCGGAGTGGTCATCGGGCTCGCCGTCGCGTTCG
>Ga0075421_100013849_pt1 | contig 10061 bp, 7 predicted proteins | sample SoiMetdeltSBSDD5_FD_75292 | JGI IMG/M metagenome (GOLD analysis project Ga0075421, IMG submission 75292) | Bulk soil microbial communities from a Populus tree surrounding site in Tennessee, USA - Soil MetaG P. deltoides SBSDD5 | ecosystem: Environmental > Terrestrial > Soil > Tree plantation... | reverse complement strand
TTCGAGCTCGCCGACGGCGGGACGCTCTTCCTCGACGAGATCGGCGACATCCCGCTGGCGACGCAGGTCAAGCTGCTGCGCGTCCTGCAGGAGCGCGAATTCGAGCGCGTCGGCGGGACCGAGACGATCAAGTCGAACGTGCGCCTGGTCGCGGCGACCAACAAGGACCTCGAGCGCGCGATCGCCGCCGGCACCTTCCGTGAGGACCTCTACTATCGCCTCAACGTCTTCACGATTTTCATCCCGGCGCTGCGGGAGCGGAAGTCCGACCTGCTGCTGCTCGTCGACCACTTCCTCGAGAAGTTCGCGCGCGAGCACGCGCGCAGCATCAAGCGCATCTCGACGCCGGCGATCGACATGCTGGCCAGCTACCACTGGCCCGGCAACGTCCGCGAGCTGGAGAACACGCTCGAGCGCGCGGTGCTGATGTGCGACGGCGAGGTGATTCACGGGCATCACCTGCCGCCGTCGCTGCAGACCGCGGAAGCGTCGGGGACGGTCAACCGCGTCTCGCTCGGCGACGCGGTCGCCGCCTACGAGAAGGATCTGATCCAGGACGCGCTGAAGACCACCAGGGGCAACCGCGCGAAGGCGGCGCGGCTGCTCGACACCACCGAGCGGATCGTGAACTACAAGGTGCGGCGCTACGGCATCGACGCGCGGCGCTTCAAGTCGTGATCGGGGAAGAGATCAGGAACCCGCCTGATCTCGTCGCCCCGACGGGGCGGCAGCATGGCTGACTTGCGTTAAGTGTCCGGGCGGCGTACTTTGGACGGTCGTTCATGCCCGACGCCGCCGAAGCCGCCCGACCCGCCGCGACCGCCGATTCCCGGACCTCGCCCCGCGCGCTGCTACCGCTGACGCTGACCGCGATCGGCGTCGTCTACGGCGACATCGGCACCAGCCCGCTCTATACCATCCGCGAATGTTTCTTCGGCACCCATCCGGTGCCGCCGACTCCCGAGAACGTCCTCGGCGTGCTCTCGCTCGTCGTCTACGCCCTGGTGATCGTGATCTCGATCAAGTACATCGCGATCGTGATGCGGGCCGACAACCGCGGCGAGGGCGGCATCCTGGCGCTGACCGCGCTGCTGCCGGCGCCGAAGGGCAACGGCAGCCGCCACGTGCTGATCGCGCTCGGCATCTTCGGCGCCGCGCTGCTCTACGGCGACGGCATGATCACGCCGGCGATCACCGTGCTCGGCGCGGTCGAGGGCCTGAAGGTGGCGACGCCGTTCTTCGATCCCTACGTCGTGCCGCTGACCGTCGCGATCCTGATCGGCATCTTCGCGATCCAGCAGCACGGCACGCACCGCGTCGGCCGGCTGTTCGGTCCGGTGATGGTCGCGTGGTTCATCGCCATCGCCATCCTCGGCGTCAGCTGGATCGTCAGGCAGCCGATCGTCCTCACCGCCTTCAACCCGCAGCATGCGCTGATTTTCTTCGAGACCAACGGCATGCACGGGTTCGCCGTGCTTGGCGCCGTCTTCCTCGCCGTGACCGGCGGCGAGGCGCTCTACGCCGACATGGGGCACTTCGGCAAGCGCCCGATCCGCTTCGCGTGGTTCAGCCTGGTCCTGCCCGCGCTACTGATCAACTACTTCGGCCAGGGCGCGCTGCTGCTGCTCGACAACACCGCGGTGGAGCAGCCGTTCTTCCTGCTCGCGCCGTCGTGGGCGCTGCTGCCGATGGTCGGGCTGGCGACGGCGGCGGCGATCATCGCCTCGCAGGCGTTGATCTCCGGCGCGTTCTCGCTGACGCAGCAGGCCGTGCAGCTCGGCTACAGCCCGCGCATGGACATCGACCACACCTCGTCGCACCACATGGGGCAGATCTACGTGCCGCAGGTGAACTGGGCGTTGATGATCGGCACGATCGCGATTGTCCTCGGCTTCCGCTCGTCGAGCGCGCTGGCGGCTGCCTACGGCATCGCCGTGACGCTGACGATGGTGATCACCGCCCTGCTGCTGCACGTGATCGCGACCGAGCGCTGGCATTGGCCGATCGGGGTGGCGTTGGTCGTGACCGGCATCTTCCTCTCGATCGATCTCGCGTTCTTCGGCGCCAACCTCCTGAAGATCCTCCACGGCGGCTGGCTGCCGCTGGTCATCGGCAGCCTGCTGTTCACGATGATGACGACCTGGAAGACCGGACGGCGGCTGGTCGCCGAGCGCCTGACCGCGCGCGCGGTGCCGCTCGAGCACTTCGTCGCCGAGACCATCGCGCACGAGCCGATTCGCGTCCCGGGCACCGCGGTGTTCATGACCGCGCAGCCGCGCGGCACGCCGCCGGCGCTGATGCACAACCTGCGGCACAACAGGGTGCTGCACCAGCGCGTCATCATCCTCACCGTGACGACGACCCACACGCCGCATGTGCCGCCGTCGGAGCGGTTGACCGTCGCGCCGCTCGGACACGATCTCTACAACGCCGCGTTGAAGTACGGCTTCATGGACGAGCCGAACGTTCCGGAAGCGCTCGCCTCCGCGCGCGACCATGGGCTGGCGATTGATGTCTCCGACGTGACCTACTTCCTCGGCCGTGAGACGGTCATCGTCACCAACAACCCGGGGATGGCCATGTGGCGGGAGAAGCTGTTCGTCCTGATGGCGCGCAACGCCGTACGGGCGACCGCGTTCTTCAAGATCCCCCCCGACAGCGTCGTCGAGCTGGGAGTGCAGGTCGAGATCTGAGCCCCGGCTTCCACCACGCAAGATCGCGAGCCTTCAGTCCATCGCTGCCGAGGCGCGCGAAAACGACACCAGCGCTGCTGCGGTTGAAAATCGACGCCGCGGAAATTCAGAAGCTGGCGCCCGAGTCGAAGGCGAACAAGCAACCGCTCGGTCGGCGCCGCTTGCCTACCCGATCTCAGGCCGCCAGTACGGGTTGACGAATGCATGTAACCGAGGTCGCCGGTGCCCGCGATTCTCGCCTGTTCAGGCTCCCAGGTAATGCTGAGTCCGCGCCAACCCGCCGCGCGAGACGCGTCAGCGGAGATGGCTGGCCCGTCGCGCGTCCGCCCGCACCAGCCGGCCGTCGAACTCGGTCGCCAGCAGCGTAGTGAACCGTGCCGCGCCCGCGGGACTCATATGGTGGTAGTCCGAATATTCGGCGTCGTTCGAGAACTGCGCCGGGTCGCCGCGGGTCACGTCGATGAACGGGAACGCTTCCGTGCGTCCCAGGTTGGCGAGCGCATCCAGGTACGCCGCGTAACGCTCGCGCCCGTCGGCGCCAGACCAGCGATAGCTGTGCTCGGGCACGTTGACGAGGACGTACGCCGCGCCGGCGTGCCTGGCGGCGCGCGCGGTCTCGCGAATCGCGGTCAGCGCATCCTCGGCGCTGCCCGCGGCGTCGAGCGTCGGGTTCGGCTGTTCGTCCTTCAGCAGGTTCTTCGAACGCACGATGTCCAGTGTCCGCAGCCGCGGCGTCCAGCCGCGCGCGTCGGTGAACACGCGGACTTCTTCGTCGTCCGACTCAGCTGCCCGGCCGTTCCGATACTGCTGGAGCCACATCGGCCAGACGCCCTGATACTGCAGGAGATGGATGTGCTCGAACGCTGCTGCTCTGATCGACGCCCATACCCCGGCGCGCTGCCATGAGGATTCCACCGGACTCGTGATGATCGCCTCGTATTTCCGCGCCCGCCGCGACGGAAAGAGCTCGCCAAAGCGGATGCCCTGCACGACGACGAGCGGACGCGTCCGCGGCAGCCACAGCTGCTCGGTGTACAGATCGACGGCGCGCGGCCAGAGACCGGATAAACCGGCATTGAAGCTGACGACATTCCAGCCGCGCCTCGCCAGCACCTCGTCGAAGAGCAGCGGCTGGATATTGCAGCGGACGACCGAGCTGCCGACAAACAGCACGTCCACGTGCGGGACGCGCCCGATCAGTTCGTCGAGCGTCTGCAGGCGGATGACCACACCGGGTTCGTGGAAGTGCGTGCGAATCGGCAGCGCGTCGCGCACCGGCGCCATCCGCAGCACGGCCTCGAGGAGCAGTACGCAGATCGCGATCGCCGCCAACCCGCGGCTGAAGATCCCAGGGCGGAACTGAATCAACCCGCTTGGCACCGTGATGCGCCTCTCAGAACTGGAAGTAGATGAAAGGCTCATGCCCGCGGGTTCCACTGAACAGGATGAAGAGCAGCCCGGCGGTGACAAACGCCGCCCGACGCATGGGTGGCCAGTCGATCAGCGCGCATTCATTGTCGGCGAGAGCTTGGGGGATGTCGATCGCCAGCGTCATCGCCGCAAGCGAGACGACTGGCAGCACGGCGCCTTCGAAGCCGAGCCGCAGCGCCAGCAGTCCGTGCAGATACGCCGAGGTCGTTGCCAGGTCGTGCGCGCGGAAGAACAGCCAGCTGAACGTCACGAGCGCGTAAACGACAGCGCCGTTCACGACCGCGCGGACCGTGGGGCTGAAGACGAACGGGCGACGCACACCCACCTCGTCCGGATGCGGCGACGCCCTCCGCCTCCTGACATAGTGGTAGACACAGAGATACGCCCCATGCAGGCCGCCCCAGATGACGAAGTTCCAGCTGGCGCCGTGCCATAACCCGCCGAGGAGCATGGTGATCATCAGGTTGGCGTAGGTACGCGCTTCGCCCCGCCGATTGCCCCCGAGCGAGACATAGAGGTAATCCCGCAGCCAGGTCGACAGCGAGATATGCCAGCGGCTCCAGAACTCCGACACGTTGCGGGCGAAGTACGGATGCCGGAAGTTGCGCATCAGCTCGAATCCAAGCAGGTTGGCCGAACCGCGCGCCATTTCGCTGTAGCCGGCGAAGTCGTTGTAGATCTGGAACCCGTACAGAACCAATCCACAGGCAAGCGGGATGGACGTGAAGGAGCTGGGACTGGCGAAGTAGGCGTCGGCGAGCGAACCGGCCGGATCGGCGATCGCAACCTTGCGGAGCAGACCAATGGCGATGAGCGTCAGCCCCCGCTCCCAGTGCTCCTGGGTGATCGCCCGGGGGCGCTCGATCTGGACGATGAGGCTGCGTGCGCGCTGGATCGGGCCGGCGACCAGGTGCGGGAAGAACGCGACCGACAGGGCGAAGTCGACGAAGTTTCGCGTCGGCGCGAATGCGCCGCGATAGATGTCGATCGTGTACGACATCGTCTGGAACGTGTAGAACGAGATGCCGACTGGAAGAATGACGTTCAGCGTCGGCAGAGATGCCCGCAGCCCCACATGGCCGAGCAGCGCCGCGGCGCTCTCGGCGAAGAAGTTAAAGTACTTGAAGAACCCCAGGATCGCGAGCTGACCGCCGACGCTCCACGCCAGCGCCAGCTTCGCGGTGCGAGCGGCGTTGCGCTCACGCGCGGCGTAAATGACGAGGCCGGCGGAGTAATCGATCACGGTCGACGCCAGCAGGAGGAACAGGAACCGCCAGTCCCACGAGCCGTAAAACAGATAGCTCGCGGTGAGCAGCCACACGTTCTGCGCGCGGAACGACAGGACGAGGTAGACGAGGAAGACGGTCGAGAAAAAGAAGAAGTACTCCGGGGTGTTGAAGAGCATCAGCGCGCGGCCGTCGTCGGAGCAAAGCGCGTTCCTGCAGCCGGCATGTGGTGCGCGGTCCCAGCGCCGCGCGGTGGAACCGAACTTCCATTCTTGAGCAACCAGCCGTCACTTATCAGGCTCGCGGGGCGCCTCCCGGTTCGTGCGCGCATCAACGGCGCGCGATCGCGCCACTTCCCAGCGGTGTGATTGGCGCATCGCTTGCGCGCGCAATCCACGTGAGCTCAGCAGCACAGCCTCGACGGCAGCGTGCGCTATTGCAGTCGAGCTATGGCAATCCGATTGCAAGCATCGCCGAACGCGCACCATGGTGAGGCCAAGAGCGACATGGAACCAGTAGCTGGAACAGGGATGTCGCGCCCGCGCCTGCTTCTCGCCCACCTGTTGATCGCCGGCGTCGTCGGCGGCTCGTTGTATGACATCGTCACGCGCCAGGAACACTGGCCGTTCTCGAACTATCCAATGTTCTCGGACGTCCATCGATCGTCGGTCCTGCGCTGGCCTCGGCTCTATGGCGTCACGGCGGAAGGCGACGAAGTGCCGCTGCTTTCGTATCGCGAGTTGTGGCCGCTCGACCAGTCGCGGCTGCCGATCGGCCTGAGGGCCTTGTACACCGAAGCAGGCGCCGACCAACGCGTCCGCACGGCGCTGCGCGACGTGCTCCGCCGCTACGAGTCGCGCCGTCCCTCGGGCGCCCACAGCGGCCGGCCGCTCGTTGCGGTTCGGCTGTATCTCGTGAGCTGGCCGATTGAACCATTTGCCGCCAACCTGAACAGGCCGAACGACCGCCGCCTGCTCGCGGACGCGACGCTGGACGAGTGAGCTCCGTGATGACAAGAGTGCTGAAGTCGATCGCGCGGCGATGGACGACGTTCTGGTTCGAGCCCGCCACGCCGACCAATCTCGCGGTGTCCCGCATCGTGGTGTACGGCCCGCTCGCCATTTTCTACCTGCTGCACGACTTCTCAGCGTGGGGCGACGTCTCCTCCGCGCTGTACCAGCCAATCTGGCTGTTCAGGACGCTCCACCTCCCGGTCTTCAGCACGAGCGTGCTGGTCGTCATGCAAGCCATCTGGAAGTTATCGCTGTTCATGGCGGCGATCGGCTTCCTCACGACCGCCAGCTGCCTCACATCGGCGGTCCTGGGTCTGTACCTGCTCGGGCTGCCGCACAACTTCGGGCAGATCTATCACTTCGACGCCGCCATCGTCTTCACGTTCGGCGTGCTTGCGCTGTCGCGGTGCGGCGATGCGCTGTCGGTGGACGCGCGCCGTCGGACCTCGCGACACGATTCGGCGACGGTCCCGCTTGCGAGCGGCGAGTACACGTGGCCGATTCGGCTGGTCTGGGTCACCCTGTCGCTGGTGTTTTTCGCCGCGGGCGTCGCGAAACTCTGGACCTCCGGATTCGAGTGGATCGCCTCCGACCACATGGCGTTGCTGCTCCGGCGAGTGCAGTATCACATCTCGGACGCCGATCCATTGACCAACTGGGGCAGCCACATCGCCGAACACCCGCTCCTTACCCGGGGGCTGGCGGCAACGACGCTGCTCGTAGAGACCGCTTACCCGCTGGCGCTCTTCCGGACGCCGCTGCGTCCGGTGATCGTCCTCGCCGGCATCGGCCTGATCGTCGGCATTCGACTGTTGATGGGGCCCACCTTCGAGCACTTCCTCCTGCTCAACGCGGTCTGGGTTCCGTGGGATCGCGTCGGTGCGCGGCTGCGCGCCCGCGTGCGACGGCGACACGCGGCGAAGTTCGACGACGCTGCGTGTCAGGACGGTTCCTCTTCGCGTCGAAAGGCCATCCATGTGTGACTTTTCGATCGTCGTCCCGACTCGCAATCGCGCCGAATCGCTGCGCCGCCTGCTCGGCACGCTGCTGGCGCAGGATGTCGGCGACATTCGCTACGAGTTGATCGTGGTGGACAACAACTCGTTCGACGCGACCCACACCGTCGTCGAGGAGTATGCGGCTGCGGATCCGCGCCTCAAGTATCTGCTCGAGCCGCGGCCCGGCGTCTCGCACGCGCGGAACACGGGCATCGTCAACGCCGCGGCGCCGATCATCGCCTTCGTCGACGATGACGTCGAAGCGCGCGCCGATTGGCTGATGTCGCTCAAGCGCGCGTTCGACAGGCATCCCGATGCCGACTGCATCGGTGGTCGAGTTCGTGCCGTGTGGACGACGCCGCGGCCCGCGTGGCTGACACCCTCAGACGTCGGCGCGATAGCGGTCCAGGATCGGCCGGCTGCGTTCACCGTCGGCGCCCACAATGCGTCGCCGTGCCTGCTGACGGCGAACTTCGCGTGCCGACGCGGCGTGTTCGAGGAGGTCGGGTTGTTCTCGCCCGCGTTCAGGCGCGGGCAGGACCGCGAGCTGCAGATGCGGATGTGGCGTGCGGGCAAGCGCGGCGTCTATTGTCCCGACGTGGAGGTTGTCGTCGAGCCGCCGGCCGATCGCCTCACCAAGGCGTACCATCGCCGCTGGCAGGCGACGACAGCCAAGTACCATGCGCTGATGTGGTATCGGGACGCGATCGCGCAGGACAATCGGCTGCTGCCGATCGACCCGCGCCGACGCACGCTGTTCGGCACGCCCCTGTTCATGTACCGCGACCTCCTCGCGCACGTGCGGGGGCTGCTGCTGGCGCTCCTGACGTTCAATACGAATGCGCTCTTCCACCACGAAGCGCGACTCTGGTACGGCGCGAGCTTCATCCGGACGCGCTGGCGCCAGCGGCGGGCCGGCATCACGGAGCCGGAGCAATCGGCCGCGCCGCGCCTCGGCACCGTCCAGCGTGTGCTCCCGCGCGTGATCGCATAGCCGGAGGTCAGAGATTCGCGCCTTCTTTCGCCGCGTCAACCATTTCGATCCGGTCGACTTCCTCTTCCATCTGGTGAAGGCGTCGTCGCCGATTCATCACTGCCGCGCATGGTGGGAACGGCCCGGCCGTGCGGCCTGGACGGCGAGGTAGTGTGAGGCGTCCTAAGCAGCGGCCGTGACTCCGAAGCGATAGGCTTCCAACTCTGGCAGGCGCTTCTCCGAGACGGTCAGGTCCCACTCCGGCGCGCTCTTCTTGCCCTCTCCGTCATCTCGACTGACGAACGGGCCAGACGGCGCGAGCCAGACAGTTGTGGGAATCAGGTAAGCCAGCGGCTGTTCGTTGTCGCGGACCAGGACGAAGGCGAGTAGCTCGGGCGGGTGAACACTTATGCGAGGAGGCGTTCGCCCACCCGTTCACACGCGTCGAAAGGCCGTTTACGCCCGACATAGGCCCTAGTGATTCGAGTTCGCGCCGCGATTACTAAACCCCCGTGCATCAACGGCGCTGCTTATTGCGCGTAGTCGGATATTGCAGCTGTCTGCCGGCGCGTTAGCGCGCCGCACGGCGGCGGTCGCGGGATCCTCCATCGATAGCCATGGCGGTTGCGCCGCGTCGATCGACGGCTCGCGCGGCCCATAGGCGTGGCCTCGATGCGCTCGCTGAATGCTGTTCAGATGCTCGCGCGCCGACTCGAGGTTGTCTCGCCTACGCGACGTGCCGACGGCCTTGTAGTCGACCGCGACCTCCGAAGGGCCGAAGTCTCGATTTGGCGTACAAGATATGCCACCGATATGCCACGAAGTAGGAGAGAAATTGGTCGGGACGGGCGGATTCGAACCGCCGATCTCTTGACCCCCAGTCAAGCGCGATAACCAGGCTACGCTACGTCCCGACGCATCGATTCTACGCCGATCGGTTGCGGCGCGTCTGGGGAGAGCGCGCTGCGGTCCGCCGCGCCGGCGGCTCCTTGCTGCGCGGCTCCTTGCCGCGCGACGGCTTGGCGCGCGCGGCCGGCGCCGACCGCGTCGCGCGGGCCGGGGCTGCGACCGGCGGCGCGAGCTCGAAGTCGTCGCCGCCGCCCGACCCCGCCAGCAGATCCAGAATCGATCGAAGCCCGCGCTTCACGGCGGTGAGCCGTTCGCGCGCATTCTGCCCGATCAGCTCGTCGATGCCTGGCGACTCGCCGTCGGCCGGCATCGTTTCCTCGCTGATCCGGCGCCGTGCCCCGGCCAGCGTCAGCCCTTCGACCAGGAGCAGGTGCTTGATTCGCAGCACCTGCTGCACGTCGGCGCGTCGGTACACGCGCGGCGCCCCGGCGGTCTTGGCGACGCCGAGGTCCGGGAACTCCGCCTCCCACGAGCGCAGCACGTAGGGCTGCACCTTGGCAAGCTCGCAAACCTCGACTGCCTTGAACAGCGCGCGATTCGGGATCTCGACTTGAGGAGTGTCCGGCATAGCGCGGCAGACGCGGCGGTAAAGTATAGCGCAGACCGTGCGCCCGCCCGGAAGAGCTCTCCAGGGCTCGAATCGCGCGATCAGACCCCGGAGTGGCCGAACCCCTGGACCCCGCGAGCCGTCTCCGGCAGGACGTCGACCTCGTCCCACGTCACGCGCACCACCGGCGCGACGACGAACTGCGCGATCCGCATGCCGCGCGACACGTGAAACGCGACCCGCCCCAGGTTGATCAGCGGCACGCGGATCT
>Ga0075421_100013845_pt1 | contig 10062 bp, 8 predicted proteins | sample SoiMetdeltSBSDD5_FD_75292 | JGI IMG/M metagenome (GOLD analysis project Ga0075421, IMG submission 75292) | Bulk soil microbial communities from a Populus tree surrounding site in Tennessee, USA - Soil MetaG P. deltoides SBSDD5 | ecosystem: Environmental > Terrestrial > Soil > Tree plantation... | reverse complement strand
ACGCGAGCCCGAGCTGCCGCACGTAGCGCAACCGCTGGAACGTGCTCGTATCGATGATCCGAAGCGCGACGTCATCGACGCGGATGTTGTTCCAGAGCGGGTCGCGGATGACTTCCATGGGGTCGAAGGCGGTCGAAGGCGGTCGAAGGCGGTCAACGGGTTGAGGTGGAGCGCCCCTCGCTCGCCCTCGATCGTCTTCGATCGTCTTCGACCGCTTACGGTCTGGGACCTGCCTGCCTCACCGCCTCGGGCACCTGGTTCGCGAACTGCTCGAAGTTCTTCGCGAACATCTCGGCCAGTCGCCGCGCCTGCGCGTCGTACGCGGCGACGTCGCTCCAGGTGGCGCGCGGATTCATCACCTCCGATGGAACGCCGGGGACCGCCTTGGGAACGTCGAGCCCGAAGACGTCGTCGCGTGTCGTCGGCATTCCGTCGAGCTCGCCGGCGAGAGCGGCCCGAACCATGGCGCGCGTGTGGGCGAGCTTCATCCGGTGTCCGACGCCGTACGGGCCCCCCGTCCACCCCGTGTTCACCAGCCAGACGCGCGCGTTGTGCTTCGTGAGCAGCTCGCCGAGCATGCGCGAATACACCGAGGGATGCCAGACGAGGAACACCGCGCCGAAGCACGAGCTGAAGGTCGCCTGCGGTTCCTTCACCCCGCGCTCGGTCCCGGCGACCTTGGCCGTGTACCCGGACAGGAAATAGTACCGCGCCTGCTCAGGCGTTAGGCGTGCGATCGGCGGAAGCACGCCGAACGCGTCGGCGGTGAGGAACACCACGTTGCGCGGATGGCCGCCGCGGCCCGTCGGCACGATGTTCCGGATGTAGTGCAGCGGGTACGACGCCCGCGTGTTCTCGGTGATCGACTGGTTGGCGAAGTCCACGCGCCGCGTGTGCGGCTCGAGCACGACGTTCTCGAGGATCGTCCCGAACATCTGCGTCGTGCGATAGATGTCCGGCTCCCCATCCTCCGAGAGGTTGATGACCTTCGCGTAACACCCGCCCTCGAAATTGAACACGCCGTCCGACGACCACCCGTGCTCGTCGTCGCCGATGAGCCACCGATCCGGGTCGGCGGAGAGCGTCGTCTTCCCGGTGCCCGACAACCCGAAGAACAGCGCCGTGTCGCCGTCGTTGCCGACGTTGGCGGAGCAGTGCATCGAGAGCACGCCGCGCTTCGGCAAGAGGTAGTTCATCACGGTGAAAATCGCCTTCTTCAGCTCGCCGGCGTACCGCGTGCCCCCGATCAGGACGATGCGCTTGGCGAAGTTCAGGATGATGAACGTGCCGGTGCGTGTTCCGTGCTTCGCCGGATCGGCGTGCAGCTCCGGCGCGTGGAGCACGCTGAAGTCCGCCTCGAACGTCGGAAGCTCGATCGGGTCGGGGCGGATGAACATGTTCCGCACGAACAGCGAGCTCCACGCGACCGGAGTAACGAACCGGACGCGCACCTGATTCTCCGGATCGGCCCCCGCGTAGAGATCCTGGATGAACAGCTCCGACTGCTCCTCGAGATGTCGGCGCACATCCCCGAGCAGCGTCTCGAAGCTCTCGGGATCGAACGGGTGGTTCACCTTTCCCCACCAGACGTCGTGATCGGTCGTCGGCTCCTTGACGATGAACTTGTCGTTCGGCGACCGCCCCGTATGCGGCGAGGTGATGGCGACGAACGGGCCCATGTCGGCCAGCTCTCCTTCGCCACGACGAATCGCCGCCTGCACGAGCTCAGGTGGAAGCGAGTTCCATTGCACCACGCCGCGGGGACGAAGCCCCTGGGGCGCCAATCCCTGCGCCGCTGCCCGCCCCAGTCCGTGCTCGCCGTCCGTACGCGGCTTCGTTTGAGTCGCCATCGTCGTCCTCGACTATGCGCCCGTCAACCTTCGACGGCGCGCGTTGATCCCGTGTGCTGTTCTCGCGCCTGTGCGTCAACGACCGCTACCGCCGCCATGTTGACGATCTCCTCGACGTCGGCGCCTTCCTCGAGCACGTGAACCGGACGCCGCATCCCCACCAGAATCGGGCCGATGGCCGTCGCGCCCCCGAGGCGATGCAACAACTTGTAGGCGATGTTGCCGGCGCTCAAGCTCGGGAAGATCAGAACGTTGGCCGCCTCCTTCAGCGCCGAGAACGGGTAGGTCTTCGTCAGCTTGTGCTCGTCCAGGGCAGTGTCGGCCTGCATTTCACCGTCGACGATCAGCTGAGGGTCCCGGGCGCGCAGCAGCTCCACCGCTCGAGCGACCTTGTCCGCTTCCGGGTGACGCACCGACCCGAAATTCGAGAACGACAGCATGGCGACCCTCGGCTCGATCCCCAGCGTGCGCACGATGCGCGCCGCCGCGTACCCGATCTGCGCGAGCTGCTCGGCGGTCGGCTCGATGTTGACGGTGGTGTCTCCACAGAAGACCACATGCTTTTCGAAGACGAGCATGTAGAGCCCGCTCACCAGCCCCGCACGAGGATGGGCTCCGATCACCTCCAGCGCCGGCCTGATCGTCTCCGGATAGTGCAGGTTCACCCCCGACACGAGCGCATCGGCATCCTTGAGCGACACCATCATCGACCCGAAGTAGTTCGGATTGCGGAGGCGCTGGTGCGCCTCGGCCAGCGACATGCCCTTCCGCTGTCGTTTCTCCCAGAGCGCGGTGGCGTAGCGCTCCCGGTGGGCCGAGCTGTACGGGTCGTCGGTGGCGATGTCATCGAGCGACAGCTCGAGGTCGTGCGCGAGGTGCTCGATCATCACGCGGTTGCCTAACAAAATGGGCTGCGCGATGCCCTCGTCCACGAGAATGCGCGCGGCGCGAATGACTCGAGGCTCCTCGCCCTCGGGGAAGACCACCCGTTTCGGGGAATGCTGCGCGCGCAGAATGACACCGCGCAGGATGCCGCGCGCGCGTCCCAGCCGCGCCTCGAGACGCTCGCGATACTCGTCGAGCTCGATGAACTCGCGCGCGACGCCGGTGGCGACCGCGGCCCATGCCACCGCCGGCGCCACCCAAAGCAGGACGCGCGGATCGAAGGGGAAGGGGATGATGTAGTCCGGACCAAACTTCACCGACTCGAGCCCGTAGAGCCTGGTCACGCTCTCCGGCACGTCCTCCCTGGCGAGCGCGGCGAGCGCGCGCGTGGCCGCCATCTTCATTTCCTCGTTGATCTGCGTGGCGCGCGCATCGAGCGCGCCGCGGAAGATGAAGGGAAAGCCAAGGACGTTGTTGACCTGGTTGGGATAGTCACTGCGTCCCGTCGCGATGATCGCGTCGTCACGCACCGCGCGCACCTCGTGAGGCAGGATCTCGGGCACGGGGTTGGCGAGCGCGAAGACGATCGGTCGCGCGGCCATCGTCGCGATCATCTCCTTCTTGATCGCGCCGGCGACCGACAGCCCGACGAAGACGTCGGCGCCCTTCAACGCGTCGGCGACTGTGCGCGCCGAGGTCTCGAGCGCGAACCGGGCCTTGTACGGATCCATTTCGCCGGGGCGCCCCTTGTAGATGACGCCCTCACGATCGCACAGCGTGATGTGCTCGCGGCGGACACCGAGCCGGACATAGTGCTCCGCGGTGGCGATCGCGGCCGCGCCGGCGCCGGAGAATACGACCCGGATCGCATCGAGCTGCTTGCCGACGATCTCGACGGCGTTCAACAATCCAGCGCCCGAAATGATGGCGGTGCCGTGCTGATCATCGTGGAAGACGGGGATCTTCATCGTCTTCCGCAGCGTCTCCTCGATGTAGAAGCAGTCCGGCGCCTTGATGTCCTCGAGGTTGATGCCGCCGACCGTCGGCTCGAGCAGCTGACAGAAGCGAATCACGTCATCCGGGCTCTCGGAGCCGACTTCCAGATCGAAGACATCGAGGTCGGCGAACTGCTTGAAGAGGTTGCCTTTCCCCTCCATCACCGGCTTGCCCGCGAGCGCTCCGATGTTGCCCAGCCCGAGCACGGCGGTGCCGTTCGTGACCACGGCGACGAGATTGCCCTTCGCCGTGTACCGGTACACGTCCTCGGGGTTCGCCTTGATCTCGAGACAGGGCTCGGCGACGCCTGGCGAATAGGCGAGCGAGAGGTCGCGCTGGTTGGTGAGCGGCTTGGTGGGCACCACGGCGATCTTGCCGGGCCGCTCGCGTGCGTGATACTCGAGCGCGTCCTCTCTAGCGATAGACATCAGGCGAGTTGGGGCGTCGGACAGGACGAGGAATGAGGAGCGAGGACTGAGGAAGTCGATTGGATGATCGCCCGCACAATCGAATTCCTCGCTTGCCGCTCCTCATTCCTCGTTGGCGTGTTTCGCTAACCTCGCGAGAAAACTGAACTTAGATGCGCCGTGGAGCGAGGTCAATCGCAGAGCGCTGCTCGTCGACAGACATCAAGAACCCAGGGGTGCATCACGGATGACAGGGATGGGACTGTAACGGCCTGATCTCCCCTGGCGCCGATGACTTTCCACGCGGAGGTCCAAAGCAGCTTTTTGTTGTCGCGCACGGCGGGTTCAATGCACCAGGAGCGATCCGCAGCATCCGCCTCATCCGCCTCATCCGAATAGACCCTCTGTTCTTGATGTCCGTTGAGGCGGGCCGGCTGGCATCAAGAACGGTGGGGCTATGCGGATGAGGCGGATCGGGCGGATGCTGCGGATCGTTCCTTGCGCCGATCACTTTCCATCCGCAGGTCCAAAGCAGCTTTTGTTGCTGCGCGTGGAGAGCGATCGCCGCCCGGAGCGATCCGGCCGTTACAGTCAAATCCGTGTCATCCGTGATGCGCCCCTGGGTTCTTGATGCCAGCCCGCGTCACCGAGCTCGGATTCGCCGGACGACCCACGCCACCATCACCAACCCACCCGACACGGCGACGATGGCCGGTCCCGTTGGCAAATCGAACGGGACCGACACCGAGAACCCGATCACCGCCGCCGTCAGTCCCGCTCCGATCGCCCAGGCGAACACGCCGCTCATCCCGCGCGCCATCAACAACCCCGTCACCGCCGGGAGCACGAGGAAATCGAACACGAGCATCAGGCCGGCGAACTGCATCGCGAACGCGATCGACAGACCGATCGTGAGATAGAGCAGCAGCGTCCAGCGCTCCACGCGGTACCCGAGCGTGCGCGCCGTCTCCTGATCGAACGAGATGAAGAGAAACTCCTTGTAGAACACGACGTGCAGCAGCAGGACGGGGACGGTCACGCCGAGCAGCACCAGCCAATCGCCGCGCGTGATGCCGAGGATGTTGCCCTGGAGGAAGATGTCGTGCGCCTCGCCGGCGGCGGCCTTGGCGATGAACAGCACCGCGAGCGAGCCGGCCACGACGTACGCGACACCGATGCGCGCGTCAGGCGGAATGCGCGCGCGCTTCATCCCCGCCGAAAAGAAGACCACGCCGAGCAGCGTGGCCAGCAACGAGAGAACGATCGGTCTCGTCGTGATGACGCCGGCAACTCCCACCCCCGCGAGCCAGAACGAGACCGCGATGCCGAGCGTCGACATCTGCGCGAGCGACGCGCCGACGAAAACGATGCGACGAAGCACCACGTAGACGCCGAGCGCCGAACAAACGAACGCGATGACGAGGGTGCCGTACAGTGCGTCGCGGAAGAGGAGGATCGCGTCAAGCACCGCGATGGCCTCCGGCCGCGACGTCACGGTCGGGCTTCAGCACCGCCGGGCCGCGCCGCGCGACCACGATCCGATGGCCCGCGATCGAATCGACCTCGACCGGAATGCCGTACAGCTCGCTGAGCGTTCGCTCGGTGACGATCTCGTCGACGGCGCCGATCCGGAAGCGTCCTTCCTGCACCAGCGCGATTCGCGTCACGTAGTTGGCGATCTCGTTGAGCGCGTGGCTCACCATCAGCACGGTGAGACCGCGCCGCTCGTGCAGCTCGCGAACGAGTCCGAGGATCTGCGTCGTCGCGACGAGATCCATTCCCGTCGTCGGCTCGTCGAGCACGAGCAGGTTTGGCTCGCCGACGAGCGCGCGCGCGATGAGCGTGCGCTGCTTCTGGCCGCCGGAAAGGCCGGCGAGCTGATCCATCGCCAGCTCGCGAATACCGACCGCCTCGAGGGCCGCCATCGCCCGCTCGCGGTCCTCGGGGCGGGGCCTGCGGCCGACACCGATCCGGTCGTAGCGCCCCATCATCACCACGTCGACCACGCGGAGCGGGAAGCTGTAGTCCACCTGATCGCGCTGCGGGACGTAGCCGAAGCGCAGCTGCGGGATGCGCGTCACCCCTCCCGCGATCGGCTTCAACGTGCCAAGGATGGCGCGAACGATTGTCGTCTTGCCGGAGCCGTTAGGCCCGACCACGCCGAGAAAGTCGCCTTCGGGAATCTCGAAGGTGAGGTCCGAAAGCACCACGCGACGCCCGTAGCCGAGCGTCGCGTGGTCGAACGTGATGAGCGCACTCACCGCAGCGCCTCGGCGAGGCGCCGGACGTCGTAGTCGATCAGCTCCAGATAGTCGTCGACGCCTTTGACTCCCTGCACCGACGACGGCAACACCAGCACCCTGGCACCGGTGTTCCGCGCCACGAAGTCGGGCATCTTCCTGTCGTAGAAGGGCTCCATGATGATTACCTTCGCCCCGGTCCGCTTCATCTGCTGGATCAGTCCGGCGAGATGCGAAGGCGATGGCGGCACGCCCGGCTTGGGCTCGATGAACCCCACGATGTTCATCCCCGTGAATTCCTGGAAGTAGCGCCAGCTCGTGTGATAGGCGACGACGGGCTTTCCGCGAATTGCCGCCAGCTGAGGCGCAAGCGCCCGCGTCAACGAGTCGATGCGTGCCTCGAAGCGCGCGGTGTTCGCCCGATAGGTCGCGGCGCCTTCGGCGTCGAGCTCGATGAACTTGTCGCGAAAAAGGCGCGCGATGCGCTTGCCGTTTTCCGGATGCAGCCAGTAGTGCGGATTCCCGCGCGGATGCACGTCACCCATCGATCGGTCGGCACCCGGTTTCACATCGAGCACGGGAATCACACGCGAGACGTCCACGTCGCCACGACCCCCGCGGTTGATGCGCGAGTTACGCGCCGCATCGAGCAATGTCGGCATCCAGCCGACCTCGAGATCGAGACCGACGTAGGCGAACACGTCCGCCTTCCCGAGCTGCAGGGCGAAGCTCGGCTTCGCTTCGACGAAATGCGGATCCTGATAGCCGGCCGCGATGTTCATCGCGCTGATGCGCTTGTCGCCGACGGCATGCGCGATGTCGTGCAGGTCGGTGGTACTCGTGACGATCCGTAGCTTCTGCGCGGGCAGCGGAGCGGCGAGCGCCGCCACGGCCGCGCCAACAATGACGAGGCGATTCATTGGGTCCATCCGTCAAAATGGGTGCGGCCGGTGCGGCCCAATGGCGATCGTCATTTGCATGAGCAGACGGTTCACCCGGTCGCCGACGTCCGGCCTCAGATTCTCGTACCCCAGCACCACCTTCGAGAACTCGCTGGGGAAGAACTGTAAATACCCCGAAATCGCCGAGATGTCCCGCTCTCCCCCCGTCGTCGCATCCAGCCAGTCGTACCGTGCGCCCAGAAAAAGTCGTCGCGAGAGTTGCCAGCGCCCGAACGCGTACAGCCCCGTGCGCTCGTCGGTCGGCCCGAGATACGCGGCTCCGAGCGGGACCCCCGATGGAAGCCCGGGCTGATCGTTGTGCTGCCGCATCACCTCCGTCTGGAAGATGAACGAGCGGTACAACCCCTCCCGAAGGGGGCGCCACCGAAACGTGATGTCGGCGCCGACGAGCGATTGCCGCGCGAGCACGGCCGTTTCACCGGAGGGTCCGGGGCAGGCGACAAATGTCCCGGGAGAGATCTCGCACGCGAACGGCTCCGCGCGGCGCCCCGTCCCCGCGCTGAACGACACTTCGAGATTCGTCGCTTCGTCGATGTCCCAGTAGTTGCGAACGCGCCCGCCATACCCGAGCCCGCGCAGGTTCTTGTTAGGCGCCTCGGCTGGCTCGGCCTCGAAGTCCGTTTCCTCGTGTCCGTGCCCGTGCTCCTCGGGGAAACTCTCCATTGCCGAGAGCTGGAGCTCCTGATAGAAGCCGAGCGGCGAGAGAATCTTGCTCAGCACGAGACCGGTGCCCTTGCCACCCTCCGGTCCGAGAAGCTGCTGGATCACGTGTGGGTACTCGATCGTGTGCAGCTCGGCGCGGTGCGTTGTGTTCTGTTTGCCGAATGGCAGATGAAAGCGTCCCGCGCGTACCTGGAGCTGCCACGGAAGTGAGGTGGTGGTGACGTAGGCCTCCTCGATGGCGATGCCTTCCTCATCGCTGAGCCCGAGGATGAAGTCACCCCGGAAATACGGATCGACGCTGGCGCCGAGTGCGAGCTCGACCTCGCGAACGTCGAAGCGGCGTCCGGTCTCGAGCGTGCTGCCGTCGGGGCTCGCGTCGACGACGATGTCCCCAATGACGCTGATGTTCGGGTTCAGCGCGGTGCTGGGCTGTGTGGGAGGCGCCGGAGCCTGCCCGCCGATGGGGTCGACGGGACGCGCTTCGCCGCGAATGCGCTCCAGCTCGCGCACGAGGCGGAGTGAGTCCGCGCGCGCGATGCTATCCGCTCGGGCGATGGAATCCCGACGAGCGGTCGTGTCCCGCTGCTGCGCGACCGCGTTCGTTCCGATGAGCGCGAAGAGCGCTCCACATAAAATGATCGTCCGCATCAGGCTCCCGTGCAGGGCCTCGCCACGGCGCGATGCTCGTTGGCGAGGCGGTGATCACGCATCTATTCCAGGAGTGCGCCTGAACAGGCGCGATGCGTCAGACCGGCGGTGCGCGCGAGCGTGAAACGAGTCGTCCGGCTGTTCCCCAGGGATCGGCGCGATCGACCGGTAGCGAGATACCGGCATCCCGAAGGGCGACGCACTCCGACGCGCGTGCGGGCGGAGCGGCCAGATGCGAAGCGGCGCAGAGCGCGCACAGCTCGCCGTGCGCGTGGTGAGCGCTGGTCCCCGCCTGCTCGACGTGAACCGCCGCTACCGTGCTGTCGGCGCGGTCCGCGAGCGGGGCCACCACGACCAGCGCGTGCATGACCGCGAGCAGCGCGGCGATGACGCGCCCCGCGGTCCCCAAACGATCGGACAGCCCGCCAGGAATTCTCATGCGGCGCGAGAATAACGTGGAATGGCCCACCGCCGCCAGACTCCGGTCAGACGGCATAGCTCCGCAATCGCTCGAGCATCCGCCGGTCGGTGGTCTCGGCATCGTCCAGCTTTGGCGTCTCGATCACCTTGGGAATTGCCACCAGCCGCTCATCGGTCATGATGCTCCGGAACGGCCGCTCCCCGATCGCTCCTTCGCCGATCAGCTCATGACGATCGCGATGCGAGCCGCGCGGCGCCTTCGAGTCGTTGAGATGGAGGAAGCCGAGGCGGTCCATCCCGAGCGTATCGGAGAACCGGGCCCACACGCCCTCGTAGTCGTCCACGAGGTCGTAACCGGCGGCGAAGATGTGAGCGGTGTCGACGCACACGGCGACTCGCTCGCGATGTGGCATGGGAACCGCCCCGATCAGCGACGCCATTTCCTCGAACGTCGCTCCGAGCGCTGTTCCGCTGCCGGCGGTCATCTCCATCAACACCACGACGCGTCCGGGAACCCGCTCGAGCGCCATCCCGATCGCCTCGGCGTTGCGCGCCAGGCCGCTCGCGCGATCGTCCATGAAGTTTCCGGGGTGCGACACGAGGTACCCGATGCCGAGCGCCTCGCATCGCCGCAGCTCCGCCTCGAACGACGCCAGCGACCGCGCGCGAAGCACCGGATCGGGCGATGCGAGATTGATGAGGTAGCTATCGTGCGCCGCCGTGGCGCGCACGCTGGTGTCGGACAGCGCCGTGACGAACGCGCGGCACTCCTCCTCCTCGCACTCCCGCTCGGCCCATCGACTCGCCTGCTTCGAGAACATTTGCATGGCGGTGGCGCCAATGGCCTTCGCCCGTCCCGGCGCGTTAGGCGTTCCGCCGGCGGTGGAGACGTGAGCGCCGAGGAGCAGGTGGCCAAGGTCGTCGAGATCGTCAAGGTTGTCGACGTTTCTTCCTGGATCACCTCGACGACCTTGACGACCTCGACTACCTC
>Ga0075421_100013844_pt1 | contig 10062 bp, 4 predicted proteins | sample SoiMetdeltSBSDD5_FD_75292 | JGI IMG/M metagenome (GOLD analysis project Ga0075421, IMG submission 75292) | Bulk soil microbial communities from a Populus tree surrounding site in Tennessee, USA - Soil MetaG P. deltoides SBSDD5 | ecosystem: Environmental > Terrestrial > Soil > Tree plantation... | reverse complement strand
TGGCCAGATTACAATTTTTTACTTTTCACTTTTAACTTCTCACTTCAGGTTGCGGAGTATTTCCGCAACCTGCTAAGGGTCGGGCCTACGGCTGTTGCTGCTGACCGGTTGTGAGCGTTCCGTGTTTTGCCTGGCGTTCGGCGACGAGCCGGTTGTACTCCGCCTCGTCGAGGTACACGATGTTGATCCACAACTGCAGCATGTCGTCGACGCTTCGTTCACCGAACCCGGCCCACATCGTCGGATCGGGATTGCGCCTGTTGGCCGCGGTGTTGTCGTGGATCCCGATGATGTGCAGCATCGTGTTGGCCGGCAGCAACGGCGCCACGTCGTCGGCGTAGAGATAGGAGACGTGCCAGTTGAAGTCGAAGTGATCGACCGAGCTCAGCACCTCGACCGAGTTGTCCGGCAGGATGGCCTCGAGCGTCATGGCCTTGCCGCGCATGTGCATATGCGGCTGGAACGCGTCGAGTCGCGCCGGCCGCGTCAGACGCATGTAGCCGTCGTGGCGCACGACGCTGTTCGGCGGAATCTCGAGCTCGTCGTTCGGACGATTGCGGAACGAGACCGAGCGGACCTCGTACTTCGGCACAAAGCCCTTCGGATAGAAGATGAACGCCATCTCGGTCTGATCGGTCAGCTCTTCACCAATGGCGAAGTAATGCATGTCGAAACGGAGACGCGATCCTTTCTTGAGCAGCCGGCCGGTGTTCTCCGCAAAGGTGTCGCCGTACTTGCCGACCGCGTACTCGTGAAGATTGACGCCGCGTTCGGCTTCGAGCGAGCCCGCGGGCGCGTCGGGGTCGATCAGGTTCATGACGACGTGATGAACGATCCGGCGATTGCCCGGACGGATCTCCATCGCCTTGATGTAGCGGTCCTCGGTGAGCGGCAGGTCTGCGAAGTAGTCGATCCACCAGTCCGGCCCTTTCGGGTACATCGTGTGGGTCTTGTTCATCTTGACGACCAGGTCCGGCTTGCCGATGTGCCACACGTCTTCCGGCGCGAAGGTCTGCGGCGCCGGCATGTCCGGGGCGTTGCCGAGCGGCGCGCCGGCATCGGCCCAGCGGAGGATCGTCTGCATTTCTGCGTCGGTCAGCGAGATATCGTTCTTGTATTTGCGGATGCCGACGGTCTTGTCGAGATGCCACGGCGGCATCTCGCGGTTGGAAACCCGCGTGCGGATCGAACGGGCCCACGGCCGCACTTCCTCATAGGTCGTCAGCGACATCGGTGCGCCGGTGCCGGCGTGGTGACACTGCGTGCATTTCGCCTGGAAGATCCGCGACACGTCCCTGGCATACGTCGGCTGCTGTGCGGCAGCCGTCCACGGCGTGAGCAGGATCCCCAGGAAAGCGAGCGGGATCAGTCGCAGAAATGAAACGGCTCCGCGAGTGCTTGCGGTCATAAGAGCCTCCAACTCGCCGAATTTCAAGAGTCCACGTCAAGGTGGACACACGAACCTTCTACGACGGTCCGCCTAAAGGCGGACTCTACGAACCTTCTACGACGGTCCGCCTAAAGGCGGACTCTACGAACCTTCTACAACGGTCCGCCTGAAGGCGGACTCTACTTAACTGTCACACGCACTTGCGCGTTCGTCCAGCAGCAATGATACCCAAAATTTCCAGCCGATTCGCCGGATCCGTCGTCCACCACGGCCAGCAGGACGTACTCACCAGGCGCGCTGAACGTCGCTTTTGCCGTCGCCGTGCCCTTGACGATCGGCTGTTTGGCGGGTTCCAAGGTGACAACACCTGGCCCGCGATACTTCGCCCATTCGACGGTCATGCCGACCGGCGCTTCGCTGCTGTCACGTCCACGCCGCGTGGGCAGCCCATCGTCGGTTGCGGCCACGGTGAAGGTGGCCGCGGAACCGGCTGCGACGGTTTGCGTCGCCGGCGAGGCGGTGACGATCGGCGGCGTGTTCGAATTCACCTGCTCGCTGTTGCCGCCGCGCGTCGTGCGCTGCCGATCGATTTGCCACACGCGATTCAACGTCCCGGCCACCGACTCGGTTTTCCCGTGCTCGGTCAGCGTCCACGTGAGCTTGGTGGACTCGCCGAAATCCTTCGGCACGAGCACGCGGAAGACGTCCTTGTGCCGCCGGGTGTCGAACGACGTCGGCTGGCCGCGATCGGCGGGACCCGGATCGAACTTGTTGTCGGTGCCGACCGGAATGTCGAGGATCTCCTCGAAGTTCCGGTTCATGTAACCGAACCACATGTTGAACGTGCCGTCTGGATTCTGATCCCAGCCCTCGTAGACCGGCGCGACGCCCTGGCCGTTCCAGTGACGCAACTGGTAGAGCGGTTGCTGAAGATTTCCACCTTGCGCCGCGGTCCGGAGATCCGGCGTCACCGCGATCAGCAGCGCTGTCGCGGTGACCAGCCGTACAAGCTGTCGCAACCTGACCATGATGGTTCCACCCTGAATTTCTGAATGCGACCGCCGATGGCGGCCTCGCCTGTATAAAGGAGAGACAAAACAGGCTCAGTGTGCACTGCTCGGACTCGCCGCGCAACCCCTCAAACGTGGGCGGGGTTTGTGGACCCGGCTCGCGCGGCGGGTCTGAAGAACAAGACCCGCCCTACGCGTGTCGGCTCAGAGGCAGACCCTCAAGTACACTGCCGACCGATGACGGCTTGGCTGTTTCTCGCCGCATACACGTTCTCGGGTCTCGCGGGACTCGTCTACGAAGTGACCTGGGTCCGGACGCTGACCTTATATATGGGGCACTCGACGGCCGCGACGAGCACCGTCGTTGCGGCGTTCATGGGCGGCATGGCGGCCGGCGCCGCTATTGGCGGCCGAATCGCCTCGCGGATGACTCCTCGCGCCGCGCTCATCGGCTACGCGGTGCTCGAGGCCGTTGTCGTTCTGCTCGCGATCGCGATGCCGTTCGAGCTCCGTGCCGTGATGCCTGTTCTGAAGTGGGCGTACAACGACGGCACGCCGGGCGCGCTCTTTCCAACTGCTCGCCTGGTCCTTTGCGTGGCAGTGCTGATCCCACCGACCGCAGCGCTCGGCGCCACGTTTCCGTTTGGCGTTCGATGGTTCGTTGCCGCATCCGATCGGGCGGGCCAGTTCGCCGGACGACTGTATGCGGCGAACACGACGGGGGCGGCCGTCGGCACGCTGGCTGCCGGATTCGTTTTGATACCTGCCATCGGCGTTCGAGGAACGACGCTCGTGGGCGTGGCCGCCAGCGTGCTCGCGATCGGCGCCGTGCTCCTCATCGCGCGAATCGCGCGAACCACGGAGGACCGAGAGTCGGCAGAGCACGCACAACGTCGGAAGAAGGTTCGACACAAAGGTCACAAAGAGCAAATGTCTCTGGTTGATGTTCGGCCGCGGCGATGGCTGGCCGCGGTGGTCCTGGCCTGCACCGGTTTCGCAACATTCTTATATGAGATCACCTGGTCGCGAGTGTTTGCGACGCTGATCGGGCCGACGACGTATGCGTTTGCCGCGACGGTGACGGGACTGATCGGCGGTTTGGCGGTGGGTTCGGCGTTTGGCTCCGTCCTGGTCGGACGCATCCGGCGGCCCGAGCTTCCGCTCGCGCTGGCGCTTATTGCTGCAGCGCTCGCGGCAAGCTGGTCGTCCGCGTATGCCGGCGGCCTGCCGGTCGCGTTCGCACGGGACTTTGCGGCTTCGGCGCAGTCGTTCGACCAGCAGCTGTTCGGCCACGCGGTTCTCGCGGGCGCCCTCGTCGCGCCCGCTGCGGTCGCCCTCGGCGTGGCGTTTCCACTGGCATTGGAGATGGCGGGGAGAAACCCGGCTGAAGCCGGTTCCCACGAGAAACACGAACAGGTCGCCGAGCGACTGGGCACCGTCTATGCGGTCAACACGATGGCGTCCGTCGCTGGATCGCTGACCGCCGGCTTTCTCGCGCTGCCGCTCCTCGGTTTTCAGAACACGCTTCGTCTGGCCGATTCGGTGCTGATCGGCGGAGCCGCGATCGTGCTCGTCGCCAGTGTGCTGACGCTCGGTGCGCGCGTCATCGGGCTGACGGCCGCAGTCGCAGCGGCCGGTCTGGTATTGGCGAGCTCGCCATGGGATCGCGCGCTCCTCGCGAGCGGCGGCTACAAATACGCGGTCCACGTGCCGAAGGGCCTCGACGTTCCCACGGCGCTGAAGGCGGGAACGGTCTTGTTTTACCGGGAAGGTCCAACCGGCATCGTCAGCGTCAAACGGCTGACCGGAACACTGTCGCTGTCGATCGACGGCAAGGTCGACGCCTCCACCGGCGGCGACATGCTCACGCAGAAAACGCTCGCGCAGCTGCCGCTGCTGCTGCATGGTCATGCGCGGACGGTCGGTATCATCGGCCTGGGCAGCGGCGTCACGCTTGCCTCGGCGCTCACCCATCCAGTCGAGTCGGTTGACGTCGTCGAGATCTCGCCGGAGGTCGTCGCGGCGTCGCGGCTGTTTGCCGCCGACAACCACAACGCGCTCGACGATCCGCGCACGCGACTGATCCTCGGAGACGGCCGCTCGCATCTGGCGCTGTCGGAGCGGCAGTACGACGTCATCATTTCCGAGCCGTCGAATCCCTGGATGGCCGGCGTCGCAGCGTTGTTCACCCGGCAGTTCTTCGAAGCCGCGCGCCGGCGGCTCGCGCCGGGCGGCATCATCTGCCAGTGGGCGCATACCTACGACATCAGCGACCAGGATCTGCGATCCATCGTGGCCACCTTCGCGTCGGTGTTTCCAAACGGCACGATGTGGCTCGTCGGCGACGGCGATCTGCTGTTGGTGGGATCTTCGGACCCGCTCGACGAGAGGCTGGCAAACATTCAAGCCGGCTGGAACAGAGCCGGCGTAGCCGCCGATTTGGGCCGCGCGTCGATGCGCGATCCGTTCTCGCTCCTGTCGCTGCTCGTCGGCGGACCAAAGCAAGTGGCGGCTTACGGCAGCGGTGCGGCGCTGCAGACCGACGATCGCATGGCGCTCGAATTCTCGGGACCGCAGGCGATCAACAACAGCGGTGCAACCGCTGTCAACACGACGACGCTGCGTCAACTGCAGGCCGCCGGCGATCGGCCGGACCTAGTGAGCCGGATTCTGGCCGATGCAGGAGCGGGGGAGTGGCGCAACCGGGGCGCGATGATGCTTGCCGCCGACGCGTACGAGATCGCGTATCAGGACTATACGAATGCGGCACGGCTCGACCGGACCGACGCGACCGCGCTCGCGGGTCTCGTGCGGACGGCGGTTGCTTCGCACCATGAAGCGGAAGCGGCAACGCTCCTGAAGTCGCTGGCGGGCGAGTCGAGTGTTCCGGCTCCGCGCATCGCCCTCTCGAAACTGCTCGCCGCAACCGGCGGGTTCGACGAAGCGCTCAACACGGCCAGGGCGGCGGCGTTGGCCGCGCCGGCCGATCCCGCGGCCCTCGAGCAACTGGCGTCGTTGTACGCGGAACGCGGCGATCCCGTCGGCCTCGATCCAGTGGTTGACACGCTGCAACGGCTCTTTCCCAATCGACCGATGACCTCCTATTACGCTGCGGCGTCGAGTTTTCTTCACGAGCGGCTGCCGGCAGCGCTGGCGCGCGCGCAGGAGGCCGTGGAGAAGGATCCACAACATGCCGCCTCGCACAACCTGCTCGGCGCGATTCACGCCAGCCTCGGACAGACGCCAGAAGCGCGTGCCGCGTTTGACGCAGCGCTCCGGCTCGATCCCCGGGACAGCACGACCTACACGAATCTCGCGCTGCTCGAGCTGTCATCGGGCCGCTCCGCCCAGGCCGCCGATTTGTTCTCAGAAGCGCTGTCGCTCGACCCTTCCTCGGAAGCCGCCCGGCAAGGATGGGCGCGGGCCGCGGCAATTCAAGCGGCCCGCTGACGGCTCAAAAAAAATTGCGTCGGCGGCGATTGACTCGTCTAGAGTCTCAGAAACGGTCGTCCGACTCATACCGGCGCAGCGAGCTATTACTCCGGCCGCATGTTCCTCGGCAGTCATTCGCGCGTTGAACGGAAACTGATGAGGAGGACCCGCCATGAAAATCCGATGCGTCGCGATGATTGTGATCGCGCTGGCATTCTCGGGCGCCGCACTCGCGCAACAGGACGCGGGCATCTTCGGCCTGGTCACCGATGAAAGCGGAGCGGTCCTGCCCGGGGTCACGGTTACGGCTACGAGTCCGCAGCTCCAGGTGCCGTCCGTTGTGGCGGTCACCGACGCCAAGGGTGAATATCGTCTGACGCCGCTGCCGATTGGGACCTACACCGTGGAGTTTGCGTTGTCGGGTTTCCAGGGCGTCAAACACGAAGGCGTCCGGCTGACGGTCGGCTTCACGGCAAAAATCGATGTTGGACTGAAGGTCGGAGCGCTGGCGGAAACCATCACGGTCTCGGGCCAGTCGCCCGTCGTCGACGTGCGGTCCACAACCGCCACGACGCAGCTCACTCGCGAGACGATCGAGTTACTACCTTCGAGCCGTAATGGAATTGTCAGCATTCTGGCGCAGGCGCCCGGCGTCAGGACCTTGCGGGACGTCGGCGGAAGCACCCTGAATAATGTTCCGACTTATCGAGTCTTCGGCCAGGCCGCCGAACCGTACGCGACACTGGAAGGTGTCGAGACCAGCAGCTTACAAGCTTCGGGCGGGCAGGCCAACTACTGGGACTACTCGGCGATCGACGAAGCATCGGTTCGCACGCTCGGCAACAGCGCGGAAGTGCCCAGTCGTGGGGTCAACCTGACCGCCCTCGTCAAGTCCGGCGGCAACGATTTCCACGGCGGCGCGCAGGTGAACACTACGAGCGACCGGTTCCAGAGCAACAACATCGACAAAGCCCTGGCCGATCAGGGGATCAAAAGCGGCGATGATTTGGTCGAGCGGCGCAATTTCCAGGGTGAGCTGGGTGGCCGGATCCTTCGCGACAAGCTGTGGTTCTACGGGTCGGCGCGCCGGGTCACGAACTACTACACCCCCCTGAACAGCTTCAAACCGGATGGCTCACCGGCCCTCAGAGACGATCACGCGTGGTATCAAACCGAAAAAGTCTCGTATCAAATGACGCCGTCCAACCGGTTCGTCGGCTTCTACCAATACAACCACAAGTACGACCCGAGTACATTGAACCAGTTTCACCCGTGGACCTATCGCGGCGGCATCACGACGTTCGATTCCGAGGGGAAGGTCGAATGGCAGAAGACGTACGGGAACTCGCTCGTCACCTCGTTGCAGTACGGACACTGGCAGTACAACTCCATCTACTGGAACCGCTCGCCGCAGGGTACGCCAATGACATTGGACAATCGAACGCTGCAAGAGACGGGGCCGCAGACCACCGTCGGGCAGCGTCCGTACAACCCGCGGTATCACTACAAGGGGAGCGCGACGTGGTACCGTCCGGAGTTGTTCCAAGGCAATCATGAGTTCAAGTTTGGCTTCGATTACGAAGACAGCTCGTTTGGCCGGCGCTATCCGGAGCTTGCTGCTGATACAACGCACGCGGGCGCTTTCTCGGCGTCGTCGGCGTTTCCGAACTATCGCCTCGTGTCCACAAATGGGACGCCAAACCAAATCGAGATCTTCAACAATCCAGCGAATGCGTGGGTCATCTCGCACTACCTCGGTATGTATGTGCAGGACGGCTGGTCGGTGGGGCGCCGGCTGTCGCTGAACCTGGGCGTACGCTACGCGCATGACAACGGGTACGTGCCGAGCTCGTGCCGCGATGCGGCGTACCCGCCCGGGGACGTCGCATTTCCAGCCGCGTGCTATGCCAAGCAGCAGTTCAACATTTGGAACACGGTCGCGCCCCGCCTCCACGCGTCGTACGACATCCTGGGCGACGGCAAGACGGTCATCAAGGGCGGCTGGGGGCGATACGATCACCGGCGGCAGCATGTCCCGGAGCTGGACGCCGCCGACCCGCAGGTGCGGGCGATGGTCACGTATCTGTGGCACGACTTAAACGGTGACAAGCTGTACCAACCCGGCGAGGTCAATCTCAACACGAACGGACCCGATTTCCTGTCGCAGTCGGGCGGCGGGCAGTCGGGCGGGGGCGGCTCGAACGGGATCGCCAACCCGAACGAGAAGGAGCCGAAGGCCGACGAGGTTTTCGTTTCGCTCGAGCGCGAGCTGATGGCGAACTTCGCCGTTCGCGTGAGCGGCGTCTACGCTCGAACGGAAAGTTATCGCGTCACGAACCTGCTCAGGCCGTACAGCACGTACAACGTTCCGATCACCAATCCCGACCCGGGGTCCGATGGCGTCCTTGGCACAGCGGACGACCCAGGGAGGTCCATCACCTACTACGAATATCCCACCTCGCTCGCCGGCAGGGCGTTCGAGCGGTTCACCTTGACCAACGATGACAACGCGACGCAGACGTACAAGAGCATCGATGTGGCGGCGTTCAAGCGGCTTTCCAACAAGTGGCAGCTCATGGCGTCGTACTCGGCGACCAAGCCCGACGTGCCGGTCATGCCGGCCTTGACGGTGACCGAGTTCGACTCGAATATCACGAGCGGTCCGGACAATCCCAACGCGGAAATCAATACGTCCGACCGCGAGTGGGAGTGGACCGGCAAGATCTCGGGCGTGTACACGCTGCCGTATGGTGTGTTGTTCTCGGCGCAATACGAGCACAGGGGCGGATATCCGTGGGCGCGGCAAGTGCTGATCAACAGGGCTGGCGGGTTCAGCAACATCGGCAGGACCATCCCCTCCATAACGCTGAACGTCGAGCCCATCGGCGCCCGGCGCGACCCGAGCACCAACCAGACTGATGTGCGATTCGAGAAGTCGTTCAGGCTGACCGGCTCGCACAAGCTGTCAGGGCGCGTGAACATCTACAACGCGTTCAACGCGAACACGGTTACCAACTACGTGCGGCTCTCCGGCGCGTCCTTCCTGCTGCCGCGGTCGATCATGGATGCGCGGATCATCGACTTCAGTGCGACGTATAGCTTCTGAGGGCGCGTTGCAGAATTACCGATCTCGTACGCCGAGGCGGATCTGAGAGCGGGTTTCAAAATGTACCTACGTGTTCGGAAGCGACCGGCAGGGGATGGGAGCGGGCCGCGACAAATTCAGGCGGCCCGCCGAAGTCCCGTCCCGGATCCACATCTTTGAATACCTTCCCGTGATTTCGGCGGCGGGACCCCAGGCTGCTAAAAAAACTGAGCCGCCGGCGTGTGACTCGTTCTAGAGTCTCTCGAGCGGGATTTCCCAAATACGTCATACGCCTGACCCGACGTCGAGCCCGGCGTATGGAACTCATACTGGCGCGGAGCTCTCATACCAAGTCGTTTGTTTTACAGTCCGTTGAATTGCAACCTGTCAGGAGGACCCGCTATGAGATCACGCGGTTCGGCGAGGATTGCGCGGTGCGCCGCGATCATGATGTTCGCGCTGGCGCTCCCGGTTGCGGCCATAGCGCAGCAGGACCAGGCCATTATCGGGTTGGTCACCGATGAAAGCGGTGCGGTCCTCCCCGGCGTCACGGTTACGGCCACCAGTCCTCAGCTGCAGGTTGCTTCCGTCGTGGCGGTCAGCGACGCCAAAGGCGAATACCGTATTTCGCCGCTGCCGATCGGGCTCTACACACTGGAATTCACGATTTCCGGCTTTCAGGGCGTCAAGCGCGAAGGGATCCGCCTCAACGTCGGGTTCACGGCGCGAATCGACGTCGGCCTCAAAGTTGGCTCGCTGCAGGAGACGATCACCGTCTCCGGCCAGTCGCCGGTCGTCGACACGACCTCGACGACGGCGACAACGCAGTTCACGCGCGAATCGATCGAGCTCATCCCGACCAGCCGCAACGGCATCGTCAGCCTCCTCTCGCAGGCGCCCGGCGTGCGGACTCTGAGAGACGTGGGGGGCAGCAGCCTCAATCAGGTCCCGACGTATCGCGTCTTCGGCCAGGCCGGCGAAGCATATTCGACGCTCGAAGGCGTGCAGACCAGCAGCCTGCAGGCGTCGAGCGGCCAGGCGAACTACTGGGACTACACGGCAATCGACGAGGCGTCGGTCCGAACGATTGGGAACAGTGCGGAAGTACCGAGCCGCGGCGTCAACCTGACGGCGATCGTGAAGTC
>Ga0075421_100013843_pt1 | contig 10062 bp, 9 predicted proteins | sample SoiMetdeltSBSDD5_FD_75292 | JGI IMG/M metagenome (GOLD analysis project Ga0075421, IMG submission 75292) | Bulk soil microbial communities from a Populus tree surrounding site in Tennessee, USA - Soil MetaG P. deltoides SBSDD5 | ecosystem: Environmental > Terrestrial > Soil > Tree plantation... | reverse complement strand
GGCGCGCTGCTCGAGGTGATCGGCGATCGCGCGCGGAGTACGGCGGTCGGGAAGGCCGCACGGCAGCATGTCGTGAACGGCTACTCGAAGGAGTTGCGGATCACGCGGCTGGAAGGGCTCTACGAGGAGATTCTGCGGAGCAAAACGCTCGCCGTTCCCCCGCCCCCCGGCTGAAGCGGGGGCTATTGCCTGCAGCCCGCTACCGCGGGCAAGAGAACCTAGCCCCCGGCTTCAGCCGGGGGAAGCAAGTCGATGGGCTCGCCTTTGTCGGGGGTCACGATCATCCGCGAGTAGGTCCACCGCCCGCCCTCCTTCGTGCCGACGACGTGCAGCGATCCGTTCTGCTTCGAGCCTTTCAGCGGGATGTCGATGTCGGCGGACCCGCTCTGGCCGGATGTATTGATGTTCCCGGAGACGAACCATCCCGGTTCCACGGGCGCGCCGAGGGCCAGGATCACGCGTGGGTGTACCTTCGCGAATGCGACGCTGTCCTGATACGGCGCGGTCGAGCGCATCGAGGCGAAGACGACGAAGAAGATGAACGCGAAGAACGCGATGCCGCCGACGAACAGCACGCCGCAGCCGATCCCGACCCAAACCAACGGACTGGTTTTCTTATCGCTCATCGTTCAGTGCTGAGACGTGCGCCGCGACGCTCGCCGCCAGCCCCTCCATGTCGTAACCGCCTTCGAGGAGCGAGAACACGCGCCCATCGCAGTGCCGCTCCGCGCACTCGACGATTCTACGCGTCAACTCGCCGTATGCCTTCTCGGTCACGTTCATTCCGCCGAGGGGGTCGCGGCGGTGCGCGTCGAAGCCGGAGGAGAGGAGGATCGCGTTCGGCTTGTAGTCGTCGATGATGCGCACGATCTCGTCTTCGGTCGCGCGCAGAAACGCGGAGTCGCCCTCGCCCGCTTCGAGCGGGATGTTCTTCGTGAAGCCGCGTCCCGCTCCGACGCCGATCTCGTCGCTCGCGCCTGTGCCGGGATAAAACGGGTAGCGATGCACGGACGCGTAGTAGACGTCGTCGCGCTCCTGGAAGAGATGCTGCGTGCCGTTGCCGTGGTGGACGTCGAAGTCGTAGATGAACACGCGGTCGATGCCGATCCGCTCGCGCAGCCACTCCGCGACGCAGGCGATCGTGTTGAAGAAACAGAAGCCCATCGCCTGCGCACGTTCCGCGTGATGCCCTGGCGGGCGGGCGATGACGAACGCGCGCTTCGAGTCCTCGCGCGTCCAGATGTCCTCGATGGCGACGAGCGACGAGGCCACGGCCGCCCGCGCGGCGGAGAAGCTCGCGGACGAGATCGGATTGTCGATCGTGTGGAAGTAGCGGAAGCCCGCGCGCACGGCGTCGTCGAACTCGCGCGCGTACTCCGGCGAGTGCACCTTTTGGATGATGCGGGTCGCGTCGGGATGCATGTCGGCGTCGCGGATGAGCGAGTCGGCGAGGCCGGCGCGGCCGATGCCGGCGCGCGCAACACCTTCAAGGGCCGCGTCGAGGCGGTGGGGCCGCTCGGGGTGATCGAAGCCGGTCTGGTGCCGGTAGAAAACGGAGGCTGTGTAGATCTTCAACATCTATGATGCGCGACGCGTGAAGCGCATTTTACAAATTGCGGTCATCGCTGCCCTCACGGTCTTCTTCCTCTGGCTTTTCCTGCGAAATGCCAACCTCCGTGAAGTCGGGACGATTCTCGGGACGACGACCATCCATTGGGTGCTCGTCGGATTCCTGGTCAACCTCGGCGCGCTCGTCCTGAGGACCTTCCGCTGGCGAACGCTCCTCGACCCCGACGATCCGCCGCCGTTCTATGCGACGTTCTTCGCGAACGCGGTCGGCTACATGTCCTCGATCGTGCTGCCGATCCGCGCCTCTGATTTCGCCCGTCCGGTGCTGCTCTCCCGCCGCACCTCGCACCGCGTCTCCGGCGCCCTCGGCACGATCCTCACCGAGCGCGTGCTCGACCTGACGAGCATCCTGCTGATGTTCGTGTTCTTCGCGGCATTCCGCTGGAACGAGTTCTCGAACGACCGCGGCATCGCCGCGTGGCTGTACATCGTTCGCGCCGGCGCGATCGCGTCCGCGGTCATCCTCATCGCGCTCTGGGGCTTCATCATCGGACTGCGCTACTCGCGCGAGACCGTGCGCCGCGCGCACGACTGGCTCGGACGCCTGCTGCCGCGCCGCGTTCGCGGCTCGTGGATGCACTTCTTCGACACCTTTGCGGAAACGCTGAGCATCACCCGACATCCGCGCGCGCTCGCGACAGTCATTCTCTGCACGATCGGCACGTGGGCGTGCCTGACGTCGCAGTTCTGGTTCGCGACGCTGGCCGTGCATCAACCGTTGCCTTACGACGCGAGCTTCTTCGTCACCGGCGTGACGACCGTCGGCCTTGCCATCCCGACGCCGGGCGGCATCGGCGGATTTCACAAGGCCTGTCAGCTCGTGTTGACGCGCTTCTATCGCTTCACCGTCGAGTCGTCCGTCGCGGTCGCGGTGCTCTTCCATCTGATCGGCACGCTGCCCGTGCTGGTGATCGGACTGTTTCTGTTTGCGAAGGAAGGGGTGAGCTTGAAGCAACTGAGGGAACCGAACGATGAACGATGAACGATGAACGATGAACAGAGCGACGGGACCCGGTTCATCGTTCATCGTTCCGCGTTCATCGCTCCAAGCGCTGTGATATACGGGCGCCTATGCGGTGCCCGTTCTGCGGGAATCTGGAAGACCGGGTGGTGGACTCACGCGAAGGACGCGAGGGAGATGTCATCCGGCGGCGGCGCGAGTGCGCGAGTTGCGAGCGCCGGTTCACGAGCTACGAGAAGATCGAGCTGCCGACGTTTCAGGTCGTGAAGCGCGATCAGCGACGCGAGGCTTACGACCGCAGCAAGTTGATGCAGGGCCTCCAGATCGCGTGCCGCAAGCGCCCGGTGCCGCAGGCGGAATTGGAAAAGCTCGCGGACGCGATCGAGTCCGCGATGGCCGACACGGGCGAGCGAGAGATCTCGTCCCAGGAGCTCGGCACGATGGTGATGGACCGCTTGCGCGACCTCGATCCGGTGGCGTACGTGCGGTTTGCGTCCGTGTACCGGCGATTCGAAGACGTGGATGCGTTTGTGAAAGAGTTGCACCGATTGAAGTAGTAGGCAGTTGGCAGTTGGCAGTTGACAGGAGAGCCCCCTCCCGTGGGTGGTTGGTGGCTCCTGTCGACTGCCAACTGCCAACTGCAAACTGGATTCACCGGGAACAGCCATTGCAGCAAAAAAGGCGGTTCCCCCGAGAGGCTCAAAGACATGACCGACGCGAACGAAACCGCGAAAGAAGAAGCAATCAAGATCCCCGACGTCCTGCCGGTGTTGCCGCTCAAGGACCTGGTGATCTTTCCGTTCATCATCGTGCCGCTGTCGGTATCGCGGGAGAAGTCGATCAACGCGGTGGACCAGGCGCTCGCGGAGAACCGCGTGATCATGTTGACCGCGCAGAAGGATTTTCAGAACGAGGATCCGGGCGAGGACGATCTTTACCGCGTCGGAACGGTGGCGATCATCATGCGCATGCTGAAGCTGCCGGACGGCCGCATCCGCATCCTCGTGCAAGGCCTCTCCCGCGCGCGCATCGACTACTTCATCCAGACCGCGCCGTACTTCAAGGCCAAGATCACGCGCATCGAGGAGCCGGTGACGAAAGACCGCGGCCTCGAAGTCGAAGCGCTCATCCGCGCCGTCAAGCAGAACCTCGACCGCGCCGTCTCCCTCGGCAAGAACATCTCGCCCGAGGTGATGGTGATCGCGGCGAACCTGGACGATCCCGCGCGGCTCACCGATCTCGCGGCGTCGAACCTCGACCTCAAGCTCGAGGAGGCGCAAGGCATTCTCGAGACAATCGATCCGGTCGAGCGCCTCAAGAAAGTCAACGACATGCTCACCCGCGAGATCAACCTGCTGACGATGCAGCAGGAGATCTCGTCCGCCGCACAGGGCGAGATGAACAAGTCGCAGCGCGAGTACTTCCTGCGCCAGCAACTGAAGGCGATTCAGTCCGAGCTCGGCGAAGGCGAGGAGCTCGCGGAGGAAGTCGAGAACTACCGCAAGAAGATCGAGGAGAAGTCGATCGCGTCGGAGGCGAAGGAAGAGATCGAGAAGCAGATCAAGCGGCTCGAGCGCTCGCATCCCGATTCCGCGGAGACGTCGATCATTCGCACGTACCTCGATTGGATGACCGGCCTGCCGTGGGGCGTAATGTCTCCGGACAATCACGACCTCGCGCGCGCTCGCGAAGTCCTCGATGAAGATCATTACGACCTCGAGAAGATCAAGGAGCGCATCCTCGAATACCTGGCCGTGCGCAAGCTGCGCGGTCAGAAGATGAAGGGACCGATCCTCTGCTTCGTCGGACCTCCAGGCGTCGGCAAGACGTCTCTCGGCCGCTCGATCGCTCGTTCGCTGGACCGCAAGTTCGTTCGCATCTCCCTCGGAGGCGTGCGCGACGAGGCGGAGATCCGCGGGCATCGCCGTACTTACGTCGGCGCGCTGCCGGGCCGCATCATCCAGGGCATCAATCAGGCCCAGACGTCGAACCCGGTGTTCATGCTCGACGAGGTCGACAAGATCGGCGCGGATTACCGCGGCGATCCGTCGTCGGCGCTGCTCGAAGTGCTCGATCCGGAACAGAATTTCTCGTTCCGCGATCACTACCTCGGCGTCCCGTACGATCTGTCGAACGTGATGTTCATCGTCACGGCGAACGTGCTCGACACGATTCAGCCCGCCTTCCTCGATCGTATGGAAGTGATTCGCCTCTCCGGCTACACGGACGAAGAGAAGATGATGATCGCCAAGCAGCACATCATCCCGAAGCAGATGGAGGAGAACGGCATCGCCGACATTCCGGTGGTGTGGACCGACTCCGGGATCATGCGCGTGATCACCGGCTACACGAAGGAAGCGGGCCTGCGCAACATGGAGCGCGAGCTCGGCACGATCTGCCGCAAGATCGCGGTGCAGGTGGCCGAAGGGAAGACCGAACAGCAGTACCGCATCACCGACACGAACATCGACAAGTACCTCGGACCGATGAAGCATTTCGCCGAGGAGCTGCTCGAGCGCGATCAGGTCGGCGTGGCCACGGGCCTCGCCTGGACCGCGGTGGGCGGCGACATTCTCTTCATCGAGGCGACGGCCGTGCGCGGCAAGGGCAAGCTCTCACTGACCGGACAGCTCGGCGAAGTGATGAAGGAGTCGGCGCAGGCCGCGCTCACGTACGCGCGGGCGCATGCCGACGAGAACGGGATTCCTCCCGATTACTTCGAGACGCACGACATCCACATTCACGTGCCGGCGGGCGCCGTACCGAAAGACGGACCATCGGCGGGCGTGACGATGACGACCGCGATCATCTCCGTGCTGACGGGCAAGCCGGTGCGTCGCAACGTGGCCATGACCGGGGAGGTCACGCTGCGCGGCGACGTGCTGCCGATCGGCGGCGTGAAGGAGAAGGTGCTCGCCGCGCGCGCGGCCAAGCTGAACACCGTGATCCTGCCGAAGCTCAACGAGCGCGATCTGGTCGAAGTGCCCGAGCCGATCAAGCGGGACATGACGTTCCACTTCGTCGATCACGTCGAGGATGTCCTCGCGATCGCCCTCCTCGAACGTGGCGCCGCGGAGCAGAAGACGACGGACCGCGCGGGACGCGAGTCGCACCCGCTGCCCGAGCCAGAGCCGGCCAGCCACGAACACGTCCCGGTGTAGAAATGTAGGGCGCGGCTTCAGCCCGCCCCTCCCGGGGGAGGCGGGCTGAAGCCGCGCCCTACGTCAGATCTTCGCGATGATCTGCTGCGCCTTCGGCAGCAACGCCGCGCCGAGGGCGACCTTCACGATGTCCGCGAGGACGAACGGTGCCACGCCGGCGACGAACGCGGAGCGCGCATCGGTCAGCACCGCAAGCCAGGACCAGCCGCCCGCGTAGATGACGCCGAGGGCCAGGAGCATGCCGCTGATCGCGCGGACAATACTCGAGCCCCAGCCGCGCTCGGAGACGAAGCCCGCCACATACGCGGCGAACGGATACGAGAAGAGATAACCCGCCGTCGGACCGACCAGCCACAACGCGCCGCCATGTCCCTGCGCGAACACGGGAAGCCCGCTCGCACCTTCGAGGAGATACAACGCCGCGGCGGCAGCGCCGCGCGTCGAGCCGAGCGCGACGCCGATGAAGATCACGGCCAGCGGCTGCAGCGTGAGCGGAACGGGAGTGAACGGAAGCGGGATCGCGATCTGCGCGGCGATTGCAATCAGAACACTCGCGCCGATCACGAGCAGCATGTTCGCGGCCGCACGGCCGCGCACCAGTCGTTCGATCACGACGGAAGGGATGGTCATCGCTTTTTCACTCATGTCGGGTGAGAAGATATCAAACATGGTGAAACGTTTCACAGTCGCGCTCGCCGTGGCAGCGCTCGCTTTCGCATGCGGCAAGCCGCAGCCGCTCACCGCCGAGAAGGCGCAGGAGATCATCGCGGCCTACGCGTTCAAACACGAGCCGGTCTACGCCGAGGTGCCGCAGAAGGTGTGGTGGACACCGCAGGCGCCGAAGGACGCGTACGACGAGCTGGCCTTGCGCACGTTGCGCAATCTCGAGCGCGAGGGGCTGGTGACGGTGACGGAGTCGAACGTGACGGCCAACTCAGCGACGTACGTCGCCAAGGTCACGGAGAAGGGCTTCCCGATCCTCGGCACCGCGCCCAGCTATCGCGGCCCCGTCTACCGCGCGCGCATCGCCGAGAAGCGCTACGACGGTTTGCGCAACTTCGTCCGCCACCCGAGAGAAGTGACCGTCGGTCACGCGGAGTTGGTGTGGCATTACGAGAAACCGACGCCGCTCTATCCGCTGTTCGAAACGAAGATCGACAAACCGCTGCAGCAACCGTTCGCGTCGCACGTGTCGTTCTGGTACGAGGACCACGTGTGGAAATTCAGCGTGAATGTGAAGAAGGTCTCGTCATCCGCCGCAGCCCTTCCGCCCCGGCAATGATCGCCTCCGTTGCCTCACGCGGAAAGAATCCCGTCTCCACGACGCCGGCGTGCTCGCGGATGCGCGCGACGAGGTCGGCGATGTCGGTGTCGGGCGGGACGCGCACGTCGAGAATGCGGTGACCTTCGTCGGTGACACGCACCGCGCCGTCGAGCATGCGCAAGGATGGTTCGAGTCCCATCTCTTCGAACCGCTTCTGCAGGACATCGAGTGCAAACGGCGTCACCTCGACCGGCAGCACGCCGACGCCGAGGCGCTCGACGACCTTCGATTCGTCCGCGATGACGATGAAGCGCAGTGCCTGCTGTTCGACGATCTTCTCGCGCAGCAACGCGCCGCCGCGGCCTTTGATGAGACGAAGCTGCGCGTCGATTTCGTCCGTGCCGTCGACGGCGAGATCGATCGGAGAGACTTCCGCGAGAGGAAACGTCGGCACGTTCTCCTCGCGCGCCTGCCGCTCGGTTTTCTCGGACGTGCAGGTGCAGCGGATGTCGCGCAGCACGCCGTTGCGCAACGCCTCGCCGAGGAGCTTCACGAACTCGGCGGCAGTCGTGCCGGTGCCGAGGCCGAGCGTCATTCCGGAGCGGACTTCATTCAGTGCGGCGCGCGCGGCTTCGATTTTCAGGTTCATGGTTTTCAGTTCAGTTTATCCCGCGCGCAGACGCGGGATCTCCGGTTGTCCCGACCAGATCGATCCCACGGGCGCCTGCACGTGCACCGTCCATCGGACAATCGCGCGCGGGACAACCGGAGATCCCGCGTCTACGCGCGGGATAAACTGAAAAAAGCTCAAAATCCTCCCGCTGCTCCGCCGCGCCGTGGATCAGCGACGGCGATGAGGCGGCCATTCTCGAACAGAATCGCGTGCACGTCACCGATCGCGGGGAGCAGTTTCACGCCGTGGCCCATTTCATTCAGCGCGTCGATCGTCTTCTGTGGCGCGCGTCCGCGTTCGGTCACCATCTCGTCCGGCGTGCCCGCGTGGTGATAGCGCGGCGCGGCGATCGCTTGCGAGAGCGACCTGCCGTGCACGACGATGCCGAGGAAGACCTGCAGGATCGTCGTGGGAATCGCCGTGCCGCCGGACGTGCCGAGGGCGAGGAACGGTTTGTTGTCGCGGAGGATGATCGTCGGCGCGAGCGATGACACGGCGCGCTTGCCCGGCTCGATCGCGTTCGGCTTCGCGCCGAAGTCCGCGTTCGCCTCGTTCAGGAAAAAGCCCAGCGACGGGACGAGAAAGCCGCTGCCGAAGTCGTTGCCGAGGGTCGTGGTCAACGCGATGACGTTGCCGCGCGCGTCCGCGATCGTGAAGTGCGTCGTGTGCTCCCCCTCGGCGACGAGATCACGCGGCTCGCTCAGCATCGCCGTGCCGACCACGCGCTCCTGAATCGTCTTGCGCCACAGCTCTCCGCGCTTGCGCGAGAGGAGGTCGCGGTACGGAATGCGCGCGTGCGCGGGATCGGCGACGTAACGATGGCGATCGATGTACGCGCGTCGCTGCGCTTCGAGGAACAGGTAGAGCGTCTTCGTCGTCTGAAAGCCGGACGCGCGGAGATCGTCGTCGGCGAGGATGTTCAGCGTCTCGCCGATCACCAGTCCTCCGCCCGACGGCGGCGGAACGGTGTAGATCTCGTAGTCGCCGTAGACGAGCTTCAGCGGCGCGCGCCAGATCGGCTTGTACTCCGCGAGATCGCGGTAGCCGATGACGCCGCCCGCGGCTTTCGATTCTTCGATGAGCTTCTTCGCGATGTCGCCTTCGTAGAAATCGCGCGCTCCGTGCTCGGCGAGACGTTGCAGCGTCGACGCGAGCTCCGGCGGCGGAAGGATCTTCGGCAGCTCGAGCTTGCGCGTCTTCGTCGCGGCTTCGATGTCGGCGGTGAGCTCGGCATCGTTGCGCGCTTCTTTCGCGAGCATCACCGCGGGCTCGATGAGCTCTTTCCACGGCCGCGAGCCGAAGCGCTCGTGCAGCGCCTGCAGTCCCGCGACCGTGCCAGGCACGCCCGCCGCGGACGTGCCGGTGCGCGTGTCCTTGTTGGCGAGGCGAGGCGCAGTCTCGCGAAAGTCGAGCGTCCAGACGCCGCGCGATGCCGCGTCGTAGTACGTGAGGAATCCGCCGCCGCCGAGGTTGCCCGACTGCGGACGCACGACCGCGAGCGCAAATGCGACGGCGACCGCCGCGTCCGCGGCGTTGCCGCCGCGCTGCAGCACGGCGAGTCCGACCTTCGTCGTGAGCGGGTGAGTGGTGGAGAGCGCTGCTTTGCGCGCGACGATCGAGCCGCCCGCGTAGACCTGGGTTGCGATGAGGACCGCCGCGGCCAGCGCGGCGCGTTTCACTTGCGCGTCCTCCGCCCTGTCAAACGCGCAATCGCGCGCGGGATTACGCGATTGCGGTCGTAGATGATCTTGAGTCCCTTGAGCGTCAGCTCTGGATCGACTTCGTCGATGTGCTCGGATTCTTCTTCGAAGAGCGGTGCGAGGCCGCCCGTCGCGACGACGCGCTTCAGCTTCGGCACCTCGCGCTTGATGCGCGCGAGGATTCCGTCGACGAGCCCGAGGTAGCCGAAGTAGATCCCCGACTGCATGTTGACGACGGTGTTCGTGCCGATGACGTGATCGGGCCGGCGCACGTCGACGCGCGGCAGCCGCGCGGCACGCGCGAACAGCGCCTCCGCAGAGATGTTCAATCCCGGTGCGATGACGCCACCGATGAACGCGGCATTCTCGTCGACGACGTCGAAGGTCGTGGCCGTGCCGAAATCGACGATGACCGTCGGGCCGCCGAATCGGTGAAATGCGGCCGCGCAGTTGACGATGCGGTCCGCGCCGACTTCGAGTGGGTTGTCGACGTGAATGGCGATCCCCGTCTTCACGCCCGGCTCGACGAAGAGCGGCTCGACGCCGAAGTATTTCTGGACCATGAACGTCATCGCGCCGTTGAGCGGCGGAACGACGGAGGCGACGATCGCGCCTTCGAGGTTCGCGTGCAGCGAGTCGCCGACGAGCTGTCGCGCGAGGATGCCGTATTCGTC
>Ga0075421_100013841_pt1 | contig 10063 bp, 10 predicted proteins | sample SoiMetdeltSBSDD5_FD_75292 | JGI IMG/M metagenome (GOLD analysis project Ga0075421, IMG submission 75292) | Bulk soil microbial communities from a Populus tree surrounding site in Tennessee, USA - Soil MetaG P. deltoides SBSDD5 | ecosystem: Environmental > Terrestrial > Soil > Tree plantation... | reverse complement strand
ATCGAACGGGGCTTATCCGGTTTGTATTCCACCGAGGCATAGCGCCCGATCAAGCTGTCTTCGACCCGCGTAGGAAGATGTCGGATCGTGCTGTGTTCCAGCACAATGCATCGGGCAAGCTCGCTGTTTTCAACAATCACATGATGGTAGATGCTGGTAAAAGGGCCGATGAAGCTGTCTTTGATGATCGTATCTTCACCGATAATCGATGGGCCGCGCACCACACTGTTGATAATTTGTGCGCCCTTCTGCACCGTCACGCGCGGATCGACCGAAGACGTTGCATCAACTGTGCCGTCGATGCGCGGTTTTAACTCTTCGAGCACATGGGCATTGGCATCCAGCATGTCGGCGGGCTTTCCGGTATCGATCCACCACCCTTCATGGACGTATGGAAAGACTCGAAAACCAGTTGTCACTAACCATTGAATCGCATCAGTGATCTCTAGTTCGCCGCGCGTAGACGGTTTGATCGCATTGACCGCTTCGAAGATATGATGGTCAAACATATAAATTCCAACCAGCGCGAGATCAGAGGCTGGGTTTTTTGGCTTCTCGATCAGCCGGACAATTTGGTGATCACCATTCAGTTCTGCCACCCCAAAGTGCTCCGGTTCAGCGACCTTTTTAAGAACAATCTGGCTGTTATCGTCGCTGGTAGCGAACTGCTCGATCAGGGAGCTAATGCCCCCCTGAATCACATTGTCGCCGAGGAACATCACGAACCGATCATCACCCAAAAAATCGCGGGATATTTTAACGGCATGCGCCAGACCGAGCGGAGCATCCTGCGGAATGTAACAAACCTCAACCCCCAACTGCCGCCCATCACCCACCGCTTCCTGAATTTCGGGAGCAGTATCGCCGACTACAATCCCGATCTCGCGGATACCTGCATCGCGGATTGCCTCAATTACGCGAATGAGCACAGGTTTGTTGGCTACCGGGATCAACTGCTTGGCGCGAGTGTACGTGAGCGGGTAGAGGCGTGTGCCTTTTCCTCCCGATAAAATAAGTCCCTTCATGAATTCTCCCTAACAGACTACACTACACCTCAGCTTGTTCTGAATCGTCGGGCTTCATGCGGCGGTGATGGAACGTAGCGGTCGATGATGCGGGCTTGGTATCGTCGCTCGACGGTGAATCGGCTGGAGGTGTTACTTCTGCCGGCTGGACATCGCCTTCGGGGCGCGGGCCAACTTGCCCTTGCAACCGTGCGCGGGCTTCCGCCATCTCTCTCCGCGAGATATACATCTCCGGCTTCGAATCTACTTCAGGCACGCGGTGGGAGGGTAGTTCATCTTCCCCCGGCGCTTCGGTGATGGAGTCTTCATCATCGTTGAGCCAGGTCGGATGGCGCGGCAATTGACTGATGTCCTCCCCGTCAATAGCGCGGCGCATCAGGGTTGCCGCTCTGACTCCTCTCCAGCGCAGCACTGCGCCGCCAACATCCGCATTTGAGTGAGCGGGCCCCGCCCCAATGTATCCAGGCCAGTAGTCCATTTTGTACATCTGACTCCACTCTATTGTACGCAGCGTCTTGTACGATGGATCGACCAATTCTGGTTTGAGATGCAGCATCATCGAGGTTTCGAACATCGAGCCATGTACGCTGCTTCGTAGAGCAACCTCTTCCTGTGTGGAGAGTGGTCTGCCCAATAGAGTCGCTAGCCCCGGCGAGACATCTAGTTCAGCCCCGGCCATGAGATAACCCGTTGGCTCGTACATCACCAAACCGGGGTACTCTGCGCGCATTTCCGCGCACACCTCATCGAGCGCAATAATTTGCCCTGCCCCGCCGTGAAAACTCACTGGGAAAATGTGGCGAAACCCATAGCGGACCATATGCCCGGTGACATCAAGCACAATTGCCTTGAGCGCTTCTGGGCTGATCCACACGCTCCCGGCTGTCGTAAACATATCCGGGCGGCGGTTATCCACCGGATCGGTTCCATAAGGCAGCGTGGGCATCAAAAGAATATGTAGGCCATGATCTTCTTCCAGCAGCCACGACGCTGCCGCTAGGAGCAGTCCGTCCACGCCGTAATTGTCAGTGCCTAGCGGAAGGTGTTCGCCATGTTCCTCAACCATCCCAACTGGCAGCAGCACCACCGTTTTATCACGGTCAAGCCGCCGCATTCCTGTGAGTGATAAATGTTCGAGACGGTGAAGGCGAGTGTGAGTCATTCGTGTGACCATCAGGGCATCCTCCCGCGAAGCACCCGACAAGCCGAGTCTAAATTTTATGCGCCGTAATAAGCGCCCATCTTTTTGTCTATTTGTGCGTTGGTTAAAACAACGCCTACAATTCTTACGTGAATGTGCTCCAGAAGTTCCTTCGCCTGCTCAGCATAGTCCCGCTTGGTAGTCCCAGCCCGCAGCACTAGCAACGCTCCATCAACCTTCGATGCTAGAAGTGCAGCATCCGTAACAGCCACGACTGGAGGTGTATCGAATAATATCACATCGGCCATCGACTTAAGATGCTCTATGATAGCATCCATCCTGGATGATCCGATAACGTCGGCAGGTGTCGCCGCAAGTGGGCCGCTCGGCAGCACCCATAGATTTTCGACGCCGACCTCACACACGGGCGGCTCTGGCATATCCTCAAGAAGCATCGTTGTCAGACCCGGTTCTTGCTCAATTCCCCAAATCATATGCTGGCTCGGCCTGCGGAGATCAGCATCGACAAGAATAGTGCGTTTTCCCCCCTGCGCGAAAATCACAGCGATATTTGCTATTGTAGTACTTTTGCCTTCATCAGGCCCGGCGCTGGTTGCGACGAGAGTTTGCAATGGCTCATTGATGCTCGAAAACATCAGATTGGTGCGTAGCGTCCGATATGCCTCACTCGCTGGTGAGCGCGGATTAGTCAACGTAATTAGATTAGCAGAATTCATGCTTGATGACCTAGCTCCTTATGATAATCCACTCTCGGAAGGAGGGATTGCCCCCAAAAGAGGAAGATTTAGCCCCCGGCCAACATCCTCGGCGGTGCGGATGACTCCTGCCTCCATGTATTCGAGGACGAAGATGATCCCCACCCCGACCAGCAGGCCGAGGATCGCCCCCGCCAAAGTATTGATCCTGGTGTTTGGCTCGTCAAGTTCATATTTGGGATCATCAATTTTCTGGGCGTCGATTCGATCCGTACGTAGTACCTTCTGGTTTTCTTCATCACGCCATTGAATGAAGAGATCGGCCCACGTCCGCGCGATGTCATTCGCCCGATCACCATTGGGCTGCTTCACGTCGATCTCGATGACAAGCCGAGAGTCATCGCTGGCGATGGTCACATCGCTCCGAAGTTGCTCTGGTGTCATGTCGAGTTTCAACGTGTCGATCACATCCGCCGCGCGATAGTTGCTATCCATCCAAGCGACGTAGGAACGCAGCAACGTCTTAGCCGCCTGTGCCTGCCCGAAATCCGTGCGAGCTGGCTGCACCAATATCGAAATGCGCGACTTGTAAACAGGTGCAGTTCGCTCTTTGATGACGCTAAATCCAAATGCTGCTGCCGCCGTCAGGCCCGCCAAAAGCAGCATAATCCAGCCGCGACGCCAGAGTATTCGAAGATAAGTTTGTAATGGCATCCTGCCTCCGGGCAGTTGAAGATTTTTCGCAAAGTGCTTTCACGCTAGGATTTCAATGTCGGATGGGGCAGGCTGCATACTACCCTGGAATCTCGGCAATCACTGGGAGTCCAATTGCCTCCACCTCGCCTCGATCATGTAGTGTTGGATCGAGGTAATCGATCAGAAATGCCAACGCAATCCCCGCCGCCATACCAACTGCGAACCGCAGTAACGGGTTCAACTTCTGGCTGAGCGGTGCAGGGACAGGTGCAATTGCCGGATCGTCAAGAGGCACGACGCTTAGCCCTTGCTGGCCCAATTGGGGGAAATACGCCCCGCTCCGATTCTTGAGCACATCAGTTGCCGCATCCGCAATAGCTTGTAACTGATTAGGATCAGGCCAGTTTGCATACAACACCATAACGCTGCGCTGATTATCAGCTCGAAGCCCTGCTCCTTGCAGTGCTGCTGATGAAATATCCACGCCCTTTATCTTGAGTGCGGCACTAACTTCATCGCGGAAAGTGCTCGTTTGCACCCAATCTGTCAGAGCATTGACAACGTACTCAGACGCCAACCAGGGATAATAGCTTCCGTCCTCATAACCTTTACTCTCATCGGCGGGCGGTTGTGCCGCCGTGAACCGGATCGCCGTGCTGAACCCGCCGTTATGGGGCGATTTGGCATAGAGATACGCCGCGTAAGCAAACGCCGTGACACTTGGCAGCAATATGATCCACCAACGCCGGCGGGCAATCTTCCACAATGAACGTAATTCCATCAAATCCTCAGTCTAGCGAGTTAATTGCTCAACAAGAATCTCAGCGCATCGGGCAAACGCTGTGCCCACGCCGATTCATTATGTACTGCGCCAGGGTATTCGATATACATTAGATCGCGTCCGAGTTTGTAGCCCTTCCGAGCGAGCAAATCGCGCATCTCTTGAACGCTGTTGAGGTATCGTAACGATTCACGTGGAATATCGTCGGGAGCATAATTCAAATTCCCGGCGTCGTTCGTCCCGACATCCATGTAAATCTTGCCCTGCGGCACATGCGACATATGCTCAATCATCTCGAACAAGGCGAAATTCCCGAACCATAGTGCTGGGCTGACTACTCCGGCCCACCCGAATACATTGGGGTGCGTAAAATAGCCGTACAAACTGATTAGCCCGCCCATTGACGATCCCATGATTCCTGTGTGCAGTCGATCAGGGAAAGTCCGAAACTCAGCATCGATCATCGGCTTGATGGTTTCAACGATAAACGACAGATACTTGTCACCCCAGCCCTTGCTTTCAGCATCCTTGAACGGACTTAACTCATGGATGCGATCTTTGCTCATGTTCGGGATACCGACGACAATCGCTTCGATGCCTTCGTCCGCCAGCATTTCTAGTGTCTCGTCAACTTGCCACTCCCCCACGAAGCTGGTTGCCGCATCGAATAAATTCTGCCCATCGTGCATGTAAATCACTGGATAGCGCCGATCCGACTGATCGTAGCTTGGCTGTAAATACACCAGAACGTTGCGTCGATTCTCTAGCTGCGGGCTGTATACTCCTTCAAGCACTTTGAGCGTGCCGACGACAGTATGCTCAGACGGATTTTTCCCTTCCATGTAATCACGCCAGACTGCCGCATCCATAGTTATCTTGCTGCCACAGCGCGCCGCTCATCGTACCGCGCCTCAATGAATGCTGCTAATTCGCGGTCAAATACTTTTCGATCAAAACGCGCCGCGTTTTGTACGCAATCTTCCACCTTACAGGTGCAATCTTCAAATCGCCGGAGTGCATCGCATAGACTATCAAAGCTCAGTTTGTCAAAGAACAATCCTGTCTTGCCTTCGATGACGGTATCCAGCGCGCCACCGCCCTTAAACGCAATTACTGGGCGGCCTGCCGCTTGTGCTTCTACGGGCGCAATCCCGAAATCCTCAAGACCGGGGAAGATAAACGCTCGGCATCGAGCCATCAAATCAGGCAGATCATCATTCGGTATGCGCCCCAGGAATTTCACGGTCGGCCCCGCCATGCCTTCCAACCGATCCCGATCCCGCCCCACGCCAGCAATGAGAAGGGGTAGTCCTAACTTGGTACACGCCTGCACCGCCAGATCGACACGCTTATACGGGATCAGCCGGGATACGATCAGAAAGTAATCGCCGTGATTGTCGGCAGGGGCATAGCATTGAGTCTCCACAGGCGGATATATAATGACCGACTCTCGATCATAGAACCGGGCGATGCGCTGCTGAACATCTGACGAAATCGCAATGAAGTGATCAACGCGCTGTGCAGCAGTGTAGTCCCAGCGCCGTAGTCCTGCGATGACTGGCTTTATTATTTGAGTCGTCGCGCTGGATAATCCTTCACGTTCGGTGTACGAATGGAACTGCCAAACGTAGCGAGTTGGGGCAAGACAGTAGCAGATGTGCAGGGCATCACCGGTCTGCACGCCATGACAAAACCCGCTCTTATTCGAAATCACTACATCATATGAGGAAAGATCCAGATTGCTGAACGCGCGGGGATATAGAGGAAGATAGGGTTGGTGATGCTCATGGATTCCCGGCAGCCGATCCATCCAACTGACTCGAATGTCCCATTCTTGGTACTTGGGCGGCATTTTATCAGGGGCGTAGATGGATGTGTAGATTGGCGCATCGGGATAGAGATCGACCAGCGCTTCGAGAACATTCTCCGCGCCACCCATTTGATTTAGCCAATCATGCACCAGAGCGATTTTCACAGTGCTACTCGGAATCGATCAGCCGTGCGCGGATCGGGTCGAAGGAGCGGCGGTGGATTTCGCATGGGCCTAGCTTTTCAATTGCGGCTTGATGCCCTATCGTACAGTAACCTTTATGGCGGGCAAATCCATATCCGGGATAATCCGCCTCAAGTTCCACCATCATTCTATCCCGTGTCACCTTCGCAATGATGCTTGCCGCCGCGATGCTCAAGGAACGCTGATCGCCTTTGATAATGGATAGCTGTGGTAAATTGATTTCGCGCAGCCTGACCCAATCGATCAGCAGCGCTTGCGGGACGCGTTTGAGAGCTTCGAGCGCCCGGCACATGGCAAGCCGAGTCGCAGCACCGATTCCAATCTGATCGATTTCCGCGTGGGTCGCCATGCCAACTTCTGCCTCTAGTGCGATTGCTCCAATTCGGTTGTACAGTTCCTCGCGTTGGCTTGCCGTACAGAGTTTGCTGTCACGAACTCCATCCAATACCTTCAGCAAATCTGATTGTTCGATTGGAAGCAGCACTGCTCCGGCTAGAACGGGGCCAGCTAGTGCACCTCGCCCCACTTCGTCAATTCCGGCAATAAGTGAACATCCTTGCTGGATGAATTCGAACTCGTAGTCAAGATGCGGTTTTAGAGTTTCAGACTGCGCGAGTCGCGGGGTCACTTTTCTTCCGATCATACAACCCACGCAGGCCATTGATACGGACTCGCAGCACTTCAAGCACCATATTCACCGAATCACGCACCGGGTTGATGCGGCTTTGAGGCTTGTAATACCAGGTTATCGGTATTTCGATCATCCGGTACTTACGCTTCAGGGCAATGAATAGAACTTCCACGTCAAAACCCCATCCCTCAATGGTTTGGAGGCTGAATACATCCTGCGCCACTTCACGCCGGAATGACTTGAATCCGCACTGCGTATCCTGAACATGCGGAATAGCAAGAAGACGGACGATGAGATTGAATATCCGCCCCATGATATGCCGATATTCTGGCTCTCCAACTCGGTGCGCCCCCTTGACTTCCCGACTGGCAATCGCCACGTCGTAGCGATTGCCGTTCTGTGGAATGAATTTCGGGACTTCATCGACAGGCATGGAAAAATCGGCATCGCAAATGACCAGGTACTCGCCTGTCCCCGACAACATCCCGGTGCGAACCGCTGCCCCTTTACCCTGTCGCCCTTCGAATAGGGCGCGTGCATAGGAGAATTCTGCCGCGAACTCGGCTGCGATACGCCCTGTCTCGTCAGTGGAGTTGTTATCCACTACAATCACCTCGACAGGATACTCTTGTCCTGCGACAAAGCGCGCCACCTGTTCCAAACTTTCTGGGAGGCGCTTCTCTTCGTTATACGCCGGGATGACAATTGAAAGCAGCGGCGTGTCTGCTGATGCAGGCATAGATGCTAAACGTCCTTGAATTTTGGGGTTTAAGCGCTCAATTGGCGAACGCAGCGCGTGATTGTGCCCCAAAATGAAGAGATTACCAAATCAAGGAAGGAACCTACGATTATTTGAAAATCGGCTCCGTTTGCCGCGTAGAGATATTGAGGATCGCCTCAATCTCATTCAGTGAAACCTTCCGCATATGCTGAATGTTCCTACGCTTCCTTAGCACCACAGGTAGCGTGATCAGTCCTGCCAACATTCCTCGCAACGTGGCGCGAGCCGCCTCGCCGCGCCATGCGCGGATTGCGGCCCATGCCCGCCCCCATTGAGCGCCGAGTATCATAGGCCCGTATTTCCATAGGAGAGGGCCGGGGTAGTTTTTAGCGATTACCCAAAGCGTATTGCGGCCATCATAGAAGCTGGCGGTCGCACCGCCCCCGGTCGCCGCAAGATGATGATATACTACGGCTCGCGGTGCATAGACCACTTTCCACCCGGCAAGCTGCGCCCGCCATCCAAGATCAACATCCTCGCACGAAAAAAAGAAGTCATTATCTAGCAGCCCGATCTCATCCAGCATTGCACGTCGGTACGCCGATGTTCCTCCGCAGGCACTAAACACATATTCTTCGTTATCAAATCGACCATCATCTTTCTGCCACACACCTCGATTCCCTGGCAAGCCGTTTGCACCATAGAAATCCCCGGCGGTATGAAGCGTGTCTCGTTGATCGAACAACAGCATTTTGCTTGCGATCATCCCTGCTTCGGGATGCCGATCAAACGCGGCGACAATTTCCTCCATCCAGGTTGGTGCTGCTTCTGTGTCATTATTGAGCAGAATAACGATCTCGCCTTTCGCAGCCTGCATCCCTGCATTGCAAGCCCCCGTGAATCCTCGATTTTCCGGCAGTGCGATCAGGCACATATTCGGATATTGCTTTTCGAGAAACGCCTGTGATCCATCCGTCGAAGCATTGTCTGCAATGATGATTTCGATATGTCGATATGTTTGAGCTTGGAGCGCGTCGAGGCATATGTTCAGATGCGAAAGTCCATTCCAGTTTGGAATAACAATTGAAACGAGTGGCTGCATGATTAGGGTTGTGCTCTTTGGAGGTGAGTCTGACCGAAATCGACAAGTGCATCGCGCCAGGAGCGCATTTCAATGCCTGCTGCTGCCGCAAAGATGTTGTCAAGTGGGGTATAGGCGGGCGGCATCGATGGCCTCGAAAACTCCTTTATTGAGATCGGTTCGATTTCAACATCTCCGAATCCTGCCGCCTCAAGAATCGCCTTTGCGAACTCATACCGGGAGCATTCCCCCGAATTAACCAGATGATAGATACCGGGTCGCTCGGTGAGAACCAACTTAGCGAGAGCATCTGCCAAATCGAACACATTAGTTGGCGATCCAACTTCATCCATCACAACCTGTAGCGGTTCACCCGCCTCAGCCCGCGTCAGAATCTTGTGAATAAAATTCGCCCCAACTGGCCCATACAACCATGCGGTACGAACGATTTGATAATGCGGTGCGTAGCGCTCGATTACTTGTTCGGCTACGCATTTCGAGTACCCATAGGGATTGATAGGGTTGCGCTGATCGTATTCCTGATAGGGCCGAGTTGACTTCCCGTCGAACACTTCATTCGTGCTGATCGCTACCATTCGCGCATTCAGTTCGCGGCATACTAGTGCTACATTGTATGATCCCACGCTATTGATCCGTACCGCTTCCTCGCGGTTATCTGCACAGAAATCGACATTAGTAAGAGCAGCAGTGTGGATCACCACATCAGGATGAAAATCGCCAAATGCCGTTCGCACCTGCGCAAGATCGGTCATATCCCACTTGGGCAGACTAGCACCACCGAGCGTATGATCACGCAGCGAAGATTGCAGGACAGTCCCAAGCTGTCCGCTCTGTCCTGTGATGAAAATTCGCACGATTGGCTCCTGTCAATTCAGCAGTTTAGTCAACTTTGCCAGTACGCAGACACGGCTATTATAGCCAGTTTCAAGCAGCAACGCGCAGAATGAACCTCTAACAGGTTTCCCCGGTATTCTTTTCGGTATATAATGTCAGCAGGGATACACGCCCCGTTGTGGTGTGGATCATTCATTGAAGCGTATTGGATGGAATAATGAATCAATTTACAGGAAGAAGGACTTCGCGCTCAGGAGATCGGCTCGACGCGATTATCCGTAAAGCTCTCGAAGATCGTATCGCACACACGCAACCACCCGAATATGGGCGGCAAGTGCTCCTTGCCCGCGCCAGAGAAGCGCAGATGAAGCATCGTCTTCCCGAAGGGTTACGTCCGGTGAC
>Ga0075421_100013840_pt1 | contig 10063 bp, 10 predicted proteins | sample SoiMetdeltSBSDD5_FD_75292 | JGI IMG/M metagenome (GOLD analysis project Ga0075421, IMG submission 75292) | Bulk soil microbial communities from a Populus tree surrounding site in Tennessee, USA - Soil MetaG P. deltoides SBSDD5 | ecosystem: Environmental > Terrestrial > Soil > Tree plantation... | reverse complement strand
CATCGATTTGCGCTGGAAAAAAAGCAGATTGTCCATGTTGCGGATGATGGGTAAAGCAAGGTCTGATACCCGACCATTAGGATCTGGAGAGGCGGTATTACGTCAGAAAAAGTGTAGTGAATACCGTAGGGAAATAAGCGGTAAAACCGGAGTTTTTCTGCGGAATCCGGGGGAAGGCCAAGAAGCAGCAAAACCCGCTGCTGGAGCGGGTTTTGCAGGAATTTCAATGAGTTGGGAAAGGGCGTTTGGTCAGAACCTGAATCTAGTGCGTCTGCCAATTCCGCCACTTCCGCACTACCAAGCAGATCAGTGAAAACGGCAGGAAGCTTAACACGCTAAGTCTTCCTTTGTAAAGAAGGGTACCTGTCGCCAGGTCCTGCCCAGAGGCCTCTTTGATGCCGACCCAGCGCTCCCGCTCTCCATCGTTAGGGGAGTTAAAGCTGATTTCTTTGCCCGAATCTCAAGCCTTCATGGCTTCTCTTCGTCCCCTTTCAAGACGCTCCTCAATGACACTTGACTGGATGCAGTGCCGCAACTGCCGACTTGAGCTTACCCTGCTCCTCGTGTGGTGCAGTCATTCCCTGGTCAGGGGGCGCTCCATGAGTTCGCGCATGGCATCGCGCGGATTCTTTCCGTGATAAAGAACCTGATTCATCTGCTCGGTGATGGGCATGCTGACGTGATGCTTCCTGGCCAGAGCCAGGGTGGCACGTGTGGTTAGGATCCCCTCCGCCACCATGCGCATGCCACCAACAACATCTTCGAGTTTCTGGCCCCTCCCCAGTTGAACGCCCACCCATCGATTGCGGCTCAGCTCCCCTGTACAGGTCAGTACCAGATCTCCCATGCCTGCCAACCCGGCCATCGTTTCGCCCTGCCCTCCGCAAGCCACTGCCAGACGTGTCATTTCTGCCAGACCGCGGGTGATTAGAGCTGCCATCGAATTGGCTCCAAAGCCAAGGCCTGAGCACACGCCCGCCGCGATGGCAACGACGTTCTTGACGGCGCCACCGAGTTCCACACCGACCACATCTGAGTTCGAGTAGAGCCGCAAGGAGGGTCCGGAGAACTCCTCTTGTATGCAGCGCGCGACTTCGCTGTCGCGGCTGCCGACCACGATAGCTGTGGGATGACCTTGGGCAACTTCTCGAGCGAAGGAAGGTCCAGAAATGACGGCAACCCTCGGCTGAAAGGACGTTCCCACGACCGCCTCGATGACCTCAGACATGCGCAGCGACGTTTCATTTTCAATGCCCTTGGTGCCGCTCACAAAGACCATGTCAGCACTCAGAAAAGGCCTCATGGCTTCGTAGACAGACCGGCAGTGGTGCGAAGGGACGGCCGTCAACACAATCTGGGCATCGCGGAGAGAATCCCTGAGTGACTTTGTCGCTTGCACGTTGGAAGGGAGCTCGAATTCCGGCAAGTACAGCGGATTGCGCCGCTCCCGGTTGATCAGCTCAACCAGTTCCTCTTCAAATACCCAGAGGCGGACACCATGCCCCTTTCTCCCCAGGATCAGAGACAACGCCGTTCCCCAGCTTCCTCCCCCGATAATGGCAACAATGCTCATGTCCATCTGCCGAGTTTTCTTTCTGTGCCGGCGTGCAGGCGCTGCATGTTTTCCTGATGCCTGACAATGATGAGGCAAGAACAAAAGAGCGTGGCGAACAGAATCCATGGAGAGGGGTTCCCGGAATATTTGAGCAGGTAATAGAATACCGGGAAGGCTGCAGCCCCCAGAATTGAACCGAGCGACACATAGCGTGAAACGGCCACTACGCCTAAGAACAGCGCGGCGGTAATTAGGAGAGGAACCGGGGCCAGAAACAGAAAGATGCCGGCGCCAGTCGCTACACCTTTCCCACCTTGGAACTTCAAGAAGACGGGAAAAACATGCCCCAAGATGGCCGCCATCGCGGACACCGCAACGGCTGGCGACGCATGGCCAGTCAGCTGGGCTGTTATCAGAACGGCGAGATAGCCCTTCGCCGCATCCAAAAGAAGAGTCAGCACAGCTCCTCCACGACCAGCCGCTCGAAAGACATTGGTTGCACCGATGTTTCCGCTGCCAACGGAGCGGACGTCCGTACCCTGCTTCATCCGAACAACCAAATATCCGAAAGGGATCGAACCGAGAAGATAGGAGAGGATCAAAGCCAGGAAGGTCATCTCAAATCAACTTCCGCCGCACCATATCCAGAGCCGCTTGGGAGGCCCAAAACCGAATGTGCTCACGGTCTCCGGCGAACCGCAACGCCTGATGATCGAGGCTGCAGTCCATCGACAGCGCAATATGGACGAGTCCAACGGGTTTTTCAACAGTGCCTCCTGCCGGGCCCGCAATCCCCGTGATCCCTAAACCCAACGTTGCGCCAGTCTTCAAGCGAATGCCTTCGGCTAGTCCTTTAGCGACTTCCGGACTCACCGCTCCATTCATTTCGATGACCAACGGCGGGATCCCGGCAAGGTCTTCCTTGGAGCGGTTACTGTAGCAGGTGACACCGCAAAGAAAGTAGCTAGAGCTACCGGGCACTGACGTAATCCTCTGCGCTACCAGACCGCCAGTGCAGCTCTCCGCCACAGCTAGCGTGATCTGACGCATCAGCAAATAGTAACCCACAATCTGCTCCAAATTCTCTTCACCTCGGGAGAAGATCAGGTCCCCGAGTTCGAACTCAATCTTGTCGGCCAGCTCGGTAACGATTTTCGTGGCCTCTTCTTCGGTCCTTCCCTTTCCGGTCAAGTGAATCTGAACTTCTCCTGGAGTCGCCAAAATAGTGGTTGTCGGGTTTTTATATTTCGCATAGATGGGAGCTATCCGTTCATCCAACCGGGACTCTGTGATTCCAGTTGCCTTGAAGACCTGGGTGAAGAGCCGTACACCTCCAGCCAACGCGGCAAGCCGCGGCATGCAGGCTTCCTCAAACATTGCCTTGAGTTCGCTGGGGGGGCCGGGCAAGAGGATGACGTGACACCCTTCCTGCTCGATCCAAACGCCTGGCGCTGTTCCGGCAGGATTCTCAAGAATCTTGGCGCCGAGAGGAACAAGAGCCTGTCGTGCATTGTTGACTGGCATCTCCAGCCCGCGCCGGCGAAAGCGAGCCTTGATGCGTTCGAGAATCTGATCGTCGAGCACCATTTGCTTTTTCAGAACGCGAGCCACGACTTTCTTGGTGACGTCATCCTCCGTGGGACCCAAACCGCCGATCGTAATCACCAAACCCGAACGTTTCACCGCCTCGCGAACCACCTGTTCCAGGCGGGCCTCGTTGTCACCGACGACTGTCTTAAGCTCCACATCGATGCCAACAGAGTTCAACCGCCCGGTCAGGAACAGCGAGTTGGTGTCGATGCGGTTGGGAGTCAGCAACTCCGAACCGACGGCGATAATCTCAGCATTCATGGATAGTGGCAGGGGAGTGCTCAGGGTTCGGGCAATAGCTGGCATGATCGAAAGAAACAAGCCGCCGCTTGCACTCTGAGCTGCTTCTATGGCAGCGTTCTTCCCGCCCAGCGGGAGTTCAGTCTGAATATAGAATCGGTGGTGGCCAGGTAAAGGTCTCGCCGATGCCCGAAGGCAAGTCCAACCAGATTGTTGCCGGAAATCGCGACCGAAGCGTCTCCTTTCGGAGAAATCCGAATGATGCCGCGCCGGCCAGCCAGCGAGGCAGCTACGTACAGATTGCCCTCTGCGTCAAAGGCCAGGCCCTGGGGACGCCCCAGTCCGGTGAAGAAGGTGGACACGTTGCCGCTGGCAGAGATTCTGTAGATGTGATCGTAACTGGAGGTTGTTGGCCCTGTCACGTAAAGATTCTGCTGATCGTCGAAAGCCAGGTGATAGGCTGAAACGCTCGGCTCCAGAGTCGCAAAGACAAAAATCTCCCGTTTCTTGTCGATCTTGAAAATATTGCCGCTGCGGTCGCCGACATACAGGTTGTCGTCTCGGTCAAACGCGATCCCGGTCGCAACCCCCATGCCTTTGCAGTAAGTGGATTTCTCGCCATAGGCGGAGATCTTGTAAATGTTCTCATCGTGCCGGCTGGAGACAAACATCTCTCCATAACTGTTAAACGCGATTCCAGTCGGGTTGACCAAGTCGGCGATGAAGGGTTGCGTGTTGCCCTGGGGGTCTATCTTGAAAACCGAATTGGGAACCTTCTCTCCGCGACGCCCGCTGAGTGTTGTGTAAAGATTGCCTTCAGGGTCCAGCGCAGGGTTTGCTACAGGATGAAGGCTCATGGCCAGCAGGCGAGCCACTTCGATACGGACGGACTGGCTCTCCTCGCCGTTCACGGAAACTGCAAGCTCGCTGGTGGCCGCTTCAGCGGGCACCTGAACGACAATCAGGTCGCTGGAAGCCGAAATCAAGTGAGCTGGCACATCGCCAAAGCTGACTTTGGGCCGGGAAAATGGCTTGAGTTCCTTCCCGGTCCAGCGGATAAAGAGGCTGCCCCCGGGTAGCGCCGCAAAAGGCCGAACTTCGACAATCTTGATCATAGGTCTTGGGGTCACCCGTGCGGTCTTCCTCAGCTCTTTCCCAACGTCAGGCTGGGCCACCAGATATCCAGGATCACCAGAACCAACGAAGCATAGAATCCGGCTGCCAGATCGTCCAGAACGATCCCGAACCCCAGTGGAACTTTCTCCAACCGTCGAATCGGAAAGGGTTTCACAATGTCGAAGAACCGAAACAGCAAGAAGCCGATGAGCAACAACAGAAACCTCGGATGCTTGAATATCAAACCGAACGTCAGCAGTTGTCCGACAATTTCGTCAATCACCACCTGGGGCGGATCCTTCCGCTGAAAAAGCTTCTCTGCCCGCGAAGCCGACCAGATCCCAGCCGCGCTGATACAGGACACCAGAACTAAAAAAAGCAACAGACGGGGACCGCCCCTCACTTCAAGTCGAGAAAGCAGGAGAATCAAGAGAATTCCCAAGAACGACCCACAAGTCCCCGGGGCAATCGGAGAATAGCCCGATCCAAGCCCGGTGGCGATGACGAGAGAAATTCTGTCCGAAATCCCCAAAGGAACTTTCGCGGCGCGGTTCTCCATTTAGGTTTCGGCGCTGTTCGGCTGTTCGTCGTTTTCGTGAGTCTCAGACTCTCCAGCGGGCAAACTGTATTCTTCGGCCGCCCAGTTCCCCAAGTCAATCAGACGGCAACGCTCGCTGCAAAAGGGCCTGTCGGGGTTGCCTTCCCAGGTGATCACCTTCCTGCAAATCGGGCATCTCATGTGCCCTCTGGCGGGCATAAAGTAACTGGGCCAGCGGTTCCCGGGCCGCCTCAAGCTTTGATTGTGGCAGCCGCGCCATGCGGACATGGCGGTCGCTCTGATCCAGACACATCCTGGAGAAGCCGAGAGTCAACCTCCCAAGATCCTCAACCAGGGCGACTTTCCAGCTCTAAACTAGTTTTCCCACTAAATCATAATCCAGTGTCTGGGTGATTTCAACCGTGCGGAAATCGCCGGGCTCAGGGGGACCGCCCTCGACGTCATTGATCAGGACCACTCCATCAATGCGAGGCGCTTGCGATTCCAACCGGCCCTGCCAGAGTAAATCCGTTTCATCCGACTGCCCTTCTACCAGCAAAGGATAGCGCCGGCCGCGCAGAGCCCGGTTCTTTCTCCTGGAGATGTCAGCCTGAATTCGCATCAGGCGTGACTTTCGTCCGTTAATGACGCGAGCTCCTAGTTTCCCGTTCAACAAATGGCTCGCAGTTCCCTCCTCGTCAGAATAGGTGAAGGCCCCCAGTCGATCGAACTGCATGTCTCGGACAAAGTCACAGAGTGCGGCAAACTCTTCCTCAGTCTCGCCCGGGTACCCAACGATCATCGAGGTGCGCAGGGTCACGTCCGGGACCTGCCTTCGAACATGCTCGACGAGCCGTGTCAGGCTCGCCACATTGCCGCCCCGTTTCATCGAAGTCAAGATCCGTCCGCTGGCATGCTGCAAGGGCATGTCCAGGTACTTGCAGATCTTCGGCTCTTCGCGCATGGTCGTGAGCAGCGGATCGTCTACCTGCGATGGGAAGCAATAGAGAAAACGAATCCAATGCAAGCCATCAACCCTAGCGAGTTGGCGCAGCAAATCAGAGAGCCCGTGCCGCATCCCCAAGTCCGCACCATATTTTGTTGACTCCTGGGAGATCAGAACAAGCTCTTTCACCCCGTTTTGCGCCAGGAAACGGGCCTCATTCAAAACAGACTGAAGCGGTCGGCTGCGATAGCGCCCTCGAATTCTCGGAATGATGCAAAACGTGCAGGGGCGATCGCAACCCTCAGCGATCTTGATATAGGCCGTGTACTTGGGCGTCGTCAGCAATCGGGGGGCAGCTTCATCGTAGAGGTAATACGGATTGTCAATCGTCGGGGGAGCCTGGTCCTCACAGACATCGATGATCGATTCTAGCTGTCTGGTTCCCAATACTGCATCCACTTCCGGGATCTCGCGCTGGATGTCTGCCCTGTACCGCTCGACCAGGCAGCCAGTGACGACCAGTTTAGAACACTGGCCGCTGTTCTTGAATTCGGCCATTTCCAGGATTGTGTCGATGCTCTCCTTCTTGGCCTTGTCGATGAAACCACAGGTATTAACTACAATCACGTCAGCCTCGACCGGCTGCGGGGTAATTTGGTAGCCCCGCCGGCTCAAGAGGCCCAGCATCACTTCTGTATCTACCAGGTTCTTTTCGCAACCTAAACTGACAAAGCCAATCTTCTTCATAGAACAAAGACTTCCACCTACCGAGGTCTGTACCGAAGAAAAACCATGGCGGGTCACCTGAACTACCCGCGGCGCCCGAAAATAACGCGCCATCTTATCATTTGGCCGGGAAATTAAAAACTGGAAAAGCCAAGCGGCAGGGCACTTGACAAACGGATCGGGCCGGTTCACAGGAAGGGGTGACACGCCCCGGTCAGGTAGAGGACGGAAGTTAGCTGGACTTCACCGAGAGATTGAAACCGCTACTGTCAGGTTGCAGGAGATCGCTGCGGAGACAGCCTTAGGGTGTAAGCATTCTGCAACTCTTGAAGCAAACGCGGAGCCAGACTGCTCTGCAGATCTCTCAGCATAGCGTACTGCTGAAGCGCGCCGACTCGGTTTCCCGCAGCAAGAAGAATCAAACCCAGATTGTAATGAGCATTGGCGAGGCTCGGATTGATTCGTATCGCTCGTCTAAAAGCCCCGATGGCTTTCTTAAGTCGGCCTAATGCCATATAAGCAACCCCCAGGTTGTTCTCAGCGTCGGCAAGATCAGGCCTCAGCCGCAGCGCTGCCTGATACTCCCTCATCTCTTCCTGGTACTGGCCCAGATTTCCGTATGCGACACCGAGCTGATAGCGGGCACTGGCAAAGTCAGGTTTGAGACGAACGGCTCCTTTGCCCGCCTCAGCTGCTTCTGACCAACGACCGAGCCGGGCGTAAGCAATACTGAGGTTGTGGACTGCGTCGGGCCATCTCGGACTATGCGTCACGGCCTGGCGAGCCGCGTCCAGCGCTTGATTCCAAAGCCCGAGATTTCCCAAAGCCGTACTCAAGTTGTGATGGGCTGCCGCGTAGGAGCTTCGAATCACAATGGCTCGCTCATAACAACCGATCGCGGCCACAACCTCTCCCAATTGACTCAGGGCGAATCCCAGGTTGTTGTATGCTTCAGCGTAGTCCGGCTTCAGCCGCAAAGCGTGTAACGCAGCGTCACGCTGTTGCTCAAATTGGCCTAGCTTCCCGTAGGCTGTTCCGAGATTGTTGTGGGCTTCCGCCAAGTTGGGATCCAGAGCGAGAGCTCTCTCGGCAAACTCTTTCTGACGCTCAGGCTCTCCAAGCGCCCCAAAGGTGGCCGACAGATTGTGGTAGGCTGCAGCATAGTCGGGTCTGACCCAAATGGCTTGTTGAAATGCCTGCAACGCCTTTGAGTATTCGGCTTGCCGGATATGGGCAAGTCCGACCTGGTTGAGGTGGTACGCTTCCGTCTGAGCTGCGCTCTGGCGCTTCTTGACCTCGTCGGCAAACTGCTGAATGAATCCCGTGCCCCAGAGAAGAATGCCAGACAATACCGTGGTCCGGCCGAGACAGGTTCTCCAGAAGTTCCGCTTCATCGGCGCACCTCCTGGTGTTAGTCGAAGCGATCTGGCTTCAGCCTGTCAGAGCTGCAGGTAAATGTCTTCAAACACGTGTAAATTCTGTTAAAAGCTGTAAAGGAGGTGTAAAAAAGGTCACTGATCGAGGTAAGTAGAGTGATGGGTGATGAACATCGCACATCGTACCCGGACAGGCGCTGTGCGATGACAAAGGGATTGGTGGGTTACAGCCCTAACGTCCGCTTCGCGTAGGCCACGCAACGTCGAATGTTGTCGTCCTCGACAGCCAGCATGCGCTGACTGCTCATTCCGCTGATCTTCGGCAAAGGCGCCTTTGCAGCTTTGCTGAGAATATTGGCCTTGAACTTCTCGATTCTCGCCTCGTCGCGCTTCTCGTGCGTGACCCAATACTTGTCATCGAGGTAGGGCACCTTGAGAGGGTCGCGCGTAATCATCTCCAGACAGAAGCGAACGTCCGCCCGGCCGCGGCGCAGAACCTCCATGATTTTTGCCAGCGGCAGGATCCCCTGCCCGAGTGGAACTTCCGACAACAAGAATCCTTCCTCTGATGGTGCCACGGCCATGTCCTTCAGATGTGTGGTCACAGCGTAGGGGGCAAGCGCCGCGGCAACTTCCACTGAGTCCTCCAGAAGCGCCAGATTGTTGCCGAAGTCCACACAGGCGCCTAGAAACGGGCTACTGGCCTTCTTCAACATCCCGGCCAGTTCTCCGGCCAGCCATTCTTTGTGGTTCTCGATACCGATAGTGAGTTTATGCTGCTTCAACGTCGGCTCGACCTGCTCCAAGACCTGTTGCCAGTGATGGGCAAAATCCTTCCACTTTTGCATCTCGAGGAATTCTTCGTAGCGCCGCCCGTTAATTGCTACGCGAGCGCGGGTCACACCTAACTGCTGTGCAGCGGAAGCTACGCGGGTAAGCTCTGACGAATCTTCCAAAACTTGGCCACCCAGCGAGAGCTCCAGAAACATGCCCTTGTCTTCGGCGGCCCGGCGGATGGCCTTCAAGTAGTCTTCATCAGTGGACGCGAGCTGCGAGAATGCCATCTGGCAGCCGTCACCTCCGAAGGACTTGCACAGATCGATAAACTTCTCCGCGGGAATGCCCGTCTCCGCAGACGGATCTGTCCCTTGAGTAGCCTGACGCAAACGGATTGGAAAGGAAGTGTAAGCTATTCCAAACGTCTTGAGCGCAGGAGCCGCAGGCCTGACCGTTTGCAGCAGTGCCAGAGCCGAGACACAGTGGAGAAATTCTCGTCGTGATCGTGGTGACTGATCTGAAAGGAATGGTTTCATGAAAGTAAATCCCTCACGGAGAGGATTGACCCCCAAGCCTCAAGTCATCCTCGGCAAAGCGGCCTTCAACTCCTGGTCCCACGGGGCGCTGTACTCTTTGGTCAGCAGGGCGCTGGCCCGTGGATTTCCAATCACCTCTTGCTTATCCCAATCCCAATGGATTCTCTCTCGCACTTTCAAGGAGATGTTGGCCAGATGACAGGAGACACTGGTTTGGTGACCACTTTCCAGATCGGAAATCGGCTGCTTTCTTGACTTGATGCAATCCAGGAAGTTGCGGACATGCGGCTGGAATTGGTCTTTCACTTGATCGAAGCCATCCCACTTCAAGGCAGTTGTGCGAAACCGGGGCTGGCCTTCGGCGAGCCTGCGCGGTCCCGTGAACTGCGGGATCTGGTCATCTGGCGCAATCACCCTGTCAGGAAAGACCTCGAGGCCGCCACGGTCGATCACCAGGGCGCCCGAAGTTCCGACGAACTCAAGGCCGCCTCTCGTTCCGACGGAGCGACCTGCAATTTCCCGGCATGACCAGTTCGCCACAAAGCCAGGATACTCAAGGATGGCCTCAAGAATGTCTGGGGTCTCTCCGATTCCTTTCAGCGAGTAACGCCCGCCCATCGCGCACACCGATCGGGGAAGCTGCTGGGTCACCCACTGAACAAT
>Ga0075421_100013838_pt1 | contig 10064 bp, 13 predicted proteins | sample SoiMetdeltSBSDD5_FD_75292 | JGI IMG/M metagenome (GOLD analysis project Ga0075421, IMG submission 75292) | Bulk soil microbial communities from a Populus tree surrounding site in Tennessee, USA - Soil MetaG P. deltoides SBSDD5 | ecosystem: Environmental > Terrestrial > Soil > Tree plantation... | reverse complement strand
GGGTCTCATGCCCCATAAGATATCGCCGTTCTGTTACTTACGCAATACTCAATAATCGGAATGAACTCTAATGGCCTACGACATGATCTCTACAGGAGATATGCATCGCTATGCACTTATAGCCCAGGGAAGCGTGGAAGGGGGAAAGGCAGCAGATCCTTGATATGTTGTCGAACCCATATATTCGCATTAGCGATTGCTGTGCGTGGTACAAATATTACATCCTGAGGTGCAAGTACGATCAATTCTTTCCCACCATCGAGGATCACTTCCTCTAGATTAATTTTACGGCTAATGTAATCCTTCTCTTGCCCTTGGGCACGAACTAGAATGATACTATCGAGCCGGGCTGTATCCCGGAAACCTCCGGCGGCGAGGATGGCTTGCAAGGGGGATAACCCTTCGCGATAGGGAACAGCGCTAGGCCTACCAACTTCCCCCCCAACATAAATGGTTTTCTCGCTCGAGCGCACAAGATCAACTATCACCTCAGGGTCCCGTAAGCGGTGGGAAGTTTGCTCCACCAGAAGCTTTGAGAGTTCTGCAGCGGTCAACCCCACTACTGAGATCTCCCCCACAAGAAGGGCGCTGATCTTTCCGTCGGGTCGTACTATCTCTTCTTGGTTCATCTCAGGATGAAAAGTATAACGGATATTCAAGCTGTCTCCGGGCTCAATGCGATAGGTTTGCCTAGCGTAGTTCGACTCCGTCTCCATCCTTGATGCCTCTGCGACGGTTAATGGAGGAACCTTAATCTCGGCTCCACAACCCCAAATGAACAATAAGCTGAAAAGAATTATGAGGAGTGGGTATCGGATTCCTGTTCGAGTATCTAAACGTTGCACAAGTCGATTCTTAATATTAATTTTCATCGTCTATTGCTCTTTATATACTCAGAAACATGATAAAATATCACCTAGTATTATAGCTATAAACTTTACGATATACTGGAAGATGATTTACAGTATATAATCATCTAGACATGATTCACGACTCCACACTTAAAGTTTGATCACCTTCTCACGATGGTGTTTAATGGTACGGGTTGCATTTCTAGTATCGATTACAGCAGCAGCTAGCTCTATCACCCGTGAGTAATCGATACAGCTGTGATCCGTGACAACCAAGACGCAATCCGCTGCCTTAATCGCTCGATCATCCAATGGCTGAGAGTAAAATGTACGCCCCTCAACCTCCAAAGTCGAGACGTAAGGATCATGGTAACTAACCATAGCACCACGTTTCCATAATTCGCTGATGATCTCGATAGCTGGTGATTCCCGCGAGTCGTTGACGTCTCGCTTGTAGCTGGCGCCCAGGAGGAGGATCGTTGAGCCTTTCAGGCTCCGCTCTCGCTGATTTAGGGCTTCGACTAAAACCGATACGACGAAACGCGGCATCACGTTGTTTACTTGAGTGGCCAAGTCTATGAAACGTGGTTCAAAGCCGTGGACCCGAGCTTTCCAGGATAAATAAAGTGGATCAATAGGGATACAATGACCTCCCAATCCTGGCCCTGGATAAAACGGCATGAACCCAAAGGGCTTGGTCGCCGCTGCATCGATAATTTCCCATACATCGACGCCGAGCGAGCGACACATTAAGGCCATTTCATTGACAAGGCCAATGTTCACAGCACGAAACGTGTTTTCAAGGAGTTTCACCATCTCGGCCGCCTGAGGAGATGACACGATAATCACCTTAGGAGAGACCCAACGATAAAGTTCGGCTGCAACATTGGCACAGCCCGGCGTGATTCCTCCGACGATGCGAGGAATTCGGCTGGGTGAATGCTCCTTGTCGCCAGGATTAATCCGTTCAGGTGAAAAACATAGATAAAAATCGCTCCCCGCTCTGAGTCCAGCCACTTCAAGTGCTGGGAGGACAACCTCGGTTGTGGTACCTGGGTAAGTAGTGCTTTCTAGAATTATTAGTTGTCCTTCTCGCAAGTGCGGCCGAATTGCTTCTACTGCATTAATGATATACGAAAGATCCGGGGCTTTGGTTTTACTCAAAGGAGTGGGGACGGCGATGAGCACAACATCCATCTCCTTCAGGAGGGAAAAGTCCTCGGTTGCCCGCAGCTTCCCAGCCTCAACTACATGTCCAAGTTCCTCATCGGAGACATCCAGCAAGTAAGAACGCTTGGCCTGAATACGCTGAATACGCTCAATTTCGATGTCGAAACCCGTGACCCGAAAGCCTGATTTAGCAAACTCGATGGCTTCCGTAAGTCCGACATATCCAAGTCCCATCATGCCTATTTCTGCTGAGTGGGAAGAAATTCGTCCTTGCAGTGATCTGTGTTGCAAGCTATCGAAAGATTTCCCCATATACTGCTTTACCATTATCGTCTCCACAGAAGAGTATTTCCATATAAATGTCTACCAATCCTTCACCCACAATTATAATCTACCTATTATTCAAGTATCTCACGCAGCGGTTACCACACTGCAATCGACCTCCACAGCTATGCTTCGCCGGAGGAGATCAATGGAGAGAATCAGGAGCCCTTTTGTGGGTTTACTCTGTATTAAGACCCCTTCAATCCCTCTCAAAGGTCCACGTGTAATGCGAACCCGCTGGCCTTCTCGGAGGTATGGATGCGGCATAGTAGGTAGGGACATATTCAGTACAGTTTGTATCGCGTCAATTTCGGCATCCGGTATGATGCTTAGTCTATCCCAACCTTCCCCAAGAATACGCACCAAGCCGCGCGCCTTGCGAACATCAATATAACTAGCCTTATCGATGACATGTTGCAAGAAAAGGTAGCCTGGGAACATGGGCACTGAAATAAGGTGTCGTCTCCCCGCGCGCTGCGACCACACGTCAAGTCTGGGTAAGAACAAATGAAACCCTTTTGCCTCTAGTTGATCTGCAACTAACTGTTCACAATGGCTTCGGGTGTAAAGAGCATACCAATGAAGCATCGCCCAGTCCTCAGAGATTTCTTCGCGCATTGCTTTGTTCGCTCACCACCTCTATTGTACCCTCACAATTGCAGGCAAGGCTCCGCCCCCTTAGGACATTTCCTTTCTTTGTCGAACCTGTAGGTCGAGACGACGCGTCTCAAATCCCGGACAATGCATCTCTAAGCACTCAGCCCCAGCATTTTGCCTGAGATCGCATATTTCGCAGAACGACTGAAAATTAGTTGCCCCTTCGCCATTGTTGCAGAGGCGCATGAGCTGGGTTAGTATTCTTTAGTATTATCGGCAAAATACCTTAATTCACCACGATCAATTTCTACGCTAACCACTCCATAAATTCCGCGAAGTTGACCCTTTACAACCTCGACTAGCTCTCCGTTCGCCTGATATGCCTTACACTGAAGGGATATACCCCTATTGCACAGATTTATTAGCAACCATATCTCGTCTTTAGGAACCGCACGCAAACCATCCCTGAGAAGCCTCCAGAATTTTTATGACTCCTGGAATGCTAATCAGCTCCAAATGGGCATACATCTCAAGATAGCAGCGCACGAAGACATAACGAGGGAACAAAAGGGTTGACGCCTTGCGCGGACCGCTAGGGGATTCCCGCCACACTACCACTGAAGGCAGATATGATTGAAAGCCCCTCTCCAGGAGTCTGCAATAAACCGCACGCTCGTGTTGGTGTCGGGTAAAGAGTACATACCATTTCATAACAACTTAATAGGCCGGGGTATGGATGGCGGTACACGTTTTTAAACGATTAGGCGTTACTCCGCTTTGCCTTGGGTGAGGCAACGTCGAATGAACATCTCAAGTCTGCGATTAAAGCGTAACGGATCCTCAAAAAATGGGAAATGCCCTGTGTCCTCCCAAATTTCCAATTCCACCTTGGGTAAGTGTTCCGCCACCGCCCGCGCCAAGTATGGTGGCGTGAATAAATCATTTAACCCAGCAATGACCAGGCTTGGTACATGGATATCTCGCAAGTATTCCATGAGATTAGACGCCATACATGCGGCCCAAGTATACGCCACTGCCTTAGGGTTCTGCTCCATCGCCAGAGCCCGAAGGTACCCAACCTCTGGACTGTGATGATTGAGATACATGGTCGGGACGACATACCGTAGAAAGAGATCAGCATGGGTTGACATCTCGCCATCTTCAGCTAATCGAAAAAGGCGGTCGACAAGACTTCTTGTATGCTCGCTGGTTTGACTCCAAGGACTAATAAGTATCAATCCTCGAGCCAACAGGGGGTAGTTCAGAGTCATTCTCATGGCAATGGCCGCCCCCATAGAGGCACCAACCAAAAAGACGGGGCCCGTCTTTAGCCGCGCTAATAATTCCTGCACATGATCGGCAGTGCGCTCAATAGAAAGCTCTTCAGATGGCCAAGATACCTCGCCATGCCCCATAACATCCACAGTGATCAGGCGATACTTCCGGTTGAATGAGCTGCGTTGATGATGCCATAGTCGGCGATCTGTCGCTGCCTGGTGAATGAAGACGAGAGGAACGCCTTCTCCTTCCATATCATAGGCTATTACACACCCATTCATCGGCAGCATCACCACGCTATCACCGGACTTGTGTAAGTTTCCAACCGAGCCACGCAACATGAGGTCTGGAGCGCCTTTGGCCGGGAGGCTGCAAATGCCTGTAAATTGCCGAGGAGGAGCTGCCAATCGCAATCATACCCTCCCACAACGAGAAGCCTTCCAAAACCCTGCATGGTGCGCTCAAGTTCACAGGAGGTGACGCTTTGCAATGATCGTGGATTAGGATCACCATGTGTTATCGGTACATTCCCCCCAGGGAGAATAATTTCTCTGATTTATCTATCTGAGCCATATTAATAATCTTCATTACGCGCCACTATTATGCTCCCGCTCTCCTTTCATGGCGCATAGACCAGGATTATCGCAAGATTGGTGCCATCATGGATGCACACATATTTTATGTTATCAAGGAGCACTAAAAGGGCATCAACATTATATGGCCGATTCTGTGCTAATCTTCCCGAGCCAAAAGATGTCTTAGATACGAGACATTAAAGGGGATCGAGTGGTGATGATGCGTTAAAATATTAATGCTAATAGAGGATTCACGATCTAAGAACCTATCTCAAAAATGAGATTAATGTCTCGAAAACGAAATATCAGTATGCCGTGATAGAAGGTTCCTGGGCACGGTGACGAACATATCCCACTAATACTGCATTGGTTTGAACGTGTTGCGACGCGGTATCCTCCGATCGGCAAGGAGGACAGCCATGAACGTGTATGCCAGTCCGAAACGAATCAGCGGAGCTGAAGGACTTTCTGGGCGCCCCCCAAATCCGCTTCCGGCGGCCGCAGGGGGGCAGCCTTGGAGCGGTACCTGACGGGATAGATCACGAAGCTGCCCAATAAGAATTACGATACCATGACGCAGGCCATCCCCGGCACCAGTGAACAACGGCTGCAGGGGTTGCTCGCCAGCATGCGGTGGGATGAACAGGATCGGAATCGCCAACGAGTGAAGAAGATGAGCGCAGACACCAACCTGGACGATGGCATGTTGGTGCTGGATGATGCCGGCTTTCCCAAGCAGGGGAAGGCATCGGTTGGGGTGGCGCGCCAGTATGCGGGAGCGCTGGGGAAGGTCGGCAATTGTCAGATTGCGGTGACCTTTGGCAACACCGATGCCCGAGCGACATGGCCCGTCGCGGTGCGCTTGTACCTGCCGCAAACCTGGGCCGATGATCTCGAACGCCGAGTCAAAGCCCGTGTGCCAGATGCCGTGACGTTCCAAACGAAAGCCAAGATTGCGGTGGGACTGCTCGATCAGACCCAGGCCGGGGGTGTGCTGCCTAGGTAGGTGATGGCCGATGCGGCCTATGGCGACATCCTCTACTTTCTGACCACCCAGGAAGCGCGGCAGGGACGGCATGTCCTGGGCGTCTGTGCCGACTCCTGGGTAAGCCACCAGCGCAAGGCGACGAACCCTGCGCGACGGGTCGATCGGCTGCTGCAAGCGCTGCTTCGGTGGCAGTGGCGGACCCTTCAGTGGCAGCAAGGTGGCAAAGGGTGGCTGCGAAAGAAGTTTGTGGCGGTGCGCTGTCGGCGCGCTACCCGGAAGGGCCAACGGCAGGTTGGATGGCTGATGGGAGAGCGTGTCACACGCGGGCAGCCTGAGGAGCGTAAGTACCGCTGGAGCAATTTGTCGGCCGCGGCCACGCTGGAAGAGTTGGCGGGCTATGCCCATAAGGGGTATGCCACCGAACAGTTCCATGCAGAGGCCAAAGGGGAGGTGGGCTCGAACCAGTCTCAAGGGCGGTGGCCCAGCTTCCGCCAGCATGCGGTCACGGTCATGCTGGCCTACAACTTCTTGGTCTGGTTGAAGTTGCGCCAACGGCACGGGTCGCGGGGGTGCCCCCAACCTCGCGACCCGTTTTCCTCCTCGCCCGGACCGACGGCGGCAGACGCTGCCAGCAGTCCATCGTGAGGTAGCCCGCTGTCTCCGCCGCCAAGCCGTCCAGTTGTGGGTCACAATCGATCGGTTCATTGAACTCTGCTCACAAAGATTTTGGCTCATGTGTAGCCACCGTGCTGGATGTAGTAGCATGGACGTATGATTAACTTTCCGATCGGCGAACTCCTGGATGACCGCATGTGCACGCTGTGGGCTCGTATGCTCCCACTGTGGGCGCTCCGAACGGCGCGTGTTCCGTGCCCAAGAGTATTTTCCGGCCTACCGCTGTCGGTCCTGTGATGGCTACTATACCCTGCTGACGGGGACCGTCTTCGCGAACACTCGGTAGCGGCCAGCCACCTTGGTGCTGCTGCTCCGCGGGATGGCCAAAGGCGTGCGCGAGCTGGGGCTGTCACGGAAACCGCTCCATACCCTACGGCAGCGCCTCCAGGCCCACCTGAACGCCACTGCGCCGACCGGGGTGATGACCGGCACCGCCTGTGAGGCCGACGAACTGTACCACAACGCGGGGGAAACAAAGCACGCCTCACCTTAACCCGACAGACCCACCCCGGCGGCGCGCCAATCAGCACAGGGGACACGGGACCTACGCCAACGCTGCCAGCCGACCGGCTCACCCCGCAGGGCCTCTTGCGCACACGGCAGCCGGGCTGCCGTCGCCCAGGCGCCCAGCAGCAACGTGAAGATGGCGTGCCCCCGGACGGCCCGGGCGGTTTTCGGCGACGCCCCCAGCTGCCACTGCGGCTTGGCCGCCTTGATACCCCAGGGCGCGCTGAGACGGCGCGCATCATCCGCAGCCCAGGGCCGCAAGGGCTGGTCTATTGCGGCATTGGTCAGGAAGACGGGTTGCCCCCAGGCCCCTCTTCGCGACCGTGCCACGTGCGGCCGACCACGGCGTGGAGGAGATGGGCCGGGACGTCGCGACGATGAGCGTGGGGCCCGGGCCCCGGCGTGCCATCCTGGTCAGCGGGGGGCAGCCCCGTGAGGCCCCCCACCTCGGGCTCCAGCCGGTCGCGCCACGCCATGCTGCGTTGGCCATGGCGCACGGTGTGCACCCGACGGCCGCTGCTGCATCCGTCGCCGGCGGCGGCTTGGGCCCGGGCGTCCCCGGGCGCCGCCAGCTTGGCGTGGGCCGGCACCACCAAGCGCATCCCGGGCTGCGCCAGCCACCACCAAGCGGGGCCAGCCAGACAGCCCTGATCAACGACCACCGGGTGCAGGCGGGCAACGCCCGTGTCCAGAGCGCTGCGTGCGCCTGAAGCTTCACCCCCTGCACGGCCAGCGGTAGCTGCGTGGCGGCCTCGATCAGCAGGAGCACGGTCCAGCTGTAGACCGTGACCGCGGGGCCCCGGCCGCGTGGAGCCTCGATCCGCCCCGTGCGGGTCACCTGGCCCCAGCCGGTAGAGCGCTTGGTCGTCTCCAGAGCGGTGCCATCCGCCAGGCCTGTGACCTTCGCGCCCACGCCCCCAGCCTGCGCCAAGGCCCGCCTCGCCCCATTGAACCCCGCCTCCAAGGCCCGCACCTTCCACTTGACGATCTTCTCGGCCCGTGGCTCTGGACCCATCGGGCCAGGGGGGCGCGCGCCCGGGCGCGGGTGGCCCCCCGCGGGCAGATGCCCTGGCACACTGGCGGGGCATTGCAGCCCACCAGCTGCAGCAGCGCCGCATCGCTGCCCCGCAAGACGGCCTTCAGCCCGTAGAGCAAGCGGGCCTGCACGCAGGGGAGCTGCTCCCGTTGGCTGGCGGCGCCGTGGACCTGCTCCAGCACGGCCAGGCCCTCGACGGCCTGCCGGCCGTGGAAGCAGTCGTCCAGCCGCGCCCCGTCGTCCAGCCGCACCCCCCGTCGCCCAGGGGCTGACGCTACAGGCCCCGCGCGCCGCGCGTGTCATCGGGCCGAGCCACCTGCCACCACCGCCGTTCTGCCAGGTTCTGGGGGATCGCGTCGGTCGTCTGTCCCATGGCCCACCTCCCGCCATGGAAGGCTCGAGCGCGATCGAGGAAAGGGCACCACAGCGCAACGCATTCGCTTATGTCGGAATCTCAGGAAAAGTTTTTATACTGTGCAACCCAGCAATACCAAACCTTCCTCTCAATGAGCTTTCGATATCTGTGGTCGGCTCAGTAATAAACATTCTGAGCTGTAGTGCCCTGCCTCTCTTCAAGAGGGCACCATGGCTGGGATATTCGAAAGGGTAACTGATTTGGCATGGAAGCTCTTTGTTGAGGTGTTGCCTCTATAGGCGTCGAAGCGGGGGCGTGGAACGCTGTATACCCCCTCTCACAAAGTCGTCAACCTGCTGCTCTACGTCCTGATCGTATGAAGCGCGGTCTGGATGTGCTGTTGGGCCCACCTCTGCTGGCCGGTTAGCCTCTGTCACTCCCGCCAGCTATGCTGGCTACGCTGGAGCAGGCGTTCCAACATCCCTACAAGTTTTGCTTCCTGCGCAGCATGGTCCCGATGGATGAACTGCAGCACCATCACCTAGACGTCACATATCACACCCTCTACACCATCATCCGCACCACGAGCCAATGTCAAAGTACCGCGGCTCAGGCATACAAAAGAGCCTCATCGCCATCCCGGAATTTCAAACGACCTGTCAGGAGTGACTGGAACGCACCATTTCGCTTGACAGTGCTCGTCCGGTGTGAGTGTCCAGGCAGGATGAGAGCCGCTTCGGCTTGCTGACGGCCCGCCGGCAATGCCTCACCATTGGCGGGGTGCAACCATTCTGCGTGGTCCTGCCCGTCCTTAATCGTGACCATATCTATGACACCGTGAATCTCACGACCAGCGAGCACTCCTTTTTGAAACCGGGGGCTCAGAAACGTATGCATGTTCCCACACTTCATCGATGCGTCTACCCGGGCCCTTCCAAACAACTTGAAAATGCTGCTCTTGGAAAGCAGCAGCCTACACGCCGCCCAGCGCCTGCGGTTATCAGAGCAGATCCGCCCTCTTTCGCTCCCATCTTACTGTCCGGTGCTGAATCCGATCGTACGGGTCTGATACGGCCTGAAGGACAAACTCACTCGGCTGCAGTTCCCCCCAGCCGAGCCAGCGGCACGCTGTGGAGTAACCGCACGGTGTGGAGCGGGCCCCCATGTCCGCGCCGCCCTGCATAGCAGCACTCATTGCCGTACGCCAGAATCCAGTCCTCAAGCCTTGCTATGTGCGCCAGCGTACAGCGAGCAGGGTAGCAAAGATGACGCTCATTACCTGCATGCCTAAGTTGCTGGCGATCTTGAATGCCAGGCTCAAACATCAGGCGCCATGGCGCATGAATCACGCACCAACTCCATGACAGCCAAGACAGTTGCTCTCCTGGGGGGCTTTCTTCCATCACATTTTTAGCGAGCCATTGAGGTCACCGGTACCTCCAAGATCACGTCGAACTGTCGAGATCGTGTGGCTCTGATGACATCCTCCAAAGGCTGATCCGCAAACGCACCAACAGCCGGTAGATGTCACCGGCGATTTCGAGCAGCAGGGCCTGCAGACATTGCGTCTGAAGAGAGCGGACGGGCGCCCTCGCTGATCGCTGGCGTTTGACGGCAGAGATCCCGCGTTCAATCCAGGAGCGCTGGCTGTCTTCGTGACGTGGCAAGCACTGCCGCATCTGGGCTCGCACACCCTGGATGTGCCAGC
>Ga0075421_100013837_pt1 | contig 10064 bp, 4 predicted proteins | sample SoiMetdeltSBSDD5_FD_75292 | JGI IMG/M metagenome (GOLD analysis project Ga0075421, IMG submission 75292) | Bulk soil microbial communities from a Populus tree surrounding site in Tennessee, USA - Soil MetaG P. deltoides SBSDD5 | ecosystem: Environmental > Terrestrial > Soil > Tree plantation... | reverse complement strand
GCTCGAGTGCGGCGATCGACCGCCGGTACGCCTCCGTCATGCCGAAGATCGCGGGCCCGAAGTGAAACTGGTTGTCACCGAGCCGGTACCAGAGATCCGGTGCGTCCGGCGCCGCGCCGACCGCCGCTTCCCGTCGAGCGAACGCGTGCGCCAATGTGGTCGGTGCGCTGTCCGGATCGGTTGGTCCCAGCCAAAGGCGGTCGCGGAGCCCGAGCTGGTCGGCATGCTTGCGCGCGATGGCCAAGCCGCGTGGGCCGCGTGGGTCAGGCGCCCAGGTGCTGGCGCTGCTCGCCCCGAGCCCTGCGAGCGCGAACGTCGAGTCGACCTGTAAGGCCGCGGCGAATCGATCCACCGCTTCCGCGTAGTGGCCGGCCCGATAGCTTGCCTGGCCAGCGAGATAGGCTTCCAGGGCGGCGAGTGGCCTGCTCGCCAACGAGGCGACCCGCTGCTCACTCTCTCCAGCGTCGAGGACGAGAAGCTGCGCGATGACCGAGTCCACCAGCACGGCGAGGTCCGATACTGCTCCGGTGGCGGAGGCGCGACCCCGTTGAGAGCCCTCAGGCGTCGACGCCAACGCCGCGGTCACGGTGAGCTGAGCTCCCGTGCCGACGATGTCACCTTCGATCAACCGACCGGCACCGAGTGTCGCGGCCATCCGCGCAGCCGTCGAGCGGTCGAGGTCCTGGCCCGAACCCCCGCCGGCACGCCGCCACGCGGCGAGCACAGAGCGCTGATCTACCGTGCGCGGGGACCTAACGAGTTTGGCGGCGATCAGATCGACCATCCCCTCACGCAGGTAGGCGAGCGATGCGTCGGCTGAACTGACGCGGAATGGCACCACCGCAATGAGCGCCGGGTCAGTGTTCGTCGGCGCGGGCGACCGGCGCGCGACCAGAAATGCGCCGACAGCCGCGACCACGACCACCGCGGGCGCGGCAACTCCCCATCTCCACCGTCGCGCACCGGACGGCGCGGCGGCACCGAGCGCGTCAGCCGAGACCTCGCCGGCGACTGAGTCGAGCGTGGCGACGATGTCCCGCGCGCTCGCCGGGCGAGCCGCCGGATCCTTCTCCAGGCTTTGCATGACGACGGCGGCGAGCCTGGCGGGCAGCGCGGGGCGACGCACCGCGATCGGCTCCGGCGTCTCGGTCAGGTGCGCCCCGATGAGCTGCTGCGCCGACGTCTTCTCGGCGAACGGGTGGCGACCGACCAGAAGCTCGTACGCGATCACGCCCCAGGCGTAGATATCGGCGCGATGGTCCACGACATCGCCGGTGGCTTGCTCGGGCGGCATGTAGGCCGGCGTGCCTAACGCCATACCGGCCTGGGTGAGCGTTCCCCCGCGCATGCCCCCGGTCGTGTCGGCGGCCGCGACCGCCTTGGCGATGCCGAAGTCGGCGACGACCGCCGTCCGGCCCGACAGCAGCACGTTGTCCGGCTTGATGTCCCGATGCACGACGTCGTGCGCGTGAGCGTACTCGAGTGCGAGCGCCACGTCGCGCAAGATCGACACGCTCTCCGCGAGCGGTACGGGTTGGTCGCCGGTCTCCGCGCGCGCCATCCGAGCGCGGAGTGATTCGCCCTCCACGAACGGCATCGTATAGTAGGGCAGGTCGCCGGCGACACCCGCCGCGAGGACGGGGACAATGCGCGGGTCCTGCAGCCGCGCCGCGAGCTTCGCCTCGCGAGCAAACCGGTCGGCGCTGAGTGCCTGCGCGAGCTCGGGTTCGAGGACCTTCACCACCACCCGGCGGCCGAGCGCGATTTCTTCGGCGACGAAGACGCGTGACATGCCGCCGCCGCCGAGCTCGCGCTCTATGCGATACTGGCTGCGCAAGAGAGCATCGAGCCGGTCGCGGAGGTCGCTCGTGGGCGACAGGGGGGATGCCTGCTCGGGTTGAAGGTGGGTAGACGGTACCCGCGGTGCTCCGGACAGTCAACCGGCCGCAAAGAGAGGCCGCCCGCCTCTCGCGCGAGAGGCGGGCGGGTCTCATGACAGCTCCGGTGGCAACCGCGATCAACCGATCGGGCCGCCGTTCCCCTGGACGGTCTTCTCTACTATCGAAAGGATGTAGCTCGTGAACGTCGGCGCCTTGAAGATGCTGAGCCCCGACTGGCCGAGCATGGTCGTCGGCTTCGCGAAGAGTTCGGCCAAGCCGTCGCCGTCGAAGTCACGTGCGGCGATCGTGAGCCCCGTCGCCCACCACAGGTTGAACGGCGTGACCACTGTCGGCGCGGGCAGCGGCGCGGCCACGCCGAACTTCGAACCGTCGTAGATCCACACCGGCGGCTTCCCGGTGAGCGCCGCCATCTTCGTCAGGAACACGTCGGCTTTCTTGTCACCGTTCATGTCACCTGCCGCGACGGAGATCTGGCTGGTGTACTGCGCTCCGAGCGGCGACCAGTGGACCTGAATCGCTTTCGTCGCCGCATCGCTAATGACCAGCGAGTTCACCGTCCCGTGGAACGTGGCGATCACGTCGTCGCGACCATCGCCGTTGATGTCGCCACCCGCGATGCGGCAGCCACCGACCATCCAAGCCTTGGTCGTTGGGTCGCCGAGCCCCGTGCCGAACAGCGTATAGGGATAGCCCTTGCCGAGCTTGTACACGTTAACGAGCGTCACCTGCCCGTCGGCTGGTCCCCCGCTAGGGCCAAGGCAGGTGTAGACCTCCTTGATGCCGTCGCCGTCGAAATCCCCGGCGCCCACGCGCACACCGCCGCGGAAGCTGTTCCAGTAGGCCTGGCCGCTCCCCATCATGGCTCCGGTGCGTCCATTCCAAACCGCGTACCTCGACGGGTTCGCAGCGCCGGGCGTCGGTCCTTCGCCGGCGATGATGTCCGGGTACCCGTCGTTGTTCATGTCGGCGAGCGCTACCTCGACGCCGGCGGTGAAGTCCTGAGGCTGGGTGAAGGCGTTGAACTCCGCCATGAGGTTCCCCGTCTTGTCGTAGGCCCGGACTTTCGCCTCGGCACCGAGAGGTGAGCCGGTAACGAACGCGATGGGGGCGGGGAACGTCTGGCGGGCCGGAAGGATGTTGATGGCGGCCGACGGCGTCTGCGGTCCGCTGGCCGGCAGGTTGGCGCTTGGCTCGCTCGGCGCATCGTTGCACGCGGCGAGCGCCGCGAGGGCCAGGAGCAGGAAGGAAGCGCGTGTGGCCGAGTCGAGAGTTCCGCGAAGTCCCGTGGCACCCACCCGGTCACGCGCCATGAAGTCGTTCTGCATCGTCGTGTCTCCGATCTATCTATGAGAGCATTTCGGCACAGGGTTCCGTGCGCGAGCGCGATGCATTCGATCGCGCATGGAGACAGTAGACGTGGTGGTCACGCGAGCCTCACGCCGATGTCACGCGAGGCTCACGGCGGGGTCAGACGGGGTGAAAGCCGTTAGGCACCACGCCCGTCTCACGTCACGGCCCAGGCCGTCGCGTCGTGTCTTGTCACAGTTCGGCCCACCCGGCTTGCCCGACAAATGTTTTTCGGTATATGTTCGGGGACTTCGGGACCATACGGCCCGTGAACGAAACCCTCGCGTCTGTGTAAACGGATTACCCTGCGAGGATCCTGAATGCATTTCGCCGAGCGATTCATCCGTCGGCCCGTGCTCTCGAGCATGGTGAGCCTGGCTCTCGTGCTCGTGGGCGCCATCGGCTACACGCGACTGCCGGTGCGCGAGTTCCCCGACGCCGATCCCCCCATTGTGTCGGTCACCGTCCTTCTGCCGGGGGCGAGTCCGCAGGTCGTCGAGTCTGCGGTGACCGACGTTCTCGAGGAAGAGCTCTCGAGCCTCGAAGGGCTTCGCACGATGACCAGTGCGAGCCAGGAGCAGATCAGCACCATCACGCTCGAGTTCACGCTCGATCGCGAGATCGAGGCGGCCGCGCAGGACGTGCGCGATAGAGTCTCCCGTGTTCGGGGCTTCCTGCCGGAGGATGTCGAGGAGCCCGTGATCGCGAAGCAGGAAGCGGACGCGTTTCCGATCATGTTCCTCGCGCTCACGTCGAAGAGCTACGGGCTGATGGAGATGTCGGACATCGCCGACCGGCAGGTCAAGCCACGGCTCCAGACCATTAGTGGCGTGTCGGGCGCGCCGATCTACGGTGAGCGGCGCTTCGCAATGCGCGTGTGGCTCTCGCCGCGTGAGCTCGCCGCGCGCGGGCTCACGGCACAGGACGTCGAGAACGCGATCCGCACCCGTAGCGTGGAGATCCCGGCCGGCCGTATCGAGTCGGAGCGGCGGGAGTTCTCCGTCCGATACCTCGGCGAGATGAAGACGCCCGACGAGTTTGCCAACCTGACGGTGGCGAGCAGCGGCGGAGAGCTCATCAAACTTGGCGACGTCGCGCGCGTCGAACCCGGCCCGGAAGATGAGCGATCGACGACCCGCTACGACCAGCAGCCCGCCATCTTCGTCGGCGTCGTCAGGCAGTCGAAAGCGAACGTGATCGAGGTGGCGAACGCCGTCCACGCCGCGCTCCCGGCGGTGCAGGAGGCGCTCCCGCCCGGTGTCCAGCTCAACATGGCGTTCGATGGCTCGGTGTTCATCCAGCGCTCCATCCAGGAGGCGCGGGAGACGCTGCTGCTCACGGCCGTGCTCGTGATCCTCATCATCTTCGTGTTCCTCGCCTCGTTGCGCGCGACGCTCATTCCAGCGCTCGCGATCCCGGTGTCGATCATTGCCACCTTCGCGTTCCTCAGCGCGTTAGGCTACTCGGTGAACACGTTCACGCTGCTCGGGCTGATCCTCGCCATCGGGATCGTGGTGGACGACGCCATCATCGTGCTCGAGAACGCCTACCGGCATCAGGAGGAGCTGCACAAGGATCCGGAGACGGCGGCAATTGACGGGACGCGTGAGATCACGACCGCGGTGATCGCCACCACCATTGCGCTGGTCGCGGTGTTTTCGCCGCTGCTCTTCCTCACCGGCGCGACGGGGCGCCTGTTCAACGAGTTCGGCGTCGCTGTTGGCGGCGCAGTGATCGTGTCCGGCATCGTTGCGCTCACGCTGACGCCCATGCTCTGCGCGAAGATCCTGCGTGTCTCGGCGCGGGAATCACGCTTTCACCACCTGGTCGGCGTTGCGCTCAACGGCATCACGTCCCGCTACGGGCGCACACTGGAGCGCGCGCTCAAGCGTCCGCTGCTGGTGATCGCCGGCGCCGTTGTCCTCGTGGCAAGCGCGGTGCTGCTGTTCCGGACGCTGGAGCGTGAGTTCGTGCCGCCGGATGATCGAGGATTCTTCTTCACGTTCGTGGTCGCACCCGAGGGCGCGACGGTGGAATACACGGACGGCTACATGCGGCAGCTCGAGGCGATCGCGCATCGCACGAAGGGCGTGCGGACGACGTTCTCCGTGGTCGGGTTCGGCGGCCCGCCGAACACCGGCTTCCTCGGCCCGATCCTCGACGATTGGGAGGAACGCGACCGCTCGGCTCAGGACATCATCAACGAGATACAGCCGCAGTTCTTCGGAGTGCCGGGCGTGTTTGCCTTCGCCACGAACCCGCCGGCATTCGGTGGCTTCACGCCGCCGGTCCAGTTCGTGGTGCAGAACCGCGATTTCGAGGCGCTGGTGCAGGGGATGGATTCGCTCGTGGCGGCCGCGGGCAAGATTCCGGGATTGATGAATGTCGACACGGACCTCCGCGTGACGAGACCGGAACTCGTGGTAACGCTCGACCGGGATCGCGCCGAGGACCTGGGCGTGCCGGCGCGCGACATCGCGACGACGCTCCAGACGTTGTTAGGCGGCCGCGACGTGAGCCGCTTCACGTCGGACAACAAGCTCTACGACGTCATCCTGCGCCTCGATGCCGAGGACCGGGCGACACCGTCCGACATCACTGGGCTGCAGGTGCGTGGGCGGAACGGTGCGCTCGTACCACTCGACGCGGTGACTCGCGTCGAGGAGCGCATCGGTCCGCGCCAGCTCAACCACCACAACCGGGTGCGCGCGTTCACGCTGTCGGCGAGCATGGCACCGGGGTTCACGTTAGGTCAGGCGCTCGATTCGCTGAACGCGGCGGCGACCAGGGTGCTGCCCGCCGGAAGTACCGTCGAGTTGGCGGGAGAATCGCGCGAGTTCATGGAGAGTGGCACCGCGCTCTACTTCGCGTTCGCGCTCGCCCTGATCTTCGTGTACATGGTGCTCGCGGCGCAGTTCGAGTCGCTGCTGCACCCGTTCACCGTGCTGCTGGCGGTCCCGCTGGCCGTGACGGGCGCGTTGGCCGCGCTGTGGCTGGCGCGCTCGACGCTGAACGTATACAGCCAGGTCGGGATGATCCTGCTGATCGGGCTCGTGTCCAAGAACTCGATCCTGCTGGTCACGTACGCGAACGACTTGCGCGAGCGAGGCCACGATGCCCTCTCGGCGATGCGCGAGGCCGGACGCATCCGTCTCCGACCGATCCTCATGACGTCGGTCGCGGCGACGTTCGGCGCGCTCCCGATCGCCCTCGGCCTCGGTGCTGGCGCCGGCAGCCGCCGACCACTCGGCTACGCCATCATCGGCGGGCTGGTGGTGTCGACGCTGCTGACGCTGTACCTCGTGCCGGCCGTGTTCGTGACGTTCGAGCGCCTGCGCGGCCGACGCGCGGCCGAGTTCACGGACGATCGGTCGCTCGCGGCGCCCACGGCCGCATCCCTGGAGGCACAGTGAGAGCGAATGCATGCCTGATCGCGGTGCTCGCCACCGTCCCGGTGGCGGGCATCATGGCAACTCCGTCGCTGACGACGGGTCAGGTGGCGAACGGTCCCATACCCATGGTGACGCTCGCGGAGGCGCGGCGGCGCGCCACGTCGGTCGATCCCGACGCCGTCGCCGCGCGGAGCGACGTCGCGACCGCGTCGTGGGAGCGTCGCACCGCGATCGCCACCATGCTCACGCCTAACGTGACGGCGGGCGGCAGCTACATCCATTTCTCGGACCCGTTCTTCAACTTCGGCACGGGCAGCATCAGCCCGAACGCCGCCAGCGCAACGCTCGACGTGAGTTACACACTCTCGGGCACGGGGAAGGTCGGAGCCCTCAGGAGTGCGCGCGCGTCGCTCGCGAGCGCTGAGGCGGGCGAAACGGCGACGCGTTTCCAGACAGCGCTGGCGGCGGATGCCGCGTACTTTGCCGTGCTCGCGGATCGCGAGCTGTCGCGCGTCGCGGCGGAACGGTTGCGTCGTGCAGAGGAGCAACTCGGGGTGGCGAGACTGCGTGTGCTGGCCGGCGAAGCCATCGCCTCCGATTCGCTCCAACTGCTGCTCGAGGTCACTCGCGCGCGCTACGCCGTGCTCACCAACGACTCCGCGCTCGTGGCCTCGCGACTTCGGCTCGGTCGTCAGATTGGCCTCTCGACGGCCGCCGATGCCGTGGCGATCGATACGGCGACACCACCGCCACTGCCGATGAGCCAGGAGGCAGCGATCGCCGAGATGCGCGCGCAGGGCCCGGAGATCGTGGCGGTTCGCGCCGACGAACGCCGCGCTGATGCGTTGGTCAGTGCGGCACGCGAGCGCTACATCCCCGAGATCACCCTTGGCGCGACGACCGGCGCGTACGACGCGGAGATCTTTCCATCGGCGCTCAAGCGGACACAGCTCGCCGTGACGGTCTCGGTGCCGATCTGGGACGGCGGCCAGCGTGAGCTCGCGGTGGCCCGAGCGCGGGCGGAGCGCGATGTCGCGAGAGCCACGCGCGCGGACCGAGAGCGAGGTGCGGCGGAAGTCATCGCACAGGCGTACCACGGTTACCTGACCTCGCGCGGCGGGATCGAGCTGGCGACCGTGGGTGTGGCCGCGGCGGCCGAAGCCTATCGCGTGCAGCGGGCACGGTATCGAGAGGGTGCGACAACGATTCTCGATCTGCTCGAGGCGCAAGTTGCCTTGAGCGAAGCGGAAGCGGCACTCGTGCAGGCGCGCTACGCGACGCACCTCGCGCTGGCGCAGATCGAGGCGTTGCTGGGTCGACGGGTATTCGAGTCACAACCATCAAACCGGTAGGAATCAGTGTCATCCCGGAGCGCAGCGAGGGATCCTCGGCTTCCCGGTAGAGGGTGGATCACTCGGCAGGGCCGCTCAGTTCCAGTATTCAGTCCTCAGTTTTCAGTATTCCGTTAGAACCTCCTCCGCGAGGTTGGCCGGTGTTCGGACTGATTACTGATGACCGAAAACTGAATACTGAAACTGTGCCTGCCGTACGAAATGCTGTCGGACCAGCGGCCGAGGATCCCTCCCGTCGTCGTATCGCTTCAGTCGGGATGACAACGCACTATGCGAGGAAGAACATGAGTAGTTCATCCCTGCCACAGCAGCCGCGCAAGCGCCGTCTCATCGTGACGGCCGTTCTGCTTGCGGGCCTGGCGCTGGTATACATCCTAACGAGGGGTCGGCTCGGTGGCGCGGCGAGTGCGCCGGCAGACGGCGCCAAGGGTGGCGCGCCCGCGATGCCGCCCATGCCGGTGGACGTCGATACCGCCCGCCGGCAGAACGTCGTCGATGCCGTCCGCGCGACGGGCCGGATCGAAGCGGTGCAGGCCGTCGAGCTGCGGCCGGACGAGCAGGGGCGCGTAACCGGGCTGCTGTTTCGGGAAGGCCAGTTTGTCGCCGAGGGTACGCCGTTGGTGCGGATCGACGATGCGATGCTGCGCGCGCAGGCGGAGCGTGCCAAGGCCGATCGCGATCTCGCGGGGCAGCAACTCGACCGCATGCGTCGGTTGCGCGAGCAGAACGCATCCTCTCCCGCCGACCTCGAGCGAGCGGAAGCCGCCGGTCGGAGCGCGGAGGCCGCGCTCGCCTTGCTCGAGCTTCAGATCGCGCGAACGACCGTGCGCGCGCCCTTTGCCGGCGTCGTCGGCCAGCGCTTCGTGAGCACCGGGGATTACGTCACGACGGCCACGCGGCTGCTCACATTGCAGACGGTGGATCCACAGCGCGCGGTGATCGAGGTGCCCGAGCGACATGCCGTCCGGCTTCGTCCGGGGCAGACCGTCGAATTCACCGTGGCCGCAACGCCGGGCCGCACCTTTCGCGCGGTGGTCGATTTCATCGACCCGGTCGTGCAGGACACGAACCGCACGATCCTCGTGAAGGCGCGTGCACCTAACGCGGACCGCGTGCTCCGGCCCGGTATGTTCATCGAGGCGCGGCTAGCCGTCGCGACGCGTGTGGGGGCGATCGTCGTGCCCGAGGACGCGGTGCAGCCGCTCAGGACCGCGAACGTCGTCTGGGCGGTCGTGGACGGCAAGGCGCAGCGTCGGGTGGTGCAGCTCGGGGCGCGCTCGCAGGGCCTCGTCGAAGTCGTGAGCGGAGTGCAGGCGGGCGAGCAGGTGGTCGTCGGTGGGCTCGAGCGGATGGGGGAGGGAGCCCCCGTTGCGCCGCGGCCGCGCACGCCGGCGGGAGACACGGCTGCCGCGAAGCCCGCCGGTGGAAAGGCCGACGTGAAGCCGTGAACGCTGTCAACCGACGAAGCGCCCATGCCCGACTCGAGCCGGCGCTTTAGGGACTCTGACTCGTCGACAGCTCGCGATACTTCGCCGCCTCGTTCGGGCGGCCTTGCGCCTCGTAGAGTCGTACGAGCGCGTTGATCGCCTCGCGTCTCGGGAGCTCCCCGAGCGCGCCCGGCATTCTCCGGTCCTTGAACGCGGTGAACGCGTGGACCAGGAGTGGCTCTGCTTCGCCGAGCGCGCCGCGCCCGAGAAGGGCCACGCCGAGCTTGAGACGGGCGCGCGCGGTGAGCAGGTCGTCGTCCCCGACTGCTTTCTGATAGACCCGGACGCCTTCTCGAAGAAACGCTTCGGCGCCGGCATAGTCGCCGCGATCCGTCGCCACACGGCCGAGATCTTCAAGGGCGTTCCCGACGAACACATGATTGGCCCCGTTGAACCGGCGGTTCATCGCGAGCACCTCGCGATATAGCGACTCCGCTTCCTCCAGCTTCTTCTCGCGGTGCAGTGTCATCGCGAGTCCGCGCGTGGCGAGTCCCAGCTCGGGGTGTCCCTCCGGGTACGCACTTCGCAACAGATCCACCGCCTCGCGCATCGCACGCTCGGACTCCTCGAGTTTGCCCGCGGTTC
>Ga0075421_100013835_pt1 | contig 10065 bp, 8 predicted proteins | sample SoiMetdeltSBSDD5_FD_75292 | JGI IMG/M metagenome (GOLD analysis project Ga0075421, IMG submission 75292) | Bulk soil microbial communities from a Populus tree surrounding site in Tennessee, USA - Soil MetaG P. deltoides SBSDD5 | ecosystem: Environmental > Terrestrial > Soil > Tree plantation... | reverse complement strand
TCCCCTCGGCTCTCACACTACCCTGAAATGTGACGCCGGATACAAATAGTCGCCCCCGGAATCATCGAATATCCGGTAGAACGCGCCATCAGCCTCGATGCCGAGCAGCTCGTAGATGCGACCGAGCGTCAGGTCATGGCACCCTCCGGGCTCGTCACACCCCGGAAACGAGAGCCATGGCTTGAGACTCACGCACTGAACGAGCATGGTCGGCTGCCAGGTGGTCGCCATTCCGCCTCCACTCCGCTGGTACATCGCTTCGCTCGATCTCTCGACCGTGTGATGCACGTTTGCAAGTGGCTGGCCAGTGCGCGGTCGCGGCGCGTGTCCTTAGGCGGGACGAGCGCGCGACGCTCTGCGCAACGTTGTGCGGGATGTCACGCGCTCAACGACGCGAGCGCCCTCCGGTTCCGTAGCAAGGCGGCTGGCGCGGTAGTGCGCTCGAGCTCGCCAGGGTTCCTGCGGAACCACGACGAGAGGAGCAGCAGCTCGTCGATCTCGTGCGTGGGCACGGCGCCGGCGGTGCGCTCGGGCGGCTCGAATACATCGCGCACCATGGCGAGAAGCCGGGCGCGATCGCGCGCGGTTCGCGGCGCGGTCGTCTGCGCGCGAACGGTGCCGCGCCGAATCACGTATACGCGGTCATCCCCTTCGTATCCGGGAACCGCGTACGTGAACGACAGCGTCTCCACCGCGAAGCGCATGCGCGCGAACATCTCGCGCAGCGTCTCCAGTCGTTGCAGCTTGTCGCGCAGAACGGCGGCGCGCTCGAAGTTGAGCAGCTCCGCGCACGAGTCCATCTCGCTCTTGAGCCGGTCGATCGGACCGTCGTTCGTCCCCTCGAGGAACGCGCGGGCGAGATCGACCTGTGTCTGGTATTGCGATGCGGTGCACGCGGCGACGCACGGCCCGAGACATTTGCGCACCTCGAGGCGGATGCATCCCGGCGTGCGCGGCGCCAGCTGAAAGAGCTCCTGCTGGTCGGCGAAGATGACGTGATGGTCCTGGGAGCAGTCGCGGAGCGAGAGGGCATCGCTCAACTCACGCACGGCCTCCGCCACGCGACGGGCCCCGAGGAATGGCCCATAATACGTCGCGGGCTCGCCGCCGGCGCCGCGAACGACCAGCATCTTCGGCGCAGCGCCGCGGGTGAGCTTGATGAACACGTAGTGACGATCGTCGCGCTTCATCGCGACGTTGAATCGCGGCCGCAGCTGCTTGATCAGCTGCAGCTCGCGCAGTAACGCCGCGAACTCGCTAGGCGTGTACTCCCAGTCGATTGCGTGTGCCTCGCGGAGGATGCGCGCCCCTTTCTCCTCGGGATACGCGCACCGGAAATAGCTCATGAGGCGCGTGCGCACCTTCTTCGACTTGCCGATGTAGAGGACCTCGCCGTCGCTCGACATCATGCGGTAGATGCCAGGGCGATCCTGCGCGCTCGCGCGCACCTCACCGCGCATCGTCGCGATGTGAGCTTCGGACGTCTGTGCCCTCGCCATCAGCGTTGGCACCGCACGCAGAGCACTGTCGACCGTCCATCGATGGCGTGTGTCGCGACGAGGCGTGCGTCGCAGCGCCTGCAGCGTTCGCCCCCGCGTCCGTACACGGCGAGCCGTTCGAGGAATCCGCCGCGGTCTCCCGCGGGATCGCGGTAGTCACGAAAGCTCGTGCCGCGCGACTCGATCGCTTCCGTCAGCACGTCGCGGATGGCGGCATGGAGTTCAGCGGATTCGTCGCCGTCCAACGAGCGACCGGTGCGCGACGGATCGATGCGCGCGCGCCAGAGAGCCTCGTTCGCGTAAATGTTGCCGATGCCCGCCACGCGGCGCTGATCCATCAGGAGCTTCTTGATGGCCTGGGAGGAGTCCCGAACAAGGGCCGATAGATACGGAACGGTAAACGAGGGGTCAAGCGGCTCGACGCCGAGGGCGGATTCGTATTCCTTCCACCGCTCGGGCGTCATGAGCGATACGGTGCCCAGGCGACGGATATCGCGATAGTGGAGCGTGAGGTCAGGTCCGAGAGCGAAGGCGATCGTCGAGAAGCGGCGCTCCGATTCTGGAAGGGTGCCCCGGTCGAGCATGAGCGCACCGGTGAACCGTGGCTGAACGACGAGGCGGTCCCCGGTGGAGAGATCGAGCACGACGAGCTTGGCGCGCCGCCAGGCCCCCTGAATGGTGGCTCCACGCACCCGCCCGCTGAGCCTCTTCGCGGCGATTTCCCGCAGAACATCGGGCCGCCGCACACGCACTCGCTGAATCACGCGACCCGCGATCTCGCGATGGAGGTCGCGCGCCATGGTCTCCGTCTCAGGGAGCTCGGGCATGCCGGTGCAGCTCGCGCCACCCGATGTCGCCGCGATAGTGCCGTCCCGCGAATCGAACACATTGGGCCCCGGAAGCGCTTCGCTGCCGTGCCTCGGCGAAGGTAGGGGCCACGGCCGTTATGGCTGCTACGCGGCCGCCAGCGGTCACCAGCGCCCCTGTGGGCGCACGAGCGGTGCCGGCGTGAAAGAGGATCGTATCCGGAGGGAGTGCGTCGATCTCGATCTCGTCGCCCTTTCGGGGAGTCTCGGGATATCCGGCCGCGGCGACCACTGTGGTCACGGCGTGGCCGTCCCGCCAGGCGAGGCGATCCGTCGGCGCAAGTCCGTCGCCTCGTGCGATCGCGAGCATCGGCTTCAGAAGGCTGGACCGGAGCAGTGGCAGCAGCGCCTGCGTCTCCGGGTCACCGAAGCGACAGTTGAACTCGACGACCTTCGGCCCGTCGTCCGTGAGCATCAAGCCGCCGTAAAGCAGTCCGGTGAAAGGGCTACGGCGGGCGCGAAGGGCAGCGAGCGTGGGCTCGAAGATGTCGGCCACGATGCGATCGACGAGCGGGGGGTCGGCGATCGAGACCGGAGCATACGCGCCCATCCCGCCCGTGTTGGGCCCGGTATCGCCGTCGAGGAGTCGTTTGTGGTCCTGAGCCGGGAGCATCGGGAGAACGGCCTCGCCGTCCGTCAACGCCAGGATCGATACCTCCTCGCCCTGCATGAACTCCTCGACGAGAATCTCGGAGCCCGCAGCGCCGTGGATGTTTCGGATGAGCATGGAATCGATCGCCTCGTCCGCCTCGTCGAGCGTGCCGCAGACGATCACGCCTTTGCCGGCTGCCAGCCCCGACGCCTTGATGACCACGGGAGCACCGAGCTCGCGAGCCGCGCGCTTCGCGGCCGCGGCATCGGTGTGGCGTACGGCGCGCGCGGTCGGCACCCCCGCGCGCACCATGAGCTCCTTGGCGAACGCCTTCGATGTCTCGATCTCGGCGGCTGCGCGCGTCGGACCAAAAATCGGTAGCGAGGCGTCGCGGAAGCGGTCCACGATTCCGCCCGCGAGCGCCCCTTCCGGCCCGACGACGGTGAGGTCGGGGCGCTCCGCCATGGCGAGCGCGAGCAATGCGCCGGCGTCGGACGGATCGGCCTTCACGCACCGCCCCAGCTCGGCGATTCCCGGGTTCCCCGGCGCGGCGATCAACTCGAGCGACTCGTCATCGCGGGTCAGCTTCCACGCGAGCGCGTGCTCACGTCCCCCGCTGCCGACGAGCAGAATCTTCATTTCGGACGGCCGCGAACCGCCTGCGTGAAGGCTTCTCTCGCCCGGTTCAATACGTCGCCCACCTGGTCCATCGCCTGTCGCGCCTGCTGCTCGTAATAGCTTCCCGCTTCGGCGTAGTCCTGGCGGAGGGGGCGCTCGGGCTCGGAGCCGCGGCGCGGGTAGTCGCCGTCGAGAATGCGCTGGTACTCGCCGGACCGCACCCACCGATGGAGCTCGGCTGCCCGCACGGTGTGAAACGGGTGGGTTTGAAAGGCGACGTTCAGGAACTTGAAGACGCTGTCGATCGCGGTGCCGCCGGTCTCGTACTCCTCGGCCTGGAGGAGGAACTCGTCGAGATCGATATCGTCGTCGTCGAGCCCAACGTCGCCGCCGATCGCCGCCCGCGGCTTCCCGCCGGCCAGCTTGAGCTCGGCCATCATGGCGGCGGTCGGATCCTGCCCTGACAGGAGTCCGGCGCGGTCGCACGACAGCTCGCTCTTGCGGTACCACTCGAACAGCGCGAGCTCGATCGGAAGGAGCGCCATCCCGGCGAGGAAGGGAAGATTCCGCAGCCCGATCGTGAGGAGGATGAGCGCCATGGTGGTGTACGTCGTGTGGCCGCTCATGATGTGGCCGAGCTCGTGTCCGAGGATCGTGCGCTGTTCCTCACGCTCGAGGAGGCCGAGAAGCCCCGAGTTGACGACGATGAACGGGCGCTCGAAGCCGACGGCCATCGCGTTGACCGTGGGCGTCTGCGTCACGTACAGCTCGTTCCCCGCGGGCCAGTCCATCGTCTCGAGGACTTCGCCGTAAAGCGCGTAGAGCTTCGGTCGCTGGCGCGGCCCCACGCGGACGGCGTTGCCGGCGAACAGGTGCCGGATACCGCGCTCGCCGAAGAACGACGCGATCTTGCGCACGACCTCATCGAAACCGGGAATCGCGCGGAGCGTCTGGAGGGCCGCTCGGTCAGCGGGATGTTCCCACGCGGTCGGGGAGATCTGGGTGAGGATCTTACGGTCGGCCATTCTTTACCTCGCGGTAGGAACGAGGAATGAGGAGCGGGGAATGAGGAATCGTGTCCTCACTCCCCCTCCGCATCCCTCATTCGTTCTGGAATGCAGTCTCGAGATCCCCGATCAGATCCTTCACATCCTCGACACCACACGACAGCCGGATCAAGCCTTCGGTGATCCCCAGCGCGGCGCGCCGATCGGGAGGCACCGAGGCGTGTGTCATCGAGGCGGGGTGACTGATGAGACTCTCGACTCCTCCTAACGATTCCGCGAGCGAAAAGATTCGCGTTCCCTCCAGGACACGCGCGGCGCGCTCCTTCGTCCCCATCTCCACCGAGATCATCCCACCGAAGCCGCACATCTGGCGGCGCGCCAGCTCGTGCTGTGGGTGCGATGGGAGGCCCGGATAAATCACGCGCTCGGCGCCGAGGCGATTGGCCAGCCACGCCGCGATCTGGCGGCCGTTCTGGTCGTGCGCCGCCACGCGAAGGTGCAGCGTCTTGGTGCCGCGAAGCGCCAGCCAGCAATCGAACGGTCCGGGCACGGCGCCGGCGGCGTTTTGAATGAATTGAAGGCGAGCGGCGAGGTCATCGTCGTTCACGAGAGCGATGCCGCCGATCATGTCGCTGTGGCCGTTGAGGTACTTCGTCGTCGAATGGAAGACGATGTCGGCGCCGTGCGAGAACGGCCGCTGAAGGACGGGAGTGGCGAACGTATTGTCGACGATGAGCAGCGCGCCAGCCCGGTGCGCGATGCCGGCCGCCGCGTCGATGTCGGTGAGACGCATGAGAGGGTTCGTCGGCGTCTCGGCGAGCACGGCGACCGTTCGCTTTTTGCACGCATCCTCGATACGATTCGGATCCCTCGTATCGACGTACGTGAACTCGAGACCGAAATTTTGCAGGAGTCGGTCGAAGAGTCTGAACGTCCCACCGTAGACATTCTCTCCGCAGACGATGTGGTCGCCCGCCTTGAACAGCTTCATCAGCGAGTCCACGCACGCGGTGCCGCTGGCGAACGCGAAGCCGTGGCGCGCCCCCTCGAGCGCGGCGACGTTACGCTCGAGCGCCTCGCGGGTGGGGTTGCGGCTGCGAGCGTACTCGTAGCCCTTGTGTCTTCCCAGGCCATCCTGCACATACGTGGACGTCAGGTAGACGGGCGTCATGATGGCGCCGGCCAGTGGCTCGGGGCGTTGACCGGCGTGTATCGCGCGCGTGCCGAGGCCGGCGGCGAGATCGTCTTCGAACACCTTGGTCATCGGATATGTCCTACGGTGGGTTCGCCCAAGATAACCGACCCGCAGCAGCACGGGGAGGCGCGATGACGCGCGAGCCGCTTCACGACGTTACCGCGCTGACGGCGACGACGAGCCAGGAGCGCCACGTCCATCAGGAGCGGCGATGCCTGGTCGTCGACGATGAGCCGCGCCTTCGGCAGGCCCTCGTGCGCCTCATGCAAATCGACGGCTTCACGTGCTTCGAGTGCGGCTCAGGCGTCGAAGCGCTGGAGATACTGGCGCGTGAGCCCGTGATCCTCGTGCTCACCGACCTGCGCATGCCGAAGATGGACGGCGCGACGCTTTTGCGCGAAGTACGAGAGCGGTATCCCGACACGGCGGTCATCATGATCACCGCGGTCGCCGAGGTTGAAGTCGCCGTCGAATGCCTCGGGCGCGGCGCGATGGACTACATCAGCAAGCCCTTCGTGCTCGAGGAAGTGCGTGCGCGGGTGAAGCAGGCGCTGGAAAAGCGGCGTCTCCTCCTCGAGAACCGGGAATATCATCAGTCGCTCGAAGCGCGCGTTCGCGCACAGGCGCGCCGCCTCGAGGAGCTGTTCATCGCGAGCATTCAGTCGCTCGCCGACGCGCTCGAGCTCAAGGATCCATCGACACGTGGGCACTCGGTGCGCGTGAGTCACTACGCCGGCCTCATCGCGCGCGAGCTCGGAATCGAAGGCGACACCGTCCGGCAGCTCGAGCTCGGCGGGCACCTGCACGACATCGGCAAGATCGGCGTGCGCGAGGCGGTGCTCAACAAGCCGGGGAAGCTCACCTCGGACGAGTACGCGCACATCATGACGCATCCGGTGCTCGGGTGGCGAATCCTGCTGCCTCTCCTCAGCGATTCGCCGGTCGCGCTCAACGTCGTGCGCTCGCATCACGAACGGATGGACGGACGCGGTGTGCCCGATGGCATCGGGGGCGACGCGATTCCGCGCGAGGCGCGAATCGCGTGCGTCGCCGATGCGTTCGACGCGATGATGAGCGGCCGTCCATACCGCAAGGCGCAGCTCGGCATCGAGGAGGCGCTCGGTGAGCTGACGCGTCACGCGGGGACGCAGTTCGACCCGCAGGTGGTGAACGCGTTGGTGGCGGTGGTGCGGCGCGGCGACATTACCGTGTCGACGGCGCGGCACTCAATCGCGCAGCTGGTGAAGACCTAGCTAGGGGTCAGGAGTCAGGAGTCAGGAGTCAGGGGGTGTCAGGGTGTGGGTTACAGGGGAGAACGACCCGGCCCCTGGTCCCTCGGTGCCGTTCTCTCCTGGCACCTTCAACCTGACACCCCCTGATTCCTGACTCCTGACTCCTGACCCCTAATCACAAATCAAACCTCGACATCGCCCCCTTCAGCCGCGACGCGATGCTCGCCAGATGCTGGCTCGACTCCGTCACGTGCATCATCGACGAGGTCTGCTCCTCCACCACGGCGCTGACCTCCTCGGAGGTCGAGGCGTTTTGCTCGGCGACCGAGGAGATCGCTTCGATCTCGCGGGCGAGCGATTCGGCCTCGCTCTGCTGGGAGACGGCCGAGTCGACAATGAGAGCCACCGCGCCACGGCTGCCCTCGATTTCACGAGCGATCTGAGTCAACGCCGCGGTCGAGGAGCGAATCACGGTCTCACCGCTGGCGACGCTCGTGCTGACGTCGGTGATGCGCTCCGCCGTCCGAATCGATGCGTTGCGCATCTCGACGGCGAGCTTCCGGATGGTATCGAGGGCGCGGGCGCTCTCGCCCGCCAGCTTGCGCACCTCATCGGCGACGACGGCGAACCCCTTGCCGTGCTCGCCGGCGCGGGCCGCCTCGATCGCGGCGTTGAGCGCGAGCAGGTTGGTCTGGCGCGCAATCCCCGCGATCGTGTCGGTGATCTTGCCGATCCGCTGGGACTTTTCGCCGAGCTCGGCCACGGCGGGCACCGCCTCACGAGTGACGGACGCGATCTCACCCATGCTGGTCAGCGCCTGCTCGGCGGCCTGCGTCGCCCGCCGTGCACTGGACGCGACGGCGTCGGCGGCGCTCTGCGCCCGGCGCGCGTGCTCCGAGACCGTCAGCGCCCGCTCGGCTACACTTCCCGAGATGCGCACGACGTTCTGGATGTTTCGCGTCTGCACGGACGCGGAGTCGGCGATACTCTGCGCGGCGCTCGCGACTTCCTGCGTCGATGCGGTCATCTGCTCGGCGCCCGAGGCCAGCTCCTCGGCGGTTGCCGCGACTTCGCTGGAGCCGGTATCGACATCGCGCAGCAGCACGCGGAGTCCCGTGGTCATGGTGCGGAACGCATCGGCGAGCCGCCCGACTTCATCCGATGACTTGAACGCGAGCTCCTGACGCAGGCTGCCGCGCGCCACCGCTTCGGCGTGTGACGCCACCGCCTCGATGCCCCGGCTGAGACGGCCCGCCGTCCATCCGGCGATGACGATCGCCGAGAGCATGATCAGCAGCGGCAGCCACGCGAGGTTGCGCACCTGTACGCCGAACTCCCGCAGGAAATTGTCCGCGCGGAGCGTGGCGATGACGAAGCCCGCCGCGCTTCCGTCCGCGCGAACGATGGGCGCCACCGCCGTGATCACGCGCCCCCCTCCGGCGTCGAGATAGACGGGCGTCGTGCCGCCCTTGTTCTTGGCGATCGAGTCGGCGAGACCCTCCGGCGCGTCGAGCAGCTGCTTGTACTGCGGCTGCCCCGCCTTCCACTGCGAATGGACGAGGTAGCGGTAGCGCGCCTGCTGGCGGCGAACGATCGCGAGCCCGTTCGTGAGCTCAGCGAGATTTCCGCCGTTCGCGACCCACAGACGAGCCAGCGTACGCTGCGTGGACACGAACGCCGCGCCCGAATGTCCGTCGGGGAGCGCGATGACATCCACCGAGTCGGACGGGATGGCGACGGCCGCGCTGCGCGCGACGGCCGAGAGGCGCATCGCGTTCAGCGTGACGAGGCGCTCGCGGCCGGCGAAATAGATCGGCGTGAGCACGAGGACGAGCGTCGCGATCACCGCGGCGCCAGTGAGCGCGACCATCTTGCGGCGGAATGGCTGCCGCGACGCCCACGAGCTGAACGACCAGGACAGGGGGAGCCTCCGGGATGGTCGTCATCGGGTGACGGACCAGAGAAATGCGCGTGTAGCCAGCACCCATAGAACGCTTCGGCGGTCCCGGGCGTAACGCGCGCTTGGTGCGTGACATCGCGCTCGGTAGCTTTCGCGCCGACAGAACGTGGAGCGGAGAGTGTACGAAGGGTTGATGATCAGTGTGTCCGGTGTGCGGGGGCGCGTCGGCGAGGCGCTCACCCCGGAGATCGTCGCGCGGTTTGCGGCGGGATTCGGGGCGTGGGCGAAGGGGCGCGCGAAATCGCGGGCGATCGTCGTGGGCAGGGACTCGCGTGTCTCGGGACCGATGTTTCATCGGGCCGTCGTCGCCGCCCTGCAATCGGTGGGGTGCGACGTGATCGACATCGGGATGACCACGACGCCGACGTGCCAGCTGGCCGTCGAGCACCACCACGCGGCGGGCGGCCTCATGATCTCGGCGAGCCATAACCCGATCGAATGGAACGCTCTCAAGTTCATTGGGGCGAGCGGCGCGTTTCTCGAGGCGGCGGAGGGGGCGGAGATGCGGCGCGTCGTGGACGGAGAGTTCGTGCGCGCGACGTGGGACCAGCTCGGCACGGTGACGGAAGACAGGGAGGCGATCGAGCGTCACATCGGTCTCGTGCTGTCACTCCCGTATCTCAATGTGAAAGGCATCCGCGAGCGCCGCTTCAAGGTGGCGCTCGACTGCGTCCGGGGGGCCGGTGGTCGGATCATCCCGGGCCTCCTCGATCGCCTCGGTTGTCAGGTGACCGCCATCAACCTCGAGCCGGATGGCCGATTCCCGAGACCGCCGGAGCCCGTCGCCGAAAACCTCCAGGAACTGGAACGGCTCGTGCTTCAAAGCGAGGCCGACGTGGGTTTGGCGGTCGATCCGGACGTCGATCGGTTGGCGCTGGTCTCCGAGAAGGGGGAGGCGATCGGCGAGGATTACACGCTGGCGCTCGCTTCGCGTGTCGTTTTGCGACACCGAAAGGGTCCGGTCGTTTCTAACCTGTCGACCAGCCTCATCCTCGACGACGTAGCGAGAGAGGCGGGTTCGAGGGTGATCCGCGCGCCGGTGGGTGAGGTGAACGTGGCGGTGCGCATGCGGGCCGAGCGTGCCCCGGTGGGCGGT
>Ga0075421_100013829_pt1 | contig 10066 bp, 5 predicted proteins | sample SoiMetdeltSBSDD5_FD_75292 | JGI IMG/M metagenome (GOLD analysis project Ga0075421, IMG submission 75292) | Bulk soil microbial communities from a Populus tree surrounding site in Tennessee, USA - Soil MetaG P. deltoides SBSDD5 | ecosystem: Environmental > Terrestrial > Soil > Tree plantation... | reverse complement strand
GGCGAGCATCGCATCACCGTGACGGTGGCGAGCGAGCCCGCCCGCGCGGGGATTGACCCGCGGAACCTTTTGATCGATGTCGAGGGCGATGACAATCTCAAGGAGATAACACGCACCGAAGGTCAAAAGAGATGATGAACGTGGGCTAGCTGAGCACGGATAGATCCTCGCTAGTCGCTAGCGTTTACCAACGCAGGCCGGATGGCTTCCGGCAGAAAAGCCGCCATCGCGGAAAGTGCCCGCAGGGAAGGATTTTGATGGCAAGTTTCGTCGAGGAACCCGTCCCTCCGGCGTTTGAACACCCTCTATTCTCGCGGAGCTTGGCTGGATGACTCTTACTTTCGATTGAGAATTTCGCCGTAGATTTCTGGACGGCGCGCGCGAATGGGGCCGTTGCCGATGCGGGAGTCGAGCTTGATTGTTGCAGTCACAATCTGATCCACATCGCCTGTGTCTGAGGCGACGACGGTACCTCGGGGATCGATAATCAGACAACGCTTCGGATGAACGAAGGCGACGTACACGCCGTTCTCGTAGGCGCGTGTGCGCATCATGACGTCGTTGATCTCGCTATACATGCCATAGGACGGAACCAATATCACCTGCGCGCCCTTGATGGCGAGAATGCGGGAGGTCTCGGGGAGCTGGCGGTCCAGGCAAATCAAAGTGCCCCACTTTCCGAACGGAGTAGTAATCACCGGGAACTCGGTGCCTTCTGTGTTATGCAGTTCACCGCCACAGTGTGTTTTGGAGTAGAGGCTAACAACGCCGCCGTCGGGACCGAAGATCGCGGCTGAGTTGAAGACGCGATCGCCGCGGAGCTCGGGGAAGCCGATGGTCAAGTGAATTTTGAGCTCGCGGGCGAGGTTGCGGACGCGCGTCATCATGGGGCCGTCCAGTGGCTCGGCAATGGCGAAGTATTTCCGGCGGTCGAGATCGCGGTCGTTCGCTACATAACCATCGAGAAAGCCCTCCGGCGTGACGACGACGTCTGCGCCCTTGGCGACCGCTTGCCGTGCGAATCTGTCTAACTTCCCGAAGTTGGATTCTTTATCCCAGCGGTCGGGCACTACGCGAAGTCCAGCTACAGTGAACTGTTGGGGATCGGCGGCGAACGCTGTGAGTGTGAATATCAGAATGGCGGCAGACTTAGGCATTATCTTTTACCAGCTTTATTCCCTCTCGGATCCATTGGCTGACTGCGGATCCCTCGGCTGCAGCACGTCTCGCCATCGCGCGGTCGGCAGCCTTGAGGTCTATGGTTGACGAGACGAGACGTTCCTGAAAGTAGCCAGCTTCGTTAAGAACGGTTCCATTGGGATGGACGATCTTACTGCTGCCGTGGGATTGCGAAGGAGACAGCATGTCCTTCGGATCAGCGGGGGCATTTGCCATCACGAGGTAGATAGAATTCTCAGTGGCGCGTGAAATTGGCATTGCACGGTATGCAGAAAGCTTGTGTTCTTCGACGAGACCACTTTCATTGCTCACGTAATAGCAGATTTGGGCGCCGGCGGCCGCGGGAAGGCGCACGAGCTCCGGGTAGCGGATATCGTGGCAAATGATGAAGCACGACTTTACGCCGGCAAGTGTAAGGATGGGGAGCTTGTTTCCAGGCGTGGGCCACGACTCGGCGAGGAACGTTTTCGCGTAACGCCCACGGGCACGGCCGTCACGGTCAATCGCGAGGACGCTGTTATACACGTTTCCACCGTCCCAATGCGCGGTGCCGAGGACAACGGCGACGTCTAGACGACGCGCTGTCGATGCGATGGTTTCTTCGGCAGCCAGAAAGTCACTTGGTTGAGCGGATTTCCAATATTCAGGATCGCAGCAGTAGCCGCACACGACGGCTTCAGGAAAAGCTACGACATCGATCTTTTCTTGGGCAGCCTTTTCGATCCACGAACAAATCTTCGCCGCGCTGCGGCGCGTGTCGGGGTAGGTCAGTATCTGGCACGCCGCTACGCGAAGCTCGGAGCCTTGCGGCTGAGCGGCTGAGGAGTCTGGCAACGCGAGCGCGCTAGCCGCGCCAACGAACGATCGACGATTGGTTTTCATTTGGGACCCCGAACTGCTTAGCGTTGACCGGCCACGCGCGCGCCGTCATCCCAGAAACCTTGTATCGCCCGACGAGTGGTGTCGCGGGCCTCGGACTTGTCTCTAGAGATAACGGCCAAGGCGATTTGCTCGTGTTCTTCGGCCTGGCTGACAAGGTCCACATCAGACTCGCGCAAGTGCCGCAGCGTCCAGAACGCGAACAACGGCACGGTGATTTGTGAGAGCGCCTTGGTAAGGAAGGGATTGCCGGTGCAGGCCCAGAGCTCTCGGTGAAACTCAAGGTCGTGCTGATAAAAAGCGTCACTGTCGTGGCAGCGGGCAGCCTCTACAAGGCTTTCGACGATCTTGAGCAAGTTCTCCTTCTGCCAGTTGCCGCGATTTTCAACGGCAAGTTCCGCTGCCAGGGACTCCCATTCGATCCGGAGCCGAAATATCTGGTCGACTTCGTCACGCGAAAGCTTCGTCACTTCGCAACTACGGAATTGGCGGCGGAGGATCAGACCTTCGGCCTCGAGGTGCTTGAGAGCTTCGCGAACCGTCGGTTGAGAAACGCCGAGTGCCTTGGCGATTCCGGTTTCGACAATAGCCGAGCCGGGCTTCCATTCGCCCTGCAGGATCAGGTTTCGAAACAACTCAACCAGACGATCGGGTACTGCAGCCGAGCGGCCGAGTGAACTCAGGAATTGAGGGGGAATGTGCGAGATGGAAGCTTGGGATCTAGCGGTACCTGGGCTGGACCCAGCAGGGTGATCGATCATCGTTGATATCGTACGGAGGTTTGGGATGAAGAGTCAAGCTCCACTATCATCTTGACGCTGAGTGCTCGGATGCATAAACTATCATCGTTGATCGTGAATCTATCAGGTGGAAGGAGCTCGCCTGTATGCTCAATGCCCGCATTTTGTTCTGGTTAGCCTGTTACAGTAGCCTCGGCGCTCAGGTTTTGCCCGTTGGTACGGTGGATGGAATCATCACGGATCCCTCTGGAGCGTCGTTGCCCAACGCTAGGGTGATCGTAACGAACCGGGATACAGGGCAGGCCAGGACGGCAATCACAAATCAAGAGGGGTACTTCAATGTGCAACTGCTTCCCCCGGGGAATTATTCGGTAGCCGTAGAAAAGCAGGGTTTCAAACGCGGTGTGCAGGACATTCAGGTCTTCACTGGCCGCGGGACCACTGCCGGTCTGCGGCTTGAACTTGGGCAAGTCACGGACTCCGTTCAAGTGACTGGTCAGGCGCCGCTGCTCGAAACTTCGAGCGCGTCTGTCAATCGCAGCATCATCAATAAGCAGGTGCAGGACCTACCACTGGCCGGACGGAATCCGTTGAAGTTGATGTCGCTGGTGGCGGGCGTCACAACGAATTCGAACAACAACAGCAGCCTGGAGGACATTAGCGGGTCCTCTTACGTTTCCGTCAATGGAGCCAACCGGCGCCTAAACGAGTTTCTGATCGATGGAATTCCGAATAACGTGTCGGATCGCGCAAATTACCTTCCACCGGCGGACGTGGTGGAAGAGTTTACTGTTCAGACCAATGCGCTCGATGCGGAGTATGGACACGGCGGCGGAGCATTCGTGAATATGACCTCGAAATCGGGCACGAACCAGTTTCACGGTCAACTTTACGAGTTTTTGCAGAACGACAAGCTGAATGCGAATTCCTTCTTCAACAACAGGGCGGGGAGGCCGCGTGCTCCGTTTCGCTACAACCAATTTGGCGCAGCGGTAGGCGGGCCCCTGGTTCCCAATCGTGTGTTTTGGTTTTTCAATTGGGAGGGAATTCGAGAACGGCGACCGAGCACGACTTTCTACACGACGCCGACCGATTTACAGCGGCAGGGCGACTTTTCGCAAACGACCGATCAGGACCGGCGCACGATGGCGATTCATGATCCATTTACGACACGGATGGAGGGTGGTACTCTTATCCGCGATCCATTCCCCGGGAACCGTATTCCTGCCAACCGGATCAATTCCGTCTCCCGCAATATTATCCAGCGCTATCCGCAGGCCAACGATCCAGGTGTTCCGGGTTCCGGAGCAAACAACTTGATCGTGAATCTCGCCGCTCCTTTTGATAGCGACGCCTACTCCGGGCGCGTCGATACCCACGTGAAGAGTCATCAGATATTTGGACGTTTCTCGATCAACACGTCATTCCGCGGTCAACCAACTCCCTACGACATCGGTGGGCTCGAGGGCAACAATCGGGTGCAGACTTCAATCGGTGCTGGAGATACGTGGACTATTTCGCCAACAACCTTGGTTACGATTCGGGCGGGAGTGAGCCGCTGGACGCAGGAAGGATTTCATCCCCAGTTCGATGTGTCGAGTCTTGGCTTTCCCTCGTCACTTGTTTCGCAAATGCAGGAACAGATCTACCCACAGATCACGCACGCAACCGATCTGGGACCCATCGGCGCTTCCGAAGGCAACTGGTTTGAACACACCAATACCTACTCGTTCCAAACGGGCGTCTACCGGACGACCGGGCGGCACAACCTGAAATTCGGGTATCAGATGCAGGTGAAGCAGAACAACTCGCAATCCCCACAGAGACCAAGCGGGCAGTACAACTTCAGCCGTGCGTTTACCCAAGGACCGGATCCGAATCGAGTCGGAACCAACTCCGGTAATAGCATTGCATCGATGCTGTTGGGAACCCCGGCAAGCGGGTTGTTGAGCCTGCGCGCTTCCGGCGCTACCCAATCGCCCTACCACTCTTTCTACATTCAGGACGACTTCAAGATCACGCCGAAGTTGACATTGAATCTAGGGCTACGTTACGAACTCACGCTCGGAACCACGGAGCGGTACGACCGGCACACCATAGGTCCCGATCTCACGACTCCCAGCCCGATTGAGCCACAGGCAAAGGCGAACTACGCGCGGAATCCAATACCTGAGATTGCCCCAGCGGACTTTCGTGTCGTAGGTGGATTGTTGTTCGCGACGCCGGACAACCGGCGGAACGCCGTCGCGGATCGTGACAACTGGGCGCCTCGTGTCGGACTTGCGTACCGCCTTTTGCCGCGCACCGTGTTGCGTGCCGGCGTTGGTGTCTTCTACTCGTACTGGTGGAATCCGTTCGTGAGCCAAACCGGTTTTGCGGCGGACACAACGATGGTGGCTACTCGGGATGGGGGGCGCACCCCGGCGGATCTGCTGAGCAATCCATTCCCGCAAGGGTTGGTGCGGCCGATTGGCGCCTCGCTTGGTTTGAATACGCTGTTGGGCCAGGGGATCGGCGGTCAGTATCGAGGGCGGGAGGCCATTCGGAATACACGGTGGAGTTTTGGCTTCCAACAAGAGATCGGGCGCGACATGACGGTCGAAGTAAATTACGTAGGCCAGCGTGGCGCCGATATGCCTCTGTCAAGCGGATTGGGCGACGATTCACGGGAGTTGAATGCACTGCCCCTCCAATACTATTCGCTAGGCGCGCGGCTTCAGGACCCAGTGCCGAATCCATTTGCCGGATTGATCAATATCGGCGCGCATAGCAGTCCGACGATAGCTCGCCGGCAACTGCTATTGCCCTATCCGCAGTTCACGTCCGTCAACTTACAGCGGCAGACGGATGGGGCGAGCGATTACCATTCGCTGCAGATCAGCAGCATGCGGCGCTTCTCGGCGGGGCTGATGGCGCAATTTACGTACACGTGGTCGAAGCTGATCGAAGAACTTCGTTTTATCGACCCCGCCAACCCGTCGCCATCGCGCATGATTGGAGAATTCGACAACCCTCATCGAGTGACGTTCGCGGGAATTTGGGAATTGCCATTCGGTCGCGGCCGCCGCTTTGGTAGTGGATCTGGGGTAGCGGACAAAGTGATCGGAGGGTGGCAGCTCAATGCCACCTATATCTATCAGACTGGAGCAGCGGTTCCGCTCGGAACGGCAGCGCTGGCCACGGGTGTCAGTCCCGGAATCGAAGGCCGCACGATCGACAACTGGTTTAACCGGCAGTCGCTTGCGCTCCTCCCCGCTTTCACACCACGGACCCTTCCTTATTACTGGGCCGGCCTACGCCAGCACAATATGAACAATTGGGATGTGTCCTTTTTGAAGAACACAACCCTATGGCGTGAGCGGCTACGGCTGCAGTTTCGCTGTGAGCTGATTAATGCGTTCAATCGGACGTGGTTCGCGAACCCCGATGTGAACCCCGGAAGCGGCAATTATGCCCGGGTCGCAGGTCAGGCGAATCAGCCGCGGATCATTCAGATGGGGTTGAAGCTCCAGTTCTGAAATTCAGGCGGGCGGAATCGCCTATCTTTGAATTGCCTCGCCCGTTCGATCGGACGTATAAATTAGGAGACTTCATGCGAGTTAGAGGAACGACCCGGCGAGATTTCGTAATCGCGGCAGGATATACGGCAACCGCTCTAGGGTACGCAGCAAACGAAACGTTGAATATCGGCTGCATCGGTACGGGCGGCCGCTGTCGCGAGCTGATGCGGGCGCTGCAACGGATCGACGGAGTCCGAATCACGGCGGTCGCCGATGTGTGGGACGTACATCTGATGGAGGGCCGCAAGCTGGCGGACCCGAAGGCCTTCGCGACTAAAGACTACACGGAACTGTTGCGGCGAAAGGACGTCGATGCAGTGGTGATCGGAGCGCCGGACCACTGGCACGCTCCGATGACGATTGAGGCATGCGCAGCCGGAAAGGATGTGTACGTCGAGAAACCGCTCACGCACGAGATGAAGGAGGGCCCGGCCGTCATGGCTGCGCAGAACAGCCACAAGCGCATCGTGCAGGTCGGGACCCAGCAACGCAGCATGCCGCATTTGCAGAAGGCGCGCGAGATTGTCAGGTCGGGCGTGCTCGGCAAGATTCACAAGGTTCACATGACGTGGAACCGGAATCAGCTCCGGCGTGGACCGCTGACTCTGAATATTCAGCCGTCAGAAGTGGATTGGAAGCGATTCCTCGGAAACGCTCCGGATCAGCCGTTCAACGCGTACCGGCTGCGGAACTGGCGCTGGTTCTGGGATTTTGGCGGCGGCACGCTGACAGACCTGATGGTGCATTGGTTGGATACGGTCACATGGTTTCTTGACCTGGATCATCCGTCAAGTGCGACGTCAATCGGCGGCATCTATCATGCGCAGGGACTGTGGGAGACTCCAGATACTATTCAAACTCTCCTGCACTATCCGACACACGAGTTGCAGGCGTACTTCGAAGGGACATTCATCAACGCGCGCGCGGGAGCCATGACGGAGCTGATGGGCACGGACGCAACGCTCTACATTGACCGCGGCCGTTATGAGCTGCATCCGGAGCGCAAGCGAGGAATCGGCGGTGTATTACTGGAAAGCACTGCGAAGGCAGACGAAATGATTCTCGGCGAGGGTCCCAGAGGCCAGGATTTCTACAAGACGCCGGACGGCGAAGCGCTGCACCTGGGTAACTGGATCGAGTGCGTGCGCTCGCGAAAGCGTCCCAACGCTCCTCCGGAAGAAGGAGTGAAATCGGCCGCCGCAGCACACTTGGGAAACATTGCGTTCCGATCCGGGAAGGTCGCGAGGTGGTAGCGCCTGGATGTACTTCGGCATTTTTACCCGGTGTCCGCGCTGCTTCGATGACAAATCCGGAAATCAAGTTCTCATCGTTTGCTGCTTGGACTGAACAGCCACTTCAGTGTTGGCATCATGCACGCCAATTGGCGCAAGGCCCGCCGCAATGTTCTGAAGCGCATCCGGAATGAAGATTTGACCAATTGAACAAAGTAGGAAGAAGCACGATGTCAGTGCTTGCTGCCGACGTCAATTCCTGCACCACCGCCGGTGACAAAAGGCTCCCTTACGTTTGATGTCAGGTTATCTCGATACTTGCCACTGCCGTACGCATAACGAGCGCGGGTGGATCGGTTTTGGTCAGAACATCACCTTGAGCGACATTTGCCAGTTGCGGGAGTCGCCGGCGGTGCCAGTGATGCGGCCGAAGGCGGTGTTGGTCGGCGTCGTGTTGGGTGCGTTGAAGTTGGTGTGGTTCCAGGCGTTGTAGGCGTCGGCACGGAACTGGGCCTTAAACGACTCGCGGATGGGGAAGTTCTTCACGATAGAGAAATCCCAGCTCTTTTGGCCGGGGCTGCGGATGCCGTTGAAGCGGAGGGGGAACTGGCGGTAGTTCGAGGCCAGTTGCTGGTTGGCGTTGCGGTTGAAGCCAGCATCGACATTGAACCAGCGGTCGACGTCGCGCTGATCGCCGCCCAGCGGGATGTTCTTGATGTCGCCGTTGAAGATGGCGTTGCCAAAGCCCATTGGGCCGCCGGACTGAAGCGCGACGATGGCGCCGATTTGCCAGCCGCCGAGGAAGAAGTCGACGGGGCGTGGGAGGCTGTTTGCGAACTTGCGACCTTTGCCGATGGGGACTTCCCAAATGCCGCTTGAGGCGACGCGGTGGGTGCGATCGAAGGAGCTGATGCTTTCGTAGGGCACGGTATCGGCGGGGTTGAGGAACTCGAGCGCCTCCATCGTTTTCGACCAGGTGTAGGCGAGTTGGAAGGTGAAGCCCTGGAGGAAGCGGCGTTCGGCGCGCACCTGAAGCGAGTGATACCAGGAGTAACCGATAGGCTCCTCGACGTTGAGGTCGCTGAAGTGGGGGAAGGGTTTCAGGAGATTGGCGCGGCTGATGTTGGCGCCGTAGATGGGGTTGGTTCCACGGAACGGATTGGGGAACTGCTGGGAGAGGAAGTCGATGCGCGGCTGATCGCGAACAGGGGAGCGGCTGAGGAATTCGTTGGGAGTCGCGTTCATGTTACGTTCGGCATCGAGGCGGATGCCTCGATTGGCGACGTAGCTGGTATCGAGCAGAAGCTGACCGGGGAGGAGCTGCTGAATACCGAAGGACCAGCGCTGGGCGTATCCCTGTTTATTGGGGCGGAAGTAGGTGGTGAGGCTCTGGCCTAGGTTGGTTTCGAGTCCGCCAGCGGGGCCTTGCGGTTGAATCAGACCGGTGGGGAAGGGGTTGGCGGTGGTGGCGCGGTAGGTGAGGCCGCTGTCGAGAGTGGCTTGGATGGGCGTGGATTGAGTGAAGCCGGTTTGCAGCGGGAGGATGGTGTTGACGCCGAGGGTATTGAAGAAGATGCCGTAGCCGCCGCGCAGGATCGTGTTCCGAGCGAGTTGGAGTGCGAAGCCGATTCGGGGCATGAGATTGTTCTTCTCGCCGAGGAAGGGACTACGGTTGTTCGCGCTGACCCAGGTTGCGCCACCAAGGGCGCGGAACTGGCTGACGGGTAGCTCGGGGATGGGATTGCGGGCGTAGTTGGCGCGAGCTGCGGCGTCGATGGGGTTGGGGGTGGTGGCGTCAAACTCGGAGAGAAGGCGGTTGTAGCGTTCGTTGATCGGCGTTTCAACTTCGTACCGGAGGCCGAGGTTGAGGGTGAGGCGGCGGTTCACTTTCCAGTCGTCGTGGATGTAGAGACCGAGGAATTGATTTTGCATGGCCGAATTGGAGGGGAGTTCCATGCTGCCAGATGTGGGGATACCTAGGAGCATGGACGCGAGGTCCTGACCAATGGGGGCGGCGGGAGAGTTGTCGAGGGGCCCGCGAGTGTAGTTGGTGCTGAAGCTGTAATCGGGTGCATTCCCGATGGGACGGCGATTATTGAAGCTGCGGTAGACGCGATACTCAGGGCCGAAGCGGATGGTGTGGCTGCCCATGAGTTTGGTGACGTTCGCGGTGGCCGAGTGGGTAAGAGAAGAATTGACTCCATCACCGGGATCTTCCCACCAGGAGAGCTGCGAGTAAGCACCGGGAGTGATGCGGGGGAGCGGAGCCTGACCTTTGTCGGTGAGGGCTATCAATTGGGGGCTGAAGCCGAGGGCGGCGAGATCGTAACCGCGCGAAGTGCGGTATTGCCACCATTTGGTGCTCGTGAGGCCGTAGCGAAGATTGAGGACAGTGGTGGGATTCAGAACCATGACGTCGTCGAGAGCCATACCGCGGTTGGGGCGATTTTGGTGGATGCCGTTGATCTCATTTAAG
>Ga0075421_100013828_pt1 | contig 10067 bp, 13 predicted proteins | sample SoiMetdeltSBSDD5_FD_75292 | JGI IMG/M metagenome (GOLD analysis project Ga0075421, IMG submission 75292) | Bulk soil microbial communities from a Populus tree surrounding site in Tennessee, USA - Soil MetaG P. deltoides SBSDD5 | ecosystem: Environmental > Terrestrial > Soil > Tree plantation... | reverse complement strand
TGGCGTCGGCATCGGCGCTGCTCACCGCGGCCGGGATCAGCACGTCCGTCGAGTGGCCGCCCGTGGGTCTCCCGCCCACCGCCGTGGCCGGGCCGGAGGTGCGCGAGGCGCTCCGGGCCGCCACCACCGCGGTCCTCACCGGCGACACGGTGGACGCCTGCCGCATCCGGGTGACCGGCGACGGCGAGGTCCGGCTCGACACCGTGACCGGCGAGGTCGGCGAGGTCGGCGAGGTCGGCGAGATCCCCGAGGTCCCCGCGTGACCGCCTCGGCCGTGCCCACCTCGGCCGGCGACCGGGCGGAGGTGGGTCTGCCGGTCCCCACGCTGGCGTGGAGCCCGTGGTTCCTGGTGGCGCTCCACCTGCCGTTCGTCGCCGCGGGCCCGGCCATCGCCCTGCCGCGCCACGACGTCTCTCCGTTCGGTGTGGTCCTGACCGTGCTGGCGGCCGCGGTCATCGGCGGGCTCCAGCTGCGCCACAGCTTCGCCACCGCTCGGGGCGAGCAGCCGTCCGGAGCTGTGGCCACGTTCCTCGTCCTGACCGCGCTGGTCTACCTCCCGCTCTGGTGGTTCCACTGGGATTGGGCGGTCATGCAGTGGTTCGTCGTCGCCTCGGGCGCCATGGTCTTGCGGCGCTGGCCGATGGCGGCTGCGGTCGTGGTGGCGGCGCCGATCGTGGGCTCGACGGTGCTGATCGCGAAGCAGGCGGCCGACGCCCCCGGGGTCGGGAACGGCCTGCTCACGGTGGTGACGGTCTACGAGCTCACGCTGCTGGCGATGGGCAGCGCCGCGCTCTACGGCTCGGCCTGGCTGGTGCGGGTGCTCGACGACCTGTCCGCGGCCCGTACCGAGCTGGCCGAGCTGGCGGTGGGGCGCGAGCGCCTGCGGGTGTCCCGCGACCTCCACGACCTGCTCGGCCAGACCCTCTCGGCGGTGTCGCTCAAGGGCGACCTGGCGCTGCGCCTGCTGCCCACCGACACCGCCGCGGCGGGCGCCGAGATCGCCAGCCTCACCGGCGTGGCCCGGGATGTCCTGCGCGACGTGCGGGCGGTCGCCCGCGACGAGCACGGGGTGGCGCTCGTGGCCGAGCTCGACGCCGCGGTGGCGCTGCTGGGCGCGGCGGGCATCGTGACCGACGTGGACGTCGAGCTGCCCGAGATCCCCCGCCCGGTCGAGGAGGTGCTGGCGTGGGCCGTCCGCGAGGGCGCCACGAACACCCTGCGCCACAGCACGGCCCGGCGCTGGACGGTGACCGGCCGGGCCGCGGCCGGCGGCGGCCCGCTCAGCCTCGAGATCGTCAACGACGGCGTGGCCCCGCCCACGCCGTCCCCGCCGGTGAGCAGCAGCACCGGTGACAGCGGTACCGGGTTGTCGGGGCTGGTCGAGCGGGCCCGCGGCGTCGCGGGCACGGCCACCGCCGGGCCCACCGGCGACGGGGGCTTCCGGCTGCGGGTCGAGGTCCCCGGGGAGGCGCCGTGATCCGGGTGCTGATCGCCGAGGACATGCACATGATCCGGGGTGCGCTGGTGGCGCTGCTCTCGCTCGAGGACGACATGGAGGTCGTCGCCGAGCTGGAGCGGGGTGACGAGATCGTCGCCACCGCGCAGCGCACGCAGCCCGACGTGGCGGTGGTCGACATCGACCTGCCCGGCCTCGACGGGCTGACCGCAGCGGCGCAGCTGCACACGGCGCTGCCCGAGTGCCGGACGCTGATCCTCACCGGGCTCAGCCAGCCCGGCAACCTGCTGCGCGCGCTCGAGGCCCACGTGCGCGGGTTCATCGTCAAGGACGCGCCGGCCGACAGCCTGGCCGACGGCATCCGCCGGGTGGCAGCCGGCCACCGGGTCATCGACCCCGACCTGGTCGCCGCGGCGCTCGAAACCGGGGCGAGTCCGCTCACCGGCCGCGAGTCCGACGTGCTCCGGGCCGCCGGCGACGGCATCACCACCGGCGAGATCGCCCACCGCCTGGCCCTCTCGCCCGCCACCGTTCGCAACTACCTGTCCAACGCGATCTCCAAGACCGGCGCCCGCAACCGCATCGACGCCATCCGCATCGCCCGCGACGCCGGCTGGCTCTGACCCGTCGTCACGTACCCGGGGCGACCGCGACCTCGCACCGCAGGCCGGGCGCCTTGGCGAGCCTGCGATCGAGGGTCACCAGACGGCAGCCGAACAGCTCAGCGGTCGCCACGTGGCAGGCGTCGTAGATCGTGAGGTTCCGGCGCAGCTCCCACGCACGGTCGGCGACCGCGTCGAAGGGCACCAGCTCGACGTCGAGGAGGCGGAGATCCCGCAGAGCCACCGTGGCTTCGGAGGTGTCGACGGCTCGGCGTGCCTCCGTGCGGCGGATGATGTTCGCCGCCTCGACGGGCATGAGGTGCGGTGCGACGAGGTCGCCGGTGAGGAGCTCTTCCTCGCACCAGCGGCCCTCGGTCCCATCGTCGAGGAGGGCAGCCACCGTGGCCGAAGCATCGAAGACCTGCGTCATCGCCGATCCGCGTCACGGTCGGCGAGGATCACGTCGCGGTCGATGCGGCGTCCCGCCCGCCGCTTCCGCTCCCGCGCCCCGGCGACGATGTCGGCGAGCGACGGTCGGGAGGCGAGCCGAACGAGCTCAGCGAGCATGAACTCCTGCAACGATCGACCGCTGCGGGCGGCGCGTGCCGCCAGTTCGTTCCGGACGTCCTCGGGGACGTGCCTGATGGTCACCGTCGTCATGCAGTCAAATTAGCGGCAACGGCTGCAAACTGCATGCACGATCGGCTGTCCGGATCCGTCAGGCGAAGCGGCGGTAGAGGGTGGTGAGGCCGGTGGCGACGTCGGCGGGGGCGTCGTGGTGGACACCGTGGATCACGTGGTGGAGGGCCGAGACCCACGTGTAGAAGGTGAGGCGCAGGCCGGGTGCGGGACCCAGGTCGCGGTCACCGGTGAGCGCGGCGAGCACCGGTGGGCTGGCGCCGAGCAGCGAGGCCGCGCCGACCAGGTCGATGACCGGGTCGCCGACGCCGGCGTCCTCGAAGTCGATGATCCCGGCGAGCCGCCCCGAGGCCTCGTCGACCAGGATGTGCTCCGGGGCGAGGTCGCGGTGCACCAGCACCGGCGGGAAGGCCGGCCGCTGGTCGACCACCCGCCGGTACTCGGCCTCGATCGCTTGGCGCACGTGGGCGGCCACGAGCGGCAGCACGTCGGCCGCGACCGTGGTCCACAGGTGCTCGTAGCCGGTCCACCACGCCTCAGCGGTCGGCTCGTCGCCCAGCAGCTGGACCGCTCCCGCGACCGGCAGGCCGTGGAGCGCGCCCAGCGTGGCTCCGAGGTCGGCGAGGAACCCGGCGTGGCCGTCGCCCGCCACCATCGGCCGGCCGGCGATGCGGCGGTAGGTGAAGAACGGCCAGCCCTCGTAGGTGCCGACGTGCTGGGGCACCGGCGTCGCCACGGGCAGCCGCCCGGCGAGCGCCGGGAGCAGCCGCAGCTCGCGCTCGGTGGACCGGGCCACGGCGGCGGTCCGGGGGAACCGGACGATCCACTCGGCGCCGATCGCGAACGTCCACGAGGCCCAGCCCCCGGTGATGGGGATCGGCTCCTGCCCGGCCAGCTCGGGGATCTCGGCCAGCGCGGCCCGCGCCTTGTCCACGTCCACCGGGCGAGAGTCTGGCCCGGTCGCGTAGACCTAGGCGAACGGTGTGCCGTAGCGGTCGCGGTGGGTCCGGGCGGCGGCGGGGGTCCGGCGGGGTGGACCGAGGGGGCGGGCGGGCCGGCCGAGGGGGATCACGGCGAGCGGCTCGACGCCCTCCGGCAGCGCGAGCAGCCCGCTCAGCTCGCCGGCCGCAACGGTCGTCAGCGTGGTCAGCGCCGAGCCGTAGCCGAGGGCGTTGGCCGCCAGCAGCAGGTTCTGCACGGCCGGGAACACCGACGACGCCAGGGTCCGCCGGGTCGTGCCGTCGCGCCCGTCGCCGGCCACGACGACCAGCACCGGTGCGCCGCCGAAGCCCAGCTGGGTGGCCTCGTCGACCTCGGCGAGCAGCCCGGGCGCCAAGCGCGGCACCGAGTGCTGCCGGGCGCCGCCGTCCCAGAGCGTGCGGGCGAGGCCGTCGATCGCTTGGCGGACCTCGGGGTCGCGCACCACCACGAAAACCCACGGCTGGCTGTTCTCGGCGCTCGGGGCGTGGACCGCCGCGTCGAGGACGCGGGCGACGTCGCCGTCGGGCACCGCATCGGGCGCGAACCTGCGGCACGCCCGCTGCCCGCCGACCACGGCGAAGAAGCCGGGATCGCTCACCGGGTCACGTGTCTCCCGAGCGTCTCGAGTCTTCCGGCTCGACCAGGTCGGGCTCGATCAGGTCCGGCCGGAACTCGGGATGCTGGGTCAACCACTCCGACGCCCGCCGCATCGACGCCTCGTTCTGGCGGTTGATGAAGCCGTAGATCGGCCCCTCGAACCACTTCCACGGGATCGACGTGAGGTTGTAGCGCTCCTCGAACGAGAAGCGGGTGCGGTTGGGGCCGATCGGCTCGAGCGTGACCCGGCCGGTCTGGTCGTCGCCGGGCTTGCGGGACAGCATCGTGAACTCGTAGGTGTGGCCCTTGTCGGGAGCGGGATCGGGGTCGATGCCGCTCACCAGCTCGAGCGCCGAGCCCTGGCGGCCCAGCGGCATCTTGTAGATGACCCGCCGCAGCAGGCCGTTGCCGGCGTCGTCGCCCGGCCACACCACGTCGACCCGCAGCACCATGGGGGCGTAGTCGGTCCAGCGGTCGTAGTCCTGGAAGAGGGCCCACAGCCGGTCGGCCGAGTGGGGCATCTCGATGGTGTACCGATGCTCACGCACGTCACCCACCATATCTGACACTCACGTCAGGGTTTTGGTGGCGGACCGCAGCAACCGGCGCAGCAGGTCGGCCAGCGCGGCCCGCTCGCGGGCGTCGAGGCCGTCGACGATGCGGGCCATGGTGGCGGCGTGGTCGGTGAGGGTGGCGTCGACGACCGCCCGTCCCGCATCGGTGAGCACCACCCGGAAGCTGCGCCGGTCGGCCGGATCGAGGCGACGCTCGACCAGCCCGGCCGTCTCGAGCCGGTCGAGTCGGTTGGTCATGCCGGTGCGCGACAGCATCAGCGCGTCCGCGAGGGTCGAGGGGGTCAGCGTGAAGGGCTCGCCCGCCCGGCGCAGGGCGGTGAGCACGTCGAACTCGCCGCTGCGCAGGCCGTGGCGGACGAACACGTCGTCGACCACGCGCCCTGCCACCGCCGTGGCCTGCGCCAGCCGGCCGAGGATGCCGAGCGGCGCCAGGTCGAGGTCGGGCCGCTCCCGCCGCCAGGCCGCCAGCATCTCGTCGATCGCGTCCCCGCCGTCCCCGCCGTCGACGTCGTCGACGTCGTCGGATCGTGCGCTCATCGCTTTGCGATCCTACGCACCACCGGATAATCCTAGATCGAACTGTTCGACGTAGGCACAGCGGAAACGGGACCGACGATGACGACGCTCAACACCGACCACACCACCGCCGTGGTGGCGCGGGCCGCCGAGGCCGAGGTGCTCGGCGACGATCCCGTCGCCACCCAGCTGCTGGTCGACCACGACGCGACGGGCGGCCGGCTCAGCACCAACCGCACCTGCCTCGCCCCGGGCGCGTCGGGCCCGCCGCCGCACTACCACGCCACCTCGTCCGAGATGTTCTTCGTCCTCGACGGGGTGCTCGAGGTGCTGGCCGGCGACCGCGTGGTCACGCTCACGCGCGGCGACATGGTGGTGGTCCCGCCGTTCATGCCCCACGCCTGGCGGGCGACCGCCGACGCTCCGGCCGACGTGCTGATCGTGTTCTCGCCGGGCCTCGAGCGGTTCGCCTACCTCCGCCTCACCGACCAGGTGCTGCGCGGCGAGGCCAGCGTCGACGAGATCCTCGCCACCAGCGACCGCTTCGACAACCACTGGGTCGACAGCCCCGCCTGGTCCGCCTGATCGGCGGTGCCGGCGGGTGCGTAGGGTCGGGCCGGTGGCTGACGACCTCTACTACAGGGCCGATCTCGCGCTCGTGCACCACCTGGGCTTCGGGTTCCACGCCGAGCGGTGCGCCCCGGGCATCCTCGATCTGCTCCGGCCGGTGCGCGACCGGGGTGGCCTGGTGGTCGAGCTCGGCTGCGGCAGCGGCCTGCTGACCAAGCCGCTGGTCGACGCCGGACATCGGGTGGTCGCCACCGACGCCTCGCCGGCGATGCTCGACCTGGCCCGCGCCCACGCGCCCGGCGCCGAGGACGTGCGCCGGCTCGTGCTGCCCGACGACCCGATCCCGGCCGCCGACGCGATCGTGTCGATCGGCCACGTCCTCAGCTACCTGCCCGACGAGGCCGCGATCGACCGGGCGCTGGTGGCCGCGGCCCGGGCGCTGCGGCCGGGCGGCATCCTCGCCGTCGACCTCTGCGACCTGGCCTGGGGCGAGGCCCGGCAGGACGCGCCCAACCACAGCCAGGTCACCGACGACTGGGCCATCGTCACCCGGTTCCCGGCATCGCCGCCCGACCGGTTCGCCCGCGACATGACGGTGTTCGTCCGCACCGACGACGGTTCGTGGCGCCGCAGCGACGAGCACCACGACAACGTGCTGATCGAGACCGCCCGGGTCCCCGCGCTGCTGGCCGAGCACGGCGTCGACGCCACCGTCGGCGACGCCTTCGGCCCGGGGGAAGACCAAGCCCTGCCGACCGGCCTCCGGACCATCGTCGGCCGCCGCGCTACGGCTGGCTAGCGGGCGCCCGGAGGAAGTCGCGGTCGGTGGCGCCAGGGCCGGGCACCAGCTGCACGTCGGGGGCGTCGATCACCTCGCCGCACGCCGAGCAGGTGGGGACCGCGTCGGCCCGGTGGCCGCAGCGGCGGTGGACCATCTCGAGCGGCGGCCCGTCGGGGGCGGCCCAGCGGTCGCCCCAGCGGCGCATGGCGTCGACCACCGTCCACAGCTCGATGCCCTTGGCGGTGGGCCGGTAGTCGTAGCGGGGCGGGTGGTCCTGGTAGGGGACCTTCCGCAGCACGCCGTGGTCGACCAGGTGGCCGAGCCGCTGGTTGAGGACGTTGCGCGAGATGCCCAGCCGGCTCTGGAAGTCGTCGAAGCGCGAGATGCCGAACAGCGCGTCGCGGACGATCAGCAGGCTCCACCACTCGCCGACGACCTCGAGGCACTGGGCCACCGAGCAGTTGACGTCCTGGAAGCTGGTCCGCTGCACACCGCCCAGCGTAGTCAGTTGCTCCAAAGAACTCACTGACGTACGGTAAGTCCTATGACAGAACTCAGGGGGACGGGCGGGACCCGAGGGAAGCGCGGGAAGTACGACGACCACCCCACCGTCCGCATGGTCCGCGAGCAGCAGCGGGCGGAGCCCGGGCCCGCCGCGCCCGTCGACGAGCCGCTCGACGCCGACTGGCTGCGCCGGCTGTGCCTCGACGCCGGCGCCGACGACGTGGGCTTCGTCGACGTCGACCACCCCGACCTGGCCGCCGAGCGCACGTACATCGACGAGGTGCTGCCCGGCATCCGCACGCTGATCGGCTTCGTGCTGCGCACCAACCGCGACAACATCCGCAGCCCGGCCCGGGGCACCGCCAACCTCGAGTTCCACGCCGCCAGCGACGACACCAACGAGGTCGGACGGCGCATCGCCCGGGCCCTCGAGGACCGGGGCATCCGGGCGGCGAACCCGGCGACCGGCTTCCCGATGGAGATGCACCGCTTCCCCGACCACACCTGGTCGATCCCCCACAAGCGGGTGGCGGTGGCCGCGGGCCTGGGCCAGATGGGCATCCACCGCAACGTGATCCACCCCAGGTTCGGCAACTTCGTGGTGCTGGGCACGGTCGCCACCCAGGCGCGGGTCAGCGAGCACGGCGAGCCCCTCGACTTCAACCCGTGCCTCGAGTGCAAGCTGTGCGTCGCCGCCTGCCCGGTCGGCGCCATCGCCAACGACGGCGGCTTCGACTTCTTCGCCTGCTACACCCACAACTACCGCGAGTTCATGAGCGGCTTCGTCGACTGGGTGCAGACCGTCGCCGACAGCGACTCCGCGGCCGACTACCGGGACCGGGTGACCGACGGCGAGACGGTGTCGATGTGGCAGAGCCTGTCGTTCGGGGCCGACTACAAGGCCGCGTACTGCATGGCCGTGTGCCCGGCCGGCGAGGACGTCATCGGCCCTTGGCTCGACGACCGGCGCCGCTTCACGAACGAGGTGGTCCGGCCGCTGCAGCACAAGGAGGAGACGATCTACGTGACCGCCGACAGCCCGGCCGGCGACCACGTGCGGCGCCACTTCCCGCACAAGGCGGTGAAGGTCGTCAACGGCGGTCTCGGCCCGCCGCCGTCGTAGTCGAAGCGGGGCGGTCGGGCGGTCAGGCCGACGCCACAGGCGCCGAGGCGACGCCGATCCGCGAGTCGGCCATGCCGTAGTAGAGCAGCCACTCGCCGAGGAACAGCACCAGGCCCTGGGCGAAGCAGACCTGGTCGACCTGGCCGTGCTGCTCGTCGGCGGTCTGGGCGGCGAGGAACGGCCGCGTCGCCCGGGCGCTGACCGAGGCGGGATCGTGGGCGTCGAACAGGGCCTGGCCCGGCTGGTAGCCGTCGTTGCTGCCGCCGTTGTACACGAGCACGACGCCGTCGCCGGTGAGCAGCGCCGGGGGACCGGGCTCGACCAGCCGCTCGTCGAACCGGCCCGACCGGGGGAACAGCAGCGGGCGCAGCGACCGGGTCGGTGCCGGGATCGGGTGGATCTCCCACGGCATCGTGCCCGCGGTGGCGTCGGGGCGGTGGGACAGGTAGCGGTCGCCCGGGTCGAACGTCAGCGGCGTCCACCGCACCAGGTCGGTCGAGGTGGCGGCGAAGCAGATGCCCTCTCCCCAGTACATCCAGAAGCGCCCGTCGTGGCGGGCCGCGACCAGGTGCCCGTCGCGGACCTCGGTCACGATCGCACCGCTCTTCGCCCAGTGGGTGGCGTAGGGGGTGCCGGCGAAGGCCGGGCCGTGCTTGTCCCAGCGCCGCAGGTCCGGCGAGGTGGCCACGAACAGCCGGGCGTTCTTGCCGTCGAAGGCGGTGTAGAGGCAGGCGTAGCCGCCGTCGGGTGACTCGACGAGGCGGGGGTCCTCGCAGCCGCCGGGCCACTCCCAGGCCTGCCAGGCATCGTCGGCGGGGAAGAGCACCGGTTCGGGCTCGAGCTCGAAGGCGAGCCCGTCGTCGCTGACCGCCAGCCCGAGGCGCGAGGTCCCGTGGTACCGCCCGATGGTGTCCTCGGCCCGCACCAGCAGGTGGACCTGCCCGTCGTGCACCACCGCGCCCGGGTTGAACACGTCCTTCGCCGCCCACGCCACCGTCCGCCCGCTGACCGGGCACCGGAACGTCGCCTCCGGCACGTCCCGCAGCACGGTCCCCCGCCGCCGGAACGGCCCGAGCTGCCACCCCTCGCCAGCGGTCGTGGTCGTGGTCACGGCTCTTCCCGCTGGATCTCCATGCGCTCGGAGTATCGCAGCGGGCCCCGAGGCCACCACCGTCGGCAGGTCAGCCGCGACTGGACGACCGGGATGGCGCCGCTCGACGAGACGACATCTTCTGCAGCATGCGCCGAGACGCCACCGCGATCGTCTGACTCCGCGTGCGGCTGCGGTTGAAGGCAGCCTGGGTCGCTGCGATCGATCCCGACGAGAGCCATCGCCGGCTGATCTGCCTGCTCCAGTTGGTCTTCGCGTAGCCCGGAGGCTCGCTGTCGCTTTGGCACCTGCGGTCGAACTCACCGGCTCCCGCTGCAGCTATGAACGCATCCCACTCCCGTGCGTTGAAGCTCAGGACTGCGCCGTCCGGATCCTTCGAGTCCCGTACGTGAACCGTGTCCGGTCCGCCGTAAGCCACTTCGACGCAACCGTCGGCTCCGCTCCTCGAGCTCTTCACCCAGTGAAGGCGCTCTTCATGCGTCCCTGCCACGCGACCAACCCCCTCGCCTAACGCTCGATGGACGGCGCTCGGCTTCGCTGGCGAGCTGGGCCCCGATGACCGCAGCTTTCACGTGTCAGGAGGGCACTCCGAATAGTAGTCGTCGGGCACGA
>Ga0075421_100013826_pt1 | contig 10067 bp, 10 predicted proteins | sample SoiMetdeltSBSDD5_FD_75292 | JGI IMG/M metagenome (GOLD analysis project Ga0075421, IMG submission 75292) | Bulk soil microbial communities from a Populus tree surrounding site in Tennessee, USA - Soil MetaG P. deltoides SBSDD5 | ecosystem: Environmental > Terrestrial > Soil > Tree plantation... | reverse complement strand
GCACGGTAGCCCACGCGTGTGGATGCCACCGCATCCACGCCGAACAGCGCGCCCGTGGGATCACGCGCTAGGAACGTGCGTGGTCCGACCCAGAGCGCAGCGTCGCCTTTCCCCTTGCGCACCACTTCCGCGCTTCCGTTCTGAACGACCGAGCCGACGGCCGCGTCCCACGCGGTGACGCGATCGCTCGCGATCACGTACCACCGTGCCGGCTCGTAGCCGCGCGCGAATATCACGGCTCCGTCCGGTGACGTGCTGCCCGGAACGACGCGCGAGTACTCGGCCGAGGTCCCAAGAGTCGTGGTCGCGCCGCCGGCGAGCGGAATACGCATGATCTTCGTGCCGTCGCGATAGACGGCGCGGTCCGATGCGTCGATGCCCAGGAGAGCCGTGGGCTGCGGCTCCGCGGGGACCTGCGAAACGACCAGCGTCCGCATCCCCGTCCCGTCGCGGCGAGCCACCCGTATCTCGCGCTGGACGACCGCCACGCAGCAGCCTTCTTGATGCTCCGCGACGATTAGCCTCCCGTCGCGCGAAAGCGTTTCGTGCGAGAGCTGAAGCTCCGTAGCGACCACGCGCCCATCGAGCTCGATGATCGCGAGCGGTGGTGCGCGCTGCGGCAGGTCAGGAGCAACGAACAGCCCCGAGGAGTCGGGCAGCCACCCCCAGAGCACTCCAGCGTCGGTGATCTCGCGCGTTGGCGTGCCGTCGATCGTGAAGAGCCGGATCGACTCGAAGATCGAGCCTGCTGCGGGACGCCCGAGGGCGGCGATCCATTGCCCGTTCGGCGAGACGGTCGCGCGGCCCGGCACCGAGGAGATCAACCGGAACGCCACCTGCCGCGGAGACGCGGTGGGTGAGCTGGTGACCGCGACGGTCGAGGATGGCGACGCGCTTGGTGCGAGCGACGTGGTCGGAGGCACCGTGCCGGAGCTTGGTGTCGCGGAACACGTCGACGCGCAGAGCATCACTGCCAGTGCAAGGAGGTTCTTCACGACTAGCGGCTGACGTTCACCTGGAGCTGGTGGTACCCGGTCGCGCCGTTCGGGAACGGCTGACGGCTGACCGGTGTCTCGGTGTCGCCACGACCGTCGGTCGCGCGCGCGTGCAGCGTGTGCGTCCCGGTGTTCGGCGGCGTCCACTGTGCCGACCAGCGACGCCAGGTGAGCGGGCCCGCCGCGGCTTCCAGCTTCGCCGTCTGCCAGGTGCGTCCGCCATCGAACGAAAGCTCGACCCTGGAGATGCCGCGCGAACCCGCGAACGCGATCCCCGCGACCGTGACCTCGCCACCGTTCCATCGCAGCGTGCGCGGCGGCACGTCGATGCGCGTGCCGGTGTTGACGATGGCGCCGTCCGACCAGCCACCCTCCTGCCAGTACCCCAGCTTGTCGAAGGTGGCGACCTCGATCGATCGGAGCCACTTCACGTTCTTCATGCCGTAGATGTTCGGCACGAGCGTGCGCAGCGGATAGCCGTGGTCCTGCGGCAGCGTCCTGCCGTTCATCAGGTACACCAGCAGCGTCTCCGGCTCCATGGCCTTCGCGATGGGGAAGGAGTCGACGTAGCCGTCGACCGATGTGAGCACGACATCGAAGGCCTTGTCCGTCGGGCGGGCGCGCTGCAGCAGATCGCGCATGCGCACGCCGGTCCACACGGCGGTGCCGATGAGCTCGCCGCCGGTCGGGTTGCTGATGCACTCCAGGGTGTGTACCTGCTCGATGGCGTCGAGGTCGAGCAGCTCCTCGTAGGTGAGCGCGAACGGCGCTTCGACCGCTCCGCTGACGTCAAGCCTCCACGTCGCGATGTCGACGCGCGGCTTCACCAGCGTCGTGTCGACGGTGTAGTGATCCTCGTTCGGCGTGATGCGCGGCGTGATGCCCGGGGTCGCGTCGATGTCCGGATCGGCGGGCGCGAGGGTCGCGGCCTGCACGAGACGGCGCGCGAGCGACGGGATGTTGCCGAGTCGCGCGCCGGCGATGGGCACCGCGCGCGTGAGGGCCAGACCGCCGAGCGCGACGACACCGGCGAGCGCAGCGCCGCCCAACAGGAGCCGCCTGCGGGACGCCACCGGCTCCGCGTCACGCGCGAGCGCCGCGGGCGCGAGATAGCTGAGAGCGAGCGCGTTCGCCGCGAGGCCGACCGCGGCGTCGACCAGGCTCGTGGCGAGATCGATCTTCTCGGCGGCGAAGAGCCGCCCCAAGGCGACAGTGGCGATCCAGGGTGCGGCGACGATCCCCAGCACCGCCCAGTCACTGCGCCGTGCCGAGATCGCGAACACGCCCGCGATACCGCCCGCGAGGAGGAACAACGCAAGCACGCCGATGACGAGGAGAGCCTTCGCCCAGAAGTGGAGCAGCTCGATGAGCGGGATCGAGATGAAGCCCGGAAGCACGTCGATGATCGCCTGGCCCAGCGCGAACGGCGTGAAGGGCAGCCCCACCAGCGAGACGAGGAACGCGACGTCGAGCGCGAGGAACATCGCGAGCACGCCGACCAGAACCCCGGTGCGCTCGCGCGGCGTGAGACGTCCCATGTATGGCACGATACGACCCGTTGCCAGACGTTCTTCCTCCGATGACCGCGGAGGATCTCTACGCCTTCCGTTTCCTCAACGACGCGCAGCTCTCACCTGACGGCGAGCGCGTGGCCTTTGCCGTGCGCACGGTCACGCCAGAGCGCGACGGCTATCGCTCGGCCATCTGGCTCGTGCCGTTCGACGGGTCAGCCGAGGCGACGCGCCTCACCGCCGGACCCGGGCAGGACACTCTTCCGCGCTGGTCGCCGGACGCGCGAACACTCGCCTTCGTGTCCGACCGCGCAGCGCCCGCGGGGGCGGCCGACGGAAAGAAACGCAAGCCGAAGAACATCTTCGTTCTCTCCCTGGAGGGCGGCGAAGCGCGGCAGCTGACCTCGTTCGACGATGACTGCGGCGACATCGCGTGGTCCCCGGACGGACGCCGGGTCGCGTTCACCGTCAAGGACGCGAAGGCGGGCGTCGACGACGACGCCGCCCCGCGTGTGTACGAGCGCATGCGCTACAAGACCGACGAGGGCTACCTCTCGGACCAGCGCCGCAGACATATCTGGATCGTCGATGTCGCCGGATCCGAGCCTCGGCGCCTCACCGATGGCGACTGGGACGATCTGCAGCCGGCGTGGTCTCCCGATGGCCGCGAGATCGCGTTCGTGTCGAACCGCAGCGCGGATCGCGAGCGGAACACGGTGGCCGACATCCATGTCGCGTCCGCCACCGACGGGAAGCTCCGCCGCGTGACCGACGAGGTGGGCCAGTACGGCAACCCGTCCTGGTCGCCGGACGGCGCGACCATCGCGTGCTACGGGGTCGAGAAGGCGCTCGGATCCGCCGCGAGGAACGTGCACCTCTGGCTCTGGCCGGCGGCCGGCGGGGGCAAGGGCACCGATCTTCTGGCGAAGTGGGATCGGACCGTCGGCTCGGTCGTCATGAGCGACATGCGCGCGCAGGTCCAGACGCTTCCGCCGAAGTGGAGCGCCGACCGCGCGCGCGTCATCTTCGTCGGCTCGGACCAGGGCACCGCGAACGTCTACAGCGTTCCCCTGAGCGGCGGCGACGTTGCCGCCGAGACGCTGGGCGCTCATCAGGTGGTCAGCCTGTCGCTTGCGAGCGACGCGCGGCGGTTCGCGTGTGTGTTCTCACACGCGACGTGCCCCGGTGACGTCGCGGCCGGCGAGCTCGGCAAGGGACTGCGCTGCCTCACCGACCTCAACGGCGAGCTGCTGCGCACCCGTCACATCACGCCGCCCGAGCGCGTCGAGTTCAAGGGCGCGGATGGCTGGATGGTCGAGGGCTGGATCATGAAGCCGCGCGGTTTCGATGCCGCGAAGAAGTGGCCGTTGGTCCTCGAGGTGCACGGTGGACCTCACTCGACGTACGGCAACGGCTTCTTCCACGAGTTCCAGGTGCTCACGGGCCGCGGCTACGGTGTGCTCTACACGAACCCGCGCGGCAGCCACGCCTACGGCGAGAAGTTCTCGACCGCGTGCGTCGGCGATTGGGGCGGCAAGGACTACGACGATCTGATGGCGGGCGTCGATCACGCGCTCGCGTCAGGGTGGGTCGACGAGAAACGGCTCTACGTGACCGGCGGAAGCTACGGCGGGTTCATGACGAACTGGATCATCGGCCACACGACGCGCTTCCGCGCCGCGGCGACGCAGCGGAGCATCAGCAACAACATTTCTGCCTTCGGGACAAGTGACATCGGTTGGCACTTCTGGGAGCACGAGATGGGCGACGCGAACCCATGGCGCAACGCCGCCAAGCTCATCGAACGCTCACCGCTCACGTACGTGCCCAAGGTGAAGACCCCGCTCCTCATCCTGCACGCCGAGCGCGATCTCCGTTGCCCCATCGAGCAGGCCGAGCAGTTCTTCATCGCGCTCCGCTGGCACGGGGTGGAGACGACGTTCGTGCGTTTCCCCGAGGACAACCACGACCTCACGCGCGGCGGAAAGCCGCGCAATCGCGTCGAGCACGCGAAGCGCATCGCCGATTGGTTCGACGCTCACCCCTGATCGCGCGGTCCCGCCAGGCTCGCGGCGAGCGCGACGAATGTGCCGAGCCCCATCACGACGATCGTCGATGAGATCGCGCGTCCGGCGACGGTCACGGGCTCGGGCGTCGTGTGGCCGGCCGTGACAAGCGTCGCGACCGCCCAGGCGTAGCCGGTCAGGACGTTCGGGAACGCGGCCGGCTCGACCCACTGGATCAGAAGGCCGCCGGCCAGGATCACCGCGAAGAGCAAGCCGACGATCGCGAGTGCGGCCGCCCGTGTGAGCGGACGACCGAGGCGGTCGTAGGCGATACCGACCACGACGAACACGCGCAGCAGTCGCGCCCCGACCAGCACGCGCAGCGCCTGCGCCTCCGGCGGCACCAGGAGCGGCGGCGACACGACGAGCAGCGCGAGGTCCCACCAGTGCGAGCGGACGTGCGCGGCGCGATCCCGCGCGCGCCAGAGATCGACCGCGTAGTCGAGCGCGAAGAGGACCCAGATGGCCGCATTCGCGACGGTCGCGGCACCCACAACGCCCGGGTCTGGGCTCGTTTCCTCGAGCAGCAGAACCGGCACGAGAAGCAGCGCGAGGAAGAACGTGACCCAGTCACCGAGCATCGCGTGACGCAGCCTACGGCTGGGAGGACATCTCCAGGTCTTTCGGCGGCTCGTCCGGCAGCGTCCAGCGGATGTAGGGCTTCGCCCACTTCACGTGCAGCTCGTTCGCCCGGTCAGTTGCCGCGGCGAAGACGCGGTCGAAGGCGCTCCGGTCCCGCGCGTCGCAGGCCGCGAGCGCCGGGTCGATGTGCTCCTTCTCGAACGCAGCGAGGTCGCCCGAGTACTTCGGCCGAACGACCGCGAGCTTGCGCTGCAGCCCGCGCACCCGGCGCACGAAGTAGGCCGCGAGCTGCCAGTTGCCGCCGCGCGCGGCGTACGCGCACTTCCACCAACACTCGCCGACGGACGCCATGATCTCGCCTGTGCCCGGTAGGAGCTCCGCGATCTCCGCGAGAGTGAGCTCGCCGCTCTTCGTGCGCGCGGTCTTTGCGTCGTCGGGCATGAAGCGGATAGTACGTAGATGCGTCACCGGCACCACCGCAGCTTCCTGCGGGCGATCCGCAACTTCACCGAGAGCGAGATCCCGCTGCCGCGTCGGATCGTCGTCGCGTCGCGCAACGCCTGGCTCCGTGTCGTACTGCGGCAGGGATGCTGTGGCCACGACGGCGAGCCCGGCTGCTGACTCCCGACGCCGACGGAGGGTCCTCCGCCCCGCTAGCATGGCTGCTCCGTGAAGGAGTTCCTCGAGGGCCGCCGTCTGGGCTTCGCGCCGCGATCGCCGCTCGCGTTCGTCGCGATCGGGCTCGGTCTCGCGCTGACCCTTGTGGACTTCATGGCCTGGTTCGGTTGGGCTGGTGTCCGCGACACGAACGTTCTGGTCGTGGCCGCGCAGTGGCTCGCTGTCGCCACGTTCGTCGTCATCGGTCTGGCCGCGATCACCGCGGTGGTCGAGTACGGTGACGTCGACGCAGAGGACCGTGGACTCGCGCGCATCGACGAAGCGGCGGCCATCGGCGCCCTGGTCCTGTACGGGATATCGGCGGTCCTGCGCAGCCTCGAGCTCGCGCAGGCCGCGCCTTCACCGGCGCCCTTCCTGCTTGCGATCGCCGGCCTCGTCCTCTTGATCGTCGACGCCGGCCTCGCCGCGAGCCTGTACAGCGCTCGTGAGTGGGAGGAGCTCGAGGACGAACCCGTCCGCGAGCGTCATCCGCGCCGGCGGGCCGCCCGCTAGCGCGCCGGCTTCCCCCGCAGCTCGAACGCGGCGAGCGCCTTCTGCGGGTCGAGCCGCAGCTCGCGACGGAAGGCGAGCTCCCTGACGAGATCCTCAGCCCGCGCCGCGTCCCTCGTGCAGACCGCCATCAGCTCCCACGTGCTCGACATCTCCGTCACCTCCGTCCCTTCGTGCGATCACATTGGCGCGCGGCGGCGGCCACCGCCGTTCTCGGGAGAACTCCGAGAGTGTCAAACGGGCGACGCTGGCACCTAAACTCGGGCCCGTGATGCATCCCGAGGGCCTCAAGACAAGAACAGACCGGTGATACATCTCGACAGTCTCACCAAGCGGTACAAGAAGGCGGACCGCAACGCCGTCGACGGGATCTCGTTCGACGTGCGCGCCGGCGAGTTCTTCACGCTCCTCGGCCCCAACGGCGCCGGCAAGACGACGACGATCTCGATCCTGACGACGACGCTCTCGCCCACCGGCGGCACCGCGACGATCGACGGCCACGACATCGTGCGCGAGGCGAGCGCCGTGCGGCGGATCGTCGGGATCATCTTCCAGCGTCCCAGCCTGGACATGAACCTCACGGCCGAGGAGAACGTCCGGTTCCACGCGATCCTGTACGGGCTGTACCCGTACGCGCCGACCTACGGCCTCATGCCCGCCGCGTACCGCGCGCAGGTGCAGAGCCTGGCGGGCCTGCTGGGCATCGCCGACGAGATCGGGAAGCCAATGCGGACGTTCTCCGGCGGCATGCGCCGCAAGCTCGAGATCGTGCGCAGCCTGATGCACCGGCCGAAGGTGCTGTTCCTCGACGAGCCGACCGCCGGCCTGGATGTCCCGAGCCGCCGCACGCTCTGGGACTACCTGCGCACGATCCGGCGGGAAAGTGGCACGACCATCTTCCTGACGACGCACTACCTCGAGGAGGCCGAGGAGGCCGACACGATCTGCATCATCGACAAGGGCAAGGTCGTGTCGTTCGGAACGCCGGAGCGCATCAAGGCCGATCTCGTGCAGGAGTACGTGCTCATCGACGCCGAAGACCGCACGCGCCTCCGCGAGGAGCTCGGGCGCCTCGAGCTGCGCAGCGACGGCGACGGACCGTTCCGCGTCCATGTCGACTCGCGTCATGCGCACGCGGCGCTGAAAGCGATAGACACACCCCTCACGCTCGTGCGTACGCACATGCCGAGCCTGGAGGACGCGTATCTGGAGATCGTGGGGAAGCTGAGTGAGTGAGGTCGCCGCCGTCCTGACGCTTGCGCACCGCGACCTCATCAAGCTGCTCCGCGACCGCGCGCGCATGGTGTCCGACTTCGCGTTCCCGCTCATCTTCATCGGGATCCTCGGTACGAGCCTCCAGGCGGGATTCGGCGGCGCGACGAGCTTCAACCTGCTGCACTTCGTCTTCACCGGAGTGCTGGCACAAACGATCTGGCAGTCGACCGCGCTTGGCGTCATCTCGCTACTGATGGACCGCGAGCAGGACTTCAGTCAGGAGATCTTCGTCTCGCCCATCTCGCGGTACTCGATCATTTTCGGAAAGATCCTGGGGGAGTCGCTCGTCGCGTTCCCGCAGTTCATCGCGATCCTCGCGTTCGGGATGATCATCGGCGTGCCGTTCACGCTCGAGAAGATCGTCGCGCTGATCCCGGCCGCGCTGCTCATCGCGGTGTACGGCGGCGCCTTCGGCATCCTCGTGCTGTCTCGCCTCGACAACCAGCGGCAGGCCAACCAGATCTTCCCGTTCGTGATGCTGCCCCAGTTCTTCCTGGCCGGGATCTTCAATCCCATCCAGGACCTGCCTCCCTTCCTCGACATCCTCACCAAGATCGCGCCGATGCGCTACGCCGTCGACCTCCTACGCGACGTCTACTACGGGAGCGGCTCCGGTGTACCGCTGCTCGATCTGCCAACGAATCTCGCGATCATCGGCATCCAGTTCGTGGTCTTCATGGTCATCGGCACGGCCGGCTTCGTCCGCGCCGAGCGGAATCGCTAGCCCCGGCTTCGTACACTTTTCCCATGCCTCTCCGAAAGCTCAAGAGGGTCGCGAAGATCGTCGACGCCGCGATGCGCGACGGAGCACGCGCGCGCTCTCAGTCGACTGACCCCGACTTCCGCGAGCGCGTCCAGAGCGACCGGCGCGGTGAGCTCTCGAAGTTCAAGACGGTGCAGCACGCACTCGCCGACCGCGAGCGGATCGAGAAGAGCAAGACGGCCAAGGCGAAGGCGAAGACGAAGAAGAAGTAGCCCCGCGCCTAGACCGCCGCTCCGGTCAGGAAGAACAACACCCGCGCGCTGATCTCACCCGCGAGCGCGCAGCCGATGCCCACATAGAGCAGCCCGGTCGACGACTGTGTGTTCATCCGCGCCGTCCACCAGGCTGCCAGCGCGACGGCGAGCGTCATGAGCAGACCCACGCCGATGCGGATGCCGATCGCGACGACGAGTCCGGTCTGCGTCGTTCCCACCAGATCGCCGCGCATCACCGTACACAGGACGATCACGAGCTGAAGCACGACGGCCACCACGACGATGAGCGACGCGTTTCGCAGTGGACCGGTCGAGAGCTTCGGTGTGACGAGATACCAGTGCCCGAGCAGCATCGCCCCGTTGAGACCCCCGAGGGCAAGTGCGCCGAGTGGCGGCGCCGACAGCGCCAGCGTCAGCCCGAAGATGTCGGCCGTCGCCGACGCGGTGCGGGACACCGCGGCAACACCGAGCGCCACGACGCCCGCGACGACCGCGAGGATCCCGCCGATGTTGCGCGGGAATCTTGCCGGAAGGAACGCGAAGACGAGCTGGGCGACCATGAGGATCGCCACGGCCGCCAGGGCCTGACCGAACGAGGCCAAAGGACCGCCGTCCAGACCGACGCTCGCGGCCGCGTCACCCCGCGGCAGGGTGGGCGCGAGCCCCAGCGCGGCCGCGGCGGCAACGGCGTTGACTCCGGCGACGAGCTTCAGAAATCCGCCGGGCGCCTCGCCACGCCGATCGAGGAACCAGGCGACGAACGTGCCACCGACCGCGAGCTCGACCAGGACGACGGCGAGGACCAGTGGGAGCGTGAAGATCGTTTCCATCAGCCGAGGATGTCGCCGGGATCCGGAACGGTCGCGTCCCGATCGATAGCGAGGTGGAAGAACTCGCGGCCACCGCGCCGCTCGAGCATCTGATAGAAACGGTCGCGGTCTTTGAACTGGGTCTTGTGGCATTCGAAGGCCTTCGCCTTGCGGTCCTGGAACTCTCGGATGTCCACGCTGTGCGTCGGCGTCATGGCCACGAACGGCAGGTCGGGCAGGAGCGGCGACGCATTGAACAGGAGCCGGCGCGCGGTGTGCGGCGCGCCGCGGTCCGGATACTGATCGGCCAGCGCCGCGCGATGGAAGCCGCGAACAGCAAAGAACGACGTGGCGCGGTGGTCGTCGTGCTCGCTGCCCGCGCCCTCGGGACCGAACGTGCAGACGACGTCGGGTCTGATCTCGCGGACGAACTGAACGACGTCGGCGGTGATGCGCTCCGCCGGTGACGTCGCCAGGCCGCCGTCAGGCCACTCGAGCAGACGGGAGTGTTTGAAGCCGATCGTGCTGACCGCCGCGCGCCACTCCTTGCTGCGCTCCGCGGCGAGCTCCGCCGGTGTCCACGACCCGCGCTCTTTCCCGAACCACAGACCCACGTCGCCGCGCGTGAGTGTGAGGAGCGCCGTCGTGTGGCCGGCGGCCGCGAGCTTCATCGCGGTGCCGGCG
>Ga0075421_100013825_pt1 | contig 10067 bp, 7 predicted proteins | sample SoiMetdeltSBSDD5_FD_75292 | JGI IMG/M metagenome (GOLD analysis project Ga0075421, IMG submission 75292) | Bulk soil microbial communities from a Populus tree surrounding site in Tennessee, USA - Soil MetaG P. deltoides SBSDD5 | ecosystem: Environmental > Terrestrial > Soil > Tree plantation... | reverse complement strand
CGCATAGAGGTCCACCAGCGACAGCTGCACGCTCGTGATGACCACGGCGTCCGGCCCGAACCAGCGGTCGAGCCGGCGCCCGACGTCGCGGTGAAAGGTCGTCGCGTTGCGCTTCGTGGCGGATGCGGTGTCAAGCACTCCCCAGCAGGCCGTCAGCGTGCACGCGAGGCCGAGCAGGGCGGCCGCCACGGCCGCCCGCCGCCGGCCGGGTGCTCGTGCCTGCGACGACGCCCGCAGGGCGGCGGCCAGCGGCACGGCCGCCGCCAGCGCCAGGCCTGGCGTCGCGAACATCGACCAGAAGTCGTGCCGCACGGCGTGGGCGCGGAAGACCAGGACGTTGAGCAGGCCCGGCAGGGCCACGGCCGCCGCCGCGACCAGCGCTCGCCGCAGGTGGACGTCGCGCCGCGCGAGCAGGGCCGTGAGCGCGCCCAGCGCCCCCAGCACCAGGAGCGGCACGCCGAACCAGGCGCGTGCGTCGCGCGACTCGCCCGCGAGGAGCTCGCCCCATCCCGGCGAGATGTGCTGCGTGAAGCGGACGAGCTCGCGCCACTGCGCGACCGCAGCCGCCAGTCCGCCCAGCGTGAACGCCGAGTGCGCGAAGAGCAGCGCCACGGCCACCACCGCCACCGCGGCGAGCCGCAGGAGCGAGGCGAGCGCGCGCCGCCGGTCGGGGACGAGCGGCAGCAGCGCGAGGAGCATGGGTGCCATGAAGGCCGCCGACCAGTCGAGCAGGCACGCGAAGCCGACAGCCGCGGCCAGGCGCACCGCGCGCGCGCGCGTCGGCTGCTCGGCGTGCGCCAGGAACAGCGCCGCCACGAGCGGGAAGCAGCCCAGCAGCAGGCCGTCGGCGGCGGCCATGGGCCCGTAGTAGGCCGCCATCGGCGCCGATGCGAAGAGGAGCGCGCACACGCCGGCCGCCGGCGGGCCGAGCAGCCGGCGCGCGAGCCACCACACGGCGGCGATCGACGGCAGGTACAGGAGCAGCGCCATCACGCGCACCGTCGCCTCGCCCGCCCCGAACAGCGCCGCCGCCGGCAGGTAGAGCAGCGTAGTGGTCGCGGGATGGTTGGGATAGATCACCGGCGCGTGCGGCGCGCACGGGTCGAGGCCCTGCACCAGGGCGCCGCGGGTGACGGCCAGCCCGAACTGCAGGTGGCTCTGCAGGAAACGGGCGATGTACGCGCCGCCGTTGGTGCCCTTGAACCCGTCCTCCCAGGGCGCGGTCAGGTCCAGCGTGCCGAGCGCCACGGCCAGCGCGAGGGCGACGGCCAGGAGCAGCCGGTCGAGGCGGAGGGCGGCCTTCGGTTGCACGTGCCATGGATTATTGCCGGCGCCCGGCTCCGCGCGCGACCGGGCTGCCCCGCGCCAGCCGGCCCGGCGCCTCCCGCTACCATGGAAACCATGGCCGATCCGCAGCGCGCGATCCTGCACGTGGACATGGACGCCTTCTACGCCGCGGTCGAGGCGCGCGACCGCCCCGAGCTCGCCGGCCTGCCGCTCCTGGTCGCGCACGACGGCCCGCGCGGCGTGGTGTGCGCCGCCAGCTACGCCTCGCGCGCCTTCGGCTGCCGCTCCGCCATGCCCACCTCCCGCGCGCTGCGCCTGTGCCCGCAGGCCGTGGTCGTGCCGCCACGCATGGAGCACTACGTGGAGGTCAGCGAGCAGGTCTTCTCGGTGTTCGAGTCGATCACGCCGCTGGTCGAGCCGCTCTCGATCGACGAGGCCTTCCTCGACGTGACCGGCAGCACGCGGCTCTTCGGCGAGCCGCCGGCCATCGCGGCCCTGATCAAGTGGCGCATCGCCGAGCGCACGGCGCTGTCCGCCAGCGTGGGCGTGGCGCCCAACAAGTTCCTGGCCAAGCTGTGCAGCGAGTGGGACAAGCCCGACGGCCTGACCGTCATGCGCACCGACGAGGTGCTCGCGCGCCTCGCGCCGCTGCCCATCCGCCGCATGTGGGGCGTGGGACCGGCGACGGAGCAGCGCCTCGTGCGGCTCGGCTTCGCGAGCTTCGGCGACCTGCAGCGCGTGACGCTGGAGCAGGCCGGCGCGCGGCTGGGGCCCCACGGCGAGTGGTTCTGGCGCCTCGCGCGCGGCGAGGACAGCCGGCCCGTCGTGCCCGACGCCGAGGCGAAGAGCCTGGGCACCGAGCAGACTTTCGGCCACGACCTCGACGACGCCGAGTCCGTGCGCCAGGTGCTGCTGGCGCAGATGGAGCGCGTCGCGGCGCGCCTGCGCCGGCACGCGCTCCTCGCGCGCACGGTGTCGGTCAAGATCCGCTACGACGACTTCGAGACCATCTCGCGCAGCGCGACGCTCGACGCCGCCACGGATCGGAGCGACCTCCTGCGCGACACGGCCAGCGTGATGTTCGAGCGCTGGGCGCGCGACAGCTTCCGGCCGGTGCGGCTCATCGGCGGGTCGGCGAGCGGGCTCGTGCGCAGCGATGCGGGGCAGCGCGAGCTGTTCACGGACCCGGCCGACGAGCGCGCGCGACGGCTGGACCGCGCGACGGATGCGATCCGCGAGAAGTTCGGCGCGGACGCGGTGCGGCGCGGGGCGGGGGATGCAAGCGAGAGGCGGAAGGGCAGGCTGGACGGGTAGCGCGGAAGCGTCCGGACGACGAGGACGGCCTCGCGGCCTTGACGATCCGGGACGACCGCGTGAGACTCGTCATGCTCGGTGACCCTGGGAGGATCTCCCATGCCAATCGCCTCGTTCTCGATCCGCTCGAGAGTCGTGGTCGCCGTTCTCTCGCCGGTCTTCGCGGCAGGGTTGCGCGCCCAGTGCGAGATCGCGACGCTCGTCAGCCCCACCCCGTTCCCCGGCAAGGCGTACGGAGCGTCCCTCGCGGCGACGGAGAACGAGCTCGTGGTCGGGTCATGGAAGGACGGCGTCACGACCTACGTGCGGTCGGCGGGCCCGTCCGCGCTCGATCTGTTGGACGACACGTGGGTCGAGCAGGACCACCTCGAGTGGATCTCGCCCAACGACGCCTTCGGCTACTCGGTTTCTCTGCTCGGCGACATCCTCGTCGTCGGCGCGCCCGGGGATATCTGGACCGTTCCGCACGTCCATGTGTATCGGCGCGAGGCCGGTGCGCTGGCCGGCGATCCCGCCGATGACACGTGGATCGAGCAGGCGGTGCTGAACGACGATCCGGTGTACGGATACTCGCAGCAGTTCGGCCACCGTGTCCTCGCGACGGATGGCCAGCTCTTCGTAAGCGCGATCGGGGCGACCCCGCCGGTCACGCCCAAGGACTGGTCCTTCGGCGCGGTCTACGTCTTCGGCCAGGATGACGGTGGCACGCCCGGCGACCTCGCGGACGACGCCTGGTTGCCGGCGGACGTGCTGCTCGCGCCTCCGGCCGTGTGGTTCGGAGAGTACTTCGGCTGGTCGCTGGCGCTGATCGGCGACCATCTCCTGGTCGGCCATGTCGGCTTTGGCTTCACGGCCGCCACGGGCAACGTTCACGACTACCGCCGTGACGACCCCGGCACGCCGGCCGACCCGTCCGATGACCTGTGGGTGCTGCACACGGACTTGGTGCCGCAGACGGACTCGGTGCTCGATGTCTTCGGCTACTCCCTCGCGGCCGACGGAGACCGCCTGCTCGTCGCCGCGAGGGAATCGGCCTTCGAGTTCCGGCTGGACGACCACGGCACGCCGGCCGACCCATCCGATGACACCTGGGAGCAGATGGCCGAGCTGCTCACGGAACCGGAGCTGCAGGCCGACGCGGGTGTCGCCCTCCGGGGCGACGTCGCGCTGATTGGCAATGTGAGCGGCTATGTCCTGCCCCCTGCAGGCGCAGCTTTCTTCCGCCGTCAGGCCGACGGAACCTGGCAGCAGGTCGCGCAACTGTCGGCGCCGAACGGCTCGGAGAACTTCGGCGAGGCGGTCGCGCTGACCAAGGATGTCGCCTTCACCGGTGACCGCGGCCTCTGGTATGCGCTGCCGCCGGATGAGACCAAGGGCTTCGTCATCGCCACCGCGCTCGTGGCTACCCCCTGGTCCTACGTGGACTCCGCGCTCGCGGGCTCGGCCGGCGAGCCGGTTCTCTTCGGAGCCGGCGCGCTCACGGCGGGCGAGCCGCTCGTGCTCACCCTGGACAAGGCGGCTCCGGTCTCGAGCGGCCTGCTGATCTACGGTGCCACGGTCGTGAACCTGCCCGCCTTCGGAGGCCTGCTCGTGCCGTCGCCCGATCGCGTGGCGGCCTTCGCGACCGATGCCGCCGGAATGCTCGCGCTCACGGCCGAATGGCCCGCCGGCCTGCCCGCTGGATTCGCGCTGTATGTCCAGGCTTGGGTTGCGGATGCGGGTGCGCCGCAGGGCTGGGCAGCGAGCAATGCGCTCGGACTGGTAGCTCCCTAAGTCCGGCCGTGCGGATGCCGGTTCGGAGACCGGCCGCGCTAGCATTCCGCGCCATGGTCCGCATGCCGAACCGTCACGCCGGCGCGCCACGCCGCGCGCGGGCGCCGTGCGCGCAAGACCGCACCCGATGACGGCAGCAGCCGCCGACCGGACGTCGCGTGCGCGAGCCGGCGCTGGCACCGTCCTCGCCGCCGCGGCGGCGCTCGGCCTCTACACGGCGCAGAGCCATGCCGGCCTGCACGAGAACGGTCCCGTGCTGGTGGAACTCTGGCGCCGCGGCGCGGTGGTGCACGGCCACGCGCTCGTGCTGCCGCTCGCGCGGCTGGTCGCGGCGGTCGGCCTCGCTGGCGAACCGGCACAGGCCGACCTGGCCATCCGTCTCGTGTCGGCCGGCGCGGCGGCGCTGCTGGTGGGCCTCGTCGCCTGGCGCGGCGTGCGGCGCGCCGGTCTCCTGGCCGGCCTCCTGCTCGCTCTTGTCGTCGGGCTCGCGCCCTCGCTGCGCTTCTTCGCCGGCGCGGTGGAGACGCGCGCGCTCGCCGCGGGCGGCGCCGCGCTGGCCGTGGTGCTGGCCGGCCGGACCACGCGCAGCCTCACCCACGGGCTGCTGCTGACGGCGCTCGGCGGCGCGCTGGCCTGCGCGGGCCACGCCTCGCTCGTTGTCATCCTGCCCGGCCTGCTGCTGCTGCGTCTCGCAGCCGAAGCGCGTGCCGGTCGCGCCGCGGGCGTACGCGAGGCCGCCGCCGTGGCGGGTGCGCTGCTGACCGCGGCTGCCCTGACGGCCGGCGCCGTGCTCGCGATCGACCGGCTCTGGAACCCGCGTGATCCGACCGGCGGCACCTTCATGCTGGACTACCTGCGAAACGCCGCGGGCTGGGCCGAGACGGTGGGTCGGCCGGCGCTGAGCGCCTGGTTCGCTGCGGAGGCGCTGGGGCCGCTCGGTGCGCTCGTGCCGCTGGCCGCGATCGGGGTGCTGCCGATGGCGCGGGCGTCGCCGCGGGAGGCCGCAAGTCACGTGCTCGTGGTCGTCGGCCTGCTGGCCGCGGGCTGGGCCGTCGGCGCGCGGCAGTACGGCGGCTACCTCCTGCCCGCCGCCGCCTCGCTCGCCTTCCTCGCGGCCGAGGGCGTGGCGCACGTGAGGCGCGCCGAGCGGGCGCTGCCCGCCGTGCTGGGCCTCGCGTCGCTCGTCCTCCTCGCGTGCGGCCTCGCGAACCTGATGGCCGAGGCCGCACGGCCGGGCCTCGTCACGCCGAGCGGCACGATCTGGCGACAGGATCCGGCCCAGCTCGCGCTGCCGTGGACAGGGCCGATGCCCGGTGTGCTGGGACAGGTTCCCGTGGCGGCGTGGCTGATCGGCAGCGTGGGCGTGGCGTTGCTGGCCGGAGCGCTGCGGGGCACGCGCGGGCCGCGGCTCCCGGCCGCGGCGCTGGTGCTGCTGCTGACGGCCGGCGCCTTCCAGCTCACGGCGGGCGAGCGCTTCCGCGGCTGCTGGCCCCGGCTGTGGAACCAGGAGGTGCGCGACTGGGCGCAGGCCGCGCGCCGCGATCTCGGCGAGGGCGACCTGCTGCTCGCCGCCGCGCCCTCGCCGCAGGTGGCGTGGACCATCACCTACTACGGCCCGCGCTGGATCGACCTCTCGGATGCGGTGCGGGTCGCGGGGCCGAAGGCAGCCGCGCACTGGCTGGAGGAGCGCGACGCGGTCGTCGCGGAGACGCTGCAGCGCGGCGGGCGCATCGTGCTGGCCGAGGAGAGCCTGGCGCTGCTCGTCGGCGGACAACGCCCGGACCATGCGCTCGCGGCGCTCGAGCGCTGGAGGGGCACGACGCACGTGTGGCGCTGGTCGCTCGTGAGGGGTCTCCGGCCCTGATCCGGGGCTCCCGGCTCAGTCCTTGCGCTTCTCGCCGGCCGACTGGTCGGCGCCGAAGAGTCCGGGCTCCTCCTGCCGGTCGGCCCAGAAAGACGTGACCAAGCCCTCCTTCACCACGAAGTACACCGTCGCGACCGTGACGCTCTGGCGGCCGAAGATCGAGCCGAGGAAGCCGCCCGTCTCGCGGCTGAGGGTGTAGCGCAGCACGTGCGTGTCCTTCTCGTCCGCCACCTCGGAGCGGCCCGTGGGCTCGCCGATGATGGCCAGCACCCAATTCTCCGTCGTGTGGCCGGCCTTGAACTGCTTGAGCGTCTCGTCGCCGATGGCGATGCCGTCACCCGTGCTGCTGCAGGCCGGCAGCAGCAGGATGCCCAGGACGAGGGGGCCGACCGTGCGCATGCGACGCTGAACACGAACCCGAAGTGGCGGTTGCGCGCCGCGCGAGCCGCCGTCTGCTGCGCGTCGCGGCGCCGGCCACGGGAGGACAACTCCGGTCGCGGCAGCGTCGCACGCCGGGCTCGACGGTTCACCGGCCCATGCATCTCCCCGAGCCGCGCCCCGGCAGCATCCCCGCCCTGATCATCGAGAGCTTCAAGCGCCTCGTCGAGATCGACGTGATCCAGATGTCGGCGGCACTGGCCTTTTACGCAGCGCTTTCCCTGGCGCCGCTGGTGATCATCTCGCTGGGCGTGGCGGGCATGCTCGTGGAGCGGGACGTGCTCCAGGCGCACCTCGTCGGCAGCGTCGAGGGAGTCATCGGCGTGCAGGGCAGCGGCCTCATCCGCACGTTGGCCGAGGAGGAGGCGAGAACGGGCGCGGGCCTCCTGGCCACGTGCTTCGGCATCCTCACGCTGCTCCTCGGCGCCACGGCCGTGTTCGGGCAGCTCCAGGCGGGGCTCAACGCCATCTGGGGCGCCCGGCCGACGCACCGCTCGGGGGTCTGGATGTTCGTGCGGCACCGCCTCGCCTCGCTGGCGATGGTGGTGAGCCTCGGGTTCCTGCTGCTGGTCTCGATGCTGGTGAGCGCGGTCCTGGCCCTGCTCTCCGACCGTTTCGCGCTGGCCGGCACGCTGGTGCACCTCCTGGCGTCGGTGCTCGTGAGCGGGCTGCTCTTCGCGCTCGTGTTCAAGGTGCTGCCGGACACGCACGTGTCATGGCGCGAGGCCGCGGGCGGCGCCCTGCTGACCTCCGTCCTGTTCCACGCCGGCCAGTGGCTCATCGGCCAGTACCTGGGGCGCGCCTCGGTCGGCTCGGCCTACGGCGCGGCCGGCGCGCTGGTCGTGCTGCTCGTGTGGGTGTACTACTCGTCGCTCATCGTCTTCGCGGGCGCGCAGTTCGCGCACGCGTTCGCGGGACGCTGGCGCGCGGGTCGCGAACGGGCCGAGCACCCCGTGCGCGCCTCGCGGAGGGTGGGAGAGAGCAAGCCGGCGCCGCGGCCGGTGGCCAGCCACACGCAGCATCTGCTGGGACCGCTGCGCTGGAATGCCGAGCGGCGGCCGGCGACGCGGCACTGAAACGGGGGCGAAGGCCCGCCTTGCTCCGGCCGGGCCGATGTCTCATCGTGACCCGGTCCGGCATCCTCCGAGTCCATCGATGCGCTCCCTGCGCCCGCTCCTCCTCGCCCTCGCCGCCTGCGCCGCGCCCGCGCCGCCCGAGTGGCGCCCGCTGTTCAACGGCACCGACCTCGCCGGCTGGGTGCCCGTGAACGTGGCGCCATCCACGTTCACCGCGCGTGAAGGCATGATCGTGTGCACCGGCCAGCCCACCGGCGTGATGCGCACCGACCGCATGTACGAGAACTTCGTCCTCCAGCTGGAGTACCGGCACCTGCAGCCGGGCGGCAACGCCGGCCTGTTCGTGTGGTCCGATCCGCTGCCCGCGCGCGGCGTGCCGTTCACGCGCAGCCTCGAGGTGCAGGTCATGGACGGCGTGGAGACGCCCGATTACACCAGCCACGGCGACGTCTTCTCCATCTGGGGTGCGCACTTCGTGCCCGACCGCCCGCACCCGTCCGGCTGGGAGCGCTGCCTGCCCAGCGAGCGCCGCGCGCGGCCGGCGCCGGAGTGGAACCACTACCGCGTCACGTGCCGCGACGGCGTCATCGAGCTTGAGGTGAATGGCGCCAAGGTCAGCGGCGGGCGCGAGGCTTCGCCGCGCAAGGGCTACCTGTGCCTCGAGTCCGAGGGCAGCGAGGTGCACTTCCGGAACCTGCGCATCCTGGAGCTGCCGCCGGGCGAGCCGCCGCTCGCGGCCGAGCTGGTAGCCGAGGACGCGATCGGCCTCGCAACGGCCTTCGACGGCCTCACGCTGGACGGATGGCGCGCCGCGGACGGCGGCGCCGCCGACCCTGCGCATTGGCAGGTGCGTGACGGCGTCATGTGGACGGATGGCCAGGGTGGCGACCTCGTCGGCCCGGCGCTCGGCAGGCGGTTCGAAGTCGCGCTCGACTGGAAGCGATCCGAACGTGCCTCGCTGAAGCAGCCCTTCCTGCTGCCTTGCCGGTTGCCGAACATCACGGAGCCCGGCTCGGAAGACTGGCATCGGCTCGTCGTCCGTGCCGAGGCTCCGTCACGCGACCGCGCCGGGACCGTGACCATGACATACGACGGCCAGAGCCAGGGAGTCCTCGTCCTGGACGCGCCCTGGGAGGAGGAGCGGCCCGCGGTCGTGCAGCTGCATCCCGAAGGCATGGCCACGGAGTTCAGGAACATCTACGTCCGCGACCTGTGAGGCGACGCGCCGCCTGCTCGAGGTTGCCGCGGCCGTCAGCCCGGCAGCAGCCGTCGCACCCAGATGTTCCGGTAGCGCACCGGGTCGCCGTGGTCCTGCAGCATGAGCGGCGCCTCGGCCGGGTGAGGCGCGTACTCGGGCAGCGCCCGGTGTGCGGTGGCGCCGAGGAACTCGACGTCGTCGTGCACGAGCACGCCGTTGTGCCACACCGTGACGCGGGCCGGGGCAGCAAGCACCTCGCCGTACCAGCGCGGCGCGCGGAAGACGATGTCGCAGGTCTGCCAGGTGCCCGGCGGCCGGCTGGCGTTCACGCGCGGCGGCTGCTGGCCGTAGAGCGCGGCGGCCTGGCCGTCGGCGTAGGTGACATTCTCGAAGCTGTCGAGCACCTGCACCTCGTAGCGGCCCATGAGGAAGACGCCGCTGTTGCCGCGCGCCTGCGATTCGCCGCGGGGCAGCGCGGGCGTCATCCACTCGACGTGCAGCTCGCAGTCGCCGAAGGCGTCGCGCGTATGGATCGAGCCCGTGCCGTTCACTTCCATGGCGCCTTCGGAGAGCGCCCAGCCCGCGGGGCCGTCGCCCTCGCCGGCCCATGCGTCGAGGCTGCTGCCGTCGAAGAGCACCTGCGCGTCGGGAGGCGGCGCGCGGAGCAGGTCGCTCCTGTCGTGCATCGTGTCCACCACCGGCGGCGCCGGGCGCTGCGGGTCGTGCACGCGCCAGCCGTCGGGCAGGCGCGGCGTGTCGGTGTAGCCCACGCCGGTTCCCGGGGACGTCGGCGCGGAGCAGGCGGCGGCCAGCAGGGCGAGCGCCGCGGTGGTCGACAGGTGCATGGAGGTCTCCGTGCGGGACGGCGGCATTGTGCGCCCGGCGGCACGGCCGCGACAGCCCCGTGGTAGCCTCGCCGCGCATGATGCGAAGCCTCGCCGTGCTGCTCGTCCTGTCCGCCTGCGCCGCGCCGCCGCCGCCGCGGCACGTGGCCACCATCCCCACGCCGCACGCGGGCGCCGAGGAGCGCAACGCGCTGCTGGCCGATCGCGCTCTCCTGGCCGAGGCGCCGCTCATCTTCCTCGGCGACTCCATCACGGAGGGCTGGGAGGGCGCC
>Ga0075421_100013819_pt1 | contig 10070 bp, 9 predicted proteins | sample SoiMetdeltSBSDD5_FD_75292 | JGI IMG/M metagenome (GOLD analysis project Ga0075421, IMG submission 75292) | Bulk soil microbial communities from a Populus tree surrounding site in Tennessee, USA - Soil MetaG P. deltoides SBSDD5 | ecosystem: Environmental > Terrestrial > Soil > Tree plantation... | reverse complement strand
AGGGCGCGGCCGCGTGAGGACATCATCCAACTCGCTTTCGCTATTCACTTCTTTGCAAACACCCGATTGGCTTCTTCGAGCGCTTCCTTCGAACCGATATCGTACCAGATTCCGGGCACGCGCCAGGTGTACACCGGCGTGCGCGGATAAAGCCATTGCACGAGGCGCCCGGGCTGATCGGGGTTATTTCCCTCAGCAACGTACTGTTTGACCAACGGAACGATGGCGCGCGGATAATAGTAAAGAGCGATGCCGGTAACGGTGCTTTTGGGCTGCTTGGGCTTTTCTTCGAAGAAGGTAATCCTGCCGTCCGCGTCCATTGTGATGGCGTTGTATTTGCGAATCTCCTCCAGATTGCCGACGTCGTACACGGCCAGCACCGGCGCGTTTATCTGTCGCGCGAATTTGCCGAAACCCCCGAGGCTTTCGCTGAACAAGTTGTCTCCGGCAACCACGATGATGTCGTCGTCCACCTTCTCGCGCGTAATTACCAAATGCAGATCGCCGATCGCGCCCAGCTTGTTGCTGTCGTCGGTCGAGCCGTCGTTAACGATCGTGAAATCCAGGCGCGCTTTCTTCGCGCGGTAATCGTCCGCCCACTTCTGGAAATGGTCGGCGAACTTTGCGTTCGTCACGATATAAACGCGGTCGATGCCGGCGATCGACGTAAGATTGTCGAGCACGTGGTCCACCATGGGTTTGCCTGCGACCGGCAAAAGGGGTTTGGGCTGTGTCAACGTGAGCGGATACAGGCGCGTGGCGTAACCCGCGGCGAGGATAATTACTTTCATTTAATTATACAAATAAACTCGGCGCGATCCGGCGCGCGTAATCTCCACAGTTGTTGAGAATCTCCCGCGCCGAGTCACACTTCAACGCGCAATCGGCAAGTTCCTTCGCCTCGGCCATTTTCATCCGGCGGATGAGGAACTTGATTCTCGGGACGCTGATCGGCGCCACGCTGAGCTCCTCAACCCCCAGGCCCAGCAGCAAGGGCGCCACCAGCGGGTCACCGGCCATCTCGCCGCACACGCCCACCCAGATGCCTTTCTTGCGCGCCGCCTCTACGGTCATATGAATCAACCGCAAGATCGCCGGGTGCGTCGGTTCGTACAAATGCGCAATCTTTTCATTCAACCGGTCCACCGCCAGCGAATACTGCACCAGGTCGTTTGTCCCGACGCTGAAGAAATTCACTTTCCGCGCCAGGGCGTCCGCCGCCAGCGCGGCTGACGGTATTTCGATCATTGCGCCAATTTCCAGGTTCTCGTTGAATGGGGTGTTTTCCCTGCGCAACTCCCCTTTGTATTCCTCAACCAACGCGTTCGCCTGCTCGACCTCCGTCACCGAGGAGATCATTGGGTACATCATCTTGATGTTTCCCTCGGCGCTGGCGCGCAAAATCGCGCGAAGCTGGCTGCGAAAAACTTCCTTCTCCTGCAGGCAAAAACGAATCGCGCGCCAGCCAAGGAATGGGTTCATCTCCTGCGGCACCTCCAGTTGCGAGAGAAATTTGTCCCCTCCCAGATCGAGCGTGCGGATGATCACCGGGTGCGGTTTCAACGCCACAGCCACCTGCCGGTACGCCTGATATTGCTCCTCTTCGGATGGAAGCACGTCGCGATTGATAAACAGGTACTCGGTGCGAAACAAACCCACTCCTTCAGCGCCGCTTTGAATCACCCCTTCCGCGTCCCCGGGTTGCTCGATGTTGGCCGACAGGATGATCCGCGCGCCGTCGAGAGTGACCGCCGGCTGGTCGCGGGTTTCCTTCAGCTTTTCTTCCAGGGTGACTTGCCGCTTGGCCAATTGCCCGTATTCGAACAGCGTCTGGTCGGTCGGGTTGATGATCACCAGCCCATTGAACCCATCCAGCAACGCATATTGGCCCGTGATCATCACCTTGCTCGCGCTCTCCAATCCCACCACTGCGGGAATTCGCAACGAACGCGCCATAATCGCGGTATGCGAGGTTTTGCTGCCTACATCGGTGGCGAAGCCGAGCACAAACCGTTTGTCCAGCTGCGCCGTTTGCGAGGGCGTGAGATCGTGGCTGATGATGATGCAAGGCTCGGTCAGCCGAAACACACTCGCGTCCTCCTGGTTCCCCAACAAATTATTTAATATTCGCGAAGTAACGTCGCGCATGTCAGCCGCGCGTTCGCGCAGGTATTCATCATCAATCGCGCTCAGTCCGCGAATGAATTTGTCGGCGACCTGTTGGAAGGCGTATTCGGCGGTGAGCCGCTCATTCTGGATCCGGCGGGTGACTTCCTCGATGAACACCGGGTCTTCCAATACCAGCAGGTGCGCGTCGAAGATCGCCCCTTCCTGGGCCCCAAGCCGCTCGCTGACCACCTCCTGCATTCGAAGGATTTGATGCCGCGTCTGGATGAGCGCCTGTTCGAAACGCTGGACTTCGTTCGGCACGTCGGCTTCGGCCAGATGCTGCTCCGGCACCCGGTCTTGCGCCTTTGTCAGGACCAGAACCTTTCCGCGCCGGACCCCCGGAGATACGGGAATCCCGCGAAAAATATGTTCGCCTGTACGCGCTGAGTCCAACATGGGGCAGTGTGACCCACAGATCGCAATTTGAAAAGGCCGAAGAAACTCGATTAAGTTTCGCGTTGGACTCCGAGATTTGGCTAAATCACCGCGATCATGCGCGAGCAGATTCGCATTTGGACCGAAGCGGTCGAGACTTTCGGCCTGGAAGTGATTACGGGACAGCGGCGCGACAAAAAAGCTGCTGTAGTCCGGGTCGGGTTGTTTCTGCTCTCGAAAGCTTTCCACGTCACGATCAAGGTGCGGCGGTTTCTTTATGACGTTCGCCTCTTGCGGGATTACACCATCGGGGTGCAGGTGATCGCGATCGGCAATCTCACCGTCGGCGGCACCGGGAAGACGCCGGTCGTCGAAAAATTCGCGCGCGAGTTGCGCGATCAGGGCCGGACGGTGGCGATTCTTTCGCGCGGCTACCGCTCGAAACCGCCGCCGCTATTCAAGCGCCTCGTGGACAAAATGCTCTTGCGTGAAGATCGCACACCACCGCGCGTCGTGTCTGACGGGAAATCGTTGCTGTTGGATTCCGAGACAGCCGGGGACGAGCCTTACATGCTCGCTTCGAATTTGAAGGACGTGATCGTTCTCGTGGACAAAGATCGAGTGAAGGCGGGCCGCTACGCGATTGAGAAATTCGGCTGCGATACGCTCCTTCTGGACGACGGTTTTCAATATTGGAAGCTCGCGGGTCGGCGGCGTGATATCGTTCTGGTCGATTGCCAGCAGCCTTTCGGCAATGAACATTTGCTGCCGCGCGGCGTCTTGCGCGAACCGCCATCTCACCTGGCGCGCGCCAGCACCATCTTCATTACCAAGTGCAACGGCAACGTGACGCGCCTCCGTTCCCGTATCTCGCAACTCAATCCATCGGCAGGAGTAATCGAGTGCGTCCATCATCCCCTGTATTTTGAGGACGTCTTCACCGGCGAACAACGTGGATTGGATCTCATACACGGCATAAAGGTCGCCGCCCTCAGCGGTATCGCGCAGCCCGAAAGTTTTGAGGAAAGCCTGATCGAACAAGGCGCCGACCTGGTTTACACCAAGCGTTATGCCGACCATCACCGCTTCTCGCAGCAGGAAATCCTCAACGCCGTGAACCGCAGCAAAAAGCGCCAGGCCGTTGCCATTATCACCACACAGAAGGACGCCGTCCGCTTTCCAAAGATTGATCGCCGCGACCTTCCGATTTATTTCATGCGCGTGGAAATCAAAATCCTCGCCGGCGCGAAAGACTTCCAGGATTGCGTGCGGCAGATTTGTTTTCGTTGATCATGGATCGCCTGATCTATTGGGTGGCGCTCGCGTTTGTCAAAGTCCTGCAGGCCCTGCCGCTGCGCATGGTCGCGCGCGTGGGCCGCTGCGCAGGGGGACTGGGGTATTGGTTGGACCTGCGGCATCGCAAGGTTGCAATCCGCAATCTCACCATGTGTTTCGGCGCCGAGAAACCGCCCGGTGAGATACGTCAGATCGCGCGCGAAAACTTCAAACGCATCGGAGAAAATTATTGCTCAGCGATCAAAACCGCCGCAATGACCTTTGAGGACCTGAGACCTCATCTTGACTTTGTCGGCGGCGAACGTCTTTACCCCGAACCGCGGGGCAAGCGGCCCCCGTCTCGCCTCGTCGCCGTCGGTCACTTCGGCAACTTCGAGTTGTACGCGCGCATCGGCGATTTTGTTCCGGGCGTTCAAAGTGCAACCACTTACCGCTCCTTTCGCCCGCCACGGTTGAACGATCTGCTGCTGGCAATACGGAAGCGCTCGAACTGCCTCTTTTTCGAGCGGCGCTCGGGGGCTGCAGCATTGAAAGCCGCAATGTCGGAACCCGGGATCCTGCTGGGGCTGCTGGTGGACCAGCACGCCAGCAAAACCGCTGTCTGGGTCCCCTTCTTCGGGAAGGAATGTTACACCAGCGCGGCGCCCGCGGTCTACGCCCTTCGCTATGGATGTAAATTATTTACTGGCTTCTGCTTCCGGACCGGTTTGGCCCAATGGCGCCTTGAAGTGGGCGACGAAATCCCTACGCACGACAACGGCAAGCCACGCAGGATCGAAGCAATGACCACCGACATCAACCGCTCCTTCGAAGCCGCCATACGTCGAGACCCTGCCAATTGGTTCTGGGTGCACAACCGCTGGAAGCCGAAGATCCCATGACGCCCTTTCCGGAAAGGATACTCGTCCGAGGCGTCAACTGGCTGGGCGATGCTGTGATGTCCACGCCCGCCCTGCAGCGCCTGCGCGAAGCGGCTCCGAATTCCGAGATCACCCTGCTTACGCACGAAAAGCTGGCGGATCTGTTTCGCCACTATCCGCATGTCAATCACGTGATGACGTTTGGAGACGGCGAGGGTGTTCTCAGTATTGCGCGTCGATTGCGCGAAAAAGAATTTGAGCTCGCCCTCGTGTTTCCAAATTCGCACCGATCAGCCCTGGAAATATATTTTGCACGCATCCCGCAACGTGTTGGTCATGGGAGAAGTTGGCTGCTCACTCGGTCGCTTCCCCAACCGGCAGTGCGGACCCGCAAGCGTACGGTTGGCGAAATCAACACGCTCATCGCACAAAACGCGCGCCGCCAGGTATTCCCGGCCGAAGGGCACCATATTAATAATTACTTACATTTAATCCCAGCAACCTGGTGCCCGCCAACTCTTCACGTGCGTGAAGACGAAGTTGCCGAGGCCAAAAAGCGCTTGCCGAATCAGGGTATATGGCTTGGTTTGAACCCGGGCGCGGAGTATGGACCGGCAAAACGTTGGCCGATCGAACGATTCGCCGAAGCCGCAAATCGCCTCTACAAAAAGCTCGCGTGCGGCTGGATTCTCTTTGGCGGCCCCAACGACGCGCCCCTCACCTCGCAAATCGCCACCGCGTGCTCCGGCCCTGTCGTTGACCTTGCCGGCAAGACAACCTTGCGCGAACTCTGCGCTCTGTTCCGCTGCTGCAAAGCGGTCCTCACGAACGACACCGGTCCGATGCATCTGGCTGCAGCGGTGGGCGTCCCGGTGATTGTCCCCTTCGGCAGCACTTCGCCTGAACTCACCGGCCCGCCGCGAGGCGCCATTGTGGGCCACGTTCCTTGCGCCCCGTGTTTCCGCCGCGAATGCCCCATCGACTTCCGGTGCATGCATAGCATCGAGGTTGACCAGGTGGTGCAGGAAACGTTAAAGGTGTGTCTATGAAGCCAATGATCGCGCTATTCCTCGCCACGTCGTTGTTCGCAGGAGATTGGCCCCAATGGCGCGGGCCCAACCGCGACGGCTATGCCCCGGACGAGAAAGCACCCGCAACTCTGCCGAAGGAACCCAAGCCGGACTGGAAGATCGATATCGGCGGTGGCTTCTCTGCCCCTGTTGTCTCCGCGAACAAGCTTGTTTATGTGGACGAAGACGGCGCGAGCGAAGTCGCCCACGCGATCGATGCCAACACCGGCAAGGAAATCTGGAAAGTCACTTACGCAACGCGTTTTCAGGACGAATGGGGCGCCGGGCCGCGCGCCACGCCCATCGTCGATGACGGCCGCGTCTACGTCCAGGCGTGCAACGGCGATTTCAAATGCCTGAGCCTCGCGGACGGCAAGGAGATTTGGAAGACGAGCTTCGAGCAGGATTTCGGCGTAAAATTTCTCGGCGGCAAAGCCAACGAAGGCACCGCCACTCGCCGCGGGAACAACGGCTCCGGCGTGATCGATGGCGACAGCATTTTCCTCCCGGTCGGAAACACCGATGGCGCTTCGCTCGTCGCCTTCGATAAAAAATCCGGCAAGGTCCTCTGGAAGAGCGGCAACGACGAAGCCGCCTATTCCTCGCTCATGGTCGGCACCCTCGCCGGCATTCGCCAGGTCCTCGCATTCAACGCTGACGCGCTCGTTGGCGCCGATGCCGCTTCCGGAAAAATTCTCTGGCGCATTCCGCTCAAGACCAATGCCAAACGCCATGCCGCCTCTCCGGTCATCTTTGGCGACCATGTCATTGTCAATTCGCACACCTTCGGTGTCGCTTGTTTCAAAATCACCAAAGACACCGGCGGCATCACCGCAAAGCAGGCGTGGATCAACAAGGACGCAAAAATCAATCTTGCCACCCCCGTTCTCGTCGATGGCCATTTCTATTCTCAGGGCGCCGCCAAGGATTACATCTGCTTCGATGCCGGCACAGGCCAATTGAAATGGTCCCAGGCTGGTTTTGGCCAGGGCCGCAAAGATTACGCCTCGACCATCGTCGTTGGCAAAAAACTCCTCGTCCTCGCCGAGGACGGCCAACTCCTTCTCCTCGAACCCAATCCCGACAAATATACCGAGCTCGCCCGCCTTCAAGTCTGCGGCAATACCTGGAGCTTCCCCGCCTACGCCAATGGCAAACTCTACGTCCGCGACGGCCGCCAACTCATGCGCTTGAGCCTCCAATAGGCGCTTACAACACCTTAATTACAATCGCCGTAACGTCATCCATTTGCGGCGTGTTCTGGGAGAATTCGCGCGAAGCTGCATACAGCGCATGCACGATCTGTTGCGCGGGCTCCTTTTGGCGTGCCCTCACCACCTCCAGCAGGCGTTCAATGCCGAACAAGCTATCATCAACAGCCGCCGATTCTTCGATCCCGTCCGTAAGCGCAAGCAGCAGGTCTCCCGATTCCAGCTTGATCTCCGCAGCCGGCAGATACTTCGTGTCGGGCTGTATACCCAGCGGCACGCCCGTCCGAGGCAGCGTTTGCTTCACTTTGCCCGCGGCGTCCAGAACGTAAGCCGGCGGATGCCCCGCGCTGGCGTAAACCAAAGTCCGCTCTTTAGGGTCGAGTCGCGCAAGGAATAGCGTCACGAAGCGCTCGGAGCCCACGTCTTCGGCGAGAACACCATTAGCGCGCGTAAGGATTTCCCCAACGTCTTCGCGCCGTCCGGCCAGGACCCGCAAATACGCCCGCGTCTCAGCCATCAGCAACGCCGGTCCCACGCCATGCCCGGTCACGTCAGCCACAATGATGCCCCAGCGGTCATTGAGCATCGGCAGATAATCGAAGTAATCACCGCCCGTCGCCTCGGCCGGGTAAGTCGCACCCGCGATGTCAAAGCCTTCGAGCAGCGGCGCTGATTTCGGGAAAAGCCGCTGCTGAATCTCGCGCGCCACCCGAAATTGCTCCTGCGACTCGCGTATCTCGCGTTCGGCCCGCTTGCGCATGGTAACATCACGGATGAAGCCCACGAAACGTCGCTCGCCGTTCAGGCTCATCTCGCTGAAACTCACCTCAATCGGGATTTCCACACCATCCTTCCGGCGGCCCACCGTTTCCGTGGCTCGGCGATTGAGCTGAATGGGCGAATGGATGAATCGCTGAATAAATGCCGTCTCCCGCGATCCGCGAAGCGCCTCAGGCTGAAGCATCGTCAAGCTCTTGCCAATCACTTCCTCGGGGACATATCCGAAAACTTCGCGCACAGCCGGATTGGCGAAATGGATAATGCTGTCGTGATCCATCAGCACCACGGCATCCGGCGCGGTTTCCCACAACATGCGGTAACGATGCTCGCTCTCCAGCAGCGCCTTCTTCGCCTCGCGCTGGCCTGCCCGGTTGGCCGCTTCGCGCAGCTCGCGCTCGACCGCCGGCAACAACCGATGCAGGTTCCCCTTCATTAAATAATCGTGCGCGCCGGACTTCATCGCATCGACAGCGATGTCCTCACCAATGCCGCCAGACACAATGATGAAAGGCAGGTCGAGCGCGCTCTCCTTCAGCATTTGCAGAGCTGCCGGCGCGTTGAAGTCCGGCAGGTTGTAGTCCGAAAGAACAAGGTCCCAGGTGCGACTGCCCAAGGCGGCCTTCATCGCTTCCCGGGTCTCCACCCGTTCCGAAGTCACCTCATAGCCCCCCTTGCGCAACAGACTGATCATCATGTGCGCATCGAATTCGGAATCTTCGACTACGAGGACGCGAAGCGGAGCTTTCATGCCAACGCCCAAAGCTTATGAACCCGGCCCCTTGCGTTCAACCCATTAATCCATTTATCCTGCCATTCCCCCAATCCCCATCCATCTTCATGATTCAACCCATTAACCCAACAAAAAAGGCTTGGGGATATTATCCCCAAGCCCTGAATAGGCATGAGCCTGTTACGGCAGGACGTGCAGATCCGGCGCGGCATTCTTGTCGCACACCGGAGCGGCGTCCACCTGCCCGATGGTGTAAGCGCCACCGGCCGGGCATTCGGGCTTCTTGGCGATGTACTTGTCAGCGCCGAAGAGGTCCGCATCCGCAGGAACGTCAGCACCGGTCTTCTTGTTTTCCAGCGCCCACGTAGACTTCGCACCTTCCATCTGTTTCATGTTGGCGATGCAAGCATTACGTTGGGACGCCGTACGGGCCTTGACGAAGTTGGGAATCGCGATTGCGGCCAGCAAACCAATGATGGCCACAACGATCATGATTTCCACCAGCGTAAAGCCGGACCGACGCATCGTTGTTATCTTCATACTGCTCTAACCTTTCGTTGTTGCGGCGTGGACGAGTTTCGTAAGAGGCGGGTTAACCAGTACAACCGTCGTCCACTAATTGCCTCTTACCGGCCGCAGCAATGCTTTAGCAGCGCATATGCCACCGCCACTTCACGCGGGATTCGGGAAAAACAACAGAAGGCAGCTCGCCCCCGTGTCTTAAATTTGGACATGCGAGGCTGGTTCGATGACAGAGTCATCTTAGAGATATCCGAACTCGACAGATCGGCTGATCAAGCTGAAGTAGACCCGCGCCTCCGGCTGCCTTTTCGAATTAAGAATCCGGGGACTTGACGGACTGGCCTGTTCTGTTGTAGCGCTCCTGTAGGCTATGGCTCGCTCGCTGCTGGCTCCACTCATCCTTATTCCGTTCATCGGCCTGGTTCTCCTTTCCCTCGGTTATCTGTTCGATACCATCAAACCCTGCCGTCGCTTCGCCCCGCTTTGTCGCTTCATGTGCCTTGGCATTATCCTGGGTTGCACCGCCGGGTTGGCCGGCGAATTCGCCTACGACTTCATCGAGCGCTGGCTTTTCCGAAATCTCCCCTTCCGAACCGTCGCCAACCTGATCGACGTCGTATTCGATCTCGGCTACGCGCGGTACCTCGGCGCCCTTTCCGGCGCCGCTGCCGCCATCTGGTTCTGGTGGATTCGTCCCGAGAACGTTCGAACATTTGGAAAACAGGGAAGTGATAATTATCAGTGATTTAGAGTCTGGTTCCCCAAGGTCAGAAACCCCGACGAACGCATTGACGGCCTTCGCCGTGGCGGGCGGATTCACCAGAACGACAGCGCACTACCTCGAGGCTGGTGCTATTATAGAGGAGAACAAGATGAAACCGGTTCATCCACAAGTTCGGATTGGGCATGTCCATTTGAAAGTGGCGGATTTGGAACGGGCGATCGCCTTTTATCGCGACGTGCTGGGCTTCGAACTTACGCAGCGCTACGGACGGCAGGCGGCGTTCCTTTCGGCCGGCGGTTATCACCATCACATCGGGCTGAACACCTGGGACAG
>Ga0075421_100013818_pt1 | contig 10070 bp, 10 predicted proteins | sample SoiMetdeltSBSDD5_FD_75292 | JGI IMG/M metagenome (GOLD analysis project Ga0075421, IMG submission 75292) | Bulk soil microbial communities from a Populus tree surrounding site in Tennessee, USA - Soil MetaG P. deltoides SBSDD5 | ecosystem: Environmental > Terrestrial > Soil > Tree plantation... | reverse complement strand
GTCCCCATCCCGCGCACATTCCGCAGCATCTCCCCGCGCTTGACCGTGTCGGGCCACACCGTCGACCGCTCCACTGTCTGGGCCGCCGGCTTCAGATTCTTAAGGCCGAGGGAAACCCCCGCAACCACTATCAGAAGAACGACGCCAATGACGATCCGCCGGATCAAACGGCTTCGCGCAGCGCCTTTACGTGGTACATCCATGATTTGTCCTTCCACTTTGAGGCAAGTCTCGGTCCATCTTCGTGACCATCTTAACTCATCTATTTTCAGATAAGTAGGGCGCGCCACCGCGCCGTAAGTGTCCGGTTATGGGACGCCGCTGTCCGGTCCCGAGTACTGGCGAGCCAGTTGCTACATCCCGTAATGGGAGCAAAGCCAATGGCAAGACGGAGCAGGACATTAGACACCGAGCCGGAAGAAGAGAGACCAGGACCCGAATCCGCTGGACAGGCAGGCGATACGCAAGGCTTATCGGACATCCCACAGGCCAACTCACAGAGCGTGGCCGAACTGGTGGAAGAAGGGCAGTTCTTCGAAGCCGAGGTAATTGAAGGCATCGAAAACGCTCCCCCAGCCGATGTTGCTGAAGTCAAGACGCGCCAGGTCCCAGAGGATGACGTTCCTCTCGAATACCTGGAGCAGGAGCAGGAGCGGCCGCAAGACTAAAGATGGAAACAATTGCCGCCGATAGCATGTCGTGTTAGCAACTCTGTTTCGCTTCGCATTGAAAATAAATGCAATCCGACAGGTCCCAGAAGGGGCGTGTGGACGTTGTGGCGGTACCGGGGCTGGCGAGGATTTAGCGGATTTAGGGGAGTCGTTTTCGCGCGGTTGGGATCTACCGGTAAGACACTGCAAGTCGTGCAACGGGACCGGGGCGGCGCCCGCAAGAGTGGCGGTTACCCCTCTTGGGATACTGATCCCAGGCACAAAAACGGCGAACGCGCCAGTTCCGGTCGTAGCCGAAGTACCCATAAGCGAACTCATATCGCTGACCGATGCCGTGGGAACCAACGCCCAGGCTATCGATCCGCGACAACCGGATTCGACCGCCGCGAACAAGCGATCCGCGCCTTAACATCGTCTGACTAACACACCGGCTCACTGAGGAACCCGATGAGCGGTGTGTAACGGAACCGCTCCTTAGTCACACTACCAAGCAGAAAAATCTAAGCAGCGCCTCGTCCTGGTTTTATAACGGAGCGAGGGATCGACGATTTATCGGTCGCCAGCTTTTTTTGCGAACTTGACACTAAATGCGATATTATTCTCTCGCATCGCAAGTGTAGGTCGACGTCATGGATGGTGAAAAACCGGTAACGGATGGAAAGACCGCATCCAGCGTATTTGAAGGAATCAAGCTCGACGCTAACGTCGTCAGGCTGATTCTTTTGACCGCGTGTGTTGTCATTGCGCTTCTTGCCGTGCCGCTATTTTTTATCTTCAGGAATTTTGTAACGTTCGACGCTCTTGATAGCTATTTCAAGGTCACGGATAGCGTGGGGCCAAAAATTCTCCACACAGTTACAGAAGAACTCGATTCCGGATACTCGAAAAACTTCATATTTGACTCGACGCGTATGGCGGACAGCACGATGCTTTTCTATGCTCCGGCAAACCCGAAAGTAACCCTATCGATTACCGCACAGGCTGTAGCCGGCGCCTTTCCCCATTTGCAACTGCTTTTGAATAACTGTGTCATCGAAAGAAGAGATCAGCAGTTTAACCTCTACGGAAAGGATGTTACGAAGAAGCTCGAAGAATGCGGTCCCGATCAGCCGAATCTTCACACGCTGAAAATTGTACTGGAGGATGAGCTTCCTAAGAGCACAACGATTCGGATTAGTTTGCTGGTCTTGGTGAAAAATCGTATTCGCGCGCGTTTAGCGGAGAAAGTTGAAAAGTGATCCGAGTATTTTATCGATGCCTCGTCTGGTTAATGGCGTGTTCGGCGATCGTAGCGCAGAATAACAAATGGGCTACGCTTCAGCCAGGCTTGGAACTCCTCGAGGGGAATTTCCAGGACCAAAAGCAGTTGGTAAAATTCCTTTTACTCAGGTGTGATCCAACCAGAAACGAAGTTAGAGTGATTGACACATTTCGTGAAATCGGCAAGGGAAACACGCTCGCTGCGTTCAGCGTGAGGGCGGTCAGCAAGAAAACAGGCGCTCTGGTATCGCTAAACGCCGGACCGACCGCCTCCTACACTCTTCCGGTCCCGGTGGGTTTGTTACTTGTTCGCGGGAAAGTTGTTAATCAGGCCAACTTTCGGGCCGCAAACGGCGGAATTTTCTGTGTAACTGGAGATCGCGTAGCAATATTGAACCTTTCATCTTTCAAATCGCAGAACTGTTCGTACGCTGTGCAGCGTGGCCCTTTACTCACACGGGCGTCTGCTTCCGCAAATGACGACAAAAGTGAGCGATATCGCCGGACCGTGCTGGCTGTGGACAAGGAGGGCAAACTTTTGATCCTTGTTACGAGCGAAAAGACGACGTTAGCTCTGGTAGCTGCTTTTTTGTACACGTCCCGGCCCGATCTCAAGGTCCAATCGGCCCTGAATATGGATGGTGATGCCAGCAGCGGTTTGCTGATAGCTGCTGGTCGAAGCTCAAAGCCTATCGAGATCGGAAGCGTGGACGCCCTCGTTGCATCTGCTATCGCAATAAGTAGCAAATCTGGACGCTGAATATCATTCCTAGAATGCACACGGCACTCAGCCAGCGCCCTGCGCTCTCCATCCTCCCACCGTCCAGCCGCAGCCTCAACTCATGCTCCCCGCGACCCACAGCAATCCGAATTAGCCCCTGCTCCGAAGCATCGACAGCGAATCCCTCCGCCCTCCACCCGGGATAGTAAAACTGGTGGACCACCAGCGTGCAATTCGTCTCACATGCCACCCGCAGCCGAATATCTCGCGGAGCCCAGCGCTCAATCGCAGCCGTCCCTTGGCCGCTCGCAACCCGTACCCGATCCATCGGAACCACCTGCGCTCCCGGACTACTCCAAGCGCTCAGAAAAGGATCCTCGGTGAAAGTGGTGTGCCATCCGACGTTGTGATCTTGCTTCGAGAGTACAAAGAACATTCGCCCAAAGAAGCCGATCCACAGCAGCCCAACCACCACCATGCCGCTCTTCGCCCAAACAGGCCGCCGCCCGAAGGAAAGCGCCGCCAGCGCCGATATCGCGACCGTCACCACAGTCTGATACCGCCATGGAAACTGCAGGTTCGCCAGCACCGGCAAGAGCCGCCACACCGGCGCGCTCAGCGGCGTCATCATGAAAAAGCTTGCGCCGGCCACGACCGCCCAGAAGATTCCAGCCCGCGAGACCTGACATACGACCGCCAGCCCAGCCACCAAAATCAGAATCGCGATGAACTGCACGAAGCTCGGCCAAGACTCCCCGCGCTCGAGCAGTCGCCCGTCCAAGGGCGGAAAATTGTTCTGCCACTGAAAAACCGGATCCAGCAAATATCTTTGCGCCGACACATATCGCTGATGATCGAGCGCCGGGAACAAGTAGATCGCCGCCAGCCCGATCCCGAGCAACAGTCCACCGCCAACTCGCAAAAGGTCCCGCGCCCACTCGCGCCGATTCGACAGGAACAGCGCATACGCGATCGGAACCGGAGAAAAGATGACGGTTGTAATCAGGTGAGTCATGACCAGCAGCGCATAGCTCAAGGCCAGGCCAATGACCGCATACCGCCGTCGTCTCACCACGCCCTCAACAAAATAGAGGATGAGCGGCATCCACATAAAGGACCAATACTCCGCAAACGCCGCGCGCATGTAGAGATCGACCGTCAGATGATAGGGATTTGCAAGGTAGACCAGTGCCCCCACCGTCGCCGCCGCTGCGCCACAACTGCGTCGCAGCCACAAGTAGGCCGCCATGCCCGACCCCCACAACGCGATCACCGCCGATACTCCCAGTTCGACGTATCCAGGGGGGAGGCCAGGGAAGAGCCGTCCCAACGGCGCAAGCAGTGACGTCACAAAAAACGGAAACGGCCCGTAGAAAAAGAAGGTTGGACTGCCGAACCCGTCGTGGCTTCCCATCAGCCACCGCGGATACCACTCCCCGGCCCAAAACTGCGATGAGAATTGCCGATGCCAAAGCAGATGGACGCGCCCATCATGGCCCAGGACCGGAAATCCGTAAAAAATCACCGGCAGCGTGAACACCAGCGCCGCCAGCGACAGCACGACCAGCGGCCGCACGTTTCGCTCCGTCTTGCCAGGCAATGGATCCATCAGTAGGATGTGAGGGTGTGGCCCAGATTGCTTGTCGCCGCTCTGCTTGCAGGACTGACCGCCATCATCGCATGGAAGCGGCCGCCGGCGGAATCAGTCCGCGCACCGGTAGTCGAAACCGCCGATCTCGGTGATCGCTTCAGAGACGGCACGCCCGATTTTCTCCGTCTGGAGACCGCCGAAGACCGACGCGCCTTCCGCCACTGGTTCACGTTCCTTGCCGAGAGCCAGTTCTACCGCCAGCCCCACCGATTGCCGCGTGAGATCAACGATTGCGCTGCACTGATCCGTTTTGCCTATCGCGAAGCGTTACGCGAGCATAACGGGGAATGGGCCTCGGCGCTCGATCTCGACGCCGTGCCGAGCGAAGCATCTGTCCAGCGATTCACCTACCCCCGAACCCCCCTCGGTGCGAGCCTCTTCCGTGTGCGAGCCGGTCCGTTCGGCGAGGTGAATCTCCGCGACGGCTCCTTCGCCCAATTCGCCGACGCTCGAACGCTGCACCAGTTCAACACGTATTTTGTGACCCGCGACATCAAGCTCGCACAACCTGGCGATCTTCTCTTCTACCGCCAGATCGAGCAGGACCTCCCTTTCCACGTCATGATTTTTCTCGGCGCCAGCGCCTTCGAGCAGGGCTCTTTGAAGTGGATCGTGTACCACACGGGCCCGGTCGCGGACCAGCCGGGCGAGATCCGCCGGCCCTCGGCTGAGGAGCTACTGCGACACCCGTCCCCCCGCTGGCGTCCGAACGCCGGCAACGGCAATTTCCTCGGTGTCTACCGCTGGAATATCCTTCGCTAGCAAGTAACAAGCTAAAACTCGGTCCACAATGTCAAATCAAGGAATTGCAATCACCTGTGGAACAAGCTTTAGCTTGTTCGTCAACGGCCGCTCGATCCCCTTGTGAGCTCACCGGATTCGGTGTGTACCGCTGGAATATCTTTCGACAACTTTTCTCTTGACCACCACAATAAAGTGGGTTATTATCCAAAAGCTGGAGGAAAACAACCGATGATTGCCTATAGTCGAGGTTCCCAATGCCTCGCTGGCGCCGCTTCTTTGAAGTACGGCGTACCGGCGATACTCGGAGCCTTTAGCTACCACTTGGATATAGCTCATTTGGTCAGAGCAACAGCCTGATAAGCTGTCGGCAGCGGGTTCGAATCCCGCTATCCCAACCGTTTAGTCACGACGAGTGAACCAGGCTTCGCTCCTGCCCATCATCGGTGAGTCGGCTTCGGCTGAATCTTCGATGACGGGCGGCGGCTCCCAAGCTCTGCGCCTCTCCTGAAACTGCAGCATACGTTCCGCAAGCTGTTCTGCGGCCGTGCGCTGCTCTTGGGGGATGCCCGCCAGAGGGCCGTGGGGCGTAGCCTGGCAAACTCAAAAATTGCAATCCGGAGGTAAATGATTATGCTACGACGTGTTCTGGTAGGAGACAACGAGCGTGTCTTGCTCATTCGAAAGAAGCGCTTCACCGATATCCTCGCACCCGGCGAATACTGGATTTTCACGCTGGGACGCGATGTTGAGCTCGAGCGCTACAACATCAAGGAGCTCGTGTTCGCGAGCGAGCGGGCCGACTACATTGTGCGTGAGCAGCCCGAGCTTGCGGCGCGATACTTCACGGTGGTCGATACGGCCGATTCGCAAGTAGCCGTCGTCTATCTGGACGGCAAGCTGGCGCGCGTAGTCAAGCCCGGTACCCGTGTGCTGTTCTGGCGCGGGTCGGTGGCCGTCACGTTCGACCTGATCGATGTCCGCCAGGCGCCTGAGGTTCCCGAGCGGCTGTTGTCCGCTCTGGCCCGCCTGGGCCGCGAGTCCCTGGTCACCTTTGCCGCGGTGGAGGAGGGCAAGCGCGGACTGGTCTACATCGACGGGCGTTTGATTCGCGAGCTGGAAGCCGGAACGTACGGCTTCTGGAACGCGCTCGCCGCTCCCCGTATCGACGTGCTGGAAGTGCGTCGGCAGACCGTAGAAGTGCCCGGTCAGGAGATCCTGACGAAGGATAAGGTCACTCTCCGCGTCAACATCACGGCGGTATACGAAATCGTCAACATCGTCACGGCCCGTTCCGGCGTGAAGGATGTCAACGAGCACCTGTACCGCACGCTGCAAATCGCGGTCCGGCAGACGCTGGGCAAGCGAACCCTGGAGGAAGTGCTCGCGGAAAAGGCGGACATCGACGAAACGGTGTCAGCCGAGGTGCGCCGTGAGATGGAGATGTATGGTGTTCGCGTGGGCGTGATCGCCCTCAAGGACATCATTCTGCCCGGAGACATCCGGGACATCCTTAACCAGGTGGTGACGGCGGAGAAGCAGGCGCAAGCCAACCTGATCCGCCGCCGCGAGGAGACGGCCGCCACGCGGTCGCTGCTCAACACGGCCAAGCTGATGGAGGACAATCCTCTGTTGGTCCGGCTGAAGGAACTCGAGACGCTCGAAAAGGTCGCCGACAAGGTGGGCACGATCACCGTGGTCGGCGGGCTCGACGCGCTTCTCGACGGGGCCGTGAAACTGCGGCCCAAGTTGTAAGATGGCGCCGGGTGTGTTCGCAGGAGATTTGCGGACACACCCAATAGTTGTCAGCTACTACCCGCCTCGGATGATCGGTTCAAGTGAACTTACGACGCAGACGGGCGGACCTTCAACAGATTATTAACCCGCTTGACGCCGTCCGTTTCTTTGGCGATGCGCTCGGCCTCAGTCTTGGCCTCGAGCGATTCGACTTGACCTCGCAGCGTTACGACATTGTTCTTCACATCTACGTTGATCTTACGAGCGGGAGTACTGGCATCTCCAATCAATTTGGCTGTGATTTTGGAGTGAATCCAGGCGTCTTCGAGTGACTCGCCGATCTTATCGCCTGTTTCCTTGGCCTTGTCACGGGTCTTCCGCGCCATGTCTTCTGTGTAATCGGCCCTCGAAACTTCCGTGGGCTTTACGTCGATCTTGTCCACGACGCTCACTCCCGTTCTAGCGGCTTTCGCAAGCTCCACGGCCCGCATCCGCATCTGCTCGGTCGGAACCTCGCCGCTGAGCGTCACCTGATTCTTGTCCACATCCGCGCCGACATCGATTTTTCGCGCGCTGAGCTGTGGGTCCAGAGCCAGCTTGTCCTTCACCATTCGCTCGAGATCGGAGTTAGTGACGCGAGCGTCCGCATACTGCCCGGTTCTAGTCGTTGTCGAGCAACCAACCAGCGTCAGAATTCCTGCCACACACACGGTAGTTAAGAAACGCACAGTAAAACCTCCTTCAACCTACTCAGCTAGGAGCATTTGTGGCGCCAGCGGCTGATTCCAGGAGATTTTCTAACGGCAGCCCGTGACCCTTTTCGGCTAAGTTTTGCGCTTTCTTCCCTTGGAGAGCAAAAAAATGAGAGCTTGTCGAATGTTAGTGATCGCTTTCGGAGCGGTATTAAGCCTGTCTGCCCAACCGGATTTCACGCCCCCGTCACCTCTGTTCGCCGCAGTGCTATCGAACAACACTGCGGAAGTGAAACGGATTCTGGCCGAGGGCGCAAATCCTAACGAGAAGAAGTTTATCGGCTTCACGCCCGTTTTTATCCCGATCATCCACCAGAATCTGGAGGCCTTCCGCGTCATGGTGGAGAAAGGCGCCGATCTCCAGGCCACAGACTCCATGGGCTCGACGACGCTGATGTGGGCCACCTTCAACGACACCGGAAAAACCGAGCTAGTCGAGGAACTGCTTAAGCTCGGCATTGACCCGAATGTGAAGAACAAGAACGGCGAGACCGCCCTTACCTGGGCCATGCGCCGCGGCTACACTCCTGTTGTCACCGCATTGAAGAAGAATGGAGCCACCGATACGGCGATGGTCAAAGAGTCCGTCGAAAAAGCGGTCGCCCTGTTGCAGAAGAGCGGCCCGCAGTTCCAGAAGGTATCGGGCTGTGTATCCTGCCATCATCAGTCGCTGGTTCAAATGGGCGTCGGGATGGCGCGGGAGAGAGGCTTCGCTGTGGATGAGATGATCTCCCAGCAGCAAGTCAGAGCCGTCATCGGGATGTATCGCCCCATGCGGGAAAGCCTGCTCGCAGGAACCAATAAGTTCCCCAATCCGCCCATCAGCTTCAGCTACGCGCTGCTTGGTTTGGCCGCCGAAAGCTACACGCCCGATGAGACCACCGAAGCTCTCGCCCACATGATTTCGACCCAGCAGCGCCCCGATGGCAGCTTCCGAATTCTAGGCGCCCGCCCCCCGCTCGAATCGAGCGACGTGACCGCCACCGCCTTGAGCCTTCGCGCGATCCAACTGTACGGCAAGGAGCCGGAGCAGAAAGTCGCCGCAGCCCGCAAATGGCTCGAGACCCTGAAGCCGCAGATAACCGAAGACCGCGTCATGCAACTCCTTGGACTCACCTGGGGCAAGGCCGATGCCGATCAGTTGGCGAAAGCCGCGAAGGCGTTGCTCGCCGAGCAGCGTCCTGACGGAGGATGGGCGCAGCTTTCAACTCTCGAAACCGACGCCTACGCCACCGGCCAAGCGTTGGTCGCCCTGAACCTGTCCAAGCAGCTAGTCGTCTCCGAAGCCGCCTACCAGCGTGGAATCGCCTATCTGCTGCGGACCCAGCTCGCCGACGGCTCCTGGCTGGTGCGTACGCGCACCTTCCCGTTCCAGCCTTACAAAGAGAGCGGCTTTCCGCACGGAAAGGATCAATGGATTTCTGTCTCCGGATCCAGTTGGGCGGCGATGGCGCTAAGCCTCACAGCACCCCCGGCACTTCCCGAGGTTTCAACGCTACTTCGTTGATCTAGTACTACCCAACCATCGAGGCGCAGCTTTCACTGCGCCTCGCAAACCATTTGTAAAAAAGCAGTTACCTGCCTAAAAAGTTTCCGCATTGAAAATTCGCCCATTTCGGTTAAAGTTGAAGCGAGAAGAATGATATTGGAAAAATCCATTAGCGAATCGAGCGACCGGGCCTTAGAACTTGCGCCGGTACTGTTAGTTGACGACGATGTGGCTTCGCGGTTAACTCTGCGCACTTTACTCCGGGCTGGTGGTTACAGCGTGGACGTCGCCTCTTCCGCGGCCGAGGCGATCGAGAAGCTGGACAGCGGTCAGTATGTGCTTGTTTTGAGTGATTTGGGGATGAAATCGCCCGAGGAAGGGCAAAAAGTGCTAGCTTATGCCCGGCTCAAAGAATACAAGCCAGCCACCGCGTCCGTTACGGCCTACCATGGCTCAAAACCACTTCCGACCGCGCGCGCGACGGATGTGGTCGTCGAAACCCAGGATGTCTCTAATTTGCTGACAAAGGTAGCCGAACTCGTGGGCCTCCGAGCGATCCGCCGGGTCCAGCGGCAGGTTCGTTACGCGCTGAGCTGATAGATCGCCTCTTCGAGCTCGTCAAGACCATCCCGAAAGAAGTGATCGCCAGCTTCAATCCATTGAATCTGCTTGGGTTCCGCAAAGCCGGCATATAGCGATTCCAACTGCGGCCGAGGACCATGCTCGTCGTGTGTGCTCTGAATGAACACTTTCGGGACACGACAGGTTTTCAGGTACGCATAGTCCCCACTTAGAGCCGGAAAGCCCACCAAGATCGTACGCTTCGTGTCATCCACGGAACATCCGACGCGCGAGGCGATGCGCGATCCAAACGAAAATCCAGCGGTTGAAAAGGGTACCTCCGGGTACCGGGACCGTAGCCAGTCGAGCAGGAGCCGAGCGTCCTCGAACTCGCCCGCGCCATGATCGTGGCTACCCTGGCTTCGTCCCACGCCGCGAAAGTTGAAACGGAGCACTACCGACCCGGAGCGGCGCAGCGCGCGTGCCA
>Ga0075421_100013817_pt1 | contig 10070 bp, 10 predicted proteins | sample SoiMetdeltSBSDD5_FD_75292 | JGI IMG/M metagenome (GOLD analysis project Ga0075421, IMG submission 75292) | Bulk soil microbial communities from a Populus tree surrounding site in Tennessee, USA - Soil MetaG P. deltoides SBSDD5 | ecosystem: Environmental > Terrestrial > Soil > Tree plantation... | reverse complement strand
TTGCAGGCTTCGCTCCTGTCGAGCCAGCACGATATAAACGCCGTCTGTTTTTGGCGTGAACTGCGCCAGATGAAAACCTTTCGGACCCTTGGGTCCGGTCTTGTCGGGATCTTCGCCTAGGTCGACAATCGTGTTGGTGAGATCGTTTATTTTTCCTGACGGATCGATAACGAGCAATTTCGTGTACTGCGCGTCCCATTTGCCGGCGAGACGAAAACTTCCATGTTCGTTGGAGTGGTTGCCGTGCATGAGCGCAATAGACACCGGCTGACCCTTTTCGACGATCGGGTTGACCTGGATCCAGCCGTCGTGGCCATGGACTGAGCGCGGCAAGATGAGCGCCGCGCTGATCAACAAGAATATTTTTAATTTTAAACTTGTCATTGGTATCTCCGTAAACTTGTTCTGTCGAGATTGCTTCTCATTGAGATTTGTCAACGATGGTCAATGTGCAATCTCCATCAGTTACATGGGTGTCTCTCGCCGTTGAAACCTCGTGACGTTCGGCGCCGAAGGCGCGATTATCTGCCCCGCTGTCGGTTAAGGTTAAATTGGGACAGAGCGCCTCAAGCGCGATGCTGAAACAGCGCTTCATAGACTCCCCTGGAAAACTACTTCGCGCGCGCCTGATGGCTTGAGGGCCTGGCAACAGCGCGCGTATTTGGAAATAACTGCTGATGTGAGGTCAGTTAGACTAGGGGAGGAGCCCGGCTCTGGAATGCTGTCGGGAAAGGATCGGCACCGCGGTCGCCCGCGTGGAAGAAGCTGAGAGGGCGGACTAGGATTGGCAGAGAAGCAGGAATAACTTGCGACGCCAAGCCGAGATGACATCGGTTTGCCGAGACTTGGAAGACGCAGTTCGAGTCTGCGGCAGAACGGTTGTTGCGATCGGTGGGCGCATGCTCATGATCAGCATCGTGTTGATGCGCGTGGGGAAACTGATCGAAAAAATGATGTACCTGATGGGGCGCGGAATAGAGTAAGAAAAACAGAAAAGACGCAGCCCAGAGAGCGGACGCGCTGCGTGCGAGAAGTGGCCGGGGCCGAAGAACTATAGGTTTCATCAAAAGACCAATGAGCGCGATTCTATACAGGGTCCGGGAAACGATCAAGCGGTTTCTTGTCGACCGCCTTAGTAGTGCGTGGCGGTGATTTTCGCGCTGCGCGCAATCAAGATCAATTCCAACAAGAAAAACAGCGCCGCCGACGTCAGCACGATCGTCGCGGCGGAAGAGATGTCAAAAGAGAAGCTCAAAAACATCCCCGCGCCGCCGCAAAATGCGCCGAGCAGCGGCGAGACGATCAGCAGGGTTTGAAAACGCTGCGTCAAGTAGCGCGCGATTACCGGCGGGATGATCATGGCGGCGGCGACCAAAGTTACGCCGAGAATCTGCGTCGAAGCGAGCACGGTTGCCGCCAAGAGGATGATGAAAAGAAGATCGATCTTGCCCGTGGAAACGCCGTACGCCGATGCCACCTCGGGATCGAACGTGGCGAAGAGCAGCGGTCGGCGAATTAGAAAAAGCGCGCAGGAGACGATCAGAGAGACGAGGACGACGATCCAGACGTCGGTCCCGGTGATGCCGAGGATGTTGCCGAAGAGCGCGGCTTCGATGTTGCGCGTGAAGGTCCGGTGCGTGGAAATGATCGCGACGCCAAGGGCGAAGCTGGATGTCGTCACGACGCCGATAGCCGCGTCAGCGCCGACCCAACGGCGGTGGCTGATCCAGTGAATCAAAACGCCGGCGAGTAACGCCCAGAGCCCGCCGCCGATAAAAAAATTAATGTTGAGCACGTAGCTAAGCACCGCGCCACCGAAGATCGCGTGGGACAGGCCGTGGCCAATGTAGCTCATGCGCCGCAGGACGACATAGACGCCAATAAAGCCGCAGAGCGCGCCGATCACCACCGCTGCGATGAAGCCGTTACGAAAAAATTCGTATTCGAAGGGAACTAGAAGAGACATTGGAGGTTCAATCGTTACTTAGATAAAACTACGCAGGGTTCAAATGCGGCGACTTTATGTTGAGCGGTTGCGGCTTGAACTCAATGCGATGTTAGTTGTGTGGTGCGTGGGGGCGTTCGCCGATCATGACCATGCCGTCTTGATGCATGACAACGAGCTCGCCGCTGTAAACTTCTTTTAAGACGTCGGCGTTAAAAATTTCATGGGGTCGGCCTTCGGCAATCAGTCGATGGTTGAGGCACACCGCCCAAGGCAAGTGGGCGGCCACCCAGTTCAAATCGTGGGCCGTCAGCACGATGGCGACCCCTTCGTGATTGATCTCGTGGAGGAAGTGAATGACGTCATCGCGTGAGCGAATGTCGAGTCCGGACGCCGGCTCGTCGAGCAGGATCAATTCGGGATCGCCGAGGAGGGCGCGGCCGATAAACACCGCCTGTTGCTGGCCGCCGGAAAGCTCACGAATATGGCGAGCGCCGAGACCGTCTAGATTCAACCGCTTCATGATTTCCTGGAGTTTGCGTTTTTCCTTCTCACCGATGCCACCGAACCAGCGACTCTTGACGAAGAACCCCATGGAAATCACTTCCTCGACGGTGATCGGAAAGTTCCAGTCGATGGTTTCCAATTGCGGCACGTAGCCGATCCGCTGCAGTGCCGAACGTTTGGCTTCCCGCCCGCGCAGCAGAACCTGCCCCGTCGTCGTCGATACCATGCCGAGGATCGTGCGCAGCAGGGTCGTTTTGCCGCCGCCGTTGGGCCCAACGATCGCCATAAACTGTCCCGGCCAGATCTTTAACGAAACGTTTGTCAGCGCCGGCGTGGCGCCGTAGCTATTGCTGACATTCGCCAGCTCCACGAGCGCGACGCCGGCGAGGCGAGTGAAAGAGCGCTCTTCGACGCCGGGAGGATGGAGACTGTGTGGATCGCCGGGCCGATGGTCGTGCGGATTTACCATTCTCAGTTTTTTCTCCGGTAGTCGGCGTGCGAACCGGCGACCGGCGCCGGATCGACTTTCTTGAGCGCATCTGCGGAGCCGCCCAGAGCTTCGAATATGATCGTCATATTTTCCACCATCATACCAATATAAGAATGCTGCGGATCGCCGGGTTTGCCGGGCAGCTCGTCGTCTCTGAGCTTGTCTATATACCGGCTTTTTGCTTCTCGTGCGATCTGTTCGAGCACCGGACTCGGAAAAACCTCGGACCCGAAGACGGCCGGAACTTTTTCTTTGCGGATCTGTTCGATCAGTCGGATTACTTCCCTGGGGCTCGGATCGGCGAAGTCGGACGGTTGCACCGCGCCGATGACCTGGAAGCCATAACGGCGCGCAAAATAGGGCCACGAGTCGTGATAAGTGAGCAGGCGACGTTGGCCCGTCGGAATGGTCTGAATCGAGTCTTTAATCGCCTGATCAAGCGCTTCGAGTTTTTTTATGAACTGCGCGCTATTAGTTTCATACGAGTTCTTGTTTTTCGGATCGAGGCCAATGAGCTCATCGCGCGCCAGAGCCGCGTAGCGCATCGCGTATTCAGGATTCAACCAAAGGTGCGGATTGGGATGGCCCTGTTCTTTGGGAAAACTGAAGTCGTAGATGTATTGGTCTTGCTTGATCGTTTTGTCGCCGAGTGAATAGATCGCCGCTCCTTGTTTCAAGTTGGCTTGCGCGAGCTTCACCGTCGGTGTTTCAAGGTCGAGCCCGTTGAAAATAATGATGTCGGCCTTGCTCAGCAACTTGCTATCCGACGGCGCCGGCTCGAAAGTGTGCGAGTTGATCCCTTCCGGGATGATACCGGCGATGTCCGCCTTATCGCCGGCGACGTTCTCCACGATGCTGGTGATCGGCGCTACCGTTGTGACGATCTTTAATTTTTGCGCAGCATCCGGCGCACGGCTGGGTTCTTTTCTCGAGCAGCCGAGGCTCACGCAAAACCACGGCAAAACCAGGAGCAGTATCAACTTCACTCTCATGGTTTGTTAGGCTCGGTTGAAACCGCCGAATACGGCGCGGCTTTCGTCCTGCCAAAAACATTGCACGTCGGCGAAGCCGGCGCCGCGCAGCCACTGCATTTGATCCGCGATCGGCGGACGGTGCCGGTCGAAATTTAAAAAGCAGCCACCGGTTTTCACCAAAGGAAAAACATCTTCGTAAATCCTTTGAATAATTTTCGGCTCGCCAACGTTATGGATCGCGATCGAAGAAACCACGGCTTCGAAAGGTCCTTTGAGGTTTTGGCTCCAGCCAGGCTCGGCAAAATCGCAGAGAACGTACTCGAATCGGCCGGCGAGATTTTTCATGCGCTCGCCGCCGAGCTTGGCCATCTCTTTCGAACCGTCCTGACACACGGCCGTGGCGTTGGGAAAACTTTCGAGCAGAAACTTCGTTAATCCGCCGTAACCGGCGCCGAGATCCAAGATGCGGATCGGGAGTGTTTTGTTGAACGGAATGGTATCGGCGAGCAAGCGGAACGCTTCGTGCCGATTTCTTTCCTTGGGATCCTGCCCCTTTGCCCAGTTCGAAACATATTCAGCTGAATCCCAATGATGGGGATCGTGCCCGTGGGAAGAGTGAGAACTACTTGCCATATTAAATCTCCTTCTAATAATGACGACTCTTGGATTATTTTTGTAGTCTGAAGCGATAAACGTAGGTAAACGCGGCCGGCACGTTTTGACCGTCTTTTTGCGCTGGCGCGAAGCGCGATTGCTGGACTGCTTTTAAGGCTTCTTCGTCGAAGCCCGCACCGCCGCTCTTGGTGATCTCCGCTCTGGTCACTTTCCCGTCAGGATCGACTTCGATTTTCAGCGTCACATCGCTTTCCATACCCATGCGCAGAGCCATCGGCGGGTAGACGGCGCGGACCGTTTGAATCGGCTTCGCTTCGCGATTCGTTCGAAGCGGGCCTGCGGGCGCCGGCAAACCCGGGGCGCCGCCACCGCGGCCGAGTCCGGCGACGGCAGTGCCGCCTCCGCCGGCCGTTCCTGAGCCAGGCACGACGCCGTTATCGGCGCTATCGGAAAAAGTACTCGCCCCGGCGGCGCTGCCGCCACCTTCATCACGGGAGAGCTCGGGGAAAGCGCGCTCGATCATCGGCGTCGGTGACACTTTGTTTTCACTCGGTTGTGCCGTTTCCTCCTTGGGTTTCGCCGCAGAGGGGGGGGCGGTTATAGCTTGTTCGTGTTTGCTTCGAAGCGGTAATTTTTTTGATGCTGCCGGCTCAAATTTCTTTGCGAGAGAGCTGTCTTTGTCGCGCTCCGGAGTTGGATTTGTTTCCTCCGGCGGTTCCAACAGCGATATCGGAATTAAGTCTCGGGTGGAGAGTCGGCTCTGATGACCCATCAGCACGGATACGAAGATAAGCGCCGCGAGGTGAATCAGTACCGAAGCGAGCAAGGAAGGAGCGAATGAAGAATCTTTCGTCATCCTGTTTTCTTGAGCTTCATCGATATACGGAAGAGACGGCACGCGTTTCATTGGGATTTTACCGTTCGAGCATTTAGGCAAGCCTTTGTGCTTTTGCTGGTGCGCGCAGCAAGACCAGAAGGCTCATGGCAAGCAGATAAGAAGTCGAGATCACGGTAAACGCCGGCCCGAAACCGTAATGGGTCATGACGCCGCCGGTAATCAGCGTCCAAAAAGGAATCGAAACGAAACCGATAAAATAATAGAGGCTGAATGCGGCATCGAAAAGCTCTTCGCCGACGAGATCGGCGAGCAGCGCCTGCGTTAGCGTCTGGCGCGACGTGACCGCGGCGCCGTAGATCACCAGATTTACGAAAAGTCCGGTGGAAATATGCTGCTGCCAAGCGAGCCAGAGAGTGCACAGCGCCGACATCAGCAGTGACGCTTGAATCACCAACTTGCGATCGAAGCGGTCCGAAATCCAGCCCCACACAAACGGCCCGATCAGACTCCCGACCTGGATAAAGGTGAAAAGAAAAGCGCCGTAAGTGATGCTGATGTTAAAATCATGGACGAAGTGGGGAATGATGTAGACTTCATTGATGTCTTGGCCGCGGCCTGCGGCCCCGGCCATAAAGACCAGCGACACGAGCAGAATATTCTTGTCCTTGAAACAAGCCTTATAGGCGTCCCAGCCGACCGGAGTCAGACGTGATTTTTGTTGCTCCGACGACGCCGTGCGCAGCGTGTCGCGAAAAACGAAACAGATGATGCCGATGATTGTCGCGAAAGACCCGACCAGCCAAAAAACGCTGCGCCACCCTATATAGGTCACCATCACCGCGGCCAACAACGGCGCCAACAAACTGCCGATCTGTCCCGCGGTGGAATGAAAAGCCAATGTGCGTCCGCGCGCGGCGCCGAAATGACTTGCGAGCATGCTTGATCCGACCGGGTGTTGCGGGCTGGAGCCGATGCCGCCAATCAGGCGGGCGGTAAAAAAATGATTGAAGTTAGATGCGAAGCCCGCGGCGGCGACGGAGAGTCCCAGCACGCAGTTGCCGACGCCGAGGATCACGCCGCGCCGAACGTAGGGGACGACAAATCCGTAGGCGGCCTGAAAGACGCTGCCCAAGGTATTATAAACCGCGGCGAGCGACGCGATCGCGATGTACGTCATGCCCAATTCCTTCATCATAAGCGGGTAAATCACGCCGAGCATGGCGGATTGAAAATGGTTGATGAAGTGAGCGCTGCAGACGATTGAAAAAATTGCCGTGCGATTCGATGATTCTTGTACGGAAGTCTGTTTTGCAATGGTTCGCATGGTACGGTTTTATATCACTGAACGGAAAATACGAAGGTTGCCTTAAGCGATAGAAGGTCGAAGTCCCTGGCGTCGAGCAATATCTTGAACGTTATTTCCTCCCCGGCTCTCGTCTTCATGACATTGGACTCGGGCACGATTTCTAGCTTTTGTCCCGAGGGACCCACTAGAACGGCGGTGCCCTTACAATTAACGTTCACCACCCCGTCCAATGTCTCGAGAGAATGGTTTTCTTTGAGATCAACCGGCGAGCTTTTGTCGCGTTCGATGGCCAATAAGCTGTAGCATGCAATCAATGCGTTCATCCGTTTTTGCTCACATCAAATCCAAAATCATCAGACTTCAAAGTGCCCAGCGGATTTCCTGTGGTGCAGTGAACATCGTTGACCGAGTCAGGCCTCTCCTAGTGATTAGGGACGGCCGAATCGCGGAAGCTCGAAGTGCACAGTCACTCCTGCTCTCACCGTCAACGGACCGCCGGGCGTGTAGTGGATGTCGTTGACGGGAGCAGTCTCGTTGATGGTAGGCAATCGCGGGTCATTACGTATTTGAGACGTGTGAAATTGTTGGCCCGCCCACCACTTCTTGTTGGCCAGATTGGTGATCGAAAAATTGAACTCATAACGCTCCCAGACGTATTTGGCCAAAAGATCGAAGATCGCCCAGGGCCGTAGCAGTGATACTCGCTCTTCGTCTCCATAGCGGGTTCCCATGAACCGCATTTGCAGGCGGCCCTGCAGCCCGGAAGGATGACGCGCGGTGATGCCGCCGTAAGCCAACGCACGGGGCGCGTTGGCGATCGCTCCGCCCTGAGTCGGGCCTGACACAAATCTGCCCCAGGTGTAAGAAGCGTCGAGATCCGAGGTCAGCCAGTCGTTGATTTGGTATCGGAGTTCGACCTCAGGACCGTGCCTGCGGGTGGCTCCCGCAGGTTCAAATTGTCCGGTGTCGCCGTCCAACACCAATTCGCTGGACAAATGGAGGTACCAATAGTTAACGGCCATGTCGAGACGATTGAATAATTTCGTTCTAAGACCGAGCTCTCCGCCGAGCGCGCGTGCGAGCGGCGCCTTATCGGGATTTGCGACAACTACTCTGGCGTCGTTGCTGTGATAACCGCCGCCGAAATTCGTATACAACTGCGGCGGCGTATACCAGTTGCCGGCAGCGAAGGGCGTGAAAATGAGATTGACCTTCGGGTTGGCCATGAAGCCCTGCGATGTGCCGCTGGTTGTAATCGCAGCGTCCGGACTGAGATTGCGCACGCTGTAAAAAAACTTGTCGAGCCGCGTTCCTATTTGAGCGCGCAACCAATCGGTCGGTCGAAACTCTTGCTGGGCATACCACGCCAAGCTCGTTTGATTAATTTGACTATTTTGCTGAGTGCTCAAGCGCCTGCGATTGACTGCGTTAAACAGGCCGACTCGGGCGATGTCGGTTCGACTTGAAAAGCCAACCAAGGTTTCCATTGGAATATTCCAGGCGTTGTAGTTGCGCCGGTAATTGAGATAGGAACCGCCGGCACCGCGCTTATCTCTTTGCTCGATCTCATTTCCAACTATATCTCCATTGGGTAGACAAGATTCACAGTCAGGTGGGTTCTCAAAGAACGTAAAATTATTGTAGATGTCGAGGCTATAGAAATATCCCCAGGCCTGCGCGTTGAAGGACTGGCGAGCATCTGAATAGTTGTAAACGAGATTCAGATTATTACGGTCGGTATTGCCTCCCTGGCTCGGGTCGACGGCTCCAAAGCGCCCAAGAACGGCTCCCGGTTGCCTGGTCAAACGCGACGGGATCTCTCCGGAAGCGTTCCAGTAGCTATGATGGAATGTTCCCAAAAAACTCAGATTGGAATTTGCCGTCGAGAGAAGCGTGAATTTGGTAAAAAGGTTATAGCGGTTGTAGCCCAGCGGATCCTTGAACGGCCCGCGTTCGTGATAGGTCTCGAAAGCTACGTAGGGTTGAAAGAGCGTGCCTTCGGGAGGGGACAAAATAGTCAGGTAGCGTTGCAGGCTGTAGCTGCCGCCCAAAATGCTTGCAATTGAATCTGCTGGCCGCCGTTTAGTAAGGATATTGACCGCGCCCGCTGTGGCGAAATCGCCATACTGCACGAAATAGGGTCCTTTGGTGACGTCGATATGGTCGACGATTTCCGGGATAAGCCAGTGAAGGTCGGCGTATCCCTGGCCATGGGCATTATTCGGAACATTGACCGGAATACCGTCAACGAAAATCGCGAAATCCGTTCCATGATCGGCATCGAATCCTCTAATCAAATACTCGTCCGCTTTCCCTCCTCCCTGATGCTGCACCGTGTAGAGACCGGGAACAGAACTGGTGAGAATATCGACCGGTGTGCCGGTGGGCCGAAGCTCAAAATCTCTTTGCCGGACGCTTGCTTCGCTGGTGGTTGAGACCGGCTGTTCGCCAAATACATAAATCTCCGTCGGTTGCGGCGAACCTGTCTGTGTGCTTGGTCCTGTCGCCGACGGTACCTGAGAAGGGTCAATTTCGGCCGCGTGCAACCGATCAGACGCACCGCCGCTTGCCAATAAAATCATCAGTATGAGTCGGTAAATAGTAGCAATGGAAAAGTGCGGCTTTAACATTGCTATTCTCCTAGTCGTAGTACATTCTCGAAATTCGTGTTACCGAAGGACAAAAAAATTTAATGCTTCATTTCCGGTGTGGTGGTTACGAGTTTGCCGTTTTGCACGCCTTTGGTGGCGATCAGTTTCCCGGCAATCTCGTGAACCTTGTCGCCCCGGCCACGGATGACGATCACTTCCAAGCAATTGTGTTCATCCAGGTGGATGTGCAGGCTAGCATTGACAGCAACTTCCGCTTTGTGCTGCATATCCGCGAGCAAATCCCCGAGTCGATGGACGCGATGGTCGTACACTAGAGTAACAACGCCGATGACCTCGGCGTCGGCCTGGCCTACTTTTTTCTGAATCAGATGATCGCGGATCAGATCGCGGATCGCCTCGGAACGGTTCTGATAACCGACACCGGTGATACTTAGATCAAATGCCGCCAGCAGATCCTCTTCAAGAGAAACGCCAAAACGGGATAAGTGATTCATTGATCTGTCTAATTCGTAGCACGAATTCAAATATTGTGTCAAACAATCCTCCTTCCTGGCATAGTTTGGCAGCGCGCTATTCCTGTGTTACGTGTGGATCCGGTGACTTGGTTTGGTTTTGCACGAATATTTTTTTTCTTAATCGGGCTCGTCGCCTGCGGCCGCAACGCGCGCATGGACATGCTTTACGCCGAGCGGTGCATCGCGTGCCACGGACCCGGTGGTCGAGGCGACGGCGCCTTGGCAGCGAGTTTGCCATCGGCGCCGCCTGATTTTAGAGATACAGTGC
>Ga0075421_100013816_pt1 | contig 10071 bp, 6 predicted proteins | sample SoiMetdeltSBSDD5_FD_75292 | JGI IMG/M metagenome (GOLD analysis project Ga0075421, IMG submission 75292) | Bulk soil microbial communities from a Populus tree surrounding site in Tennessee, USA - Soil MetaG P. deltoides SBSDD5 | ecosystem: Environmental > Terrestrial > Soil > Tree plantation... | reverse complement strand
ACATCGCGCGCGTGCTATGCTCGGGCTTCGCCTATCAGGGCGAGGCCTCATCTCACCGACAGGGTCGAAGCCGTGGTGAGCCGTCGGGCGCCCTATCGCCCCTGGCCTTCGTCAATTTTCTCCAGAACCACGATCAGATCGGCAACCGCCCCTTGGGCGATCGTCTCGCAACGCGCGTCGGGGAGGCTGCCCTCACGGCGGCGCTCGCCGTCACGCTGCTTGCCCCGATGCCGCCACTTCTGTTCATGGGGGAAGAATGGGGATCAACCCAGCCGTTTCCTTTCTTTTGCGATTTCGAGGGGTCGCTTGCAGATGCCGTCCGCAAAGGCCGACGCGAGGAATTCAAGACTGCGTATGCGGAGCTGGGCGATGAGCTTCCCGACCCGCTCGCAGACGCAACCTTTCGCACGGCCGTGCTCGATTGGGATGCGCGTGCGACGCCCAGCGGCCGCAAGCGGCTTGCGCTCGTGTGCGAGCTGCTTAGCGTTCGGCGCCGGCAGATCGTGCCGCGGCTTGCCGGTGCAAAGTTCGCTACCGCGCGATGCGACGACGATGTTCTAGCTGCCGATTGGTCGCTCGCCGACGACCGTGTACTCAGATTATTGGCCAACCTATCCGACCGCGACGCCAAGCCGCCGGGGAAGTTTCGACCGTTGCCACCGATCTGGGGCGGAGCGCCGCCGGCGATGCTACCGCCGTGGTCGGTGTTTTGGAGCATCGGAGCGGAATAGATGCCGCCCTCGATCCCGCTCGCGACCTACCGGCTCCAGCTCGCGCCCCAGTTCGGCTTCGGCCAAGCCGCGGCGCTCGTGCCTTATCTCAAGGCACTCGGCATCAGCCACCTCTACGCTGCACCATTCCTTAAGGCACGATCGGGCAGCCCGCACGGCTATGATGTGGTCGACCACAATTCGCTCAATCCCGAGCTCGGCGGCGAGGATGAATTTCGGCGCCTAGCCGCGGCTCTCGATGGGGCGGATATGGGCCTCATTCTCGATTTCGTGCCCAATCATATGGGCGTGCATTACGCCGACAATCCCTGGTGGCTCGACGTCCTGGAATGGGGACCGAAATCCCCCAGCGCTGCTTCGTTCGATATCGATTGGCACACGCTCCCTGCACACCCCCGCGGCGGCGTCCTCATCCCCGTTCTCGGAAGCTCCTATGGTGAGTCGCTGGAACGCGGCCAAATCGAGCTTCGATACGATGCCGCGGAGGCAAGCTTCTCCGTGTGGTACTTCGAGCATCGGCTGCCCATTGCTCCCAACCGCTACGGGGAAATTGTGCAGAAAGCCGTGGCGGAGGCCGGCGCGAGCGAGGAGGCTGCGGGCCGCGAACTGCTGGAATGGGCGGAGCGCTACCGCGGCCCGCATAATCCCCCGCGTCACCTGGCGCCGGCCTTCAAGGCGGAGCTGGCTGCAATCGCCGGCGGCAAGGAGGTGATCGATCGCGGGCTCAAGGCCTATCGGCCCGCACCCGATCGGCCCGACGCCGTTCTCGCCTTGCACCACTTGCTCGAGCGCCAACACTATCGGCTGGCGCATTGGCGACTTGCCGGCAGCGAGATCAACTACAGGCGATTTTTCGACATCAATCCGTTGGCCGGGCTGTGCGTTGAAGACCGTGGTACGTTCGACGGCATTCATCGTCTTGTGCGCCGCCTCATCGCCGATGGCTCACTGCATGGCTTGCGGCTGGATCACATCGACGGGCTGCGTGACCCGCATCAATATTTCCGGCGACTGCAACGGCTGATCGACGTCACACGGCCGTCGAAAAGCAGGCCTTTCTACATCGTGGCCGAAAAGATTCTTGGCGACGCAGAGCGTCTGCCGCGCTTCGCGGGCGTTGCGGGCACCACGGGTTATGAATGGCTCAATCTCATCTCACGCCTTCTGCTCGATAACGGCGGGCTTCCCGTGCTCGACCGAACTTGGCGCGATGTCAGCGGTGATGAACGTGACTTCGGCGCCGTTCTCCTCGAGGCCAAGCGCCGCGTGATCGCAAATATTCTGGCGAGTGAGTTCACCGTGCTGACCCGGTTGCTCGTGCGCATCGCCGACGGCCACTATAGCACCCGCGACTATACCGCCGAGCGTCTGCGCGCAGCGTTCGAGTTGTTCATCCTGCATTTCCCGATCTATCGCACCTACGTTACTGCGTCAGGCCCGAGCCGGGAGGATCGCGCGATCATCGAGGGGGCACTCGCCAAGGCGCGCGCCGATTGGTTCGGCTCGGACTTCGGCGTTTTTGATTTCTTACGCGATGCGCTCACGCTCGATCTCGTCGCTCCCGGCCGCGTCGGCCATAGCATTGCACGCGCCCGGCGCTTCGCGTTCAAGGTTCAGCAGTTCACCGGTCCGATGATGGCAAAGTCCTTGGAGGACACGGCGCTATATCGTTTTCACCGCCTGTTGGCGCTCAACGAGGTCGGCGGCAATCCTGCGGCCGGCGGACTCTCAGTTGCCGGTTTTCACGGGCGCATGCAGGAGCGCGCCGCTCAATGGCCGCATGGCCTGACCGCAACCGCGACCCACGATACCAAACGCGGCGAGGACGCGCGCACGCGGCTGCTCGCCTTGTCGGAGCTCGCCGACGAATGGACGCGCAACGTGCACCAATGGCGGCAGCTCAACGCCAAGCTCATCGTCTCGACAGAGTCCTCGCGGATTCCCTTGCCGGCGCACGAATACATGCTCTATCAGGCGTTGCTCGGTGCGTGGCCTCTGGGCGGCATCGATGCGGACTTCATCGAGCGGATGCAGGCTTATGCCATCAAGGCGGCGCGCGAGGGCAAGCAGCAAACGAGCTGGCTCGCGCCCGATGAACGTTACGAAGCCGGCCTCACGGACTTTGTTCAGCGTGTTCTCGATCGCGAGCGGTCCGCAACTTTCATCGACAGCTTCGACGCATTCGCGCGCCGTGTAGCCTTGATGGGAGCGCTCAATAGCCTTGCACAATTGGTCCTCAAGGTGACCATACCGGGCGTCCCCGACTTTTATCAGGGCAGTGAATTCTGGGACCTGTCGCTGGTGGATCCCGACAACAGACGTCCCGTCGATTTTGCGGCGCGAGTTTCAGCGCTGGCATCGATCGGGGAGGCGCCGGATTGGCACGCGCTGGCGAGTACGTGGCCGGACGGCCGCGTCAAGCTAGCCCTTACGCGCGAGCTTCTCGCGCTGCGCCATGAGTTTGCGGACCTCTTTACCCGTGGCTCCTATCGTCCGCTCGACGTCATCGGCCCGCACCGGCGGGACATCATCGCGTTCGCCCGGCTCGGCGAGCGAAACGCCATTGTCGTGGTGTGCGGACGGCTTTTTGGTCGGGCGACGCAGGAGGGGCGGCGATGGCCGCCCAGCCAGGCCTGGAATGCGTCGGTGTTGGCCGGAGGCTTTTCGGCGATGCGCAATCTGCTGGAGGCCGGCAAACCGCTACCGGGACCGAGGCTGCCGATTGCGGATTTGTTCGATGTCCTGCCGATCGCGGTCTTGCAGGCGCAATACACGCCAGTGGGGCGCGAGCGACCGACAGCCAGGGTCAGCGCGGCCGCAAAATGACCACGCACGCGGCAGTCGGCAAAGAAAAGGCCGTCCGGGATCTCTGCAGGGCCGGACGGCCTCGCGGACGTAGTGCCGACCGACCAAGGGTCGGTTCCCTCCCTCCGCCGAATCGCTATTTACGCAAGAGCGTTGATTCGGGCAACCAAAAGCTCACATTTTGTCGCTTTCAGCCGGACGACTCATTCCCCGTTAACAGGGCCGTTGCGGCCTCATTTGTAGACGGCGGTGACGACGTGATTGAACGCTGCGGTTCTGTCCATCGGTTTGTGCCGATTGGCCAGTTTCGAGCCGCTCTTTAGTTTAGACCCGGCGATGCAGCCGATGCTCGATCCATAGCAGCAGCGCGTTCGCGAGCGCCGCGAATGCAAACAGCACCACTGCAACCGTCATCATTTCCTCGGCCTGCAGCAGCTGCATTGCGTTGATGATCAGAAATCCCAATCCTTGCTTGGCAGCGAACATCTCGGCCAGAAGGACCCCGAGCAACGTCAGCGTGAAGCCAATCCGCAGACCTGCGACCACCTCCGGAAGCGTTGCCGGGAAAAGCACCGTGAGAATGGTCTGCCATCTCGAGAGGTGAAGCGTTCGCGCCGATTTCAGATAGACCGGCGGGATATCGCGGATTGCACCCATGGTCAGTAGCGCGACCGGCAGCACGCCGTGCATGGCGCCGAACGTCACCCGTCCCGACAGGCTGAGTCCGAAGATCAGGAGCACCACCGGATAAAGCGTGACCTTCGGTAGCGTGTAGAGCGAAATGAGGATCGGCTCGCCGACCGCCCCCGACAGTCGATGAATTCCCATCCACAGGCCGATCGCCAATCCAATCCCGTAGGACAAGATCAGCGCATAGAAAAAGCAGACAAGCGTCGCCCAGGCGTTCTCGGCAAAACGGCCGCTCGGCACGAGCTTGGCGAAATAAGCCAGCGTCGGTACCGGACCGGGAAGCGCGGTCGCGCCGACGAGCTGATGCAGGGCCTGCCAGATCAGCAGCAGGACGATGAGAATGATCGCAGTGTCTGCGGCGCGCTTGCTCGCGATCATGGCTTGGCGATCCCGCGCCGCTCCGCCCAACGCTGATCGACCACGTGCAAGGCCATGTTGACGGCGGTCGCTACGATGATCAACAGCAGCATCAGCGCGTACATCTGCCGATTGTTGAAGTCGGAATAGGCGTCGGAAATGACGCGCCCCAGCCCGGCCGGTGCAAGAATGAATTCGCTGGCAATGACGCCGATGAAAGCATAGCTGACCGCAAGCTTGACCCCGGTGAAGAGATGCGGCGCCGCCGCCGGCAACTTCAGGAGCAGCGCCGTGGCGATCGTTCCCATGCGATGGACGCGCGCCACCTTGGTGAGCACTTGCGGCACGCGGTCGAGCCCGTTCAAGGTTGCAATGATCATCGCCACGATCGCGGTCGCCACCCCCATCAGCACGATCGGGACGACCGACAGTCCGAAGATGACGATCAGCACCGGGTAGAAAATGAAGATGGGCACCGCGTAATAGGTGGCGAAGAAGGGATCGAGCGATTGCCGCACGCGCGGCAGCGCGTGGATGACGAGGCCGAGCGCAAACCCCGCCACCACCGAAATCAAAGCCGCTAGGATGACGATGCCGAACGTGCGCACGATCTGGTCATTGGCCTGTCCCGAGATCAGGAGCGCGATCAGCGCATCGGCCATCTGCGAGGGCGGGATCACGACGCGATGATCGATCAGGCCGACGCGGCAGCAAAATTCGAGCAGACCGATCGCGATCACAAGAACGGCAATCCTGATCCAGCCGATCCGGCTCATCCGGCCATCACCCCGGAATGCCCGAGCGACTTGATGGATTCGCCGCGCAGATCGTCCCACAGTCGGCCGGTGATCTCGGCAAAGCCGGCTTCGCTGACGATCTTGCTGTCGCGCTCGCGCGGCCAGCCGGTCACGACGATGTCGAGGAAGCGGCCTGGACGAGCCGACATGGCACCGATGCGGTCCGCCAGCATCGCGGCTTCGTCCAGCGCATGCGTGATCAGGAGAATGGTGGCCCCGGTGCGCCGCCACAGCCGCAGCACTTCATCGCCCATCAGCAGCCTCGTCTGCGCATCAAGCGCCCCGAACGGCTCGTCGAGCAGAATGAGGCGCGGCTGCAGCACGAGGGTACGGGAGATGCAGACACGCTGGCGCATACCGCCCGAAAGCTGCGCGGGATAGGAGCGGGCGAAGTCGGTCAATCCCATGAAAGCGAGTGCATCGTCGACGCGACGACGGATCTCTGCGGCCGCCACGCCGACGCGACGCAAGCCGAATGCGGCGTTGTCCCACACCGTCAACCAGGGGAAGCTCGCGTCCTCCTGAAACACGACTCCGATGCCGTCCGACACCTTGCCGCTGACCGGCCGCCCCTCGAAAGTGACCGTGCCGGCCGTGGGTTGCTGGAGTCCGGCGAGCACCTCGAGCAGCGTGGACTTGCCGCAGCCGGACGGACCGACCACGGCAAAAAACTCGCCGCGTTTGAGCTCGAGATCGATCGGTCCGAGCGCATGAACCGGCGGCGTGCCGGCAGCACCTGGATAGATCCGCGTCACACCCGAGAGCGAGGCGTGGATGTCCTCGTCTCGGGCCGTCATTTTTGCAGATCAGGGGGCAGGAACGAGCTGTCGACGATCTTGCCGAGGTCGACGTCCTTCTGCAGCATTCCCACGCCTTTCATCGCATGTACAGTCTGTTCGAGCAGCGGCATCTCAATGCGGCCCTCGCTCCAGAATTTCGTCTGCACGAGTTCCTTCACCATGACGCCGACGTCAGTCCGAGGCAACGGTTCGTAGATCTTCGAGAGTATCTCGATCGCCTCATCGGTATGCTCATAGATGAACTTGGTGCCCTCGCGCCGCGCCGCCTGGATCGCACGCAGCTTCTCCGGCCGCTCTTTGATAGCCTGGCCGGTCGCCATCCCCACCTGCGAGGGAATCAGCGGCAAGTCTTTTGGACCGACGAGCACGCGATACTTGCTCTCGCCGCCGCGGCTCCGGAACAGGATGATCGGGATGGATGTCGCGTCCACAACGCTGTTTTCCAACGCCGTGAGCGCGCCGCTCAGGCTGCCGAGGGCCGTCATTTGCACGTCGCCCTGCTTGAGCCCGGCCTTCTCCATCACCAGCACGCCCATCATTTCGCCGAGCGACTTCGGATTGCTGATGCCGAACTTCTTGCCTTTGAGATCAGCGGGTGTTTTGAGCGGCGAATCGGGCATGACGATCAGCACCAGGTCGGCCAGCGACCGTGCCGTGATGCTCACGATCTTGACGTCCTGCCCCTGTTCGGCAGCGGCGATGACCGGGGCCGCGGTGACGTCGCCATAGCCCAGATCGCTTGCCATGGCGTTGCGCACCGAGTTGCCGCCGCCCGCGCCCGAGATGATGCCGGTGATGTCGATGCCGTGCTCCTTGAAGAAGCCCTTCTCGAGCGCGACCCCGTAGGGCGCGCCGGAAGGGTCATTCTTGTACTGGGTCACGAGGAGATCCGCAGCGTTGGCCGGCCAAGCCCAAGCAAGAGCAAGCGCTGTGGCGCCAATGATGCTCCTAAGGTTCATACCACGTCCTCCTTCAGGTAAGCTGCGCCCCCGCCTGCCGCGCATCCAGCGTAGCCCGTGCGACCGCTGCAGTATAATGGAAGGATTGACGCAGGAACCGCTAGGCGTGCCATAGCCGACGCGGCCGGTCGAAACGGCCAGCGGTGGTGCGGCACGCCATCCACGGAAACCAGCATCTGCTGCGTGCTCGTGTCGATGGAGATGAGGACGTTGGCGTGGGTAGCGACCGCACTCAGGCCTAGCAGCGCTGCAGCGCCAATCCATGCGCGCAGCAACGCTCGTCTCGACTTGGTCCGCATGCGCGGCCGCAGACGTGCGCGAAGCAGACAGATGCTTTTCAAAGTCGTTTCGGTGTGGGAAACCCAGCCTATATCGCGTTCTTGTCTCGCCATCCTAACATCGTTCCGAACGTCCTCAATCGGTGTGGACCGGGGCATTCGGTAAGTCGGTGCAGACAAGAGGGCATCTTTGCGGGCCTCATGATCACAGGGACAAAACCGATGAAGGCTGCTTTCATTGAACAATTTGGCGGACCGGAAGTCCTGAAATACGGAGACTTGCCGGATCCGGTGGCCCAGCCCGGCGAGGTCGTAATCGATGTGCATGCCGCCAGCGTGAACGCCGCGGATTGGAAGGTGCGTGCCGGCCAATATGCACAAGCGAAGTTTCCATTGATCCTGGGGCGCGATTTCTCCGGCGTGATTGGCTCTGTCGGCGAAGGCGTAACGGATCTCAAGGTTGGCGATTCTGCTTTCGGCGTTTGCGAAGCCGGACAGGAGGGCGCGTATGCCGAAAAGATCGCAGTGAAGGCTGCGATCGTGGCGAAGAAGCCTGATGGCCTATCGCACGTCAATGCGGTCGCCTTGGCGCTCACCGGTCTTACGGCGCTGAGCGCCGTCGAAGACACGTTGAAACTCAAGCCTGGCGAGACGATCCTCATTCAGGGCGGGGCGGGCGGAGTCGCGGGCTTCGCCATTCAACTCGCCAAGCATATCGGCGCCCGCGTGATCACGACCGCGAGCGCGCCGAATCACGATTATGTGCGCGGCCTTGGAGCCGATGAAATCATCGACTACAACGCGGTCGATTTCACTCAGGCCGTGAGGAATTGCGACGCAGTGTTCGACACCGTCGGCAGGGACGTTGCGCAGCGCTCGTTCGCGGTGCTCAAGCCGGGTGGTCGGGCAGCCTTTATCGCTTCCGGAGCGAACGCGCCGAAGCCGACACGCGATGATGTAATCTCGTTGAGGCCTCCGGTCGGCCGCGCCCGCCGGCCTCTCGAACGTATCGTTGAGCTGTTCGAGGCAGGAGCCATACGTACACCTGAGATCAAGCTCTATCGTTTGTCGCAGGCGGCGGATGCTCATCGACTAAGCGAGTCGCGCCATTTCAGGGGCAAGCTCGTCTTCCAGGTGCGATAGTGGGATCGCCGCGCCTCGTTGCACGGCCAATGCAAGCCATGGTCAGCGGATATCGTGTCCGAATGCCTTTCACCGAAAAACCGTTTGCGCAGACCGCCCGGTGGATGTTCTTCGCTGAGAAAGGAGTGGGCGATTCGTTACGCCACGCGATCTCGTCGAGAGTGCTGCAATCGACTTGATTGAGAGCGGCTATCACGAGCGCTTGGTGAGCGCGCGGCGCAAAGCCTATTGCAACCATGGATTGTTAGCTGCAATATGAATGCAAAGAACCGCCCACAGGCGGCGTTCGCTCCCAACCGGGGGAGAATAACGGCCACGAGGTACCGGATGTAGCGCGAAGGTAGAGGGGAGGGGAAAAGTGGCTATTCCCCTGCGCGAGCGGCTGCTCGGACGTTTCGCCCGACTGACCAACCGATTCCGCGTCTGGTATCGGCTTCCTTTCCTGCTCGCGATGCCCACGTTGGTCGGTCATCGCGTCAATATGCGCGAGCACAATCTTTCCGATACGGAACGCGATCCCTCGCTGCTCAAGCCGCTAGGCGGCGCAAGTCCCCGCGATCAGCGCGCAGCTGACGGCAGCTACAACGATCTCGGTTGCCCCTGGATGGGCATGTCCGGCGCGCGCTTCGGCCGCAACGTGCCGATCGCCGATACGTTCGGCGAGCAGCCGCCCGAGCTCTACGAGCCCAACCCGCGGCAAGTGAGCCGAGATCTGCTCGCGCGCCGCAGCTTCGTGCCGGTGCCGCGTCTCAACGTTCTCGTCCCGGCATGGCTGCAATTCATGGTGCATGATTGGCTCAGCCATGGCGGCGGCGATACCGCACAGCCGCCCCATCGCCTGCCGCTGCCGCCCGGCGACGATTGGCCCCCTCCCGACATGACCATCTTGCACACATTGCCTGACGACCGGCATTCGCCCGCGGATCAGGGCCAGCCCGCGACCTTTCGCAACACCGAGACGCATTGGTGGGACGGCTCGCAGATCTATGGGTCGGACCTCGAGATCCAACGTGCGGTGCGCACCGATCCAGCGACCGGACAATTGCGCGCCGACGGCAAGCTTCATCTCGATGCACGCGGGCATCTCCCGGTCGATCCGAAAAGCGAAGCCCCGAACCAAGAGCTTGCCGGAGTGAACGGCAATTGGTGGGTCGGCCTGTCGGTGATGCACACGCTGTTCGCGCGCGAGCACAATGCCATCGTCGATCGGCTGCGCATCGACTACCCGGCAGCCGATGGGGAATGGCTGTTCCAGAAGGCGCGGGTCATCAACGCGGCCCTCATCGCCAAGATCCACACGGTCGAGTGGACGCCGGCGCTATTGAATTCGCCGGAAGGGCGCTTTGCCATGCGCGGTAACTTCTGGGGCCTACTCGGCGAGGAATATGCGCGCGCTTACGGCCGCCTCGGCGACGGGGAAGTCCTCTCCGGCATCCCGGGGTCTCCCCCCGATCACCATGCTGCGCCATATGCGATGACCGACGAATTCACCGCAGTCTACCGCATGCATT
>Ga0075421_100013814_pt1 | contig 10073 bp, 7 predicted proteins | sample SoiMetdeltSBSDD5_FD_75292 | JGI IMG/M metagenome (GOLD analysis project Ga0075421, IMG submission 75292) | Bulk soil microbial communities from a Populus tree surrounding site in Tennessee, USA - Soil MetaG P. deltoides SBSDD5 | ecosystem: Environmental > Terrestrial > Soil > Tree plantation... | reverse complement strand
CTTGGTCGTTTCCACCCTGCTCTCGATCTCAGTGACGCTGGCAGTCCATGCACAATCGAGCGGCGATCGCCTGCAGCTCGGCGAGATCCTGGTGCTGCTCGTCTCGAGCCCGTCGAAACCGCCGACGGGCCCCGTCATCGGCGATTCGGCCACGCGCCTGTTCGTCGCCGATCGCGGGAGTCGGAAAGGCCAGACCGCGATCGTCATGAGCGGCGGGCCGATGCCGCCGGACACGGGCGGCCGCGATGGTGTCGAGTACCGCCTGGTCGGGCCGGGCAGCGCCGGTCCGCTTCCGTCAGTCGACGTCCTGGGAGTGCACTACGTCAAGGTTCAGCCGGATCGCGTCGACGCGTTCGAAACGTTCGTCCGCGACCGGGTTCATCCCGCGGTCGGCAACCTGCGACCGGACCTGCGCATTCTGTATTACAAGGACGTGCGCACGCCCGGCAGCTACCTGGCGCTGTTCGCGCTGACGCGCGCCTCGCGTGACAAGTACTGGCCGAAAGGCGCCGACTCTGACGAGCTGAGGGCGGCATTCGCGCCGCTCGCGCCGCTCGCGGGACAGTTGCGGGAGTATCTGGTCGAGGGCAGCTACCTCGCCGATCCGAAGTTCGCCGCCGCGGTGTTCGAGAGCCGCGATTGGGTCGACTACGTACTCCAACCTCAGCGTTGATTGTGGTGTTCCGGGGGGCTGCTGCGAGCCCCGGCCACGAAATCGTCAGCCCCGATTGCCCTCTCTGGTGGGCAACGCGACAATTCTGCACGACACCTTACCCCAACCATTAATTCGACGGCCCATGTAAGTTCACCCGCAGCAGCGACTTGGGGCAGGCGCCAGAAATTCAGCGCCACCGGCATACCGCTTGCCTCAGGGTCAGGCAGGAGAGCAATCATGAGGCGAGCACTCATCGCGGCGTCAGTTCTTACGGCAATCGTCTTCAGCACGGCTCCTGTCGTCGTCAACGCCGACAGCGAGTCGTCTTCCTCGATCAGCGCCCGCGCCCGGTTCGTCACGATCCCGGCCGGGACGGTCCTGCGGCTTCGCGTCACGCGCGGCTTTGGATCGGATATTTCACGCGTCGAGGATCCGGTGACGGCCACGCTCGCGCGCGCCGTTGTTATCGATGGGCGCGCGGTCCTTCCAGTCGGGTCGACCGCGTCGGGCTACGTATCGGAGGCCACGCGTCCGGGCAAGGTCAAGGGACGCGGCCGCGTTGCGGTTCGGTTCACGCGCATCGATCCGGAAGGGCCTGAGTCGTATTCGATTCGCACCCGATCCTGGGTCGCAACCGCGCCCGCGACGAAGAAGAAGGATGCGCTGACCATCGGCATTCCTGCTGCCGGCGGCGCGGCCGTTGGCGCGCTCATCGACGGCAAGAAGGGCGCGGGCATTGGAGCCGCGGTCGGCGGCGGCGCCGGCACGGCCGCCGTTCTCACGACCCGCGGCAAGGATGTGCGCGTCGGCCGCGGTGCAACGCTGTCGGTCCGGCTTTCCGAGCCGCTGACTGTACAGATTCCCTGACGGGCCCTCTTCCCACCAATCCCCTCCCTCGTGTAACGTTCTGCGATCCGCGAGGGAGGGGCCTTCTGACTGACAGTACAGAGCTGCTCATCGGCGAGCTTGACGGACCGCACGTGCTCATTCGGCCGGTCGCGAGACGGCATCCGGGGCTGTTCGATCATCGCGACGCGAACTGGATCGAATGCGAGTGTCGCCTTCAAGCGGGCGCATTCCGCGGCGACATCCGCGCCGATCTGCGCTCGAACGAGCTGAGCGCGTTTCTCGACGACGTGCGGGCGCTTGGCCAGTCGGTCGATGCGCTCGCTGGCCTGAGTCCAGAAGAGGGGCGAATCGCGCTCACGATGCAGCGCGACGATCGCGGTCGCGTCCGCGTCAACGGCGAAGCCATCGACGACGGCAATCGGCTGCAATTCCATTTCTACGTCGATCCGTCGTCGCTGCCTTCCCTGTGCCAAGCGCTCGAGCGGGTGCTGGCCGTCTTCCCGGTGGTCGCGGCGCCGGAGGTGTGAGCGCGAAGCCCTGGAAACGGCGTACTACATTGCCGGAGCGCGGTACGAAAAGTAGAAGCTGTTTCATAACCGCCCGTCGCCCATTCCAGCAGTGCGAGTGAGCGAAGCGAGCGAGCCACGCGATCGGAGCGCGCCGGCGCCCTTCGACTTCGCTCAGGGCGTGGTGAGCGTAGTCGAACCACGAAGCGGCGCGCGAGAGCGCGTGTCGGGGAGTCCGAGGGGCGAAGCCCCTCGGTTAAGAATAGTCCATGCCCGACGATAAACCTCGCGCGGATGCGCTGGTCTTTTTCGGCGCAGCCGGCGACCTCGCGTTCAAGAAGATCTTTCCTGCGCTTCAAGCATTGGCGAGGCGGGGCAAGCTCGATTTCCCGGTCGTCGGTGTCGCGAGGGCCGGATGGTCACGCGACCAGTTGATCGAGCGGGCGCGGGCGAGCGTCACCGCGAACGGCAGCTACGACCACGCGGCGTTCGGCGTTCTCGCGGAGCGGCTGCGCTACGTCGACGGGCAATACGGCGATCCGGCGACCTTCGGCGCGCTGCGCGACACGCTCGACGGCGCGACGCGGCCGGTGCATTATCTGGCGATCCCGCCGAGCATGTTCCCGCCGGTCGTCGAACGGCTGCACGATGCCGGCTGCACCCGAGGTGCACGCGTTATCGTCGAGAAGCCGTTCGGCCGCGATCTCGAGTCGGCGCGTCGGCTCAACGACGTCCTGCATGCCGCGTTCCCCGAGGACCACGTCTTCCGCATCGACCACTATCTCGGCAAGGAAGCGGTGCAGAACATCCTCTACTTCCGGTTCGCGAACGCGTTCCTCGAGCCGGTGTGGAATCGCGCGCACGTCGACAACGTCCAGATCACGATGGCCGAGAACTTCGGCGTGAAAGGGCGCGGCAAGTTCTACGACGAGACCGGCGTGATTCGCGACGTCATCCAGAATCATCTCCTGCAGATCGTCAGCTATCTCGCCATGGAAGCGCCATCGTCGACCATCCCCGAAGCGATCCATGACGAGCAGGCCAAGGTGCTGCGCACGGTGCGGCCGATCGGCCCGAGCGAAGTCGTGCTCGGCCAGGTGGCCGGTTACCGCGCCGAACCCGGCGTCGCGGCAGATTCGACGATGCCCACGTACGCGGCATTGCGGCTGCATCTCGATTCCTGGCGGTGGGAGGGAGTGCCGTTCTTCGTCCGCGCCGGCAAGTCGCTCAGCATGACGGCGACGGAAGTGGTGGTCGAGTTGAAGAACCCGCCACAGGTCGTCTTCAACGAAGCGCCGCCGTCGCACGGCAATTTCGTGCGATTCCGCCTGAGTCCCCAGGTGGTGATTGCTGTCGGCGCCCGGGCCAAGCGGCCGGGCGAGGGGATGACCGGACGGCCCGTCGAACTCTCCGTCGTCGACGAAGGCAAAGAGCACGGGTCGGACGGACCGCGCATCGGCGACTACGAACGGCTCCTCGGCGATGCCGTCGCCGGCGACACCACGCTGTTCGCCCGTCAGGACATCGTCGAAGCCGCGTGGTCGATCGTCGATCCCGTCCTCCACGGCCGCTGCGCGATGTATGAGTACGAACCGGGCACGTGGGGACCGCCGCAGGCCGAGGCACTGATGGCCGGCTCTCGCGGCTGGAACACGCTCGCCTGACGCTCGTTTCCCGTGGTCTCCGTCTACTCCGTCCGCATGGCTTCGAGCGGGCTCACCGACGCGGCTTTGCGGGCGGGGAGATACGACGCCAGCAGGGCGACGGCGAACAGCAACGCGGACATCACGGCGAACGTTGTCGCGTCGAGCGGAGTGGTTTCGTAGAGCAAGCCCGCCAGGAACCGCGTCAGTCCGAATGCGCCGAGCAGGCCGATCGCCAGCCCGAGCGCGGCGATGGTGGCGCCGTTGGCGACGATCGATCGCATCACCAGGCTCGCGGGCGCGCCCAGTGCCAGGCGGACGCCAATCTCACGGGTGCGCAGGCTCACCGCATACGACAGCACGCCATACAGGCCGATGGCGCCGAGGGCCAGCGCGATGGCGGCCGCGATGCCGAGGGTGAGCATCGTGAACGAGAACTGCACGATCGACCGCTCGACGATGGACTCCATCGTCTGCACCGCCGCCAGCGGCACCCCGGAATCGACCGACCAGACAGCCTGCCGCACCGCGTCGGCCTGCGCCTGCGTCTGCGCTCCACGAATCACGTAACTGAGCGCGCGGGGCGCGTTCTGATCGTCCTCTCTCATCGGGAAGTAGACGACCGGCTTGGGGCGGTCGCGCAAATTGCTTTGGTGAATCGAGGCGACAACGCCGACGACCGTTGACCACGGCTGCTGCGCCGTGGGATCGCCGTTGTGCTGACGGAGCTGTTTGCCGATCGCATCCTCGCCCGGCCAGTACTGATCGGCCAACGCCTTGTTGACGATCACCTGATGGGCGCCGGCGCGAAGGTCGCTGGTATCGAAATCACGGCCGCGCACGACGCCGATCCGCATCGCCGCAAAGTAGCCGGGTGTGACCGTCTGGTACTGAATCATCGGCGGCAGCCGGCCAGGCTCGATGGGTTTGCCGTTGAAGTTGAACGCCGTGCCCGACGGATTCGACGTCGGCAGCTCGGTGACGGCGCCCGCCGCGTCCACGCCGGGGATCTGCGAGAGCCGCTCGACGAGCTGCCGGCTGAAGCGTGCGATCTGATCGGGCTTGGGATAGGAGGCCGTCGGCAAGCCGACGCGGAACGTGAGGACCTGCTTCGGGTCGAAGCCGAGGTCCGTTCCCATCAGCTTGGTGAAGCTGCGCGCCAGGAGGCCCGATCCCACCAACAGCACGAGTGCCATCGCCGTCTGCGCCACGACCAGCAGATTGCGGCCGCGATGACGTCCCGGATGATCGGTCGCGCTGCGGCCGCCGTGCCGGAGCGCGCCGAGCATGTTGCCGCCCGTATACCTGATCGCCGGGACCAGGCCGAACACCAAGCCCGAGATGATGGCCGCCAGCACGGCGAACGCGAGGACGATCGGATCGAGCCGCACGTGATCGAGCCGCGGGATCGACGAGGGCGCGAGCCGGAGCAGCACGGGCAGCGCCAGCCCGGCGAGCGCGACGCCGCACGCGGCGCCAATCGACGAGAGGACCAGGGCTTCGACCAGCAATTTGCGTATCAGCCCTCGCCGGCTTCCACCGAGCGCCAGCCGGACCGCAAGCTCACGTTGCCGCGCTTCGGCGCGAATCAGGCACAGGTTGGCGACGTTGCCGCAGGCCACGAGCAGCACCATGGCCACCGTGCCGAGCAGGATCCACAGCGGCCGCGTCAGGTCGCCGACGATGTCGTCCTTCAGCGGCCGAACCACCGGGCGATAGCCGCCCTCCTTCAGAAATGCGCGATAGGTATCGCTCTTGATGAACTCTTCGAGCGCGCGCCGCACCAGCGGGTCGAGGTTGGCGAGCGCCATGTCCGCCGTGACACCCTCCTTGAGCCGTCCGATTCCGTTCCAGCCGAATGAGCCAATCGGGGGATTGTTCGGATTGAACCGGGCCGGCAGCCACAGGTCGGGCGAACCGGCTTCGTCCAGCCAGGCCGGTGCGACGCCGATGACCTGCGTCGCGTCGCCATCGATCGAGATGGTTCGTCCGAGGAGCGCCGGATCCGACGCGAACTTCCGCGTCCACAGCCGGTGGCTGAGGACCGTGACGCGGGTGGCCTCCGGACGATCGTCGCTCGCGCCATACCACCGGCCGAGGGCAAAGGTCGTGCCCAGCGTGGGAAAGTAGCCGTGCGTCGTGACGGCGCTCTCGACGACTTCGGGCGATCCGCTCTGCGTGAGATTCGCACGCCGCCGCTGGAAGATCGCCATCTGGTCGAAGACGCGGTTCTCGCGCTGGTAGAAGAGGAAGAGATCGGGGGACAACGGGAAGCGGTCGTAGCCCAGACCAGGGGCGGTGCTCGCGATGCTGACGAGCCGGTCCGCGTTCGGATGGGGCAGGGGTTTCAGCAGCACGCCGTTGACCACGCTGAAAATCGCGGTGACCGCACCAATCCCAAGGGCGAGGGTGAGCGACGCAATGATGAGAAAGCGCGGCTGTTTTCGAAGCAGTCGAACGGCTTCGCGAATGTCCTGACCGACGGTGTGCATCAGCAAGTCTCCAATCAGATCAACAGACGTGCATCCAGCCGTTCCGGTTGACACGGCGTTCGCCACTGATCCCATTTATTCGAATCCGCTTGAACCAGAGCCGCGCGGGCGGTACTTATTTACCTCTGGATGAGGACGATGGTTCAAACAGTTCAGAAAAGTCTCGGGGCAGCCGCCGTTGCCACCGCGTTGGGCCTGGCGCTTGCCGGCGAGCAGACGGCGCCGCCACCGTACGTGCCGCGGCAGAGCGACCGCCCGACCCCGGTCGAGGGGGACGAGCCAGGGTTCCAGCCGATCTTCGATGGCAAAACCCTGGCGGGGTGGGACGGCGACCCGAAGTACTGGCGGGTCGAAGGAGGCGCGATCGTCGGCGAGATCACGGCCGACACCGTCATCAAGAGCAATACCTTCATTGTCTGGCGCGGCGGGCGGCCGCGCGATTTCGAGTTGAAGCTCGAGTACCGCATCACCGCGTCCGGCAACAGCGGCATCAACTACCGCAGCGAGATCGTCCCCGATCCCGTCACGCCGTCCAATGCCTTTGCTGTGCGGGGGTACCAGTTCGACATCGACGGCGCAAAACGCTACGTCGGCAACAACTACGAAGAGAAGGGCCGGTTGTTCGTCGCCGTGCGCGGCCAGATGACGCGGATCGTGGGCGGCCGTCCGCCGGTGGTCCTGTCGACGTTCGGCGATCCTCAAGCGCTCGGCGCCCTGGCCACGGACGATTGGAACGCGGTGCACCTGATCGTTCGCGGCAACACTCTCGTGCACATGCTCAACGGCCGGTTGATGTCGACGACCATCGACGATGACGCGCCCAACCGTCCCGCCGATGGGTTACTGGGCGTGCAGGTTCACGTCGGACCGCCGATGAAGGTGGAGTACCGCAACGTCCGATTGAAGCACTGGTAAACAGATTGCCGGCGTCCGGCTGAAGCCGAAGCGACGTGACGACGAGCACCGTGGCTAGTAAGCCGGCGCGCGATCGAGCGTCTGGCGCACTTTGTTCGTCAGATCCTCGGCGGAGAACGGCTTGGCCAGCGGTGGCCCGAACGATTGCAGGACCGGATCGGCGACCGGCGGCTTGTCGTAGCCCGACATGATGGCGACGCGGATCGCTGGATTGATCTCCCGCAGCCGCGACGTCAACGTCCATCCGTTCATGCCGGTCAGCACGACGTCGGTCAGCACCAGGTCGGGTGTGGGGCCCGATTCGAGTATGCGCAGCGCTTCTTCGGCGCTCGCCGCGGACGTCACCTCGTACCCGTGAGACTTCAGGATGGCCGACGCGAGTCTGCGCACGCCATCGTCATCGTCGACCACCAGGATTCGCTCGCTGCCACGAGCGCCGGCTCGCCTGATGGCGGACACGCCGCGCGCGTAGGTCGTCTCTTTGGCCTTGGGCCAGTAGGTGTGGACGGACGTGCCCGCGCCCGGTTCGCTCTCCACCACGATCGCCCCCCCTGCCTGACGAAGGATGCCGTAGCAGGTCGCGAGGCCGAGGCCGGTGCCCTTGCCGGGTTCCTTGGTCGTGAAGAACGGTTCGAACACGCGCGCGCGAACTTCCGCGGGCATGCCGCTGCCGTTGTCGCGAACCGTCAGCCGCACGTAGTCGCCGGGCTGCGGCGCCCCCGAGTCGGTTCCCGAGGCCGACACCGTCACGTTCGCGGTGTCGACGACGATGGTGCCTCCGGACGGCATCGCATCGCGGGCGTTCACGACCAGATTGACGACCACCTGTTCGAGATGGGTGGGGTCGGCGACCATCGGCCAGGTGCGGCTGGAATCGCGAATCTCGAGCGCGATCTGCGCGCCGATCAGACGGTCGAGCATCTTGGCGAGATCGCCGAGTACCTCGCCGGGCACGAGCACGGTCGGCGTGGTCGGCTGCTGGCGAGAGAACGCGAGCAGCTGGCGCGTCAGCCGCGACGCACGCTGGCCGGCCTGACGGATCTCGTCGACGTCGGCGAAGATGTCGGGTTCGAGGCCCGGACGGTTCAGCACCAGATCGCTGTAGCCGAGCACGGCGGTCAGCACGTTATTGAAGTCGTGGGCGATGCCGCCGGCGAGCGTCCCGACCATTTCCATCTTCTGCGACTGGCGGAACTGCGCCTCGAGCCGCTGCGCATCGGTGACGTCGCGCGCGGTGACGAGGAACCCGCCGATCGCAGGCCGATCGCAGAGATTGGTGATCTGGCAGGCCAGCGTCCGCCACGAGCCGTCGCGGTGCTGGACGCGGAGTTCGAGCGAACCGGTTTCTCCCGCCACCAGCGGGCCGCTCATGAATCCCTGCAGCACATGGACGTCGTCGGGATGCACGAGGTCCACGCGGCTGCGATGCAGCACGTCTTCGCGGCGGTAGCCCAGCTGACGCTCGAGCGATGCGCTCGCGTACGACACCTCGCCGTCCGCCGTCAGCACGGCGATGACGTCGCTGATGTTCTCGAGCAGGAGATGGGCGCGTTCTTCGGTCTGTCGCAGCGTTTCTTCGACGCTGCGACGGCGCCAGCGCTCGGACGCCCGCGACAGCACGCCGAGCAGTTGATCGGGTGCGACCGGTTTGAGGAGGTAATCGTGGCTCTGCTCGCGCAGCGCGCGAACGGCGGTATCGACCGAGGCGTTGCCGGTGAGGATGACGGTTTCGGTGAGCGTGGAGATCTCGCGCAGCCGGCTGACGAGCTCGAGGCCGTCCATGTCGGGCAGTTTCAGATCGATCAGCGCGACCGCGGGCGCCGGATCCTTCGAGGCGATCGCCAGCCCCTCGCCGCCGCTCGACGCGGTATGCGCCCGGTAGCCGCGGAGCTTGAGGATGTCCGTCAGCGTCCGGAGCAGATGGCTGTCGTCGTCGACGACGAGCACATCAATGGGGGTGGGGGCGGTTAATGCCATTGAGCAACTCGAGGAGGTGGTCCGGCGCGAAGGGTTTGTGCAACGTCGCATACACCGAGCCGGCGGGCAGTGTCGCGACGGTTTCGTCGAGGAGATCGGGGTAGCCGCTGTAGAGGATCAGCAGCACCTCGGGGCTGACGCGCTTGACGGCCAGCACCGCGTCCTGGGGCGTCAAGTCGCCGAGGTTGAGATCCATCACGATGACGCGTGCGGTCGAATCTCCCAGCAGCGCCAGCGCTTCGTCGAGGCCGGTGGCGCGCAGCACCTGGTGCTTGCGTCCGGTCAGGATCGAGGCAATGGTCTTCAGGAACTCCGGCTCGTCGTCGACGATCAGCACGGGTCCGCTGCGGGCGAGCTCGGCGAGCGTCTCGGTGAGCTTGGCGAGCGGCAGCGGCTTGGGCAGGATCATGAGCACACCTTCACGCTCGGCCTGTGCCAGCAGCTCGGGGTTGGCATAGGCGGTCATCAGCATGATCGGCAGCGCGGGGAATTCCTGCCGCAGCACGCGGAACGCTTCGACGCCGTCGAGGCCGGGCATGCACACGTCCATGATGACGGCCGCGAACGCCGCGCTGCGCGCTTCGCGGATCGCGTCTTCGCCGCAGTAGCCGGCGGTGGGGTCCCAGCCGTGGAGACGCAGCACCGCGCACAGCGTTGTGACCATCGAGCGGTCGTCGTCGATGACGAGCACCGAGCGGTTCACGCGGCTCCTCCGGCCGCGAGCGGCAGCGTCAGCGTGAAGGTGGCGCCGTCGCCGGGCTGGCTCGACACGGTGAGCTCGCCGTCGTTGTTGGCGGCGAGGCTGCGCGAGACCGCGAGGCCAAGGCCGATGCCGCGGGCCTTGGTGGTGAACAGCGGCTCGAAGATCTTCGACAGGTTCTCGGGTGGGATGCCGGGACCGTTGTCGGCCACCTCGATCGCCACGCGGCCATCGCGTTCCAATGCGGAGAGGGTCACCATGCCGGACCCGCTCATCGCCTGATGAGCGTTGGTGAGGAGGTTGAACAGGACCTGTCCGATCTGCACCGGGTCGACC
>Ga0075421_100013810_pt1 | contig 10076 bp, 4 predicted proteins | sample SoiMetdeltSBSDD5_FD_75292 | JGI IMG/M metagenome (GOLD analysis project Ga0075421, IMG submission 75292) | Bulk soil microbial communities from a Populus tree surrounding site in Tennessee, USA - Soil MetaG P. deltoides SBSDD5 | ecosystem: Environmental > Terrestrial > Soil > Tree plantation... | reverse complement strand
CTATTATCAACCGTCCCTACGGGACGAAGATCCAGGCCGACGGACTGCTCGCTTTCCCTACTTCAGTTTCTCCGTGACTCTGTGGCTATCTTTTCCGCCGCCGGGCCCACCTCGGGGTTCGACATGAAGAGCTTCCAGAGCAGCCCCGAGCGGTGGTTCTCAATCATGATGGTGATCGGTGCCTGGTTGAGCCCCATGAAGATCGGCGACCACCAATCCTCGGTCAGATTGAAGGCGTCGCGGAAGCCGTAGACGCCCCAGAGCCGGTCGCCGAGATCGCGGTAGTAGTATTTGAGCGCCTCCATTGACGCCTCGGGCGCGTATGGGAAGGAGGCGAGCGCGCCCGTCGGGGTCATCGTCCCCCGGTCTTGCTTGGGCTTCGGCTCGTGCGCCATGTAGCCCCAGGGGCCGTCGCTCGCGGTCAGGCCCCAGCAGCGCTCCCCGTAGCCTTGATAGCCACCGGGGTTGGCGATGCAGTAGGCCCGGTTGATGAGGGCGATGCGGCGGTTATTCTCGAAGTAGTTGGTGTAGCGGTCGCGGAGAGCCCGCGGGTCGAGCCCGAGGAAGGAATAGTGTGTGAAGAAGAGTGGGCCGCCGCTCCCGACGCCGACCTCGAGCCGAATCCCGTAGTAATTCTTGCCGTTGACGTAGCGGTCGCCGTCGGTCGTCTCGCCCCAGCCGCGGCGGTAGCGCGCTGCCTCGTCCGACTGACTGGCCCATCCACGGTAGTACAGCTCGGCCGGGACCGTGTGCGTCGGCGAGGCCATGGCGAGGAGGTAGACGATCATCGTCTCGTTCCAGCCAATAAGCTTGTGGTCGAGATGCCAGACGTATTCCGGCGACCAGTGCCAGTAGAGGAAGTCGCTCTCCGGGAACCTCCGGTACCAATCCCATTCGACCGTCTCCCAGAGCCGCGTGATCTTCTCGTGGAGGCGGCGCTCCGCCTCGCTGCCCCCCCGGAAATACTGCCGCGCGGCGAGGAGCCCCTGCACCAGAAAAGCCGTCTCGACGAGGTCGCCGCCGCCGTCATATTTCCCGAAGACCGGTAACGCCTTGCCCGTCCGCCCGTCGAGGAAGTGCGGCCAGGCGCCGTGGAAGCGGTCGGCTTGCTCCAGGAACTCGGCGATCTTGAGAAGACGCTCGGCGCCCTGCTCGCGGTTGATGAATCCGCGCTCGACGCCGACGAGGAGCGCCATGATGCCGAACCCCGAGGCCCCCGTCGCCACGATCTGCTCGTCGCCGGGGATGTTCTCGAGCGCCATCCCGGCGATGGGGTGCGCCCCCTCCCAGTAATAACGGAAGTTGGCCTCCTGGACCATCGTCAGCAGCCCGGCGTCGTCGAGCGCCCGCGTCGCGGCCTCGGCCGGCTCGGAAAAGCCGGACTCACGGTAGCCGCGGTCGCTCGCCTTGATCTTGTAATAAACCCGCCGGCGTTCCCCGCCCAGGTAGTCCGCGTAGCGGCCGAAGCGCGGGCTCTGGACGCCGACCGGCTCGTAGCGCACGCCGTCGAACGAGCGGTAGATGACGTACCGCTCCAGATCGTCCTCCGTGCCGCGCTCCCAGCTCAGGTCGACGTGACGGTCGGAGCCAGTGGCGCGGAGGGCCTTCGGCGCGGCGGGCGGCTCCGGGTCGCCTGGGTCGGCGGAGTCGATCTTGACTTCATCTATGATGAGCGTGTGCTCGGCCCCGTCAGCGACACCCTGAAGGAAGTAGATGCTCTGGACCCGGCGCGGGTCAAAAGGGTAAAGGGACGCGGTCGAGAATTTTTGCAGCGGGATTCTCACCCGTGCCCAACGCCCCGCGGGGATCTCTTCACTGAGCGCGAGCGGGGCCGTGAAGTTGCCGTCGCGGTCCCGCAGTTGGAGGCGCGGCAGGCGCGCCGAGGGCATGACCTCCTCGGAGAAGCACCAGAAGTGGAGCGTGTCGCCGTCGAGCGTCGGGGGGCGGTTGCGCCAGCGGTCGAGGTGAATCGCCGCCTCCCAGCCCCCGCCCGGCGCCGACCGCCACCGCAGCCGGAGCGCGTTCGGCGGGGTGAAGACGATCTTCGTCTCCACCGGGAGCCGGCCCCGGTCGAGATCCACGCGGCTCGGCTCCGATGCCTTCCCTTCGCTGTGGTAGTAGCGCCCCGGCGTCAGGCTGTGGTCAAAAAAGACGTGGCGCGAGTAATCCGACTGGGCGCGGGATAAAGCTGGGACCAGGAGGAGTAGCGCCAGGCCGCCGGCACAAAGCCACTTCCGCACGGCTCACTCCTTCTCGAGGCCCGCCAGACTCATGGCCCGCGGGATCTCCGGGTTACGCATGAACCAGCGCCAGACGTTGCCCGAGCGCAGGTTCTCGGCGCTCAGGAGCGTAATCCCGAGGTCGATGCCGATGACGTCGGGGTTGACCCAGCCGGTGTTCGGGTTGAAGGCGTCGACGAATCCGAACCGGCCGTAGATGCGGTCGCCGAACTTCTCGAGCATCGTGCGGAGCGCGGGCAGGGTAATCTCGGGCGCGAACATGAGCGAGCCGGCCGCGGCGCAGGGGACGACCGAGCCGTCGATGTCGGGCGTCGCCGGCGGCCCCCCCCAGGCCCGGTAGCCTTTGACGCTGTCCGACGCGGTGATCCCCCAGACGTGCTCCGAGTAGCCGGGGAACTTCGGCGCCAGGTCGATGCAGAACTCGCGGTGGGCGCGCGTGGCGGTGACCGAGTTCTCGAAGTAATCGACGCGCGACGCCTTCCGCTCGCGGCGGCCGCGAAAGTCGACCCAGGCGTGTGAATACTGATGCGTGAAGAGCGGCGCCCGGCCAAGGAACGTGTATTCCTTATAGATGTTCCAGTCCCGCAGCCACCAGTACCACGACTCGGGCCGGATCGGGTGCGCCGGCGAGCCGATCGCCATGAAGTAGAGCATCGGGTGCTCGCTGTAGGTGTCCCAGCGAGACTTGATGAACCCGCTCTCGGGGCGCCAGCCCATGGCGAGGGGCACCGCGTCGCCGTTGAGCATCCACGGGAAATCGACGCGCTCGTAGATCTTGGTCGCGTCCCTGACGACCTCCGGGTCGTCGCGGAAGCACTGCCGCGCCGCGAGCACCCCGCCGAGCAGCAGCGCCGTGTCGATCGAGGAGAGCTCGCTCTGCCACTCGCGCGCCCCGGTCCGCCAGTTGACGAAGTGGTAGAACCAGCCCCGCTCGTGCGGCATCCGCTCGGCGAGGAAGCGGAGCGTCTGCCGCGCCCGCGCCCGCGCCTCGCGCGGCTCGACCCACCTCCGCTCGGCGGCGACGCATAAGCCCGTCAGGCCGAACCCTGTCGCGGCGATGCTCGCTACGTTCCGGTGCTGCTCATCATGGGGCGAGCCGTCAGTCCGCGCCCGGTCGAGAGTCAACCCGGTCTCCGGGTCCGACTGCTCCCAAAAGAATCGGAAAGAGCGCCGCGACAAATCCTCAAGAAACGCCTCGTCCCTCGCCGCGAGCTTCTGCGCCGGCGCGCTCGTCACGACGAGCAGCAAGAGCGCGACCACCCTCACCATCTGACCCGTGTTAATCCGTCCAATCCGTGTCATCCGTGGGCCATTCCCCTACCTAACCCGAAATTGCGCCTCGAGCCCGCCCACCGAACTCGTCCCGACGAAGACCCGGAACTCGCCCGGCTCGACGACAAATCGCATCTCTCGGTCATAAAACCCGAGATGCTCCGGCGCGAGCGTGAACTCGACCCGCCGGCGCTCGCCGGGCCGCAACGTGACGCGCGCGAATCCCTTGAGCTCCCTCACCGGGCGCGTCCGGCTCCCCGCGACGTCCCGGATGTAGAGTTGTACCACCTCGTCCCCTGCCAGCCTCCCCACATTTTCAACCTCGACCCCAACCCCGACCCGGCCCTCCGCGGCGATCTCGGTGGCGCTCAGCCGCAGATCCGCGAGCCGGAACTGCGTGTAGCTCAGCCCGTGGCCGAACGGGTAGAGCGGCGTCCACGGGGCGTCGAGGTACTTCGAGGTATATTTGTTCTGCGGGTCGGGCGGGCGGCCCGTGTTCTTGTGGTTGTAGTAGAGCGGCGCCTGGCCGGCAGAGCGCGGGAAGGTGAGCGGCAGTTTGCCGCCGGGGTTGACGTCGCCGAAGAGCGCGTCGGCGATCGCCGGGCCTCCTTGCGTCCCCCCGAACCATGCCTCGAGGATCGCCGGCGAATTCTCCGCGATCCAGTTGATCGAGAGCGGGCGCCCGTTCATGAGGACGACGACGTAGGGCTTGCCCGCGGCGTGGATCGCCCGCACCAGATCCGACTGCCTGCCCGGAAGGTCCAGCGAGCTGCGCGAGGCGGCCTCGCCGCTCATCTCCGCCGCCTCGCCCACGGCGACGATCGACACTTCCGCCTCGCGCGCCGCGCGGGCGGCCTCCGCAATGCCTTCTTCGCCGCCGCCCGCGACCTCGCAGCCCTTGGCGAAGGTCACCCGCGCCCGCGCGCCGAGCCTGGCCTTGACCGCCGCGAGCAGCGTCACCGCGTCCTCCGCCCTCCCGTCACCCGACCACGAGCCGATCATGTCTTTCTGGCTGTCGGCCAGCGGCCCGATGACCGCGACCGACCGCACATCCTTGCTCAGCGGCAGCGTCTCGCGCTCGTTCTTCAAGAGCACGAGCGAGCGGGCGGCCACCTCGCGCGCGGCGGCCAGGTGGTCCTGGCTGAGCAGCGCCGCCCGCTCCCGCGCCTCGTCCGCGTAGGGCTTGTCGAAGAGGCCTGCACGGTATTTGACGCGGAGCACGCGCCTCACCGCCTCGTCGACGACCGCCACCGGGAGTCGCCCGTCTTTGACCAGCTGCGCGCCGTGCTTGTTGTAGAGGCGGCTGACCATTTCCATGTCCACGCCGGACCCCAGGCCGAGGCGCGCCGCCTCCGCCTCGTCGGCCGCGACCCCGTGGTTGATCAGCTCCCTCACCGACTCGTAGTCGCTGACGACCAGCCCCTTGAACTTCCACTCCTCGCGCAGCACGCGCGTCAGCGTGAAAGGATTAGCCGAGGTCGGCACGCCGCTGAGGTCGTTGAAGGCGCTCATGAAGGTCGCCGCCCCGGCGTCGAGCGCCGCCTTGAAGGGCGGGAAGTAGATCTCGCGCAGGCTCCATTCGGAGACGTCCGTCGTGTTGTAGTCGCGCCCGCCCTCGGCCGCGCCGTAGGCGACCCAGTGCTTGGCGCAGGCGATCACCTTGTCCGGGGCGCTGAAGTCCTGCCCCTGAAAGCCGCGCACGCGGGCGCGCGCCATCTCCGCGCCGAGGTACGGGTCCTCGCCCGCGCCCTCGACGACACGGCCCCAGCGCGGGTCGCGCGCGACGTCGACCATCGGCGCGAAGACCCAGTGCACCCCGGCGGCCCGCGCCTCGGCGGCGGCGACCGCGGCCGCGCGCTCGACCGCCCCGGGGTCCCAGCTCGCCGCCTCGCCGAGCGGCACCGGGAAGATCGTCCGGTAGCCGTGGATCACGTCGAAGGCGAAGAGGACTGGGATCTTCAGGCGCGACTCCTCGACGGCGACGCGCTGCAGCTCGTTGGTCCGCCGCGCCCCGCGCACGTTGAGCGTCGAGCCGAGCAGGTTCTGGCGGATCAAATCGCGGTGCTCGGGACGGTAGTTCCCGTTGGCCTCGCCGTCGAGCTGCTGGAGCTGCCCGAGCTTCTCGGCAAGCGTCATCCGCGCCACCAGGGCCTCGACGGCGCGCTCGATCTCCGTCTGCGGTGGCGGCGAGGCGGGCACTGCCCACACGGCACACGTGAGGACGAGCAGTCGGCCCACCGCGGATTGATCCGTGATCATCCGCCGAATCCGTCTCATCCGTGTCCCCTCCCCCTCATTCCGGTTTCGGTTGCTCGGCCGCCTCCTGCTCTTTACTGAGACGCGTGAAGGTGGCGCGGGCGCGCTCCGCCTCCTCCGCGCGCCCAACCCGGGCGTAGGCCCGCCCGAGCGCGAAGTAAATTTTCGACTCTCCCGGGGCGGACTTCTGCGCCGTCTCCAGCTCGGTGACGGCCCGCGCCGTCTGCCCGGTCTCGAGCAGCGCCAGCCCCAGGAGGTAGTGCCCGAGCGGGAGCTGTGGGCGGAGCTTGACGGCCTCTTCGGCGTAGGGCAGCCCGCCGGCGGCGTCCTTCAACCGGATCTTGGTGTCCGCGATCATAAGGCGGGACATGAGGTGGTTCGAGTTGTTCTCGATCTCGCGCCGGAAGGCTTCGACGGCTTTCTCGTCGCGGTTGCTGGTGAGCAGGAAGCGCCCGTACGCGTACTGCACGTTCGGCGTCGTCGGGAAGTCGGCCGCCAGCCGGCCGTACTCCCCGAGCGCTTCGTCGAACTTCTTGTTGACCGCGAGGCCCTCCGCCCGGCCGGCGCGCGAGACAGCCTCGCGCGTGGCCGCGTCCGCCGCCGGGAGCTGTGACGGGCGCAGGCGCAGGGCCGAGAGCCCGAGGGCGACGGTCAGGTCCTCGCTCTCGGCGCCCTCTTTACTCAGGGTGCCGAGCGTCTTCTGCGCCGCCTCGAACTCCCCTTTCTCGAGCAGGAGCAGCCCTTCGTGGTAAAGCATCACCGACCGCAGATGTGGATTGTCGGTGATCCCGAGACGGCGGCCTTGGAGCAGATGATTGAGCGCCGCATCATAGCGCCCGAGCTTGAACTCGCACAGCCCGAGCATGACCCAGGCCGTGCCGACCTGTGGGTTGAGATCGGTCGCCTCCTCGAACGCCTGAGACGCCTCGGCGTAGGCGTCGCGTTCGTATAAGAGCGTCGCCAAATAGAACCAGCCCTCGCCCCACCGGGGGCGCAGGGAGAGCGCCCGGCGGTAAAGCGCCACCGCCTCCTCCACCCGGCTGGCCTCGCGCGCCCGGGCGGCCTGCGCCGCCAGTTGATCGAAATCCTGCGCCGCCGCAATGAGAGTGATGAGAAGGACCGCCGGGAGCGCGGCTAAGAGTCTAAGTGACTTCCCCCGCGCCCCCCGTTTCCCCCGGGGTTGATAACTGGGCTCTGCCATCCGCTTCAAAAAGAGAGACGGACCTGGAATTCGACCACCCGCCCGGAGAGCGCCTCGGTCGCCCGGCCGAAGGCGGCGTTATTGACCTGCGTATTCTGAGTGTTGAAGTTGAAATGCCTCAGGTTCAGGTTGTTGAAGACGTTGAAGAAGTTGGCGCGCACATCCAGGCCTGCCGCTTCGCCCAGCCGCAGCGCCCGCGGCAGCGCGAAGCGCTTGACCAGACTCGCATCGACGCCGAAGTAGTGCGGGCCGCGAAAGACATTGCGCCCGATGCCGGGCGGCGGCGGGATCAGGACGTCGCCGATCGGGGGCGGGGTGAAGAAGCTCGCGGCGTTGGTCCCGAAAGTTCCGCCCGGCCTCTGGAAGGCCTCGTTGCTCGTGTCCTGCTCGAGCCCGCCCGCATAGCCGATCGGTCGCAGCGGGCAGATGTTGCCGCGGTTGGACAGGATGGTGCAATTGCCCGGGTTATAGACCGGCGTCCAGGGAAAGCCCGAGCTCGCCGTGACGATGCCGTTGAGCTGCCAGCCGCCGAGCACTACCCCGACCCAGTCCCGGCGGTCCCGGAAGATGGGCAGGTCCCACAAACCCGACGCGACGAACGAGTGCGTCACGTCGTAATCGGACGGGCCGCGCTCGGTGCTCTGGTCGAAGGGGTAGGTCTGAGCGCAGTTGTCGTCGTTGGAACAAAAATCGATGCTCTTGCTCCACCGGTACTGGGCGTTGAGGTTGAAGCCGCGCGAGAACCGGTGCGAGACGCGCGCGAGCAGGGCGTTGTAGCTGCTGTTAACATCAGTCATCATGAGCCTCACCGTCCTCAGCTGCGGGTTCGGTGGGACAAAGAGACTTTCGTTGATGACGCGCGGGAACTTGCGCCCCCCGCTGCCTTGATAGCCGAGCGCCGCGACCCAGTTCCCGCCGAGGTCGTACTGCAGGTCGAGCGAGTAGCGGTAGGTGTAAGGGTTGGGCACGTCCTGCCGCGTCGCGAAGGCGTCGGGCCGCGACCCCGTGATGGGGATGTTAGTGATCGGGTCGAACTGGAGGATGGTATTCGGGTTCGACGGGAAGCCGTAGAAAGAATTGAGGCTCGGCCCGAGGGTGTAGAGGATGTTCCTGTTCTCATTGGTCAGCGTGAAGACCCCGAGGAACGGAGGGTTGAGCCGCCCGCTGAGGGTCACCGAAAGCGGGATGCGGTTGTACCCGATGCCGAAGCCGCCGCGGAGCACAAGCTTATTCTCGAAGCTGCGCCCGAGGATTTGGCCCGGGCTCCAGGCAAAGCCGAGCTGCGGGCCAAAATTGTTGCGGTCCGGCTCGTGGAGGGGCTCGCCGAGCTGGAAGCGCGCGCCGGTGAGCGCGTCCTGGCCCGGGCCCAGGATGAGAGTGCTCAGGTTGCCGAACTTCTCCTTGAACGGCGCGAAATACTCCCAGCGCACGCCGAGGTTGAGCGTCAGGTTCGGCCGCACCTTCCAGTCGTCCTGCGCGAAGAGGGAGTAGACGCTGGCGCGGATGTACTTCTTCAAGTCCGTCGGGATGCCGGTCCGCGGGTCGAAGTTGCCGGTCTCGTTGGCCGGCGCGTCGTTGGCGAAATTCCAGAGGCTGCCGAAGGCGTACTCCGGGCGCGCCGCCCACGCCACCGTGTCGTTGTTCTGCTCGCGGGCGACCTCGCCCCCGAACTTCAGGCCGTGACTGCCCGCGACTTTGCTCAGGACGTCACGAAAGTTGTAAGAGGTCTGGTAGAAGACGCCCGGCCCGCCCTGCCCCCAGTCGATGGTGCCGGCGTTGAAAGGGAATTCGCCCGCCGTCACCCGCGGGATGCCCCAGGGCATGTCGGGGTTGGACTCGATCTCGTTGAAATACCACCGGGTGACGTTGAAGCGCGCCTCGTTGAGCAGCGTCGGGGAGAAGGTGCGAGTCCAGAGCAGCGCGGCGGCCGTGTTGCGCCGGGCCGAGAGGAAGTCCTGGATCGGGCGGCCGTTCGGGGAGAAGTTGTTATCGTTCGGGGTGTAATAGAGACTGAAGGCAACGAGGTCGCTGCCCGTCGCCTGGAAGTCGACGCGCGTGTTGAACTGCTGCGCCGTATTGTTGCCCGGGAAGAGGACCCGCGCGTAGCGGAGGTCCGGGATGTTGTCCAGGCCGCCGCCGACGAGGTTGGGGACGCGCTGGCCGAGCGCGCCCGCGGGCGAGCCGATGTCGAGCCCGCCCGGGAGGGTCTGGCACTGGGCCGCGTTGGTCACGCCGGCCGAGGCGCAGTCGCGCGGGATCAGGTTCTGGAGGCGGTGCGACATCCCCGGCGTGTTGACGATCTGCGCCGCGAGGCTGCCCGATCGCTGGGCGGCCAGGACCTGGCCGAACTCGGGCGTCTCGATCCATTTGTCCTGGAAGGTGGTCGAGCTGTTGCGGATCGTCTCGTAAGAGACGAAGAAGAAGAGCCGGTCTTTGCCGCTCCAGTGCGTCGGGCCGCCCTCGCCGAAGCGCGGGAAGTAGACCGGGCCGCCGATGCTCCCGCCCCACTGGCGGAGCCGTTTCTGGTCGCGCTGCGGCGCGCCGCCGAAGGGGCCGCCCCATTTGTTGAAGGCGTTGAGCGACGGGTCGTTGTACTTGAAGACGGCGCTCCCGTGGAAGTCATTGGTCCCGTTCTGCGAGACGACCTGGATGAGGGCCCCGGTGTTGCGCCCATTCTCGGCGGAGTAGCTGTTGGCCACGACGCGCACTTCTTTGACCGACTCCTGGTTCGGCGTGAGCACGGCCGCGCCGCCCCAGGCCTGGCTGTTGACGCTCACCCCGTCGACCTCGAAGCTGTTGGCCGTGACCCGCTGGCCGTTGGCGCTGATTGGAACCTGATTCTCGGTCTGGAAGATCGACTGGTTCGAACCGCCCGGGCCGCTCGTGTTCGGCAGGGCGACGGAATTGCCCGAGCCGCTCCGCGCCCCGAGCCCGAAGACGCCCGGCGTCAGGCGAACCAGCTCGTACGGGTCGCGCCCGGACTGCGGCAGCCGGAGGATCTCCTGCGTCGAGATCGACCGGTCGATGTTCGCGTTCTCCGTGTCGAGCTGCTCGACCACCTGGGCTGAGATCGTCACCGTCTCGGCGACGTCGCCCGCCTCGAGCCC
>Ga0075421_100013805_pt1 | contig 10078 bp, 8 predicted proteins | sample SoiMetdeltSBSDD5_FD_75292 | JGI IMG/M metagenome (GOLD analysis project Ga0075421, IMG submission 75292) | Bulk soil microbial communities from a Populus tree surrounding site in Tennessee, USA - Soil MetaG P. deltoides SBSDD5 | ecosystem: Environmental > Terrestrial > Soil > Tree plantation... | reverse complement strand
ATCGTGATCACCGGGTTGTACACGATCTTCGGTGGGCTGCGCGCGGTCATCTATACGGAAGTCTTGCAGGCCGTCGTACTGATCGTCGGCTCGGCCGCGCTCATGTTCATCGGGCTCAGCGCCACGGGCGGATGGTCGGGCCTCGAGGCGAAGTTGCCGGCGGACTTCTTCTCGATGTGGAAGCCGATGAGCCATCCGGACTTTCCGTGGACCGGCGTGGTGTTCGGCGCACCGATCCTCGGGGTGTGGTACTGGTGTACGGACCAGCACATCGTGCAGCGCGTGCTCGCCGCGAAAAGCGAGGAGGACGCGCGGCGCGGGACGATCTTCGCCGGCTATCTCAAGATTCTCCCGGTGTTCATCTTCGTGCTGCCGGGCATGATCGCGGCCGCACTCTACTCCGACGTACGCGGCACCGCGGATTCGGCCTATCCGACGCTCGTGACGCGGCTCTTGCCGGCAGGCTTCAAGGGACTCGTGCTCGCCGGGATGCTCGCCGCGCTCATGAGCTCATTGGCGTCGGCGTTCAACTCGTGCTCGACGCTGCTCACCTGGGACGTCTACCGGAAGCTGAACCCTAACGCGTCGGAGATGCGGCTGGTTCAGGTCGGTCGTGTGTCGACGATCATCCTCGTCGGGCTCGGGCTCGCGTGGATCCCGTTCATGAAATACATCTCGCCGCAGCTCTATATCTACCTGCAGAGCGTGCAGGCGTACATCGCGCCGCCAATCGCCGCGTGTTTCTTGCTCGGCGTTCTCATCCCCCGGTTGAACGGCACAGGCGCGATGTCGGCGCTGATCGTCGGCTTCGTGCTCGGCGCGCTGCGACTGGGGCTCGAGCTCGGGCGGGCGCACCTCGCGCCGGGCAGCCTGTGGATGTGGTTGGCGACGATCAACTTCCTGCACTTCGCGGCGCTCCTGTTCGTGCTTTCGACGGTGATTCTCGTGGGGGTGAGTCTCGCGACGCCGGCGCCGGATCCGAAACAGATTGCGGGCCTAACGAGAGAGGCGAAGGAGAAGGCGCCGGTGGTCGTCCGTGAGCGCGGCGGGCTGCGGGATCTCGCAAGCTCGTTCGCGCTGGCAGCGGTCATTGGCGTGTTGTGGATCATTTTCCGATAGCCCGACACACATCCAGACAGCGGTGAATTGCGGATGTTACGGAAATGGCTGATCACACGGATAAGATCCGGTTGATTCCGTTGTTTCCGTTGCATCCGCGTTTGACCTCGATCTCGATTTGGATGTACGCAGTCGACGTGAAATTCAACGGGAGGAGGTGACTTTTGGACCCGATGTTTCTGCCCGATGTCGAGCAGAGCACAAAGCCCGGCGGCTGGCAGGGCGTCATTGACCAGGCTCGAAGCGCCGGGATGCTGGAGTATCCCCAGATCTGGCATCTTTTCGCCTACAAGCCTGACGCGACGATTCACCTCGCGCGGTTCACGCAGGCCGTGCTCCGCGAAAGCGCGCCGCTCTCCCCAGGGCTGCGCGAGCTCATCGCGGCGTACACGTCCACGCGAAACGCCTGCCCGTTTTGAATTGCTTCTCACGCCGCGGTCGCGGCGGAGCTGCTGGAGGACGAGGCGCTCGTGCAGGAAGTCCTGCGCGATCCCTCGACCTCCCGATTGGATGACAAACACAAGGCCCTGTTCTTGTTTGTCGACCAGGTGAACCACCGGTCGACGACGATCACGGCGGAGGACACGGCGCGTCTCCGCGCCATCGGATGGAGCGATGAGGAACTGTATTACACCATCACCGTCTGCGCGCTGTTCAACTTCTACAATCGCTGGATCGACGCCAGCGGTGTCCACCGCCTCTCCGAGGAGGCGCATCGCGCCGGAGGAAAGCGGAGTGCGAAGGGCAGCTACATTCGGTGAGCTCGCCGTGCGCTCGAGCTCCCTGACAGCCACGCTGCGACTCGTTAGGCTGTCGGCAGCGCTGGCGCTGGCGGTCGGGTGCCGTTCCGCGACGCCCACGAGCGCGGCCAAGGCCCCGGAACAGCCGAGCGCCGTCTACGAGCCCTCTCGTGCACTCGGCACTCTATTTCACGACGTGCAGCTCTCGGGCATGTTCCCGGACTCCAAGACCTTCGTGGACGCGCGGCCGCTGGAGGCGCCCGCGCAGATCACTGCCGCGTATGCGACGGAGCGGTCGGCGCCGAACTTCTCGATGCGGTCGTTCGTCGAAAAGCACTTCGAGATTCCACGCGCCGCCGGCGACGTAAAGACGGACACGACGCTCAACATGGAGCAGCATGCGAAGGCACTCTGGCCCGCACTCACGCGCCTGCCCGACAGCACCGGCAGTACCAGTGCGCGGTCGTCGCTCATCCCGTTGCCGTACCCGTATGTCGTTCCCGGCGGACGCTTCCGCGAGATCTACTACTGGGACTCGTACTTCACGATGCTCGGCCTGATCGCGAGCGGTCGGGCTGATCTCGTCCGCAGCATGCTCGACAACTTCGCGCATCTCGTGCGCACGGTCGGGCACATTCCGAACGGGAATCGCACGTACTACCTGAGCCGGAGCCAGCCGCCGTACTTCGGCGCGATGGTCGGTCTCTACGCCACGGCCACCGACACCGGTCAGGCCCTCCGCTACCTCGACGCGCTCGAGCTCGAGCACGCCTTCTGGATGGAAGGCGCCGACAAGCTCGCTCCCGGCGACGCGCACCGGAGAGTCGTTAGGCTGAAAGGTGGTGCGGTGCTGAATCGCTACTGGGATGACCGCTCCGACCCGAGACCGGAATCCTACAAGCCGGACTTCGAGCTCGGTCGGACGCTGCCCGACGCGCAGCGGGAGCTGTTCTATCGGAACACGCGGGCCGCGGCGGAGAGCGGCTGGGACTTCTCCACGCGCTGGATGCGAGACCCGAAAGACCTGCGCTCGCTGGAGACGACGGAGCTCGTTCCGGTCGATCTCAACAGCCTGCTCTATCACACCGAGCGCACGATCGCCGCGCTGCATGCGTTCCGCGGCCAGCAGGGCGATGCAGACGCCGCCCGCCGCTTCAACGCGGCGGCCGAGGCGCGGCGTCAGGCGCTATTGGCGGCGGCGTACGAACCGGATAGCGGATTCTTCTACGACGTGCGGTGGCGGACGGGCGCGCGTGTGCTCGATCGGCCGACGCTCGCCGCATCGTCGCCCCTCTACTTCGGGCTCGCGACGCCGGAGCAGGGCCGCGCCGTCGGCGCGCGCCTGGAGCGCGACTTCTACAAGCCCGGCGGCTTCGTCACGACGCTCATCGTGTCGGGTCAGCAGTGGGATGCGCCTAACGGGTGGCCGCCGCTCCAGTGGCTGACCATCGAAGGCGTGCGCCGCTACGGCCGCGCGGAGCTCGCCGACTCGGCGCGCGCGAGATGGCTGGCCCTCAACCGCCGCACCTATGAAGCCACAGGCAAGATGACGGAGAAGTACGATGTCCTCGACATGTCGCGCCGGGCGGGCGGCGGCGAATACCCGACACAGGATGGGTTCGGGTGGACGAACGGCGTTGGGCTCGCCCTGAGCGCACAGGTGATGGTGCGTCGTTGAGCAGCGTGCTGCGCCGCCGGTTCGGAGTCTGGGCTGGCCTCGCGATGATCGTTGCGGAGGTCATGGGCGTCGGCATCTTCCTGACACTCGCGGGGATGGTACGGACGCTCGCCAACCCGGTGTGGGTGTTAGGCGTCTGGGCGTTCATGGGACTTCTCTCGGCTGCCGGTGCGCTGTGCTACGCGGAGCTGGAACCCGATTCCCCGAGGCCGGCGGTGGATTCGTGTTTCTCCGCGAGGCGTTCGGTGAGCGCACCGCGTTCGTGTACGGATGGATGTCCCTGCTCGTCCTGGACCCCGGGCTGACAGCCGCGCTCGCGGTCGGACTCGCGCAATACGTGCTCGCGCTGTTCGGGGCCTCGCCATCGTTCGTGCCAGTGGTCGCCATCGTCTCGATCGTTGCCATATCGGCTGTGTCCATTCTTGGCGTCGAGAACAGCGGGCGTGTGCTGAAATGGACGGCGGCGGCAAAGCTCGGCGTCGTGGTCGTGCTCAGCCGAGCGGTGCTGATCCGCAGTGACGTCGGTGGCACGGCGGCCACTGCGACGGCCACCACTGCGGACCCGTCATTTCAGGTTCTCGGGGGCGCGCTCATGGGCGCGTTCTTCGCGTTCGGCGGGTGGTGGGATCTGGGCAAGATGAGCGAGGAGATCGCGGAGCCGCGGCGCACACTTCCGGTCGCGCTGGTGGGCGGGATCGTGGTCGTCACTCTCGTATACGCGGGGCTGAGCGTCGCATTCATGCGCGTGCTCCGCGGGAGCGCTCCTGCCACCGACGACGCGTTCGTTGTCGCGTTAGGCTCCGCACTGTTCGGCAACGCCGCCGGGCAATTCCTGGCTGCCGCGGTCGTGATCGCCGTGGCTGGGAGTCTGGCCGCGGTCCTGCTGGGGGCGCCGCGCGTATATCTCGCCATGGCCCGGAGCGGCGTTTTCCCCGCGGGCCTCGTGAAGTTTCATCCGCGGCGCCAGTCGGCGCCGCTCGCCACACTCGTTCAAGTCGTGCTCGCGTGCCTCCTCGTCACCCTTGGCACGTTCGATCAGATCCTCGGCTACTTCGTTCCCGCGGCCGTGTTCTTCCTCGGTCTCTCGGCTGCGGCGATTCTCGTGGTGCCGAGGCCTCGAGATGTGGCGATGGTGTTCCGCGTGCCGGCGCACCCGTTGCCCATCATCGTGTTTCTCGTGCTCGTGGTGGTGATCGTCGTGCTGTTCGCAGTCGCACGTCCCCTGCAAACGCTTACGAGCGCCATTGTCATCGCGCTCGGCATCCCAATTGGGTGGTTCATTATTCGGCGGGCGCCGCGTCCGGCACGAGGTGCACTCCCGCAAGAGACGTCCACCTAACGCCGATCAATGCAGTTTCGGGACGACGGCAACGCCCACCGAGCAGTTGTGGCTGACCGCACGCTCAGCAGCGGCGGCGACTGCGCGGCGCAAGCCGTTTGCGGAGAACCCTGACCGGCGTATTATCAGCAGTTGCTCGGTCGACCCAACGATTGCCGCGGCATTTGGGCGAAGTGAAAGCTCGAGCGCGCGCCGGTTGTTGAGCTTCGTAGTTTTGGCAGCAGAGTGCAGCACCAGCAGTATCCGCATTACCCGTCGCGACTGACGGTTTCCGTCACCTCCCCGCCGTACGCGTGCTTCGGCCGCGCGATCGACGCGAGCTGCATTCGGCCGTGCGATCTCTGCCCTGGCTCGATCTTCGGGCTTGAGCTCGGTCCACGCCCCTGGTGCGGAGAGGCGCTCAAGTGCGAGGTCCTTCACCTGCGGCAGCACTACTCTGCCGTGCCCGTCGTCCTGCGACTGGACGATCTGCTCGACGTAGAAGCCGCGCACGTCATTCAGGTTGGCGCCCAACTCCATGTGCGAGGCGTGATCGTCGATGGCGATCCGATTCGTGAGACCCTCTGCCGATTCCTCACTGAACCCGTCGACCTCGCTGCCGACGTCGTCGAGTGGTTCTCGCTCCGGCGGCCGACGATACCACCCCAGTTCGTCGATCTGATCCAGAAGATCTTCCGCCACGGCGACACGACAGCCGAGCTGCAGAACCTCTTCAGCGATCTCGGCGAATCCACTCGCACGGCGCGCGCGCGATGTCGCAAGCTCGCGCTGCCTCCGCCGAGCAGCTGGCTTCAGGCGGCGCGGGCCGTCCGGGCCGCGCTCTGTCTACAGCGCGCACAGTCGACACCGCTCCTCGAGCTCGCGATGGACCTCGGCTATACCGACCACTCGGCGCTCAGTCATCAGCTGATGCGCGTGTTCGGCGCATCAGCCAGCGCGATTCGCTGCACGCTCGGATGGGAGTGGCTTTTGGATTCGTGGCTCGCGCGCTGGTCGGAGCGCGCGGCCCTGCGCCCGTGAGCGTTGGTGACTGAAGCGGCACATCCGGTTCAATTCGTACATCGCACGAGACACCGGACTCGCTAGACTACCCGCCCCGCTCTCATCCCGCCGCGCGTGAGTCGCCACCGCGTTGGACGAGGAAGTTGCCGGTGAGACGTCACGTCACGACGAGCAGGACAGTGCGCGGCGCGATGCCGGGCGAGCCCGTCGAGGAGGAACGACATGTCTCCTGTGTCAAAGAAGACCACCGGCCCACCAAAGAAGTCCACCGAACGCGAGCCAGGCTCGACGCCATCGACGAGAAGCGAGGATGAGCAGGAGCGCAGCGCCGAGGCGCGCGAAGTCGACCGACCGCGGGGCCGCGCTGCGTCGGAGGAGCGCGCCGCGGCCGACGAGAGGCTTCCATCGGAGGGGAACACCATGCCAACACGAAAGGCGCTCGTCGTCGGCGTCAACGACTACGGTGGGCCGCCGAACGACCTACCCAGCTGCGTGAACGACGCCAACGCGATCACGCAACTTCTTCAATCGAAACACGGCTTCAAGGAGGTTCACACCGTCCGCGATGGCGACGCAACGGTCGCTCGACTCCAGGACGAACTGAAATGGCTAGCCAAGTCGTCGAGCCCCGACGATCGACTGGTCTTCTACTTCTCCGGCCACGGCTACACCAAGCTGACGGACGGCGTCATGGAGGAGTTCCTCGTCGTGCGCGACGGGCTTCTCGATGACAATCCGCTCGTCAACGCGACCCGCGATCTCGCGCCGGGAACGCTCACCGTCATTCTCGACGCGTGCTTCTCGGGCGGAGTCGAGGAGAAGATCTTCGATCCAACCGGGTCGACGCCTAACGTCGAGCTCGCGCAGGTGAAGACGTGGCACTCGCCTCGCGATGACGCCGTGCGCGACAAAGGCCTCGCCGAATCCGGGTATCAGACGGTCAGGGAGTTCCGGCGGTTCGGCTGTTCAGCCATCGCGTCCAGCGCCGCGATCGCGAGAACGCTGGCCGTGGAGGCATTTACCTCGCATGCGACGCAGTCCGCACCAACCGCCACGGTGCCGACGACGTTGCTTCCCTGGACCAAGCCGGTGATCGATGAGGCCGGACAACTCGAGGTGAATGGGCTCCTGATCAGCGCGTGCCTCGAGACCGAGACTGCCGTCGCCAACACATCGAAGACCGACGGGCTCTCGGCCTTCACTCACGCGTTGGTCCGTTCTGCGGAGCGGTTGGGCCCATCGGCATCGACAGCTGATTTGCTCGCGGCGGCCGAGCATCACCTCAAGGCGATCGGAGTACGTCAGACTCCGCTCGTGCTCGAGCGGGCGACTCCGGGCAACCTGCGACGCCGCACATTCATCGTGCTCGAGCCGACGACTGCGTCAGGCAACCTCGGCCATCTGACGGAACCGGGGTTCTGGGAGGGCGTGCTTACGGCCATGACCCCCCAAGTTCACGCCGCACGTGCCGTATTTGTAAAGGAGGGCGAACTCATGTCGACCATGTACCAGCCTACGATGCCTAACTACCAGGGAACCATGGGCGGTTTTCAGCCCGGTGGCTATCAGCCGAGCTTCGGGCTTGGCCAGCAGACCTTAGGATTTGGCCAGCCGTCGCCGGAGGACGTGCAGCGCATCATTCCCGTTCTCGCTCCGGTCCTCGCGACGGTCATTCCCGCCGTGGTCCCGCCGATCGTGAACGCCATCTTCAGTCAGCAGCGGTCGCTCGGCTTTGGCGGCGGCAACTACCAGCAAACGTCACCGGAGGATGTCCAGAGAATCCTTCCAGTGCTGGGCCCCGTGCTCGCGAGCGTGATCCCGGCCGTGCTCCCTCACATCATCAACAGCGTTCTCACGCAACAGAGGCAGATGGCGGGTTGGGGGGGCGGCCAGTCGTTAGGTGGAGGTCAGTATGGCTACCAGCCACAGTTCGGGTGGGGCAGCCAGCCGCAGTTCGGGTTCGGCAGCCAGGTGCCCGGACAGGACCTGACGCAGACGGTTGCGTCCAGCGTCAATGACGCCCTGCGGCGCGCAGGAATACAGCAGCCTTCATTTGGAGGAAGGTTCTAGGGTCGGGAATCGAGAATAGCGGGAACCGGGAGGCGGCGCGCGCCGGGGGCGCGGCCGCCGGGAACTGGGAACAGTGACTCCGAGAGGAGCTACGGTTCCCGGTTCCCTGTTCCCGGGCGCGCGAAGCGCGCCGCCGATTCCCGCTGCTACCGTCTCCTCTGCGCCAGTCCGGTCGTAACCCCGATCGCCGTGCTCAGCGCGACGGCGGTCGCCACCGCAACGACCGCTGCGGCCCGCTCGCGCGCATCCAGGCTGACCGCGGCAACGTTCGCGACAGCCCTCGCCGCGGTGGAGCGTTTGCGGAATACGAGCTCCGACGTGTCGGCGTCGATATCGACCTCGACGAGATCGCCGAACCCGACCTGTCCACTGGCGACGAGTCGCGCGAGCGGGGTGACGAGAAGCCGTTCGATCGCGCGCCGCAGGTGCCGTGCACCGTACCGGCGATCGGTCCCCTCCGCGAGCAACCGTTCCTTGACGGAGTCGCTGCAGCTGAACCGGAACTTCGCCTCGCCACCCGCCAGTATCCGACCCTGAACGGCGCGTAGCTCGAGCTCGAGGATCTGACGCAGATCGTCGTCGTCGAGTGGCTCGAACACAACGGTCTTGTCGATCCGGTTCATGAACTCCGGGGAGAAGTTCTGGCGGGCGGCCTCGACGGCCGTGTTTCGCAGTTGCTCCTTGAAGGTCGGGTTGTCATTCTGCGCCCGGGCGGACGCGCGTGCGAATCCTATACCGCCGGACACCAGGGCCGCCATCTCATGCGCGCCGAGGTTGGAAGTCAGGATGACAATGGTGCGGGAGAAATCGATCCGACGATTATCCCCTAACGTGAGCGCGCCGCGGTCGAGCACCCCGAGGAGAAGCTGCCACAGCGCCGGCGAGGCTTTCTCGATCTCGTCGAAGAGGACCACCGCGAGCCTGGTCCCGGTCGAGTCGTAGCGGTCGAGGCTTTCCTGGGTGAGCATCGGTGATGTCTCCCGATGCCCGACGTAGCCAGGCGGTGAACCGACGAGCTTCGCGATCTCGTGCGGGTGCTGGTATTCGGCGCAGTCGATCTTGAGAAGTGCCGACGCGCTCCCGAACAACACCTCGACGACAGCTTCTGCGACCCGGGTCTTCCCGGCACCGGTCGGACCGAGGAACAGCATGGTGCCGATGGGACGATCGGGCGGGTTCATTCCAGCGAGCGCGACCTCGTACAGGCCGGCGATACTGTGCACCGCCTGGTCTTGGCCGATGACGCGCGCGCGCAGTTCGCTCTCGAACCACCGGGTCCGAGGGCTTTGTTGTTCTGGATCGAGCAGGACGTGAGGGGACGGGTGCGGGATCGAACGATCAGGTTTCATAGGCCGCCGGTGTCAAATCTTGAAACGACGACTGATCCGGGATGCGGGTCACGAACTATGAGCGACCTGGACCGCGTCGTCTATGTGATAATACACCGTTCACGCTGCTACGGATCGCCGATGCGAGGTCATCCGTTAGTGTCCAAGTACTCACCAGGTAAGGGATTCTGTCAACAGCTTCCCTGGGTTTGCCTGACTGCGACCCGGCGCCTCGAGGACAAATTGTTGTGCACCGAGCCGCGAGCGATCGGCCGACGGCTCAGTCGGTTCAGCGAGGAGGCGCCATGCGGAATTTCTCGGGCACCAACATCACGATCTTCCTCCTGTTCTTCGGGCTCTCGCTGCTCGAGGCTGTCCAGACACGCGACTGGCTGAAGGCCGTGCTCTGGCTGGCGATCGGTCTGGTCTTTCTCAGGGCAGATGGGCTTCGTCGTGAGCGGTAGTCGCTGGGGGTTGCGGGATGGGGGCTGCGTTAGGCAGGTCGACTGATCCGGTGGTGATGCTGCGGCTGATCAAGATCGTCCACACCATCGTGTGGGCGTTCTTCGTCGCGTGCATCGTCTGGATCCCCGTGCTCGCGCTGCAGCGGGAGTACCGCCGTGCCACGCTAATCATCGCCCTCGTGATGGTGGAAGTCGTTGTGCTGGGCGTGAATCGTCTTACGTGTCCGCTCACGAGCCTGGCGGCTCGGTACACGAGCGACCGACGCGCCAATTTCGACATTTACCTGCCGCTCTGGCTGGCCCGGTACAACAAGGTCATCTTCGGCGCCTTGTTTCTC
>Ga0075421_100013804_pt1 | contig 10078 bp, 7 predicted proteins | sample SoiMetdeltSBSDD5_FD_75292 | JGI IMG/M metagenome (GOLD analysis project Ga0075421, IMG submission 75292) | Bulk soil microbial communities from a Populus tree surrounding site in Tennessee, USA - Soil MetaG P. deltoides SBSDD5 | ecosystem: Environmental > Terrestrial > Soil > Tree plantation... | reverse complement strand
CAGGCAGAAGTGCGTGACGCCGCACGTCGCGGCGAAGATCAAAGGCTCCGCGATCGACGGCCGGACGACACGCCACGAGGGCTACAAGGTGAGCCAGCGCAAACGCAAGCTCGTCGAGGAAGCGTTCGGCTGGGGCAAGACGATCGCCGGCCTCGCCAAGGTGAAAGTGCGAGGGCTGGCGCACGTGCGCTTCAAGTTCACCTTCGCGATGGCAGCCTACAATCTGATCCGGATGCCGAGACTGCTGGCCGCCGCGTGAGCTCAGGGGTGTATGGGCAGGCCGCGATCGCGCGCAAGGCACACCCACAACAGCCCAAAGCCACTCACCCAACGCCCTCCGAGCAGACCATTCTACTCAATGCCGAAGTTCAACGGCCTGCTAGGTGGTGCTGGCGCCGGCTTGCGAGCCGAGATCCACCCCGCGCGCTCCCCAAAAATGAATCGAGCCCCCAGGCGGGGGCTCGAGCGATGCCTGTGTCAGAAGAGCGAAAGCGGTCTTACTTCGCGACCTGCTCCATCACGGGCTCCGGACCGCCCAGCTTCAACCGCTCTTCGCGGCGGCAAGCAACCAAAGCGACGGTAGTGCAGAGCAGCGCCACAACGGCGATCTTGCTGGCGTTCACGGTGTTACCTCCAATGATAACTACTCACCTCGGCAAGCATGCCATCTCTGCCGTGCACACCCCAAGGTCGGAATGGCCGAGGGTGTGCTATTGCGGCTCGACTGATGCAAGTGCGTCACGATTCGCTGGCGTGCACGGCCGTTGCACAGAACGAAAGAACAGGGCACCCCACTCGAACGGAGATGGCCCTGTTCTTCGCAATGGCGACCCGGCACGCGCTTTAGTCCGGCCGCGGCACGACCGATAGGCGCAGGTTTGGAATTGCGTCAAACGCATCTGATACTTGTCCACAGATGCTCAGCGTTCAGGTCCACCAGATCCTAGGCGCTGGCCGGAAAGGCACGCCGCGCCAGCCGCTGGCGCATCAGTTCAATGTGGCTGCGCAAATTGTACAACTCATGCGAGAAGAAGCTCGGCAGGCGGATGGCCCGCACATGCGAGTCGATGCGATCGAACTCGGCCTGCAGCCCCGCCGGGTCGAAGCGCGCGCCGCCAGCATCAAGATTGCGCTCCAGCGCCTTGAGCTGGTTGTACCAGTAGAGCATGCGCCGCCGCACGAACCAGGCATAAAGTGCCGGAATACCTCTCGCCAGCGGCAGCATCAGCGCCAGCACCGGGATCAGCAGCACCAACTTGGCGGCGTGGTTGCTGGCGTAGGACGTATAGGAGAACGGCACGCCTAGTCGCCGCGTGACCGGCGCCATGATACCCAGCGCAAATGGCAGCTCGCCCGACTTGTAGACTTGGCGTGCATCCTCCGCGACCTGCAACTCCGGGTCGTTTGGGGTTGGGAACTCGCCCGGCTTGTAGAACAGCACCGGGTCGCCGTTCTTGTCGAAGCCCGATTTCGGATTCTTGACGATGGCATGGGTGAGAAGGCTGACCAGGGCCGGCTCCATGCTGGGTCGCACGGCAATGCCCACGGAGGTGCTGAGCAGCGTGATGTCGGCCGACGGCACCAGCGGATTGAAATCCACCGAGCCCGTGCGCAGGATGACCCGTGTCAGGGCCGGGAAGCGGTTGACGTAGGCCTCCACCTCCCGGGTGAAGTCCATCAGACGGATATCGTCGACCTGCAGCAGGCTCTGGATCTTGTCGGAGTCGGCCGCAAGCACGAGGATGGCCGCATCAGCTTGACCATTCTTCAAAGGCGCGGCATCGGCGCTCAACTCGTCGTTGATGAAGGTGGTGTTTTCGCTGGTGATTTCGTTCGCACGCAGCAATTGGGTGGCGATGCGCCGCGATCCGCCCTCGCGCGTGCCGACCATGATTTTCTTGCGCTCAAGATCGCGCAGGGAATTGATTGGCAAGTCACCGCGTGTGAACACCCAGACTGGCTCATGGAACAACCGCCCCAGCGACCGCAGCTGCGTGTACTCGGTGTGCCGCCCCTTGGCTTTCTCGGTGGCCAGCCGGCCCTGCAGACTGCCGATCAGGCCGCCCTTGATGAAACCAGCCGTAATTCCCGAGTTGTTGTCGGTCAGCGCCCGTAGCGTGGCAAAGCCGCCCGTGTCGGTGCGGATTTCCATCTCAACGCCGTAGCGCTTGAGCTCAGCCTGATACTTAGTGGCCAGCTCCGCATACTGTGGATTGCCGGCCGACATCACGATCTTGCCGGCCTTGTCGAGCTGCTGGGCGTTATGCACGACAGACAGGCCTGCAACCGCCAGCACACCGAGAAAAATAGTCACTGCGCCCGTTCGGGCGACGCTCGCATCCATTGGAATGTCTGGCTCCTGCTTCCCTGCCCCGGCAGGTTCCCGCGTAGGACTTTAGAATAGCCTCCAGCCTGTCACAACCGCGTGGCGCCACCGTGTCAGGAACGCGCAGACAGCGCCGCCTGCAGGCCCTGCACGTGGCTGGCGCCTTCAGGCACCTCCAGTTTGGCGCCTTGGAAATCCTTGCCGATCGGCTCGGCCTCGCCCCCGAGGTTGGCCACCAGGAAGGCTTCGGTGATGGCCTGGAACGACAGACGGTTTTCCGGCACGGCAAAGCCGTGCCCTTCCTCCGGATAAAGCACGTAGGTGACGGGCAGGTCTTTGGCCCGCATCGCCTGGATGATCTGGTCGGACTCGGCCTGCTTGACGCGCGGGTCGTTGGCGCCCTGGCCGATCAGCAGCGGCTTGGTTATGTTGCCGGCGAAGTTGAGGGGCGACCGCTCCCACAGCAGCTTCTTACCGGCCTCGGTCCTCGGGTCGCCGACGCGGCGGCACAGCGTCTCGTAGAAGGCTGCCCAGTAGGGCGGGATGGTCGCCAGCAGCGTCTCCAGGTTGGAGGGGCCGACGATGTCGACGCCGCAGCAGAACACCTCGGGCGTGAAGGTGAGGCCGGCCAGCGTCGCATAGCCACCGTACGAGCCGCCCATGATGGCGATACGGTCGCGTCGTGCGATGCCGTTGGCAACCGCCCACTCGACTGCATCGAGCAAATCGTCGTGCATCTTGCGGCCCCATTGCAGGTCGCCGGCGTTGATGAACGCCTTGCCGAACCCGGTAGAGGCGCGGAAGTTCACCGACAGCACGGCAAAGCCGCGATCGGCCAGCCATTGCGCCTCGGCGTCGAAGCCGTAGGCATCGCGCGCCCACGGTCCGCCGTGCACCACCAGCACCATCGGCAAGGGCGCAGTGGGGCGCGGCCCCTTGCCGTGTGGGAGCGTGAGATAGGACGGCAGCTCCAGCCCGTCGCGCGCGCGGATGATTTCGCCGTGCATGGGCGCAAGACGGTAGCTCTTCAATTCCGGGCGGGTGCTGAACAGCTCGCGCAGCGACTTCCTGCTGCGGTCGTACACATGATAGGTGGTCGGCGTCTCGGCGGCGCTCGCAGTAACAATCCAGAGCGTGTCGTCGAGCGTCCGGTCGGCAATGCCGACCTCGCCCGGCAGCTCACCGTGCAGAATTTTGAGGTCGGCGGCCATCGCCTCCTCAAGCGGAATCCAGTCGAGATGCAGGTAAACGGCACCGGCGGCATCGATCACGCCCGTCTCAGGATGGGCCAGCACGTGGCCGACATCGGCTTTGCCATGCTCGGCCAGCAGCCGCTGCTTGCCCGAGGCGACGTCGGTTGCAAACAGCGCCGCCTTGTCGCGGCCGATCGAGGAAACGGTGTACAGCGTGGCGCCGTCGCGGGTGTAGCCGATGGTGTAGGTCGTCAAATCGTCCTCGTGCCCGACCACGCCGATCTCGATCAGCTTGCCGTCCTCGATGCGATAGCGCGTACGGCCGCCTTCCTTGGCGCGCGTCTTGGAGGCAAGGCGCGGCTTGAACTGGCGATCCAGGACGATGCGCGACAGCTCATCCTTGTTCTCGAACAGCAGCTCGCGCTTGCCGCTGCGGATATCGATCAGGAACAGGTCGTGCCAGGACTTGTCGCGCTCGTTGAGGCCGACGGCGATGCTGTCGGGAAAGTCGAGGCTGAAGCCGTGCATCTGCGCCTGCACGCCCTTGATGGGCGTCAGGTTGCGCACCTCGCGGCTGGCCACCTCCACCGCAAAGGTGTGGAAATCCTCGTCGCCGCCCTCGTCCTGGAAGTAGAGCACGTGCGTGCCGTTCGGCGCCCAGCCGTGGAAGCGGATGCCGCGCTTGCGGTCGTCAGAGATAACCTGTGCCGCATTCATGTCATCAAATGGCGCCACCCAGATGTTGAGTACGCCGTCCTTCGGCGCAAGCCAGGACAGCCATGTGCCGTCGGGCGAGAGTTGCGCCTGCGCCCGCGTCGGATTGCCGAACAGCATGGCGCGCGGAATCAGGGATTTGGGGGCTGCGTGTTGCATGGCCGGCATCCTACCAGCCTTTGCGTCGGAATTAGGAGAACTACCCGGGCAGCGCGCAACGATGCACATGTGGGAGCAATGATGCACATGTGGGAGCAAGCACATAGGCTTGGTGGTGCTATGCAATGGCCCGTGCCCAACGCTGCGCCCAGGTCGCGGAACCGGGCCAGAGTTGGCAACCCATGATGCGCGTGCGGATCCTGTGCTGCATCGCCAGCTTGGGCGTCTGCGGTGCCTTTGCAGTTGCCCAAGAGCTGCCGACCGCGACGGATCTTGGTGCCTTGAGCAATCAGCAGATCGCCGCCATCCGTGCGCATGGGCCGTGGCCGCCCGTCTGGCAGACCGACCCCTCCAACCGCGTGTCGGGGCAGGCGCCGGCCGTCGATCTCGGCCGCCAGCTGTTTTTTGATGCGCGACTGTCCCCGTCAGGCCGCATCTCGTGCTCGAGTTGCCACCGACCGGAGCGCTCCTGGAGCGACGGGCGGCCCCTCGGCGTTGGCCTACGCCCCAGTCGACGCAATACGCCGAGCCTTTACGATGTGCGGCTCAAGCGCTGGTTTGGCTGGGGCGGCGGCGGCGACAGCTTGTGGGGACAAACGCTGCGACCGCTGCTGGATGCCGACGAGATGGGCTCCAATGCTGCGCATGTGCATCAGTACTTCACCTCCAATGCCGAGCTGGCCAGCGCCTACCGGGCCGCCTTCGCTCGCGAGGCATCCAGCGTCGGCGCCGAGGCTGCGCTGGTGGATGCCGCCAAAGCGCTTGCCGCCTACCAGGAGACCATCGTCAGCGGTCGAACGACATTCGACGCGTTTCGCGATGCGCTGCACATCGGCGAGCAAGCGGCTGCGCCACGCTATCCCGCACCTGCGCTGCGCGGACTAGCCCTCTTCGTGGGCAAGGGGGGCTGCAGCACGTGCCACGCCGGACCGACCTTCACAGACGGCTCGTTCCGCGACGTCGCTGGCACCTGCGCTGGCCGGACAGGCAATACGCCTGGCGAGCGAGGCGATGTCGGCCGCCCGGCGGACGCGGCCCGGCTGCTGGCCAGTGCTTATGGTTTGGCCGGCCCGTTCAACGACGATCCGCAACGCAGCGTGCACTGGCGGGCGCAAGATCTGGCACACGCAGCAACAGGGCCGGTAGGTTTCCGGGTGCCCTCGCTGCGCAACGTCGCGCGCACCGGTCCCTACCTGCATGATGGATCATGTACCAGACTGATCGATGCCATTCGCAGTCACAGCACAGGCGCCAGCCCGCTGACGGATCAGGATGCGAACGACCTGGCGAGCTTTCTCGAGACGCTGACCGAGGTCAGGCCGCTGGCCGATCGTTAGGGTGCAAGAAAGACAAGGGGCGGCCCCCGAGGCGCCGCCCGAAACTGGTCGCCAATCAGCTTGCGGCGATCGCATCTGCCAGCAGCTGGTAATGCTCGCAGGTCGTGCCGCAGCGCTGCCCGATCTCAGCCAGCTGCTCGACGGCCTTCGCACGCTCGCCCTTGTGCAGGTAGGCCTCGCCCAGATATTGGCGCGTGCTGGTCAGGTTCGGGTCGGCCCGCAGCGCGGCCGCATAGTAGCCCATCGCCTCGTCGACCATGCCGAGCTTGCGCAACGAGAAACCGATCATGGTCTGGATGCGAGGATCGGACTGGTCGCGTGCCGAGCGCAGCACGTCGAGGGCCTCGGCATACTCGCCCGTCTTGGCCATCCAGTATCCGAGCGCATAGGTTTCCTCGTCGTCCTTGAACTTCTTGGCCTTGCAGCGCTTCCATTCCGCGCTGCCTTCCTTGAATTCACTGCACTTCTCGGCGGGCTTCGGCGGGTCGGCCGCGGCGAGGCTCGGCAGGGGCGCAAGCGCGAGAAGTGCGAAGCCGCCAGCTCCGATGACGAACCGATGCAGCGATGCGAATTTCAGCATGCCGTTTCTCCTTGGCCTGATACAGCCTGTCGCCGTTGACGATTTTGCACCCGAACCCCCGCAGCATCGGACCGGCAAACTGTGGCGAGAGAGAGGAAGTATCGCGCGCCTTCCGCGCGCCGACGACCCGCGTGACCGCGGCGCGACAGCGTCAAGTACGCGCGCTCGCGTGCTAGCTCGCTTTGGCTTCGTCGGAGACGATGCTGCCATCCTGCAACACGATCCTGCGGTCCATGCGCCGCGCCATGTCGAGGTCGTGCGTGACGGCAATCACCGTCTTGCCGCGCTGATCGACCAGGTCGCGCAGGATCTGAAACACCTGCTCGCTCGATTTGGAGTCGAGCGAGCCGGTCGGCTCATCGGCGAGGATGACAGGCGGGTCGTTGGCAAGTGCGCGAGCCACCGCCACCCGCTGGCGCTGGCCGCCGGACAGCTGGTCCGGCCGCTTGGCGGCGTGGTCGGCGAGACCGAGCGAGGCGAGCAGCGAACGACCCCGTTCGCGCATGGCCTCCGCCGGCAACTCGCCCAGCGCCTGCATGGGCAGCGTGACGTTCTCCAGCGCCGAGAACTCCGGCAGCAGGAAGTGGAACTGGAAAATGAACCCGAGCGTGGACAGTCGTATCTGTGCGCGCTCCGCTTCGTTCATGTGCGCGGTGGCGCGGCCGCTGATGCGCACCTCACCTACGGTCGGCAGGTCGAGCAGACCCAGCAGGTAGAGCAGCGACGACTTGCCGGAGCCGGACGGCCCGGTGATGGCCACGTACTGCCTGGCCCCGATGGTCAGGTCGATGTCGTGCACCAGCGTGGTCGGCACTACGCCCGGCAGGATGCGCGTGACGCGGCTTGCCGCGATCAGCGGCTGCGCGGCACTGTTGCTTTGCGGCCGGCCGGCAACCTGCGCCTGCCTCATGTCGCCCCGCGGATGATGTCGACTGGGAACACGCGGGAAGCCTTGCGCGCCGGGAAATAGCCTGCGATCAGCGACGAGCCGAGCGCGACGACGGCGGCCACGCCGTAATGCAGGAACGAGTAGACCAGCGGCAACCGGGTGGCATCGATCATCGGGTTCTTGATCTCGATGGTGCCGAGCGCCCGCGTCAAGGCGTAGCCGAGCAGCCAGCCGGCCAGCGCCCCGATCAGCCCGATCAACAGGGCCTCCAGCACGAATATCCGGCGCACGGAGGCCTCGCGCAGGCCGAGCGACTTCATGATGGCGATGTCGCGGGTCTTCTCATGCGTGATGGTGGAGATGATGTTGTAGGTGCCGAAGCTGGCCACCAGCAGGATGGCGCCGACCACCGTGTACATGATGATGTTGCGCACCACGAAGGCGCTGAGCAGGTCCTCGTGCGCCTCCTGCCAGGATACCGACTTGTAGCCCGTCTCGCGTTCGATGCGCTGGGCGACCGACTGGGCCGTCATCGGATCGGCGACGCGCACGCGAATCTCGTTCACGAGGCCGGTCTGCTGGGCCAAGATCTGCGCGGTCTTCACCAGCACATACCCGGTACTCTCGTCGACCGAGCGCACGCCCGAGCGAAACAGGCCGACCACCTGGGCATTGAGAGTGGCGCCGTCGGTTGTCTGCACCGTGATGTTGGAGCCGATGCGCGCGCCGATCTTTTCGGCCAGCCGCGTGCCCAGAATGATGGCGTTGTTGGCGCGATAGAGGGAGGCGAGGCTGCCCCGGCGCATCTGGCTGGCCAGCATCGACACCCTGGGCTCGCGATGCGGATCGATGCCCTGCACGCTGGCCGCCACGTCGCGGCTGGCGTAGCGGATCAGCGCCTGCGTCTTGGTGGCAGGCGCCACCGCGCCCGGCACCCAGGCCTCTAACGAGGCCATGATGGCCATCGGGTTCTTGATGCCGCGCCGGCGCTCCTCGGGCGTCAGGCCATGCATCTCGACGGCATCGTAGACTGCCTCAGCCGGCTGCTGGGGCGCCTGCCGGCGCTCGTCTGTCACCGTGATGTGCGGCAGCGCATCGATCAGCTGGCGCGTGAAGTCAGCCTGCGAGCCCTCCATCAGCGCCGCCATCACGATCGAGAAGCCGACGCCGGTGGCGACACCCGCAACGGCGACCAGCGTCTGGCGCACGCGGAACCGCACATGCGTCAGCGCAATATCGATGACCAGGTTCATGGATTATCCCGCCTACGCTCTACGGGTCGAACGCGCTGGCCGTCCTTGAGCTGGTCGGAAGGCTGGGCGACGATGCGCTCGGTGCCCTCGAGCCCGGAGACGATTTCCACGCTACGCGCGCCGCGAATGCCCACCTCGACCTGCCGCGCGCGTATGCGACTGCCTTCGATCGTGAGCACGCGCGTGCCCTTCAACGCATCGGCCGGTACCAGCAGGGCGTCGACCTTCTCGCGCGTGACGACGTTGGCCTCCAGGCTCATGCCGACATGCAACGGCGTATCATCGGGCAGCGAGATGCGGATCCTGTAGGTCTTGGCCACCGCATCGCCCATCGGCGTGATCTCGTACACCTTGCCCTCCAGCCGCCGCCCCGGAAAAGCATCGGTGCGCAGCAGCACGGTTTGACCGACCGCCAGGCGCGGGATGTCCTCTTCGTTGACTTCGGCCACCACATGCAGCGGCTTGGGTGCGCCGACGCGGAACAGGATCTGGCCCTGCTCGACGATCTCACCGACCTCGCCGTCACGCCGCAGCACGACGCCTTCCATGGGCGCCGATATTGTGTAGGCGTCGAGCTTCTCCATCTGCACGGAGATGAGACCCTGGATCTGGCGCAGGTCGCTGGAGATGCGCTCGTGCGCCTGCGTGCTGGCCACTCCCCGCCCCATCAGCTCGGTGGTCCGCGTGAACTCGCGCTTGGCGAATTCCTCGCGCGCCCGCAGCTCCTGCAGCTGCGCGCGCGCTTCCTTGTCGTCGAGGCGGGCGAGCACATCGCCCTTGGCCACCGACTTGCCTTCGCAGTAGCACAGCTCGACGATGCGCTGGCGGATCAGGCTCGCCACCTTCGCCCAGCGCACCGGCTCGACGGCGCCGGTGCCGTACACGATCTCGACCGCTGTTCCGCGGGTCGGCGTGAGGACCGCCACTTCGGGTGCGCGGCCAAACCGCCACCAGAGAAACGCCGCGAGCAGGAGTACGAGCAAAGCCGACAGGCCGTGCCTTTCCCTAAACCATTGCAGCACCGACATGTAAACGGCCGCCCTTGTTGGTGGTCATGAAGGCAATGCGCTTGGCACTGGGCTGCTTCTTGCACGGCGATAGGGGACCAGTATGGCATTCGGCCAGCTTCTACCCGTGACCGCTGCGCTGCCCTTGCGCTCGATCAATCTGCGGGCCGCGCGGAGGTGCGCATGGCCCGGCGGCGTGCCGCGGTGGTCCGGATATGCGCGGCGATGTCCGGGTTGGTGGTTTCCAGCCGGTGGAAGTCCTCGCGAAACAGCTTGAGCAGCCGGCAGCGTGACGCCGTCACGAACGCGCCCTCGGTTGCCATGCCGTTGAGCATGGGCATGACGCCGAAGTAGTCGCCGGTCAGATACGTATGGTCTTGCCCGGCGCTCTTCAGGCGAACCTGCCCGGCGGCCACAAAATACATGGCCTTGCAGGGCTCGCCCTCGCCGATCACCTCGACGTTGGGCGGCAGGTTGTGAGCATGCAGCAGCGGCATCACCTTGGCCACCGCGCGCGCATCGAGCTCGGCAAGCAATGGAATGCGCGACATCAGCGACCACGTGACGACGAAATCGCGGCGGCCCACCTCCTGGGCAAAGCCGCTCGAGATGATGGCGAC
>Ga0075421_100013800_pt1 | contig 10080 bp, 8 predicted proteins | sample SoiMetdeltSBSDD5_FD_75292 | JGI IMG/M metagenome (GOLD analysis project Ga0075421, IMG submission 75292) | Bulk soil microbial communities from a Populus tree surrounding site in Tennessee, USA - Soil MetaG P. deltoides SBSDD5 | ecosystem: Environmental > Terrestrial > Soil > Tree plantation... | reverse complement strand
GTGGCATCGGCGGTCACCGCCGCCGTGGTGGGGTTCTCGCTATCGGTGCCCTTCGATCTGCCGTCCGGGCCGGCCATCTCTGCGGTCTCCGGCGTGCTGGTGCTGCTCGCCTGGCTGGGGAGGCGCCTCGCCGCCCGCGCGTAGATCTCGTGCGCTAGTGGCATCCGCGGTGAGCGGATAGCTTCCGCGCATGCCACGAGCCCGCGTGATCACCGAGCACGACGTCCGCCGTGCCGCGAAGGAAGGCACCAAGGAGATCGACGTCGGAAACGCCGTCGTGACACCGAGCGCGCGCGACGTGGCGAAGCGGGCGGGGGTCGCGTTGAAGGGCTTGGGCCACGCACGCCGAGCCGACGCCACCGCGGTTGCTGCGGACGGCATGGTCCTGCCCACGAACGCGGATTCTGCCGAACGGCCGCGGAGCAGGAGCCGCGTCATCGCACTCGGTGCGGACCACGGCGGCGTCGTGCTCAAGGACGCCCTTGGCGCGCGGCTCCGCGAGCTCGGTTACTCGGTCACCGACCACGGAACCACGAGTGCGTCGGCCGTGGACTACCCCGACTACGCGGTCACGGTCGCGCGCGCGGTGGCGACCGGAGCGGCTCAGATCGGAATCATGGTCGACGGCGCGGGGATCGGCAGTTGCATGGCGGCGAACAAGATCGCCGGCGTGCGCGCTGCCATGTGCTACGACGTGACGACCGCGCACAACGCCCGCGAACACAATAACGCGAACTTCCTCACCCTCGGCGGCGGTCTCATCGGACCGCGCCTCGCGCTCGCGATTGTGGAGACCTTCCTGAGCACCGACTTCGGCGGCGGGCGCCACGCGGCGCGCGTCGCGAAGATCGACGCCCTGGATGGTCCGCGCGTCGCGCGTTAGGCCCGACTCGACATCCTGTCCCGCATGAAGCGCGAAGACGCCCTCGAGTACCACGCTTCCCCCCGTCCGGGGAAGATTGCCGTCGTACCGACCAAGCAACTCACGAATCAGCGCGACCTGTCGCTGGCGTACTCGCCCGGGGTCGCGGAGCCGTGTCTCGAGATCAAGAAGAATCCCGATGACGCCTACCGTTACACCGCGAAGGGCAATCTCGTGGCCGTCGTCACGAACGGCACAGCGGTGCTCGGGCTCGGCAACATCGGGCCGCTCGCCGGCAAGCCGGTCATGGAAGGCAAAGGGAACCTGTTCAAACAGTTCGCCGACCTCGATGTGTTCGACCTCGAAGTGGCATCGGAGAATCCCGATGAGGTAATCCGCTTCTGCCAACTACTCGAGCCGACGGTCGGCGGCATCAACCTCGAAGACATCCGCGCGCCCGACTGCTTCTACATCGAGGAGACGCTTCGGAAGACGATGAAGATTCCCGTCTTCCACGATGACCAGCACGGTACTGCGATCATCTCCGGTGCGGCATTGATCAACGCGCTCGAGATCGTCGGCAAGCCGATCGCCGATGTCCGGGTGGTGTTTTCGGGCGCCGGCGCGGCGGCAATCGCGACGGCCAACCACTACGAGCGCCTCGGCGTCAAGCACCAGAACATCACCCTGTGTGATCGCGCTGGCGTGATCCACTCGGGTCGCTCTGATGACATGGACCCGTACAAGGCGCGGTTCGCAAACGACACCAAGGCGCGCACGATCGCCGAGGCGCTCGTCGGCGCGGACGTGTTTGTCGGTCTCTCCGTCGCAGGGGCCGTGACCGGCGACATGATCGCGCAGATGGCCGACCGCCCTATCATCTTCGCGCTGGCAAATCCGGTCCCGGAGATCCTCCCCGACGAGGTGCGTCGCGTTAGGCCCGACGCCATCGTGGCAACCGGCCGCAGCGACTACCCGAATCAGGTCAACAACGTGCTCGGGTTCCCGTTCATCTTTCGCGGTGCGATGGACGCGCGTGCGACCGAGGTGAACGAGGACATGAAGATGGCCGCGACGCGCGCGCTGGCATCGCTCGCACGCCAGGAAGTCCCGGAGAGCGTCTTTGCCCTGTACGGGTTGCGCTCCGTGAAGTTCGGGCCCGACTACCTGATCCCCTTCCCCTTCGACCCGCGCGTGCTGTTGTGGGTGGCGCCGGCTGTCGCGTGGGCCGCGGTCGCCAGCGGAGTCGCCCGGGAGTTCGTGGACATCGAGGACTACCGCGAGCGCCTCGAGTCACGGCTCGGTCGCGCCCGCGGTCTCATCCGCGGCATCATCAATCGCGCGGTTCGCGATCCGAAGCGGGTCGTGTTCCCCGAAGGCGAGGAGCCCAAGATCATCCGCGCCGCACGGATGGTCGTCGACGACGGCATCGGCTATCCCATCCTGCTCGGAAATCGCCAGGTGATCGAGCAGACGGCCGCTGCCGCCGCGATTTCGCTCGAGGACATCGAGATCGATGATCCCGCGACCTCTCCGCATCGCGAGCGGTATGCGCAGTTGCTCTGGGAGCGGCGCCAACGGAAGGGGATGAGTCTTGGCGAGGCCCACCGCCGCCTCTACAACGGCAACTATTTCGGCATGGCGATGGTGGCCTGCGGCGACGCCGACGCGCTCCTGTCGGGGATGACCATGCAGTACCCGGAGACGATCCGGCCGGCGCTCGAAGTCGTGGGGGCACATCCGCGCGCCGGGCGCGTGAGCGGCATGTACATGCTGGTATTCGATCGTCACGTCGTGTTCTGCGCAGATACCACCGTCAACATCGATCCCACGGCGGAACAGCTCGCGCAGATCGCCTACGCCGCCGCGCGCATTGTGCGGACATTCGGCATTGAGCCACGCGTCGCGATGCTCAGCTTCTCGAATTTCGGATCGGTGCCGCACCCCCATGCGGACAAGGTGTCTCGGGCGGTCGAGCTTGTCCGACAGCGCGATCCGAATCTCGTCGTGGACGGGGAAATGCAGGCTGATAGCGCGCTGGATGAGCGGATTTTGGCTGACAGCTACCCGTTCAGTGCCTTGAAGGAACCAGCCAACGTATTGATATTTCCTAACTTGAGCGCCGGGAACATTGCCTACAAGCTGTTGAACCAGCTCGGAGGCGCGACGGCCATCGGCCCGATTCTGATCGGCATGCGCTACCCGGTCCACGTGCTGGAGCTCGGGGCTGACGTTCAGGAAATCGTGAACATGGCGGCGGTCGCAGTCATCGACGCACAGTCACGCACCGCGGCAGCCGATGCCCTTGGCGTCGGCGACGACTGAGTCGCGTCGTGGAACGGCGACGAAGCATTTCTTTAGCGACGAACCTTCACACAGGATACGCAACGACATGGCAACGCAGACCAAGCCCGCGTCGGGTTCAGAGGAGAGGACTCACGGACTCGAACAGCAGGGGCTGCGACCAGGCGGTCAGGTTCATTGGAACCTCGTGGCGCCCGAGCTCATGCTCGCCGCGGCGCGGCGCGGCGAGGGCGAGTTCGCGGACATGGGGCCATTCGTCGCCGTCACGGCACCGCACACTGGCCGCTCGCCAAACGACAAATTCGTGGTGCGGGAGCCGAGCACCGAAGCGGACATTGATTGGGGCAAGGTCAATCAGCCGATCTCGCCGGCTCACTTCGACACGCTCGTTGGCGACGTCCGCGCGTATTTGAGCGCCCAACCGGAGCTGTTCGTCCAGGACCTCCGGTGCGGCGCCGATCCCGCACACCGCCTGAGCGTGCGGTACGTGCTGCCTAACGCCTGGCACGCCGCATTTGTACGAAACATGTTCATTCGTCCGGATCCGGCCGAGCTCCCCACGTTCGAGCCAAATTTCACGGTGCTCCACGCGCCGGAGTTCCAGGCTGATCCCGCGCGGCACGGCACGCGAACCGGCACGTTCATCATCCTGAACTTCGCCGAGCGTATGATCCTCATCGGCGGAACGCGGTACGCCGGTGAGCTGAAGAAAGCGATGTTCACGGTGATGAACTACTTCATGCCGAAGGAAGACGTGCTTTCCATGCACTGCTCCGCGAACGTCGGCTCGCAGGACGACACCGCGCTCTTCTTCGGGCTCTCCGGCACCGGCAAGACGACGCTCTCCGCCGACCCGGAGCGCGCCCTCATCGGCGACGATGAACACGGCTGGTCCGAGCGCGGCATCTTCAACTTCGAGGGTGGCTGCTACGCGAAGGTCATCAACCTGTCGCCCGAGGGGGAGCCCGACATTTACGCGACCACGCAAATGTTCGGTACGATCCTCGAGAATGTGGTGCTGGAGCCGACTTCCCGCCGTGTGAAATTCGACGACCAGTCGATCACCGAGAACACGCGGGCGTCGTATCCCCTCCCGTACATCAGGAACCACGTGTCCGATGGTCGCGGTGAACACCCCAGGAACGTCATTTTCCTCACGGCCGACGCATTCGGGGTCCTGCCGCCCATTGCCCGCCTGACGCGGGAGCAGGCCATGTACTATTTCCTCTCGGGGTATACCGCCAAAGTCGCGGGCACGGAGCGCGGCGTCACGGAGCCGCAGGCGACGTTCAGCGCGTGCTTCGGTGGGGTCTTCCTCGTGTGGCACCCGACGAAATACGCCGAGATGCTCGGCCGGTTGATCGCCGAGCACGACGCCCGCGTCTGGCTCGTGAACACCGGGTGGAGCGGTGGCCCCTACGGCATCGGCAAACGGATGAAGCTCAGCTACACTCGGGCGATGGTACGCGCGGCACTGGCTGGGCAACTGGATCAGGTGCCGACGCAGACCGACGAGCGGTTCGGGCTCGCCGTGCCGACTCAGGTGCCGGCCGTTCCATCGGAGATCATGCGGCCGCGCGACACGTGGAACGACGGCGCGGCGTACGACGCGCAGGCAAAGAAGCTCGCCGAGATGTTCCGCAAGAATTTCGAGAAGTTCGGCAGCAACGTGTCGCCCGCGATCGCCGAGGCCGGGCCAAAGGTCTAGCTGACCCGATTTTCGAGGGTCAGCGTTGTTGAAACGGATGCATCGGGTTTCAACAACGCTGACCCCTCGAACTGCTTGCTTCCCCGACCGGGCAGCTGCCAGCTCAGCCAGTCGCCCCCGCACTAGCCGCGTCAGCGCATGCTGATTATCCGCGATCCGCTCTGGAATAACATTCGTGTCGACGCTCTGGCTCTCCAGCTCGTCGATACGCCTGTGTTCCAGCGGCTTCGGTACGTTAGGCAGCTCGGGCTCGCGTACCTCGTGTATCCCGGCGCAACGCATACCCGGTTCGAGCACGCCCTCGGCGCCTATCACCTCGCCCGGCTCACGCTCGGCCAACTCGACGAGCGCGGCGAGCTGACCGGAGTGCCACTCGAGGAGCGCGCCGTCACCCAGGCCGCCGCGCTCCTACACGACGTCGGGCACTACCCCTTCTCGCACGCCCTCGAGGAGATCGGAGCACTTCACCACGAGCAGGTGGCGACTCCACTCATCGAATCCGGGCCGGTCGCCGACGCCCTGTCGCGCGCGCTCGGCCCAGCCGCCCCGCGACAGGTTCTCGAGCTCATTCGCGGGGCGAGTGCGTCGCCCCTTCAAGGTCTCATCTCCGGCTCCCTCGATCTCGACAAGATCGAGTACCTGAAGCGCGACGCGCTCATGTGCGGCGTTCCCTACGGGGAGATCGACGTCGATCGCCTGCTCAACTCCCTGGTGCTCGTCGATGAGTCCGCAACCGGTCGCCGTGTGATCGGCGTGCTGGAGAAGGGACTCTCGGCACTCGAGTCACTCCTGTTCGCGAAGTATCAGATGTACCGCAACGTCTATTGGCATCACGCCGTTCGCAGCGCGACGGCGATGTACAAACGGCTCGTGGACGAAGCCCTGGCTGACGGCGACGTCGACGCCGCGTCGCTCAGCACGTACGACGATGAGGGGCTGCTTCACCGGTTGGCGGCGCGCACGACGCCTCCGCTGCTGGCGGCGCTCCGGGAGCGCCGGTTGTACAAGCGCGTGCTCGAGTGTCCGGCCGCGGAGCTCTCGGGCGAACACCTCGAGTGGATCGCCGACGATCGTGCGCTCACGATCAGCGTCGAGGATCGGATCGGCGCGGATCTCGGGTTCAAACCTGGGGAGTTACTGGTCGACTTCCCGGCGAAAACGCAGATGCTCGGCCTCGACCTTCCGGTGGTTCGCCGCTCGGGGGACGTCCGTCGCCTGACCGCCGCCGGGCTCGAAGGCGCCATCAACCTGCCGATGCTCTCGGAGCAACTGTATCAGTCCGCGCGGTGGCTCCGGGTGTTCGCCGCCCGCCGAGTCGACGTGCCGAGAGCGGAGCTACTCGACCGACTTCTCCGGGTGGCTGCCTAACGGCGCTTTCCGTGCGCCTCGGCCAGCTTGCGCGCGATCCCTCGGTAGAACGCGGCATCGTCGCGCTTGTCCTGGGACTCGAGCGAGAGGGCGGCCAGCTCGAGCGCATACAGAATGTTGCCCAGGTACAGTTCCGCGAGCGCGCCGACCGTGTCGGAGTCCTCCGCCACGTCGCTCAGCGAACGGCGGGCGTCTCGGCCGTCGTGCCCTCACTGCCGTTGCTGTCTGCGGACGTCACCTGAATCACGATGGCCGTGATGTTATCGAGTCCACCGCGGCCGTTCGCCTCAGAGATGAGCGCATCGACAACGCGGCCTGGCGTCGCTCGCGAGAAGAGCAGTTGCTGCAACCGGCGATCGTCGACCATGCCGGTGAGGCCATCGCTCGCGACCAGGTAAACGTCCCCGGTGCGGACTTCCCCCTGATACGTGTCCGGCTCCACCGTGTCGCTCGCCCCGACACACCGGGTGATCACGTTCGAGTACGGATGGTAGCGCGCCTGCTCAGGCGTGAGAAATCCAGCGTCCACCTGTTCCTGGACGTAGGAGTGATCTTTCGTGAGCTGGCGGAGCTTGCCGTCGCGCAGCAGGTACACACGCGAGTCGCCGACCTGGCCAATCAAATAACGCGAGCCGGTGAGGATGAGCACGGAGGCGGTGGTGCCCATCCCCTGCTTGTCGACTTCCGTGATCGTGCGCTCGTAGATCTTCGCGTTCGCCTTCTTCACCGCGTCCGCCACACGGGCGGCGACCGAGTCCCTGGCGACATCCGTGATCCCGGCGAGCTCGCGTGAAATGATCTGAACCGCCATCTCGCTCGCAACTTCGCCCGCCGCGTGGCCCCCCATTCCGTCCGCCACGATGAACAGTCCCCGCTTTTCATTCGCTTCAGCGAAGAAGCTGTCTTCGTTGCCAGCGCGGATCATGCCCACATCCGAGCGGGCGGCGACGTATAGGTTCACTAGCGATCCTGTATCACGAAAAGGACGGTAGCGCCGATGAGCACAGGGGCCCCAAGCCACACTATTGGCGCCATACCCCGCGATGGCGCTGCTGGCTCCTTCCCCTTCGACGCGCGAGACGCAACTAGTGGGCGACTGACTCCGGTGTGCGCGTCGAAGGCGGGCACCACCCCGGTGCTGCCCGCCTTGCGGTCGTCGGAGAATCGGAGCTGACGCCCGGCCACCTCGATCCTGTCTCCGTGGAGCAGCGGTGCCGGCTCGGCACCTAACACCACACCATTCACCAATACCGTGCTCCCCGACGTCGCTCGGCGCACAGCGGCCGCGCCGCGTGGGTCCACGGTGATGATCGCGAGAGTTCCCTTCTCTGAAGCAGCGCCGAACCGCACACCGGCGTCACCGTCCGCACCGATCCACCGCTCGCCAACGCTCAGCTCGATCTTCTTGTGGTCAAGCCGAAGGTGCGCCATGCGGACTGAAGACGGTGGTCAATACTTTAGGCCGAAGGGAAAATGGAAAGCCCGTTGAGACGGCATCGCCTCCACGGGTTACGGGCGGAAACTACGGTTGGCCCGCATGGCTGGCAAGCAGTTGGCCACCGTTACCGTCCTGCGGGAGCGGCGACCGCGCCCGGGGTCGGTGAGGCCCTCAGGTTCGTGCCGACGCTGCGAGTTCCCCCTGCTGGAGCCGGTAGAGCCGTTGGTACAATCCTGCTATTGCGAGCAGCTCGCGGTGTGTTCCCCGCTCCCGCACCTCACCGTGGTGAAGCACCAGAATCTCGCTCGCGCCGACGATCGTGCTCAGTCGGTGCGCTATCGCGATCGTCGTCCGCCCGCGCATGAGCACCCCCAGAGCGTCCTGAATCGCGGCCTCGATCTCACTGTCGATCGCGCTCGTCGCCTCGTCGAGGATCAGCAAAGCCGGATCGGCAGCGATCGCCCGCGCAAACGAGAGCAGTTGCCGCTCGCCGACGCTCACTGACGCTCCGCGTTCACCAAGCTGATACGAGTATTCGCCGGGGAGGCGCTTTACCACGCGATCCGCACCGACACGCTCCGCGGCTCGAGCAACCTCGGCGTCACTGAGCGGCGACGACAGACGGATGTTGGACCGAATGTCGCCCGCAAACAGGAAAATGTCCTGCTGCACATAACCGATGAGGCGACGCACGTCGTCGACGATCATGTCCCGCACATCCACGCCGTTGAGCAGAATGCGGCCACGTTGCGGGTCGTAGAACCGGAGCAGCAGGCTGACGATCGTCGTCTTCCCGGCGCCGGTGTGCCCCACGAGCGCGAGTGTCTGACCCGGCCGCGCAACAAAGCTGACGCCGCGAAGAACCCACTCGGGCTCCCGCGGCGCGGCGTCGCCGCTCGCGACGTGCGCAAGATCGTACGCGAACCAGACGTCCTGAAATTCTACGGTCACCGGCGAATGGAAAGCCGGCGCTGAAGCGCGACGTTGCGGCGTCGTCGCTTGCGACGGCAAGTGGTCAGGCCTGGTCCTGTCATTCCCCACTGAGGGGTGGAGGCGACCGTTTGCCGGTTCGCGAGCTTCGACGCCCTCCGTATCGAGAAGCCTGAAGACCCGCTCCGACGATGCCATTGCTTGCTGTAGCGTGTTGTACTTGTCCGAGAGATCCTGGAGCGGCTGGTAGAATCGGCGCACGAGCTGGAGGAACGCCGCGACCGTGCCAACCGTGAGCATTCCCCCGCGCACGCGCGACGCGGCCGCCACGATGAGGCTCGCCATCGCGACCGTCGTCAGCACTTCGATCACCGGGAAATACAACGCATAGATCCGGACGGACCGCAGATGCGCGTCGAGGTGATCGCGATTGAGGTGATCGAACCGCCGCGATTCCGACCGTTCGCGTCCGTAGAGCTGCACCACCCGCACGGCCGAGACGCGCTCCTGAAGAAACGCATTGATCCGCGCGAGACGGGTGCGGATGGCGCGGTAGACCTCGCGCACCTGAACACGAAACACGTTCGACGCGATGAGGACACCCGGGATCACCGCGAACGCCGCGAGAGCGAGGCGCCAATCGACGATCAACATCGCGACGCTGATCGCCAGCAGCGTGAACAGATCGCCGATGCCAGCGACGACGCCCGCGGTGAATAGCTCGTTGAGCGCCTCGACGTCTGACGTCACGCGCGTGACGAGCCGGCCCACCGGGTTCCGGTCGAAGAACGAGATCGAGAGCCGCTGGAGATGTGTGAAGATCTCGATCCGCAGATCGCGCATGACGCGCTGACCGAGCAGGCTGGTCAGCATGGTCTCGCCGTACGTGAAGACGAACTGCAAGACGAGCGTTGCCGCGAAGAGTGCGGCGCTGGTCACGACGAGCTGCGTATCAGCGCGCGGGATGGCGACGTCGATGACGCGCCGCGTCAGCGCTGGGGCGACGAGCTGGAGTGCTCCATCGAGGAGCAGCAGCACCAACGACGCGGCAACCAGGCCGCGGTACGGGCGCGCGTATCGGAGCAGCCGACGCATGAGTCGGCCATCGTACGCTTTGCCGAGCGCTTCTTCCTCGTGGAGGGAGTTGGACAACGACCTGAGCGGCGACGGGAGAAAGTGGACCCGGCGGGCGAGAGCGAAGCATAACGCGGCGCGGCAGGCGTGGTTCGCGGCTCAACGACGAGGCGTCACCGCTGAGTTCCCCAGCGGCTAGTCGCTGGTCGCGGGACTCTAAACTGGTACGCTCGTTGCTTTATCAGGGTGTGCAAACCCACCCCTCGGAGGAATAGGATATGACCATTCTCGCTTGGATCGTGCTTGGGCTCGTGGCGGGCGCGATCGCCAAGGCACTGATGCCGGGCCGTGACCCTGGCGGGATCATTGTCACGATGCTGATCGGTATCGTCGGCG
>Ga0075421_100013799_pt1 | contig 10081 bp, 6 predicted proteins | sample SoiMetdeltSBSDD5_FD_75292 | JGI IMG/M metagenome (GOLD analysis project Ga0075421, IMG submission 75292) | Bulk soil microbial communities from a Populus tree surrounding site in Tennessee, USA - Soil MetaG P. deltoides SBSDD5 | ecosystem: Environmental > Terrestrial > Soil > Tree plantation... | reverse complement strand
GGTGGAGAAAGGCATCACCGGGGTCACTATCGAGGCCCTGAACCCTGAGACCGATTACTGCTTCACGGTGATCGCCGTGATCTCTGTGGACGAAGTCGCCAGGTCTGGGCAGGTCTGCACCAACCGTCAGTGACAGCCCCGGGGTAAGGCGTGCCTAGTCCTCCGACACCGGGCTGCGCGAAGCACGGTCCTCAGGAGCGCCAGAACAGCGGGCGGGGGTCCAGCCACCAGGACGCCCGGCGTAGCAGGTGCTGCCGACGACGCAACGATGCCACGAACCGCCGGGCGACATCGACCGTTTCGGCGGCGTCGTTCGGTCCGGGATGGACAGCGGGTCCGAAGCCGACCGCATTGACCCAGGTCGCCAGCTGACGCAGGTCAGGCAGGTCTCCCCCACCTCGGGCGACCGCCACCTCAGCCACCGCCTGCGACGCCGGGATTCGGTGCCCGGCCAGCCGCAGCGAGTCGCGTACTTCCAACCAAGCACCGATCACCCGACGGGCCGGGCCGCCTCGGGACAGCCGGGCTCGGGTACGCCGCAGCCGCAGCACCGGCACCGCGAACACCACCACCAGCAATACTCCGGCGACCGTCCACAGTCCTGCCACAACCGGGCCACTGACCCCCCGGACCGGCTCGGGCGCGGCCACCGGATCGTCGGGTGGCGGTGGACGTTCCGGCTGCTGGAGCTGCTGTTCCTTCTGCTGGGACTCGGCCTCGGCCTCGGGGGTGTTCTGCTCCGGCGGTGGCTCGGCGCCCTTGGGTGCCGGGGTCGGATCAAACGGCACCCAGCCCTCGCCTAGCAGGAACACCTCCGCCCAGGCGAACGCGTCACCGGACCTGACCAGATAGTGTCCCTTGCCCGAATGCCGGCCGGCGTGGAACCCGACTACCACCCGGGTCGGCAGCCCTACCAGTCGGCCAAGTAGTCCGAACGCGGTCGCGAACTGCTCCGAGGTGCCGCGCCCGCCTCCCTTGGCCCTGGGCTCCAACAGGAAGAACCGGAGGTTGGCGTAACCGTGCCCACTCGGTGCCCCGGAAGAGAACGTGTAACTGGTCCGCAGGAACTTCTCCAGGCGCAACGCCCGCTGGTACGCCGTACCCTGCCCGGCGGCTCGCTGGGCGAGCTCGGTCAGCTTCTCCGGCAACTGCGGCGGGACGTACGAGACATCTCGGAATTCCGGCCCGAACGGCAATCCCGCCCCAGCGAGGTAGCCCGGATCGCGCAGCGGCACCTGGGAGGTCACCGTGTATTCCTGGCCCCCGCGCAGGCCGTCCGGGGCCTCCAGCATCCGCGACCGCGCGTCAAAGCCGGCCCGCAGCCCCCGTACCGACCGGGGGACCTCGGCGGCCGGTAACCACGCCCCGGTCAGCTCGCGCACGGTGACCCGCTGGGTGACCCGGGTAGTGCGGCGGGGCTGCGGGTCCACAGTGGGCAGTACCGAGCCGGCGGCCCGGAATTCATCAGACGGCAACCAGGTGATGCCGTCGAACCGGGTCAACGCCACCCAACTGGTCCGTACCGGCCGGTTGACCTGTACCTCCAGCAATGGAATATCCCGGTCGGTGGCCCACTTCGACAGCATGCCTAACGGGTTGAGCGCGTCATAGTGCTGCCGTGGCGGCACGAACAGGGTCCGGGGGTCCGGCGGCTGCCGTTGGTAGAGCCCGGCGGCACCCGGTCCCACGGTCACCGCCAGCACCCCGACCGCGGCGAGCACGGCCAGGCCGACGCCGGCCCGGCGGGCCTGCTCAGCCCGGCGGGCGGACGGGGTGAGCGGGGTCAACGCCGCCGCCGAGGCACCGCCGTCCCGGGTCACCGCCAGGTGCGCTGCCACCGCCACCGCGAACAGTCCGATCAGCGGGTACGCCGGGGTGGCATTCGGACCGACGAAGACCACCGCGCCGCCCAGTAATCCCAGCGGAGGGAGCAGCGCGGCCAATGGCCAACGGGTCAGCAACAGGGCCGCGGCGGTGCCGACGAGCCAGGTCAGCGCGGTCGGCAACGCGACAGTGTCCGGGGCCGGGTCAATCGGCACCGTGGCAGTCATCAACCGGGCTCCGGAGTTGGCTATCGCGTCTGCCGCAACCGCCGGCAGCGTGCCCCGAGACGGGTCCCGGAGGGCGGCGGTGAGTCCGACCAGTGCCGTGCCGAGTCCGGCCAGCGACCCCGCCACGGCCACCAGCGGTGAGCCGAGCCATCGCAGCAGCAGGGTGAGCACCACGGCCCCGCCGGCCGCACCGACCAGGGCCAGAGGCATCCGCCAGCCCAGGTACAGCCGGGCCGCGACCAGCGCCGCCGACCCGGTCACCGCGGTCAGGGCGAGCGCCGAGACCAGCCACGGTCCCCATCGCGCCTGGGCTACCACCGGCTCACCCCGTCCCAGCGGGCCGGGAACTCAGCCGCAGTGCGTACCGAGATCAGGATCACGCCCGGCAGCGTCCCGGTCAGTGGCCCGCCGTCGCCGAAGACCCCGGCGACCACGGTCGGGTAGACGTCGCGCAGCAGTGCCACCTGTTCCAGGTCTCCGCCGTCGCGGGAACCGGTGAGCAGTACCAGGGTGTCGCCCCGGTGCCGAGCTCGTAGGACGTGGGCCGCTGCCAGCAATGAGGCGTCGGCACTCCGTTGCGCCTCGGTGAGCAGTTCGAGGTATGGACCCGCACCGATCACGTGGACTCCGGTGCCGCGCCCGACCACCGCGCCGCCCAGCTGCTGCGGCGTCACCGAACGGCCAGAGACCAAGTGCAGCTCAACGTGCAACGCCGCCCGCAACCCGGCGAGCACCACGGACGCGGCGGCGTCCATAGTCTCCTCCAGTGAGTCCACACCGGACCCCACGGGATGGGCGGCGGCCCGGTCGTCCACTAGCACCACCAGACGGGGCAGGCTGGTCTCCACATGCTCGCGCACCATCAGCTCCCCGACATGCGCCGAGGTCCGCCAGTGCACGTGCCGCAGGTCGTCACCGGCTACGTACTCCCGCAGCGCGTGGAACGTGATCGACCCGTACTGCGCGGCGTCCACGACGCCGTCCAGGCTCCGCGAAGCTCCCACCGGGACGGTCCGCAGCAGGTACGACCGGGGATACACCCAGATCCGCTCCACGCCGCCATACCGGCGGGTTGCCGCGACCAAGCCAAGCGGATCCCGGCGAGACAGCTCCATCGGCCCAATCTCGACGATTCCCCGGTGCCGGCTCGGTAGCGGGTAGCGCAGGAAGCTCGTCCCGCCGGGTAGCAGTCGGATCAGTGGGATCGGCACCGCCGCCGCTGGAGTGTCACCGTGCTGGATCCGTTCCTCCCCGACCAGCACCTGGCGCCGCCACCGGGTGGTGGACCGGACGTTCACCACAGCCGTGCACAGTTCGCCCCGAGTCACCCGCCTGGGCTCGGCGACCCGCTCCAAGGCCACCGACGGGCGAGCACCGGCGATCCCCAGCACGGCCAGGAACACCACGACGGCGACCACGCCGAGCGTGATCAGCTCCGGGTAGCCGAAGCCATACCCCAGACTGGCCAGCACCAGCCCGGCGAGCAGCACTGCGACACCTCGACGAGTCGGCACCAGGTGTCCTAGACGTCGGTGGGCTGCGGCACCGGAACCTTGTCCAGCATCGCAGCGACCACACCGCGGGCGGTCTGGCCACGTAACTGGGCGTCCGGGGTCAGCAGCAGGCGATGCGCGATCACCGGTTCGGCGAGCGTCTTGATGTCCTCGGGCAGCACGTATGAGCGACCAGCAGCCAGCGCATACGCCTGGGAGGCTCGGGTGAGCGCGATCGCACCGCGGGGCGAAAGTCCGAGCCGCAGGTCCGGATGCTCCCGGGTGATCTTGGCAAGTTGCACGATGTAGCGGTATGCCACGTCGTGAACATAGACCCGGCGAGCCAGCTCAGTGAGCGTCCCGACCGTCTCGCTGTCGGTGACCTCGGGCAACTCCTCCGGGGTACGCCGTGCCGCGCCGCCGCGCAGCACCTCCACCTCGGTCTCCTCATCCGGGTATCCGACCGCGAGGCGGATCAGGAACCGGTCCAGTTGCGCCTCCGGAAGCCGGTAGGTGCCGTCCATCTCCACCGGGTTCTGCGTGGCGACCACCAGGAACGGGCTGGGCACCGGGTGGCGCACCCCATCGACGGTGACGTACCGCTCCTCCATCACCTCCAGCAGTGCCGACTGGGTCTTCGGGGAAGCCCGGTTGATCTCATCGCCGATTACCACATGGGCGAACACCGGACCGTGGTGGAACTCGAAGCTCCGGGTGGCCTGGTTGAAGATGGTCACCCCGGTGACATCGCTGGGCAACAGGTCCGGGGTGAACTGGATCCGCCGCCAGGCACCTCGCAGGCTCGCCGCGATCGCCCGTGCCAAGGTGGTCTTCGCCACCCCGGGCACGTCCTCGATCAGGATGTGGCCCTCGGCGAACAACGCGGTGAGCGCGAGCCGTACCGGTTCGGTCTTGCCGAGCACCACCTGGCCGACATTGGCGACCAAGGCGTCGAAGGTCTCGGTGTAGCGAGCCACGTCGCCGGTGTCGGGCGGCTCGTGGGGGGCGCGGGTCACTACGTCTCTCCTCGCAAGCAGGTCAGGGCGTCACCGGTCAGCACGCCGGAAGGATCGCCAGACTTGTGGTGTCTCCGTCGCCGGCGTCCAGGTTCAGCCAGATGTGCGGGATCCACCGGTCGTCGGGCATCTTGATCCACCAGCGGCTGGATTTGTAGTTGTTGTAGACGTACGCGGTCTCGATGGCCCGCTCGTCACCGGGCGGGAACGGATCCTCCCGTTTGCATACCGCTTGCTTGCGATTCCCATCGTAGGCTCGGCCCGCCTTGCTGGCGGACTGCGAGGGGCTCCAGTACATGCTGACCCCGTTGTCGCAGTAGGTGCGGCGATCCGGATCGCTGGAGCCTAGGTCGTTCTTGCAGGTCACCGTGCCCATTAGGACTGCGGTGCTGGTCATCTCGCGATCCTCTCCGGTCCCCCCGATCTGGTTGGACGCGGTGACCACGACGGTGTAATCGCGGCCGGGGTACAGACCGTTGATGGTCAGCCGAGAGCAACTGCCACCAACCGGGTTGCCGCCGTCGACCCGGGCATTGCAGGAAGCCTGCATGCCATAGTCATTCACTGTGAAGTTAACCGTGATGCTGTTATAGCCCCCGGAAGTCCCCTGGATGCTCACGGTGGGATCCCGGCCCACCCGGGCGCTGGTGGTCGCCGGTTGACCGGCACCAGCCCGGTTGCGCGCGACGATTTGGAACGACACGGTCTCCCCGGTCGGCAGGCCACCGACCACTGCCTCACGGGCATTGCCGGCTACGGACACCTGATTCCCGACGCTCGGGCGGACCACGTACTCGGTGATCGGGTCACCGTTGTCAGCGCCTGGCTCCCACTGCACGGTCACCTGGCCGGCACTGGTGCTCTGCGCACTCGGGTTCCGCGGCGGATCCGGCGCGGCGTACGGGGTTACCTCGTTGCTCGGGTCGCTGGGGTCGCTGCCGGCACCGGAGTCATTGCGGGCCGCCACCTGGAACCGGTACGGCTCCCCGTACCGCAGTCCCAGCACGACCGCCTCTTCGTCGGACTCCGTGACCTCTGCGACCCCCTGGGCCGGCGAACCATTCTGCAGTGGGGTGACCACGTAGGTCCGGGCTCCCGGGACTGGGTCCCAACGAACCCGGACCCCGCCCTCGTCGGGTGCCACCGCAGCGCGCACGTTCTCAGGCTTACTGGGAATCCGGTCGGTCGGGGTGACCAGTTCGGACTGGGCCGGCGGACCGGCGCCGAACCGGTTGTGCGCTACCACCTGGAATCGGTATGTGGTGCCGTTACGCAGTCCGTCGATCACGATCCGCTGGGTTTCGCCGCTGACCTGGCGGGAATCGCCGTCCCAGGTGATCTCGTACCCTTCGATCGGTGCCCCGTTGGGCGCGGCAGCCCCCCATGCCAGCCGGACCAAGCTGTCTCCGGCGACTGCCGTGACCGGCGCGGGCGACCCTGGTGGCCCCTGCTTCTCTTCGCCGTCGCCTTGGTTGTCCCCCGGGTGCGGTGCGGGCAGCACTCGTCCGTTGAGCCCTTCTCCGCCCGCTACGTCCTCCCGGTACTTGTTGACCTCCTGAGACACGCCATCCTCGTCCACCACCCGGGCCACTGAGGTCTCCGGGGAGTTGATGAATAGCCGCCCCTCCCGAACCTCCAACTCCAGATCGCCCCGGGCGCCGTCGAGCCGAACCGGAGCCAGAGGCTCGCCGGCCGGCGTGAACACCCGCACGACTGCGGCCCGCTCGTCCGGGACGTAGATCCGGTCCTGGTACGGCACCGCGGTACCGGGCTCGACCCCTTTGGGCAAGGGAAACCGGGTCGGGGTGCTGTCACCCAGCCGGAACACGACCATGGACCGGTCCGCCGGTGAGGTGATCGCCACGAGCTGCCCTACAGTCCGGGCCGGCACCTCAGCGTTGGACAAGGTGCCCGGCACCTGAACCTGGATCACGCCCTGTGCGTCCACCACCGCCAGCCTGCCAGCATCCCGCTGTACCGCGAGCGCGCCGTGATCCAGGACGGTGAGCACCAGATCGCCATCTGGATTGGCCACCACCTCAGTACGGTCAATCGCTACCCCGTCCGCGCTGACTCTGGCCGCTACCACGGTTCCCTGACTCGGCACCGCCAGCCACAGCCGACCGCTGGTGTCGAACGCGCCCCCGACCAACGGGGGCGGCAGCCGCAGCAGTTGGCTGGAGGCGTGCAGGGTGACCGGGTCGATTCCGCGCACCAGGCCCTTAGTGCGATCAACAATCGCGGCAGTGTCACCGTGCAGCACCACGGACACATCAGACGTGGTGCCGACGTCAAGTCGACCGGCAATGATCATCCGAGTGAGGTCTACAGAGTTCACCTGGCCGGTTTCCAGGTCGTGCAGCATCAGGTACTTGTCGTTCTGGGTGACCCGTACTCGGTGCCCCCGGGAATCGATGAGGGGCTGTCGCATGTCGACCCGGCCGGAGTTCGCGTTGACCCGGCTGGCACTGCCCGGTCCCTCACTCCACAGCCACGCGTTGCCATCCTGCACGGTGAACGCGTCAACGAACGCACCAGCTCCCAGCAGGGTCGCCACCATCGCACCGACCAGTGACAGAACCAGTCCAACGCTGATAAAACCACCGGATCGGCGTTCCACATCGGCTACCGGTGGCGGTGACGGGCTGTGCATGGGACGGACCCCCGTGACTGTGACCTCCAGCGTTGCCCGCCGGAGTTCACTCATCATACGAGCCAGTCAGTACGGACCAAACCCGCACAACCCTGCGTCACGAGGCACTCACGGCAGGCCGATAAGCGCTTCAGGCCAGCTCCCACACGGTATGTACCGGTATATATTCGTCGCCCGCTTCCGAAAACGGACACACAGGCACACGACGGATGAGATTAGGCATCTATGGTCGTCGAACCGCAACCGCGTCAGGTGGCCAAACGAGGCTAGACGTCGAACTCACCTCCCTTGGCACCGGCGCTGTCCTCCTCACCACCGATAAAGGCCAGCCACTCAGCACGGGTGAACCGAAGCACCGGACCTTCTGGGTGCTTACTGCTACGCATCAGGATCGCGTCCGACGTGATCGCTACCTCTACGGATTGTCCCTGATTGCCCGAACGGCTCGACCTGCGCCATACGATCTGCTCGCTCATCGAGTCTCGCACCTCTCTCTTCTCACTCGTTGATCAACTGAGGGGACGCGGTCTGGACCGAGTGCGACCTGCCAGGCGTCATCACCCGCAGACCGATATTCCTGGATCTCCGCGGGCTTGTCGAGACAGGCAGCACCGAGGGTAAAGCCGGGAAGATTCCGCAAGGTTACATGTGAACAGCTCAGTAAAGACCCCTGCGAGGTTCCCGAAGGAAACCTCACAGGGGCCTGGAAGGAATACGGGCGACTACTTAGCTGGCGGAATCAGTTCTGCTTTTCGCCACCCGCAGTCCGAACTTGTGTTGCTGGATCTCCCCGGTGAACAGTCGCTTCACCGAGGGGTTGCTGTGGCCGACGGTCAATCGTACCCGTTCCAGCAACAGAGTCACTTCGATGCACTTTCCGATCTTTCCGTATGAGCAGTAATGCTGTGAACATATTCCTTCGCCTCAATCAGCGGGCACCGGGTAGCATCCAGTGGTATCAGAAATCCGGTGGTATCAGACCATTCTTTGCCACTGGAAGGGCAAGCTGTTCACCGTGGTAGAGGGTGACAGGCTCGGTGGGCAGCCAAGTCAGATCCGGATTTATATGGTCGATCTGGAGGTTGTACGGGGTCGGCAGCACCGGAGTTTCTATGTCGTACTTCTCCAGGTCGATGTACTGGACGATGTTGTAGATGTAAGGTGGCATTGGCTGGTTATTCTTTTGCACCGGCACGCACAGTTGTTTGTTGTAGGTAACCCCCGCATAGTGGTCTGGCAGGTTGTAGAGGACCTGGTTGAGGTGCGTGAGCAGGAGGGTTCGGTCCATTGAGTACTGCGGTTCGGCCAGGTAGCACTTCAGGTCGATGTACCGGACGAGTTCCAGCACCTCAGGCGGCGGATACACACCGTTCTTGACCACCGGCACGCACAACTGTTGCGGCCTGGTGATCACGACAGTCTTGTCCGGCACATCCGAGAGTTGCGGGTTGAGTTGAGTGAGTCGCAGCTGCCGATCGACTGTGATGCCTTCGATCCGGTAGCAGGACAGGTCGACGAACCTGATGAACTCCAATACCTCGGGTGGTGGAATGACTCCGTTCTTCGCTACCGGCACACAGAGCTGCTCTCGCGAGCCAAGGACTACTTGCTCTTCGGGGAGGTCGGTCAGCACCGGATTAATGTGGCGGGTCAACACACTGACGTACGGCGGTTGGTACGGATCGGTCTTGAAGCATTCCAGGTCCAGGTTTGACACAAACCTCAGCGGTGATGGGAGCGTCAGCTCATTCGGCTTTCCCGACGCTGGAGCCGCCACAAATACCCCCGCGCTGACCAGAGCCAGCACGGCGATCGTCGTTCTGGCGAGCTCACTCAGCCGCCGTGAATGTTGCCGCAATAAGGACACAGTGGTTTGCCCTTCGTGTGAGCAGTAGATGCCACATCGTTGATAATGTGGTCGCACTCAGGTCCTAGGAACCACCCAAGTGTGGCATCCAGTCACCATGATCAGTAGCACCTGTTTTGTTACCGCAAGGTACAAAAGTTCTAAGAATCTCATGCTCGGCCCCTTTAAGCAGGGCTTTTCTCCGTTAACGCCAGTAACCCTCTATGGAATGCCAATCTTTGCTTTGGACCGCATTCTGGGACCGGGCATTACGCGTGACACACGTAAAACACGCAAAAAGGTTAACAACTTAATATCATACTAAAACGTTATCTGTGAGTATCATCCTGCCGAGCACGGCGGCGCAGTGCCTTGCAGCGCCCACCTCATCCGGGCGCCATGCGATACCGCCGAGACCCAGAGCGGACTGGCACTATCCGCCGTGACGACACGTCCGCACGCTAGAAGCCGAGCTTGCGGAGCTGACGAGGATCACGCTGCCACTCCTTGGCAACCCGCACGTGCAGATCCAGGTAAACCCGGGTGCTGAGAAGCTCCTCGATCTGCTTACGGGCCGCCACTCCGACCTCCTTCAGTCGACTGCCTCGGTGCCCGATCACGATCGCCTTCTGACTGGGTCGCTCCACGTACACATCCGCGTAGATCCGGGTCAACGGCGGCCCTTCATCGGGCGGACGGCGCTGCATCTCCTCCACAATCACGGCGATCGAGTGCGGCAGTTCGTCACGTACCCCTTCCAATGCGGCTTCCCGGATCAGCTCGGCGACCATCACCTGTTCCGGTTCATCGGTGACCATGTCGTCCGGGTAGAGCTGCGGCGACTCGGGGAGGTACCGACTCATCACTTGGACCAGCAGTTCGACCTGGTCCCCGGTGACCGCGCTCACCGGCACCACCTCGGCGAAGTCTCCGAGTTGGGACGCCGCGACGAGTTGTTCGACCAGCCGCTTCTTCGACACCAGGTCGGTCTTGGTGACCACGACCATCACCGTGGCTTTCAG
>Ga0075421_100013795_pt1 | contig 10083 bp, 7 predicted proteins | sample SoiMetdeltSBSDD5_FD_75292 | JGI IMG/M metagenome (GOLD analysis project Ga0075421, IMG submission 75292) | Bulk soil microbial communities from a Populus tree surrounding site in Tennessee, USA - Soil MetaG P. deltoides SBSDD5 | ecosystem: Environmental > Terrestrial > Soil > Tree plantation... | reverse complement strand
GTGTTGATTTCCGCAGCCAGGATCAGATCAGGTTTAAGGGAAAGGATCAACTCTGTGTTCAAGGCTTCAAATGCCGACCCAATGTCTGTCGCGGCTTTGGCGGCTTCAGGGTAATCGGAAAGCTGGTCGCGTCCCACGACCTGTGAGCCTGCTCCAATAGCAAACAAAATTTCCGTGTTGGACGGCGCGAGCGAGACGACACGTTGCGCGGGCGCATCCAGTTTGACTTCACGTCCGAGATCGTCGGTGAGGGTGATGCCAACCGGCGCTTCCGTAGGAGCTTCGGTTGGTGTCTCCGCGCTAGCGGTTGCAGCGGCGGCAATTTCAGGTCTTGGAATATTATCAACGATCATCGGTGTTTCTTGAGGCGCGCAGGCGGTCATGAGTGCGATTAACAAGGTGATGAGTAAAGTCTTGCGTAACATGGTTTCTCCATTTCATTTTGTCATTGCGAGGAGCGTTCGTTGCGACGAAGCAATCTCCACGCGTAGAAGGGGATTGCTTCGGGCTGTCGCCCTCGCAATGACGTGTGGTGTAGGAATCAAAATCCCCAGCATAGGCTGGGGAGGTTGGAGAGGCTCGCTTTGCGCCGAACAGCGTCCGTCCTCCACCTCCTTTCCGCGAGAGAGTGGTGAACCGACCAGAGCGGGCGACCTGACTTGTTTAGTCTTGTAGTCACATAGTCTTGTAGTCTCGTAGTCGTTTGGTCTCAAGACCAAACGACTAACCGACTATTCGACTAACAGACTGTCCAACTAAATTCACAGTTGCGCGACAGTGCCGGACTCACACCGGCTTCGCCGCTGGCTGATCGTTTATGTGGTGGTATTGTATGACGCAAGCTGATTCACGTCAACCTGCGATCGGACACGCTGAAAAATGAAGATAGTAAGCAATAATGTGGCAATAAGCAGCGTGACATTTCCGGCGCGTCCATATAAGGCAAGCGCGAGCGTGGGCACCAGGTGACAAATCAACACGATGATCTTTTGGATGAAATTGCCTGTGGCCAGCACAGCGAACGGCACCAGTAACAAAATAAAATCATAGTTATAAAGATAAGGGCTGGCGAGTAATGTGATCAACAATGCCGAGGTCAACAAGAGTTCGGGAGCTTGCAACAGAGTTTTTCGTCGTGTGAAAAATATTCCGATGAGGGCCACCAACAACAAAACCGCAATCAGTGCCGCGCGGGTCAGCGAGCCATCGAAAAGCCAGCGCGAGACAAATACCGGGATGTTGGCGCATTCCGAACACGAAGAGACATTCCCTTCACCCTGATAATTCAACAACATTTTTGGATAATTGAGTATCCACGCAGGATCGGCGATGAAGCCAGTAACAAAAAGGAAAACTCCTGCAAGGATAACGGACCAAAGCGCGCGTCTTCCAAACCCTTCGACGTTGCTCACATCGTCCCGATGCTCTTTTGGGAGGGCAAGCCTGCTCCGGCTTCCGACCAACCACCCCAACACGGATAGGAGAATCAGCGCGCCAACATGTGGCTTGAAGGTGAGCAGAAGCGCACCCAGAGTGGTCAATGGTATGTTTTCTTTCCGCAACGAGTAAATCAATATGGAGGTGCCCAGTAACACAGGAAAATCGTATTGACCTACCGATAACGCGCCGATGACTGGCAAAAACATGAGTGCCAACGGGAAGGCGATTAATCTCAATCTTCCATCCCAGCCATCCGTTAGAAACCAAATAGATAGGAATAACATGACTAGGTTCAATTCAAACCAAAGAGTCCCGGCTGATGCAATGGGCAGCAACCCCAAATAGAACGTGCTCAAGACATACCAGGGTGGGTAAGGAAAACGCGGCATGAAGAAATTTTCAGTGGGGATACTGGAGGCTTCCAGCGCAAGCACTTCCATTGCAGGAATATTGTAGATGTGGATGCCATTGACAAGCGCCAAATCGGCATAATAGAGCGCGCTGAAATCCGAGCCAACGGGTAGGGTGTTGGGAATATAGATTGCGACAGCGAGAATGATAACAATGAGAAGGAAAGCAGAAAGAAGCAAGAGGAGTGAGCGGTTCATGAGTTTTCGCTTTGTGCAGTAATTCCCCGAATTAAACCGCGAAACTTCATCCAATGGAATGGATACAGAAAAATCCAATACAAAAAGCCAGGCAGACCATGCGGAGAGAAAAAGACAGTTTGGGTCAGGTAGGTCGGACTGCCCCCTATTGGGAATGCTTCGCGACCAGTCCGACCTACGCGCCATTCGATCCAGAGATTCCCAAAATGTTGATCTTGGTCGCAGACAAGGATGCACACGTCTTCTTTTATTTCAGTTTGCCAATTGTGTTTGCTGACGATATGCGCAATCGCCTGAAAAACAGCCTTAGGGGCGACAGGGATTTTCATCTCGCGATGATCAATAAAACAACCTTCATGTTTGAGCGTCAACCAAACTTCGGAAGTCTGTAAAGAGTCAGCCCCGTCTGAATTCCTTCCCGAAAGACTTCCGAAGTTTTCCCTGCTATCCCACACACGCTCTATGTAACGAGGATGAGTTTTCTCAAGCGCATCGTTGGTGGCTGCATCAAAATTAATGAGTTCGACTTCGGGGAATGCTTTCAAAGCTTCGGGGTATTTGACAATGCTATCGGCAGACAGCCCATCAATCAACGCGTAGGCGATGGGATACGGCACAGGAGTCATTAATCCCACACCAAATGCCATGAACCAAACGGGAATCCCAGGGAGTAACAACATTCTGCGATTCAGTCCGCAAATATTAGCATACCGTAGCATCAAGTCTTTGTACGTCATGATATCAGGTCCACCAATCTCTAAGACCTGACTCTGTCCGCTTTTGTTTTCGAGTGCGGCGACGAGATAGTCAATGACATTTTGAATGGCAATGGGCTGAGATCTGTTCTTCATCCACAAGGGACCAGGGACAATAGGGAATAACTCGGTCATGAAGCGGATCATTTCAAATGAGATGCTTCCCGAACCTACAATCACCCCGGCGCGAAATTCTGTGACGGGCACTTTCCCTTCACGCAGGGCGTTACCAGTCTCAATGCGTGAGCGCATGTGCGGTGCAATATATCCTTCAGGGTCGGCAAGACCGCCGAGGTAGATGATGTGTTTGACCCCTGCTTGCTCTGCGGCTTTGGCAAAATAGCGCGCGCTATTGGGTTCAAGTACGGTATAGCCATGTCCATACGACATGTTGTGGATAAAATAGTAGGCACTATCAACGCCGTCTAAAGCCTGCGCGAGTGTGGATGGAGTTGTGACGTCAGCCTGGATATTGTCTATTTTGTTGGACCAATTTCGGGCCTGGAGTCGACGCGGGTCACGGGCCAGCGCGCGGACGCGGTAGCCCATGTCCAGCAAACGTGGAATGAGCCGACTGGCGATGTAGCCGGTTGCGCCGGTGACGAGGATGAGTGGAGAAGTCAAAGAGTCTGCTTTCAGTGGAGAGTAGAAAGTGGCTAATGGGCGAGGACGCGGGCGCGAGACGCTAACCGCCGCGTGAGTCCATCAAAGATGAAACGATGCGGCAGCCACATCGCGTACCAATACAAGAACCCAAACAGACCACGCGGCGCGAAATAGGCGGTGACAGTAAATAGCGTCCTATCGTTTTGCGGTTCAGACTTAAATTCAAGCCAGGCTTTGCCGGGCAGTTTCATCTCGGCGCGCAGACGCAAAAGATGATTGGGTTCCACCTCCTCGACGCGCCAGAAATCCAGCGACTCACCGATGCGAATTTCATCAGGGTGCCTGCGACCGCGTCGAATGCCAACACCGCCAACGGCCTTATCCATCCAGCCGCGCATACCCCAGGCCCAATCCATGTACAGCCAGCCGCGCTCACCGCCAATGCCAGCATAGGAACGAAAAATAGTTTCGGGATCAAGGTCGAGCAAAACCTGGCGTGTTTCGATGAACATGCCTTCTTCGACGGCAAATGTATATGGCTTGATATCGCCTGCAACCGTCACCAGTGCATCTGACCAGCTTGTTTCGACATGATCGCGTTGGATGCGACCCAGCGCGAGGTGGACGGCGGTCTGGAAGTCCATCGGTTTGATCTGAGGGAAGAGTTTTTTCGCCGCATCATCCTGGACGATAAGATTGGCGCGTAAGCCCTCAATCAATGGCAACACGACGCGCCAGTGAATGGGGGTAACCATATGCACCCAATAGGCCGAAAGGCGCGGCGCCTGGAACGGCAGGCGGATGAGTACACGCTTGAGATTACGTTCCCTGGCGTAGCCGCGTAACATATCCGCATAGGTGAGACGCATAGGTCCCCCGACCTCAATCATTTTGCCGATACTTGCTGCTGTTTCGATGGCGGCAATGAGATAGGAGAGTACATCTCGGATGGCAATCGGTTGTGCCTGTGAGAAAAACCAGGCCGGGCAGACCAGTACAGGCTCGCGTTCGGTGAGATATCGAATCATTTCAAACAGCGCTGAACCTGAACCAACAATCATACCTGCCCGAAATTCTGTAACAGGAACACTGCTATGCCGCAGGATGTAACCAGTCTCATGGCGGGCGCGTAGATACGGGGAGAGGTCAGATGGAGGGTCGACCAATTCGCCCAGGTAAATAATGCGCTCGATTTTGGCTTCCCCCGAGGCTTCAGCAAAGTTGCGCGCGACTTGCAGGTCTCGGTCAGCATTGATCCGGCCACCCTGTTTGCCATGGATAAGATAGTAGGCGATGCAAACGTCTTTCAATGCGGTTGCCAGGGTCTCGGGTAACAAGGCATCACCGCTCACCACTTCGACCTTGTGCATCCACGAGCGTCCCTGCAGGCGTGCCGGGTCACGAACAAGGACGCGTACGCGGTAACCAGCTTCCAGCAGGCGCGGCACGAGCCGTCCGCCCACGTAGCCAGTTGCACCGGTGACAAGGATCAGTTTGGGTGAAGACATGAGAGCTTTCCGTCATTGTGAGCGACCGGCTTTGCCGGGGGCGAAGCAATCCCCAAACGGGCAAGGACGCTACGCAGCTTCGGGTGCTCCGCACGCTCGCAATGACGGAGAAAATTGTATCCTACCCCATCAATTCCATGCTATGATAAAAGACATCTATGCAGGCAGCGAGTCCTCCTACCTCTTCCCTGAGCGAACGCTTAATTGCCCAGCCTCCGCTGATGTGGTTTTCGCTCGCCTTCCTGGCTGGGATTGTGCTGGGCCGTCTGATTTATCTGTCGTTATGGGTTTGGCTCGCGCTTGCAGCTTTTGGTATTCTCCTCTTAATCCTTGCACAAGTTTTCGCCAATCGTGTTCGGGCCCATGCCTTTCGCTTTCCGGTTTTTGGCATTGTCTTTCACCCTTTCTCATTCATCCTTATCACCGCGCTCCTCATCGGTGCCGCGCGCTATCAATTTTCCGTCCCGGATTTCGACGCGTTCCACATCGCATTTTACAACGACCGTGAGTATGACCTGCTCATTACCGGCACGCTCGTAGAGCCGCCCGATTATCGAGACAAGTACACAAACCTCCGTTTGAAAGTTACGGCAGTAGATACAGGCGATAGTGAGTTACCCATCAAGGATAGCCTGATGTTGGTGCGCGTCTCCAACAATCAAAAATATGAGTATGGGGACATCCTGCGTTTACGCGGTAAATTGAAAACGCCGCCAGAGAACGAAGACTTTTCGTATCGCGATTATCTTGCGGCACAGGACATTCATTCCTACATGACCAGCGCCGAGGTGACGGTGTTGCCAGGTCGGGGTGGTAATCCGATCGTTGCCGCGTTGTATGCCTTCAAGCAACGCTCGCTGGATAATATCTATTATATGTTTCCTGATCCTGAGTCTTCGTTGCTCGCGGGGATTTTACTGGGTGTGGATACAGGTCTCACTGATAAACTGCAACAAGCCTTCAAGAATACCGGCACAGCTCACATCATTGCCATTTCAGGTTTCAACATGAGCATCATCGCGGGGATTTTCTTCGCTTTCTTCAGCCGTTTTTTAGGTGACCGGCGCGGAGCGGCTTTTGCAATTTTGGGGATTGTGCTCTACACGTTTATTGTTGGAGCGGATGCGGCAGTTGTTCGCGCCGCCATTATGGGAAGCCTGGCACTTTTTGCCAGACAAGTTGGTCGTAGACAAATGGCGCTCAACACCCTGCTAGTCGTTGCCATGGCCATGTGTATCTGGAATCCGCTTTATATTTGGGATGTTGGCTTTCAGCTTTCGTTCTTCGCCACATTGGGCCTTATCCTGTATGCTACGCCGTTCTCAGAATTTGCGAATCAAATCATTTCCCGATATTTCCCTGCCTCCACGGCTGAAAAAACTGCCGAGCTTTTTTCTGAGTTTGTGCTCCTCACGCTCGCCGCGCAACTGACTACAATTCCCATCATGGCGTATCACTTTCAACGCATCTCACTGGTGTCGTTCATTGCCAACCCGTTCATTCTGCCTCCGCAACCTGCGGTCATGATTCTGGGCGGGCTGGCATTGTTATTGAGCCACGTTTCGCTTTTGCTCGGTCAGCTCGCGGCGTGGATTGCATATCCATTTGTTATTTACACGATCCGCATGGTGGAATTGTTCGACCGTGTGCCGCACGGGACTTTGATCCTGGGTGACCTCTCCATCTGGTTTGTGATTCTATTTTACGCGGCGCTTCTTTCCCTGACGTTTGGCTGGTCCAGTTTCAAGGAGTGGATTCGGTCCATTGGGCAGCGCGCAGGCGCGGTCGGCGCGGGAACCGGAATCATCATCCTGGTGATTGGTCTGCTCTTAGTATGGCGCGCCGCGGCCTCACTTCCAGATAATCGTCTGCATGTCACGTTTTTGGATGTGGGCTCTGCAGATGCGGTATTGCTTCAAACGCCTTCTGGCACACATGTATTGGTAAATGGAGGCGCCAGTGTGACCACGCTGGCCGATGAGCTGGGCAGGCGTCTACCCGCGTTCAACCGCAAATTGGACTGGCTCGTGGTGGCTGCAACAGAAGAAGAGCAGGTAGCCGCGTTGCCGCGCGTTGTGGAACGTTATCCGCCGGACGCGGTGCTGTGGAGTGGAAATGAGCAGGCTTCGTTTTCTTCACTGGTGTTGAAGGAATATCTCACGATGAATGATGTGCGTGTTAAGAATGCAGAAGTGGGGGATGTGTTGGATTTGGGCGATGGTGGTACATTGAATGTCCTGACCGTGGGTCCGCGCGGCGCGGTGTTGTTGATCGAGTATAAAAACTTCCGGGCTGTGCTGCCGGTGGGCATGAGCTTTGAGGCCCTGGACGAATTGCAAAACGGCGCGAGCGTGGGGCCCGTCAGCGTATTGTCGCTGGCAAATTCGGGGTATGCCGCCTCGAACCCATCCGAATGGATTACGAATCTAAACCCGGAGTTGGTGGTGTTGAGCGTGGATGCCGCCGATGAGAACGGCATGCCTGATGGTGAAGTGCTGGAGACGCTGGACGGCTTTTCACTATTACGCACCGATGAAAATGGCTGGATAGAAATTACGACCGATGGCACCCAAATGTGGGTCAGTGTAGAGAAGCAATCTGTTAATATAGAGTGAATTTTCAGATAGATTTCAGTGATCCAAATTTGCCTGTGCGAATCTGCACAATTTACGGCTAAGACTCTTGCTTTCCACTTCCGAACCCTGTATAGTAAGGACATCGAAGGAGCTTCAATATGAGCGAACTCACCATTACCGCTGCGAAAGTTCAGGGAGATATATCTGTGACCATTTTGCATTTGAGCGGTCATCTCCATGGAGCCACCGAAAAGGATTTGCTCGACTATGCTCGCCAGGCACACGAGGACGGGGCGAAGCATTTATTGCTGGATATGTCCGGCCTGGAGGTGCTCTCCAGCGCGGGCTTGCGTGCAATTCACAGCGTCTTTAACTTGTTTACACCGCAAAGCGACAAGGATCTTATTCACCAACATCATGAAGAGCCGTATAAGTCGCCTTATATGAAACTAGTTTGCCCGAATCCCCAAATCTACTACGTGCTGAATATTGCCGGCTTTCTACAAAACCTTATTATCTATAACAATATGGATGAGGCGATCAAATCATTTGCCAGTCAGTGAGTTCAAAGCGGTTACAAACGTCTCAACCATTTTCTCGATATTGATTTCCTCCTTCACAATTCGATACGACTCTTCGCCCATCCTTCTCAGACGCGCTACATCTGATAGCGCGTTTTTCATTGTGGAAACGAGCGCATCGTAATCGTCCGGGGGAATCTGCCACCCATTCCCCTTGCGGACCAAATCATCCTGTGTGCCATCTCCCTGCGCGACAATAACCGGCAGTCCGTAGCTCATCGCCTCCTGGACGGCTAGCCCTCCGGTTCCAGGCAGGATGAAGAGGTCTGCTTCTGCGAAATAGGACTTTAGCTCCGTCCCGTGCTTTGGTCCGACAAACGCTGCGCTCGGGTAGATTTCCTTTGCGAGTGATTGTAGCGTGTTACGCTCCGGTCCATCTCCGATGATGACCAATCTGATATTTTGTTTAAGTTCTGCGCACGCCCGTAGTAAGTAATCAATTCGTTTACGTGCTTGTAATCGTCCAACGAATAAAATGTTGGGTCGAAGCTCCAAAGTCGAAGGTCTGGAAGGCATTCGTGATGAAGGCGGCATCGCGACTGAATTGTGCGCGACAAAGATTTTTTCTTTCGGAAATCCCAGTGAGGCATACTCATCCGCCCCGCGTTGACTGTATGAGAGCATCGCGTCAAATTGGTTGATGAACGATAGTCTTCGCTGTTTACGAAACCCGACCCCCCCTTCGCTTCCCCCCCATTTTCGGAGAAAATGGGGGGCACTGAGGGGGGGTGAGCCGAGTCCCCAGCCTATGACCGGCCTTCTCTGTTGATGCATCCACTTCACTGCGGACGAAGTTGAGAGGTAGCGTGGATTCGCTTCCACAATCAGTGCATCTGGCTTCCATTCTTTTAGCCAGTCTATTAATTCCTGTTGGTAACACAAATAAAAGTTGCCACTAAATAAATGAATATTATTTCCCAGCTTGTAATTTGCAACCTTTAGCTCTTTAGCAACCGTAATCCCTTCCGCCGGACGAGGCAACCCTGAAAACAGACTCATCCCACCGTCGCAGGCGGCGGCGAGCAGGTCAAAGAAAGGTGCGCGGTAATTGGGAAGGACGCGTTGTTGCAACGCGAGTTTGCCGGCGAAACGAATCATGCGGGGATATGCGGAGCCTGCCACGCAGGAGATTTGTGCACATGGACAACTTTCCACGCGCCGTTAAACTTGACCATCACACGGCTTTCATTATGCGAGGCTACTTTCACACCCTCAGCGGAGGCTGTGCTGATAAGCAATGTGTAACTTGCGATGACGGTCTCGCCGTAATTTTGAATGCGCAGGTTGGATAGGTCAAATCGGGTCGTGGTTTTTCCTTGGCCCTCTGCACCGAAAACCGTGCCACGCTCGGCATTGGAGGTCATCATAAATTCATGGAAAGGCAGCCCGTCGATGCGATGAGGTGTAATCCACCATTCGTATAAAGTCAGATCTTCCGCGGTGGTCTCGTTGTATGTTCTTGTATCATTCTCCTGTATAGATTGAAGGTGCTTTTTTAAGAATGTAGCGACTTCATCGTTGGGCATGGTTTCTCCTTTGTGTTGCATGTCATCCTGAGGGAGTATTCGTCGCGATCGACACTCCCGGCATGATTTGCTAAAGCAAATCGAGAGTGCAGGTGAGGATCTCGTTGGTCGTGGTAGAGATGCTTCGCCGCGAAGCGGCTCAGCATGACATGATTACAACAACACTTTCAAATACTCATCCACCATCTTATCAAGTCCCAGTTTCAGCTCCGCCTGTTCGCGCGCAAAACTGCGAAAACGCGGCTGATCTTCCAAGACTTCCACAGCCGCATTTGCCAAGGCTGCAATATCAGGCTTTTGAAGTTTCCACGGATTCGCACCATAGGGAGCCAGCCAGCCTGCATAATTCTGTACAATCTCAGAGAGTGAACCGGTATCAAAACCGATCACGGGCAGTCCGCATGCCAGCGCCTCGATCACGGAATTAGGGCAGGGTGGATTCACTTCGGCAGAAAATAGGAGATGGGAGGATCGCATGATCCA